>Ga0210398_10000848_pt1 | contig 33476 bp, 33 predicted proteins | sample IncBWC4OmetaG_FD_161047 | JGI IMG/M metagenome (GOLD analysis project Ga0210398, IMG submission 161047) | Forest soil microbial communities from Barre Woods Harvard Forest LTER site, Petersham, Massachusetts, United States - Inc-BW-C-4-O | ecosystem: Environmental > Terrestrial > Soil >... | reverse complement strand
GCGACAAGTCCCTCGCCCTCGAGCTCGAATCCAAGGGCTACGACTGGGTGAAAAAAGAACTCGCCCAAGCCTGAGCCAACCGCCACCACCAGAAAATTTTGCCATGAAACCACCCGTTGAACTCGAAGTCCCGTTCGCTGCCGACAATCCCGTCGTCGGCATCGACCAGTCTGCCGGCGATTTCAGCTACGACGTCAAGTACGAGCTCGATGCCGGCACCGGCCTCAACGAAAAGACCGTGGATTATATTTCCGCGGCGAAAAAGGAGCTGCCCTGGCTGCTGGAATTCCGCCGCAACGCCCTGAAGGTTTTCGAATCGAAGCCGCTGCCCACCCACTGGGCCACGCGCGACCTCGAGAACATCAACTTCGACAAGATCCGTTACTACCTCGCGAGCGGCCAGAAGCCCAAGCGCACGTGGGACGAGGTGCCCGACGACATCAAGAAAACCTTCGAGCGCCTCGGCATCCCCGAGCAGGAACGCAAATTCCTCGCCGGCGTCGAGGCCCAGTTCGACAGCGAGGCCGCCTACTCCAACATCAAGGAGGCCGTGTCGAAACAGGGCGTTATTTTCGCCAATTCCACCGAGGCATTGCGTGAGCACCCGGAAATCTTCCGCAAGTGGTTCGGCAAGGTCATCCCGACCGGCGACAACAAATTCTCCGCGCTCAACAGCGCCGTGTTCTCCGGCGGCTCGTTCATCTACGTGCCGCCCGGCGTGAAGGTCTCGCATCCGCTGCAGGCCTACTTCCGCATCAACGCCGAAAACTTCGGCCAGTTCGAGCGCACCCTCATCATCGCCGACGAGGGGGCCGAGGTCACCTACATGGAAGGCTGCACCGCGCCGAAGTTCTCCACCAGCACGCTGCACAGCGCCGTGGTCGAGCTCGTCGCGCTCAAGGGCGCGAAAATCCAGTACATCACCGTCCAGAACTGGTCGGCCAACGTCTTCAACCTCGTCACCAAGCGCGGCCTCGCCCACGAGGAAGCCGAGATCAAGTGGATCGACTGCAACATCGGCTCGCGCCTCACGATGAAATATCCCGGCGTCGTGCTGAAAGGCCGCAAGGCCCGCGGCGAAGTCATTTCCATCGCCCTCGCCAACGACGGCCAGCACCAGGACACCGGCGCCAAGATGGTCCACGCCGCCGATGAGACCACCTCGACCATCATCGCGAAGTCCATCTCCGTCGGCCAGGGCCGCTCCACCTACCGCGGCCTCGTGCACATCCCGAAGCATTTGAAAGGCTGCAAAAACAACACCGAGTGCGACGCGCTGCTCATCAACACCAACTCGCGCACCGACACCTACCCGGCCATCACCGTGCGCGGCGATGCCAACGCCGTGCAGCACGAGGCCAGCGTGTCGAAGGTCAGCGAGGAAATGATCTTCTACATGCAGTCCCGCGGCCTGACCGAAGGCCAGGCCATGAGCCTCGCCGTGAACGGCTTCATCAACGACCTCGTGCGCCAGTTCCCGATGGAATACTCGGTCGAACTCAAGCGCCTCATCGACCTCGAGATGGAAGGATCGGTCGGATAAATCCGACCGAAATGACGAAACCCGAATGACGAATGTTCATTTGAGGCAACGTCAGCTCTCCACCTCACCCGTCATTCTTAATTCGTCATTCGTCATTTTTCCAAAATGTCCGCCCTCACGGAAACCAAAGATTCCTCCTCCCCCAACGGCAGCTTCACCGCCGACGTCTTCGCCGCGCACCTTGCGTCGCTCAGCCACCTCCCGAAATGGTGGCTCGACCTCAAGCGCGAGGCCTGGAACCGCTTCATCGCGCTGCCCCTGCCCAAGCGCACGGATGAACTCTGGCGCTTCAGCAACACCGCCGGGGTGAAACTCGACGGTTATGCCCTACCTCCGGCGTTGGTCACGGGTCGTTGGCCGTTGGCCATCCCACAGTCAGCCGAACTTATCTTTGCCAACAACCGCCTCGCCTCTGTTTCGCTGTTACCTGCCGATCTGACTGCGCGCGGCGTCATTTTCACCTCGATCGAGGACGCCTTGGTAAAACATACGGATCTCGTGCGCCGCTACTTTCAGGCGCAGGCGGCCAATCTCGGCGCCGACAAGTTTGCCGCGCTCAACGCCGCGCTCACCACCAGCGGGGCTTTTCTTTACGTGCCGCGCGGCGTTGAAATCACCGGGCCATTCATGGTCACACATGCCGCGGCCGGCGCAGGCTCGGCCGTGTTCCCGCACACCATCGTCATCGCCGAAGACCACGCCAAGGTCACCCTCGTCGAATTTTTCCTCTCAACGGATGAGACGGTGGGCTTTGCCTCCGGCGTGAACGACCTCCACGCCGGCGACGGCGCGCAGCTCACTTATGTCGGCGCGCAAAACTGGTCGCGCGACACGCTTTCGATCCAAAGCAACGCCACCACCATGCAGCGCGACGCGCGCGTGCTCTCGCTCAACGTCCACCTCGGCGGACGCCAGTCGCGCCACGAGTCGCACAGCCGGCTGCAAGGCCCCGGCGCCCACAGCGAGATGCTCGCCCTCACCGTCGCGCAGGACGCACAGGAGTTCGACCAGCGCACGCTCCAGACCCACCAGGCGCCGCACACCAGCTCGAACCTCCTCTACAAAAACGCCCTGCTCGACCGGGCCCGCACCATTTTCTCCGGCCTCATCGTCGTCGATCCCGACGCGCAAAAAACCGACGCCTACCAGAGCAACCGCAACCTCGTGCTCTCGCCCGAGGCCGAGGCCAGCTCGCTCCCCGGCCTTGAGATCCAGGCCAACGACGTCCGCTGCACGCACGGCGCCACCACCGGCCATGTGGACGACGAACAAATGTTTTATCTCGAATCGCGCGGCATCCGCCCCGCCCTCGCGCGCGAACTGATCGTCTTCGGTTTCTTCGAGGAAGTCCTCAACAAGCTCGAAAACGACGAGCTCCACGCCGCCCTGCGCGAATTGATCCAATCAAAGTTCAAAAAATAACCAAGCAAAGGTAGGGCGCGACCGCCGGGCGCGCCGAGAGGACGGACGGCCCGGCGGTCCGTCCCTACCTCGGCCCGAAGTGCAAAATCCAAAAATCATGCCCAATCGCGAACGCACCCTCTCCCGCGACGTTCCCGCCACGCAGATTCCGAGCGGCGACAAGCAACTGCTTCCCGCCGGGACGCGCCTCTTCATTCACCAGACGCTCGGCGGCAGCTACACCGTGCAGACCGATTTCGGCCTCTTCCGCCTCGACGGCAAGGATGCCGATGCGATCGGCGAGCAGGCCGCGGACACAACCGTCACCGCCGCCACAACCACCAACGGCGTGCCCGATCCCGCGGCGGTCTGGGACCAGCTCAAGAAAGTTTACGACCCGGAAATCCCCGTGAACATCGTGGACCTCGGCCTCGTTTACTCGATGGATGTCGGGCAGAAACCCGAAGGTGGCTACCGCGTCGATGTGACGATGACCCTCACCGCGCCCGGCTGCGGCATGGGCCCGGCCATTGCGGAAGACGCCAAATCGAAAATTCTGCTTGTGCCCGGCGTGTCCGACGCCGACGTGCGCATCACCTGGGATCCGCCGTGGACCCAGCAAATGATCTCCGAGGAAGGCAAAATGAAGCTCGGGCTGATTTGAGCTGTATTGCGGCCGACGCGCTTCCCCCAACCGTAGAAACCACGGATTACACGGATGATCGCGGATAACCTCGCTGTCATTCCGAGCCATGCGAGGAATCTCACTCGTAGCGTAACCCAATAGGTTACACTTTGCGCGCCCGAGTGCATCTGGCGGGCTGGGCAGTTTCCAAACCGCAAATTTTCAGGCAGCCTCTAATTTCTCCAAACGACTTGCCACGCACGCACTCCCGAACATCGTTCTGCCCTATGTCCTTCAATAATCTCCACCCCGGCCTTTCCGCTCCATTGCCCCGTCTCGACGACGATGATGACGATGACAAGCCCGGTGAAGAAGGCGACAAGGCCCCGAAGGCACCCGCCGCCATCGGCGCACAAATCCAGAAACAATTCCTCGACCAGCGGAAAATCTTCCTGTGGGGCGCGGTCACCGACGAGTCAGCCAAGGACATCACCGAGAAGCTGCTCTATCTCGAGGGCACCGGTCCCGGCAAGGAGATCACCTTCTACATGAACACGCCGGGGGGGTCCATTACTGCCGGCATGGCTGTTTTTGACACGATGAAGCTCATCACCTCCCCTGTCACCATCATCGTCACGGGCATGGCCGCGTCGATGGGCTCCATCCTGCTCTGCGCCGCCACCAAGGGCCGCCGCCTGCTTTACCCGCACGCGCGCGTGCTCATCCACCAGCCGCTCATCTCCGGCCGCTTCATCGGCCCGGCCACGGATATCAACATCCAGGCGCAGGAAATGGAAAAGCTCCGCGCGGAGTTAAACGAAATCCTCGCCACCGCCTCGGGCCAGACGCTGGAAAAAGTCGCCCACGACAGCGACCGCGATTTTTATCTCAACGCCAAGGAAGCCATCGCTTACGGACTGGCAGACAAAATCGTCGAGAAAATCTGAGGCACTGGAAAAGTAGCAGGTAACAGGTATCAAGTACCAGGATTAGGGATTAGAGTCAGGAGTGGTCGGTTATCTTGGAACTTGGCACCTGATACTTCTGATCGTCCACGCACAGCCAATCGTTCTCATTCTCGTAATCGTAATCGTTCTCGCCGATGCCTCAGGATCGATAACGAGAATGAGTAGGAGAACGAGAACGATTCAGATTAGTGGCCATCCGTTCAAGGAGGCCCGGGGGCCGACGCGTCCAGCTCCCATTGTGCCGCCTGGGCGGAATCATGGGCCGCCAGCGCCGCATCCTTGGCCGCGGACAACCACACGGCCCGCGCCGCGGGCGGCAGGCCATCGGAGGACAGCAGATTTTGGAAAACTTCCTCGGCCCATGACGCCTGCCCGCCGGCCATCAGCAGGCGTGCCGCCTCCACCGCGAGCGCCCATTCCTGCGGACGAAGGGTTTTGATGAATCGGGCAAACTCCACCTCGTGCGCCGCGCCCGCCGCATCGCCCGCCTCGGCGAGCCGATGAGCCAGCGCCAGGCCGATGACGAGGCTGGGCGACTCGTCCATGCTCGCCTGCGCGATGGCCAGCGCGTCCGAGGATTTTTTTTCCGCATCGAGCAAGTGCATCTCCCGCACCACGGCATAAGGCGCGAGCGCCGGCGGCAGGTTATCCCGATTTTGCCACTGCGCGGAAGAATCCACCTGGAACGGCCGGTAGAGCGGATCGCCGATGAGCACGCTCTGCCAGCTCAGCACCGGCAGCGCATAGTAGGCCGCTTCGCCCAGCGTCCAGCCACGCGCGAGCGCATGCAGCAGCAAATCGGGACGGTGCGTAAACTCGAGATAGGGTTCGTAAACATTGCCCATGGTCGCCGTGACGCCGTGGGCCACGAGCGGCCCGCACCAACCCTCGGTCGGCGACCTCAAGGTGTGCGCCGAGAAACTGTGGATGTGCAGGGCGATGGCGCCGGGCGGAAACTCGAAGTGCGGCAAGGTAAACGGGCCGTTCAGGTCACCGGTATACCAGCCGAAATAGAGCACGGGTGCGTCAAATCGTGCGGTCACCGGCATCGTGGTGGGCGCGCGGTCAACGTCGCCATCGAACCCGAGCGCGGTGAGCTGCGCGGCGGCGGCCCCGAGCCATTGGTCGCCCTCGGGGGCCGGCCCGCCCAGATCGATATAACTGCGGCCGAGCAGGCCCGTGCGTTCGGCGATGAGCGCATTGTCCACCAGCCGCTCGGCGTCTGCGAGCGTCGGCCCGTCCAGCCGGCCGACTTTCACGATGTCAGAAAGATCGAACGGCGTCGGGTGCTCGTTGTGAAAAAGCGGATTGGGCACCCAGCCGTTGATATTGTAACCACTCCGGGCCAGCAGGCTCAACTCGGAGTCCACCGCTCCCTGGTTGGTGCGAAACTGGGCCTGGTCGGGCGACGCCGCTTTCGTTGAAAGCAACCTCGGATCATCCGCGATGCGCAGCGGCACCCCGCGGCACACGACGAGATAAGCGATGTGGTGGCCAACCATAACATACGTTTTCCGTCCGATGGCATCCACGCTTTGCGTCTTGATGGCATCGATCCAGTCGCGGCGCACGAGTTCGTCCTGCAGCGGCTGCCAGATTTCCCCGACAAACTCTGTCCATGAGATCGTTTCGCCGGCCGGCATGGGCAGTGCGACCAGGTTTTCCGCCGGCACACCGCGGGCCGCGGCATAATGCGCCGCCAGTCGCAGCGAATCGGGATCGGCGCTGTTGGCCAGGATGATCACGCTCGCCGCCGGCGATTCGTCGGCGCCGTGCGCCGGCCGGGCCAACCCGACCGCCAGCAACCCCAGGACCACAATCATTCTTGCCAAAATTATCACGGCGTTTTCACTCTCACGCTGGCGATGAATTCCGCCTTCCCGCAAGGGTAAATCCGTTTTTGACGGATAAACCGCCAGTTTAACCGCGAATGGACGCAAATAAACGCGAATGCTATTTTTAGCCGAGATCGGCGGCAGCAAGTGATTGGGTTTTCCCCATTTTTTGGCGTTTGGGTATTGGCGTTTGTGATTTTCAGCTGCAATTTCACGCCTGCCCTTCGTAGCTTTAGCCAAGCAGGGTCCATCCGCGGTTTTAAAAAAGCATCATAATGCAGCTTTATCTTCTCATCGCACTCGGCGGCGCGCTCGGCAGCGTGATGCGGTTCTTTTTGTCGGGCGTGGTCGCCACGCATTGGGGCGAAACCTTCCCGTGGGGCACCCTCGCCATCAACGTCACCGGTTCATTTGTCATCGGCTTTTTCGCGACGCTGACCGGGCCGGATGGGCGCTGGTTTGTGCCCGCCGAGGGCCGGCAATTTTTCATGACCGGCATTTGCGGCGGCTACACGACATTCTCGTCGTTCAGCCTGCAAACCCTCGCCCTCGCCAACGACGGCGAATGGCTGCGCGCCGGCGGCAACGTCGTCGGCTCGGTCACGCTTTGCCTGGTCGCCGTCTGGCTCGGCCACCTGCTGGCCGCCACCATCAACCAACTCCGCTGACATTTTCATCGTGTAAACTCGTCATTCTGCATTCGTCATTTTCCAATGCACCTCCCCACCGATTCGTTCCTGCTCCGCATTTTCCTCGGCGAATCCGACCGCCACGACGGGGATCCGCTCTACGAAAGCATCGTGCTCAAAGCGCGCGAAGCCGGCCTCGCCGGCGCCACCGTGCTGCGTGGAGCGATGGGCTTCGGCGCGAGCAGCCGCCTGCACACGAGCAAAATCCTGCGCCTGTCCGCCGACCTTCCGCTCGTCATTGAAATCGTGGACACCGAGGAAAAAATCAACGCCTTCCTGCCCACGCTCGACCGCATGATCGGCGGCGGCATGGTGACGCTCGAAAAAGTCCGCGTCATCCACTACCGCAACGGCAACAAACCGGCCGAGTGAACCTGACCCACCTCAGCCGCTGACTCATGCCCATTTTTCAGCAAAACTGTATCAAGGTGGAACGCGTCGTCCCGACGCGTTCTGAGCGTGTCGGGGACGACTCGCTCCACCATCAAAAGCCTTCATTTGAAGAAAATAACCCCGCAGAGATTTAATTTCCCATGAACTGGTTTGTCTGGGCGCTCTTTTCGGCTTTGTTCGCGGGCCTCACGGCGGTGCTGGCCAAAGTCGGCGTGGAAAAAATTGATTCCAACCTGGCCACGGCGATCCGCACGACCGTGGTCCTGGTCTTCAGTTGGGCCATCGCGCTGGCCGTGGTGCCGGCGGGTTCGCTGGCAGGCCTGTCGCGGCGCACGTGGTTGTTCCTCACTTTGTCCGGCCTCGCGACCGGGCTGTCCTGGCTGTGTTATTTCCGCGCGCTGCAGCTCGGCGAGGCGTCGCGCGTGGCGCCGATCGACAAGCTCAGCGTGGTGTTCGCCATCGCGCTCGCCGTCATCTTCCTGCGCGAGCGGCTGACCTGGCACCAATGGCTGGGCGGCGTGCTCATCGTGGCCGGAGCGCTCGTCATCGCATGGAAACCCAGCGTGCCTTGAGGGCCGGCCTGCCTGCCATGGCGTTTTCAATTTATACAGACGCAATATTGTAGCCGGGGTCGTTGACCCCGGCCCGGCCTCAACGAGGCCGGCTACATATGAAATGTGCCAAATTAAATTGGACGCGCTCCATCGCAAGCACAGCAGCCAAAACTATTTCTGTGACGGCGCGGGTGCCGGGATACTGGCCGGAGGTGCGGTCGACGCGGGTTTCGCGATCCCTTGCGGGGGCGGGGGCGGCGACCCCAGGCTCACATAGGCGCGCACGCCGTTCGCGATGCCTTCGGCGATTTTCTGGCGGTATTCGGGCGTGGCGAGTTCCCGCGCCTCGGCGTCGTTGGTGAGGTAACCCCCCTCGACCAGCACGGCGGGGCATGGCGCCAGGCGGAGCACGGCAATCTGGTCGTGTTGCAGGCCGCGGTCGTAGGAACCGATTCCGTCCAGGACCGCGCGTTCGATGCAGTAGCCGAGCAACGTGTTCAACTTATCGTTTTTGTCACCGGGATTGGAATCGTCATCCTCGGGGTGATGAACCGATCGGCTGAGGGGGATCTGATAACGCGGCGTGAAACGAAATGTTTCCGTGCCGTGCACTGCGCCAATGTTTTTGCCCGGAACGTACTGCCCGGCGGAGTTGAAATGAATGCTGATGAACAAATCGGCCTTTACCTCCGCGGTGAGCTCGGCGCGCCGCCGCAAATCCAGCCTTTTGTCCGGGCTGATGCCATAGTCGGTGGTGCGCGTCATCACGACTTTGTAACCCTGCGCCTCGAGGATTTTCTTCAGGCGGAATGCCGTGTCGAGCGTGAGGACGCGTTCCTTCAAGCCGAGATGTTTGTTTTCGGCGCCATTGTCCGGGATGCCATGACCGGGGTCGATGACGATGGTGTGCACGGGCGGCGGGCGTTCGAGCCCAAGGCGCAGGAGGGGGCTAAGAAGCTCCTTCGCGTCGATGTAGCTGATCCATACGCTGCGCTGGTGATAAACCGGCGCGTTGCCGAGGAACACATGCCGGCCGTCAAAAATCGCCTCGCGCTGGTTGACCTCGATTTCAACGCGCGTGGTCGTGTTCTGCAACACGAGGCCCTTCTCCGGTTCGGTCCAGGACGCGCGCAGGCCGAAGCTTTCGCCCAACGCCACCGCGTCGAGGTAGGTCACGCCATCGATTTTAGCCGTCTCGAACACCGCCCTCGACTGCACCGCAAAAAATGCGGCCAGGATCGCCAGCGCCATGAATTTTTGCCGCATGGCTCCTCCTCACGCGCCGGGCGACGGGGGCCGCTCATCCGGTTTCTCGTCGTCGTCTTCCGCCACGTGAAACTTCGGCTTGCGCTTGTTGACCGGCAGGGGCGTGAGCATCACGTGGATGTTGCGGCCAATCAGCCGGGGATCGTTATCGGGATGGCCCATGCCGGCGAGCTCGGTGACGGCGCGTTTCATCACATCGAAACCGATCTCGGTGTGGGCCATCTCACGTCCGCGGAACTTGAGGCGCAGCTTCACCTTGTTGCCGTGCGAGAGAAACTCCTCGCCATGGCGGATCTTGGTGAAAAAATCGTTCTCCGCAATGCGCGCGCTGAATTCGATTTCCTTGATCTTGCTCGCGGTGGGTTTCGTATGGGAGTGCTTTTTCTGCTCCTCATAAACATATTTGCCGAAGTCCATGATGCGGCAGACCGGCGGCGTGGCGTTGGGTGCGACCTCCACCAGGTCGAGGCCGACTTCGAGCGCCAGGCTGATGGCTTTCGCCGTATCCAGGATGCCAAGCTGCTTCCCCTCGGGCGAAATCACGCGAACCTGCGGGACCTTGATACGATAATTGCGACGGATGTTGGAAAACGGATCCGTGTTGCGACGTTGAAACTGGCCGGGGCGTCCGCCGCCGGCAGGAGGGAAAGGTGAGGCCATCAATAAGGAAGTGACATGATTTAAGCGGGAGGGAGTTCTCGCGGGATTACGCTACCTTGACAACAGGAAAATCCACCATGGCAATGGATCGAGTGGCAGGCGCCGGATACTGTTTTTCGGTTCTGGAAACCAGGCATGCTTGGCCTTTGCCGCTTTGGCGTTTGAAGTTTTCCCCACGCCAGTGAGGTTTACACACTAAAGCTCTCGCCGCAGGAGCAGCTGGCCTTGGAGTTGGGGTTGGCAAACTTGAACCCGCCGGCCACCAGCTTGTTCGAATAGTCGAGCACCGTGCCTTTGAGGTAGAGGGCGGTCTTTGGATCGACCAGCACAGCGGTGCCAGCCGAGCGCACGAGGATGTCGCCTCGTTTCGGCTCGGGGGTGAAGCGCAGCTTGTAACTGAGGCCGTTGCAGCCTCCGCCGGTGATGGCGATGCGCAAGAACTCACCCTGCTGCTCGCGGGCGATGAGCGCGCGCACTTTTTCCGCCGCGGGTTCGGTCAGGCGCACGAGATTCTCGTTGCCGAGGCGGACCTCGGCGGGCGGCGCGGCGGCGGTTTCGGTGGCGGGCATTGCCATAACTATCGCGCAGTCCGCGCCCGAAGCAAGCGCCGCGCGACATCCACCGCGTTGGCAAAACTGCGCGCGCTGGCCCGGCCCTGCCCGGCGATGCCAAACGCCGTGCCGTGGTCGGGGCTCGTGCGCACGTGGGGCAGGCCGAGGGTGACGTTGACCGATTCGTCGAACTCGACCGCCTTGAGCGGCGAGAGTCCCTGGTCGTGATAAAGGGCGATAATCACATCGAACTCCCCGCGCAGCGCGCGCGCAAACAGCGTATCGCCCGGTTCGCAGCGCGAAAGGCCGGGAAACTGCGGCCGCAGACGATCGAGAATTGGGTTGATGACACGCTGCTCCTCGTCGCCGAGCAAACCGTCCTCGCCCGCATGTGGATTCAGGCCGCACACGCCGATCCGCGGCGCAGCGATGTCCTCCGCCCGCGCGAGTCCTTCAGCGGCCTGCACCGCCCGGGCAAATTTCCCACCGGTCAGGTGCAAAAACACCTCGCGCAGCGGCACGTGCCACGTCAGCAGCACGACGCGGAGCCGGCCGCCGCAAAACGCCATGGTCGGCTCGCCGCCCCAGCGCGCGGCGAAAAATTCCGTCTGGCCGGGGAACGCAAAGCCGGCCTGCGCGAGCCAGCTTTTGCTGACCGGGCCGGTGACGACGCCGGCAAACTCGCCTCGCGTGCAGCCTTCGGCCGCGCGCTCCATCGCAGCCAGCGCCACGCGCGCGCCGTCGAGCGTCGGCGAGCCGGGCTGCGCGAGGAACCCAGGCGGGCCGACGGCGATTTTTTCCGCGGCCGGGCCAAGGGTTTCGAGCCAGCGGGCCGGGCCGAGCACGGCGACGTCGCTCGCTTCGCCGGGATGCGCGGCCAGCCACGCCGCCAGGACCTCCGGGCCGATCCCAGCCGGGTCACCGCACGTGAGCGCGAGTTTTCTTGAAGCCGTTTTTTTCACCTCAGGGCTCAAACGATTTCGACTTCCTGCTTGGGCTCGGCGTCGCGGCGGGCGCGGATAAAGCCGCGCTTGCCGCCGATGAAAAATTCGAGGAAGCGCCGGGCCTCGGCGGTCGAGAACTCACCGCCGGCGAGCGCCTCCGCGGCGACATCGCGAATGTTGCCGGGCGTGAAATAAACAACGCGGAACGCATCCTTCAACTCAACGATGGCGGCCCGGGTAAAACCACGGCGCTTGAGGCCGACCAGGTTCAAGCCGATCACATCGTCGCGCTCCGCCGCGATCACAAAGGGCGGCACGTCGCGCGTGATCGAGGCGTGGCCCGATACCATCACGTTCTCGCCGATGCGGCAAAACTGGTGCACACCCACACCGCCACCGAAGAACGCGTGGTCGCTGATGGTCACATGGCCGGCAATCATCGCATTGTTGGCGAACACCACGTGCGAGCCGACGATGCAGTCGTGGGCAATATGACACGCCGCCATGAGCAGGCAGTTCTTGCCGACTTCCGTGAAACCGCCGGGACTGGTCGACCGGTTGATCGTGACGTTTTCGCGGATGGTGGTGTCCGCGCCGATGCGCACGCCCGATGGAGTGTCGTGCATGAACTTCAAGTCCTGCGGGTCGCCGCCGACCACGGCAAATGAATGGACAATGACACGTTCGCCGAGCACGGCGCCGCGCTTGACGATGGCATACGCGTTGATCACGCAGTCGGTGCCGAGTTGCGCACCATCCTCGATTATCGCTGTGGGGTGGATCATTGGGGAGAGAAAGTAACTAGGGGTTAAGTAACAGGTATCAAGTGCCAGGTATCAAGAAAGAGCGGCGAATACTCCGAAAAACTCCTGTTACTTGATACTTGGAACCTGTTACTTACCGCGCCTTGTCACTTACCACGCTTCGCGGCGGCGGATCGATCAGGCAGCAGGTCGAGCTGGGCATCCTTGAGCAAGTCGTAATTTTTCAGGATGCGCATGACCTGGAGTGTGTCGCTCTTGCGGTAGTTTTTGTTGATCTCAACCTTGTCGATGATGTCGAGCAGCATCGCGCGGAAGGAGATGATGCCATCCACGCCCCGTTCCTTGAGCATTTGCACGCTCTGGGTGCGGTAGGGTTCGGCGGTGGGCAGGCCGGGCAGCACGAGGATTTTCACGAGGTCGGGCGCGGCGCCGGGCTCGTCAGCATCCATCGGGAAAAAGCGCGTGACTTCCTTGAGCACGTTTTCCTCGAGGAAACGGAAGATCTCCGGCGAGTTCTTGAGCGTGGCCGGGGTGAAACGGCCGCTATGCCAGCCTTTGACCGCGACGATGGCGCGGTGGACATACTGCAGCTCGTTCGAAAACAGGAAAAAATCAGGGCGCCGCGTGTGGTGCTGCCAGGCCGGGTTGTAAACGAGCAGGTCAATCTCCTCGTCACCGGTCTTGCGGCGCGCCTGCACCTGGTATTTGCGCACCTGGCGGACGAGAAAACCATTCTGTTCGAAATACTCGCGGACAATGCCTTCGTCGATGGCGGACATGGGAAAGGCCAGTCTATAGACGGAACGTCGGATGACAAACTCCTTTCCGTGTCCCGAAAACCCCAAACGCCAGTGGCCAAATCACAAAAGAGTCTGCGGCCCGGAGGGCCGCCACTGGCTTTTGGAGTTTGGGCCTCTGGGATTTGGCGTTTTGCCGAGTAACGGCTCCGTTACTCGGCTCCTACCTCGAGAAAACTCGCCTCGACGAGCACGGGAGAGACGCCGTCCAGGGTGAAGGCACTGCCGATTTTTTTAAGCACAATAAAACGCGGCAGCCCGGCGCGGACTTTTTTGTCGCGTCTCATGGCCGTCACCAGGTCAGCCAGCGGCAACGGCGCCCGCAGGCGCACGGGCAGCGCATGCGCCGCGACCACCGCCTCGACGCGTTTAACATCGGTGGCATTGAGGTATTCAAGTTTTTGCGACAACCGGGCCGCCGCACAGAGGCCGATGGCGACGGCCTCGCCATGCAAATAAGCGCCGTAACCCGTGACCTGTTCGATGGCGTGGCCGAAAGTGTGCCCAAGATTGAGCAGCGCCCGCCCGCCGTCCTTCGCCCGTTCCTGCTCGTCGAGCTCGACGATGCGGCCCTTCAGCGAGCAGCAGCGGTGGATGATCGCGGCCAGCGAAGGGCTGGAGGGCGTGAGTGGCGTGTGCTCAAGTTGCCCAAAAAGCGCGGCATCACCCAGCAGGCCGTATTTGATCACCTCGGCCATCCCCGCGGAAAATTCGCGCGGCGGCAGCGTTGTGAGCAGGTTGGTTGAAATGAAAACGCCGCGCGGCTGGTGGAACGCCCCGACCAGGTTCTTGCCCTGCGGGAGATTGAGGCCGGTCTTGCCGCCCACCGAGCTGTCCACCATCGCAAGCAGGGTCGTGGGCACCTGGAAATAGTCGATGCCGCGCAGGTAGCTGGCCGCCGCGAAGCCACCAAGATCGCCGATCACCCCGCCGCCCACGGTAAAAAGCACCCCCTTGCGATCCATCCGCTGCGTCGCAAGAAAATCCAGCACGCGGCCAAACTCCGCCAGCGACTTGGTCCCTTCGCCCGGGGCCACGATATGCATCGGCAGATCCGGAAATATCTCATGCAATGCGCCAAACTGGTGATCGATGAGATTCTGATCGGTCAACACGGCGACGCGACGCCCGCCTGAAAGGAGTGCAGCCACCTTGGCCTGGACTTCGGGCACGAGATCGGAACCAAATGAAATCGGATAACTGCGTTCACCTAAATTAACCGTCAGGGCAGCGGACATATGCATGCGATAAAAAGTTGGCCGCCTGCGAGGTCAACAACCCTTATTTTTGGCCGTGGGGAATTTTCATAAAAAGGCCACCCATCGGGTGGCCTTGTGCGACAAAATCTTTCGTTCGACTCACCGGCGACCGTGCCAGCCCCAGCCGCCGCGATAGCCATAGCCGAATCTGCCGCCCCAACGCAGCCCATAATAATAAGGCCAGTAGCCATAACCGTAATATCCGTAATAAACCGGCGCCGGCGCACACGGCTGCTCGACCACGACCGGTGCCGGGGACTCATAAACGACGGGCGCGGATTGGGTGTAAACCACCGTGGGTTGCGGCTGGACCAAGCTGCCAATCACCGCACCGGCGGCGGTGCCGATGAGTGCGCCTTCGCCGGTGTGGTGGCCGCTGTTGTTGCCAATGATACCGCCGACAATGCCGCCAAAGATGGCGCCATTAACGATATTGGGTTGGAAGATCTGCGCCTTCGCCGGCGCGACTCCGAGCGTGAGAGCAATAAGGGAAAGGGTGAGTGCTTTCATGATGATAGATAAGACGCACACCGTGGGCACAAGTTTCACCCAGGCAGGGTTGGTCATTTTCCCGGAACAACTTACAGTCTGCGCCCATCCTGCAGGCGGTGTTCGATTTTTACGCTTGGCCAAAATCCGCCCGCTCCCAAGCCTGTGCGCATGCCCATCCGCGCCTGCTTTCCCACCTTCATTTACTGCGAACCGCTGCAGCGCGGTGGCGCGCGTTTCAGCACCGAGCTGGCCGAAGAATGCCGCCGCCTGCGCGAGTATGATGCGGCCGGCCGTGCCTGGTCGGCCAAAAATTATCCCGGCGGTTACACAAGCTACGGCTCGATGGCGCACTTGCAGAAATTTTCCAGCACCTTTGCCCTGCTCGAAAAAAAACTCGCCCGCCACGTCCGCGCGTTCGCCCGCGCGCTCGAACTCGACCTGCGCGGCCGCGAGATTCACCTGACCGACTGCTGGACCAACATCATGCCGCCCGCCGCCGCGCATTCCCTGCACCTCCATCCGCTCTCTTTTATCAGCGGCACTTACTATGTCGCCACGCCGCCGGGCTGCCCCGGGCTGAAGTTCGAGGATCCGCGGCTCGATCGTTTCATGGCGGCGCCGCCGCGCCGGCCGGACGCACGCGCGGAAAACAAAACGCACGTCACCTACCCCGCCGAGGCGGGCCAGGTCATCCTTTTCGAAAGCTGGCTGCGCCACGAAGTGCCACCCAATCGCGTGGACGCCGAACGCATCAGCATTAGTTTTAACTACAACTGGGCTTGAAGTGCGGCCGGATACCGGTGAGTTTTTCCGCAACGATCCGCGACCACCCTGAACCAAGCCTCCTTGCCCTGGGATTTTTCATGCATCCATCTTTCCGTTTTTTTCCATCCGTCGCCTTTGCCTTCGCCCTGGCTCTTTTACTCGCCGGCTGTGGTGGTGAGCCCAAACTCGAGCCCGCGCCGGTCGTCGCCCTTGGTCCAAACGGCAAGCCGCTGCCGCTGATGATGGCGAAAGGCGCCTTTTTTGATGGAAAGCTCCTCGCCCAAATCATGCTCAGCCAAAGCAAAGGAAGAGGCGGTTTTCATCCGACGCCCATTCATGGCCTGCCATCACCGGACGACGATTCCGCCAACAATGATGATGTAACCCTGACTCCGGAAATAATCGACGAGATCCGCTCGCGCCGGGGCGAGAGCCCAATCCAGCCCATTGTGATGTGGCTGCAACTGACCAGCACGACCAGCAATCCGCTCAATGTCGGAATTATCGACTTTGATTCCGATCTCGGAAATTTCGCCGTGCAACCGGAGCAAATCGCGCTTCCCCCCGGGCGGTCGGTCGAAGCCGAACCCATGATTTCCCGCCTCGGGGTGACCTCGTTGGAAATCCCGGTGACGGTCACCCTGCGCCTCAACGGCAAAACCGAGACGCACGTGCTCACCTTGCAGCCGGTGGATAGCGCCAACCAATCGCCCATTACCCCGTAGCAAGCTTCGATCACCCCCATTGGCTTTTCCCGCGAAGCGCAGTATCCTGTGCACAGCGTTTTGCAGCTCATTTTCTGCACGGTTATAAACGGTTGGTAAATCCGGGCAATTGGCATAGCCTGCGTTTGCTTGGAAAGCTTTTCATCCCTAACCTGGAAAATCACCCGGCGTGCTTTTCCTTTCTGCACCCCACCATGAAACACCCATTTTTGCTTTTCGTCTTGAGCGTGGCGTTCATTGCCCTGTCGGCCGGTTGTAATAAACCCCCACCGCCACCGCCGGTATCATCAGCCCTGCCGCCGCCCACGCCGGAGACCGTGGTCGCCCGCCTCACGCAGACAAACTTGCCAGCTATTCTTCCGCATAAAATCGATCCCGCGACTGCGTTTCCCCAGGCGCTGGCCTCGCTCTCGCCGACTGGCACCGCGCCCAAAGTGCTCGCACCGTCTGCCACCGCATCCAAAGACGACGCGTCAACGACCACCTCGCCCGCTGACGAACAAACGACTGACGATTACAAAATCGTCGATCCGAACCGCCCGCCGACCAAAGGCCTGACGGCGGACGGCGTCACGACCGATCTCGTCATGCATGACTGGACCGGCATCGTCCTTGTGCCCCTCGATACCTCGGTCTCGCGGGCCCATACCGTTCTCGTCGCGATCGACCGCATCGAGGCCCACCCGCTCGACGACGGCCAGGTGCGCATTTGGGCGCGCATCCGCAATGTCAGTGACGGCCCCCTGCCCAGCGAGGTCGCCTGTTCTTTCCGCACGGCGGAAAGCCCCGAGCCCGAGCGTCCCATTTTCTACCGGCTCGATATTCCCCGCGGTGATTACCGCGATGTGTTTTTCGTTTCGCCCGACGGCCGCAACCTCAATTCTTACACCGTGCTCGTGCGCTCCGGCGACGAAAGCACATCCGCCAGCGGCAGCCTGCATTAGGACCTCTATTTTTATAACAGCGGCCGCTGCAAGAACCCTTGTAGGTCGGGATTTACTTGTCCGCCGAAGCTTTAGCGAAGGCGGATCCCCGACATGTCGGGCGTAAAGCCCGACCTACGTAAAAAAACTTCGGCGGGAGCCCTACCGCATGCGCGCAAACAGCCATGCCGCCAGTACCGCCATGCCGAGATTGGGCAGCCACGCCGCCGTCACGGGCGACATGAGTTGTTCTGTCGCCAGTGACGTCGCAAAATTATTCAGCACGTAATACAGCAGGAACAGCCCGATCGCCTTCGACACGCCGACTGCCGGGTTCACCCGCACTCCCGACATCGCAAAGGGCACGGCGATGCCAATGACGATGAGCGGCCCCAGCATGTCCGCCAGCAACCCGAAATAGCGCACGGCATAAACGATGCCTTTGGTGTTTCCATCGGCCTGGTAGTAATCGATCACCCGCCGCAGCTCGAAGAACGACAAATCCACCGGCCGTTGATCGACCAGCAGCATCAACTTTGGATCCTCATCGTAGCCGGGTTCCAGTTTTTCATCAAAGGGCACCGAGCTGGTTTGCACACCCGTTTCCACATCAAAACCCAGTTCGCGCCCACTGCGAAACACCCAGGCCTTCCGCGTCGCATCGAGCCACGCCTCGCCCGCCAGCAACCGCTTTGTCTCCCTCCGCTGTGAATCCAGTTCCGACACGCTCACTCCGTAGCCGTGCTGCGTAAACTGGCTGTAGCGATTAAAAAACCACATGCGCCGCCCGACCTGGTTGTCGAACGCCATGTCATACACCGCGCCGACGCGTTCCGGCACCGCCGACTTGGCCTCCCGGCGAAACTGCAGCTGCTCGTAAACCGTGCGCGATTGCTCCACCGACCACGGGATGATGCTCGAATTCAACCACAACGACAAAAGGCAGCACAACAGGCCAACCGCCCAGATCGGGCGCGTCAGCCGGAACAAGCCCACGCCCGCCGCGCGCATCGCCGTGAATTCAAAATGCCGGTGCAACTGCCCCAGCGCGAACAGCAGCGATACCAGCAACGCCAGCGGCAGCACGATCGCAAAAAAACTCGGCACCGTCACAAGAAAATACACCGCCATGTCGGCCGCCTTCGCCCCCATGTCGCGCAAATCGCGAAAGCTGTCATACATCACCTGCATCATCAGCAGCCCGAGCGACGCCGCCAGCACCAGGCCGAGGACTTTCAGCCATTCGCGCAATAGATGGCGGTCAAAGGTGTTCACACCACGATGAAACGCGCCTCGCCGACGAAAGCAAAGCTGAAGAGCATCCCTATAAAATCACAAAAACCAAAGCTCCAAACTCCAAACGAGTCCGCGCGCTTGTCGCGCGCACTGCTTTTTGGGATTTGGCTCTTTGGCGTTTGGAATTTTCCCGTCAAGGGCCGCCGCTGATTTTTGGCGTTTGAATCTTTGAGGTTTGGTCTTTTGCGGGCTTTGGAGTTTGATCTTCTGGTATTTGACGCCTTGCGCGCATCCGTGCGCTGGGGCATGTCTTCTGCTGTCATTGAATAAAACGCCATGATTTCCGCCCTGCTTAAAAAGTTTTCCGTTCCCGCTCTCGCCGCCCTGCTTGCGGTCGCCGCCCGCGCCGACGACATCAAGGTCGGCGAATTCGCCTCGCTCACCGGCAAGGAAGCCGCCTTCGGCCAGTCCTCGCACAAAGGCACGCTCCTCGCGGTCGAGGAGATCAACGCCGGCGGCGGCGTGCTCGGCCAGCAACTCGATCTTCTCACCGAGGACGACCAATCCAAATCCGGCGAAGCTTCCACCGCCGTGCGCAAGCTCATCGCCCGCGACAAGGCCGTCGCCATCCTCGGCGAAGTCGCCTCCAGCCGCTCCATCGAGGCTGCGCCCATCTGCCAGCACTCGCACATCCCGATGATTTCACCTTCCTCGACCAACCCCAAGGTCACCGCCATCGGCAATTACATCTTTCGCGTCTGCTTTACCGATCCGTTCCAGGGCAAGGTCCTCGCCAAGTTCGCCAGGGACACGCTGCACGCCCACCGCATCGCCGTGCTCACTTCCGTTTCTTCCGCCTACAGCGTCGGCCTCGCCAAATATTTCATCGAGCCGTTCACCGCCGGCGGCGGCGAAATCGCCGTCGACGAGAAATATTCCGAAGGCGACAAGGATTTCCGCGCGCAGCTCACCTCGATCAAGGCCAGCAACGTCGACGCCATCTTCGTGCCCGGCTACTACACCGAGGCCGCGCTCATCTGCAAGCAGGCGCATGAACTCGGCCTCAGCGTGCCCATCTTCGGCGGCGACGGCTGGGAGGCGCCCGAGCTCATCGAGATCGGCGGCGCCGATGTCGAAGGCTGCTACTACTCCACCCACTACTCGCCCAAGGCGTCCGTGCCCGCCGTGCAGGCCTTCGTGAAAAGATACCAGGCCCGCTTCGACGGCGAGACGCCCGACGCCATGGCTGCGCTCGGTTACGACTCGGCCATGGTCCTGGCCGACGCCATCAAGCGCGCCGGCTCAACCGATGGTGAAAAAATCCGCGACGCGCTCGCCGCCACGAAAGATTTCCCGGGCATCACCGGGAAAACCACCATCGACGAACAACGCAACGCCACCAAAAGCGCCGTCATCATCACCGTCAAAAACGGACAATTTGAATTTGTCCAGATCGTCGAACCGTAAGCACAATCCGTGTAGTCGAGAGCTGAGAGCCAAGAGTCCAGTAGATCCATGACCGAATTTCTTCAGCAACTGCTCAACGGCCTTTCCCTCGGCGCCATCTACGCGCTCATCGCGCTGGGCTACACGATGGTTTACGGCGTGCTGCGCTTCATCAACTTCGCCCATTCCGACGTGTTCATGGTCGGGGCGTTCATCGGTTACTACGTTGGCCGGCACCTGCCCGAAAACACCCTGGGTGGCGGCCTCATCGTCCTCACCGCCGCGATGCTCGGCTGCGCGTTGCTCGGCGTGACGATCGAGCGCCTCGCCTACCGCCGCCTGCGCGGCGGGCCCACGCTCAATGTGCTCATCACCGCGATCGGCGTATCGTTGCTCCTCGAATCGAGCGGGCAGGTTTTCTTCGGCGCGGAGCCGCGGACGTTTCCAGCCGTGTTTCCCGCCAAAGACTTCGCCTTTGGCGGCCTCGTCATCTCGACCAACCAGCTGCTTGTGATCGCGGTGGCCCTGCTGCTGGTGGTCGCGCTGCAGTTCATTGTGTTTCGCACCAAGATCGGCACGGCGATGCGCGCCGTCGCGCTCAATCCCAAGGCCGCGCAGCTCGTCGGCATCAACAACAATACCGTCATCAGCTTTACCTTTGCCCTCGGCTCCGCGCTCGCCGGCGCGGGCGGCATCCTCTACGCGATGAACTACCCATCCATCGATCCGCTCATGGGCGTGATGCCCGGGCTGAAGGCTTTCGTCGCCGCCGTGCTCGGCGGCATTGGCAACATCCCCGGCGCCGCTCTCGGCGGCCTCATTCTCGGCACAGTCGAGACTTTCGTCGGTGGCAGCCAGTTTTCCACCTACAAGGACGCCATCGCGTTCGGCGTGCTCATCCTCATCCTGCTTTTCCGCCCGGCCGGACTGCTCGGCAAATCCACCGTAGAAAAAGTTTAGGGTTTTAACCGCGGATTACACGGATGAGCACGGATAAAACCAATGATCCAAATGAGTTAGCCTTCTCGCTGGTCGATCCGGTGGTAGGGTGGGACCGCCGGGCCCGCCGAAAACGTGGCGGCGCGCCCGGCGGTCGCGCCCTACCTTATTTCTGCCTGAACCATCCGCGACCATCCGTGTTATCCGTGGTCGATATGTTCCGATGATTCCCCGCCCGCACATTGCCCTGCTCGCCGCGATCATCGCCGCGGTCGTCATCTCGCATTTCTCAGACAACATCGACCCCTACTATCTCGATGTCCTCATTGGCATTGGCATCAACATCATCCTCGCCGTCTCGCTCAACCTCGTCAACGGCCACACCGGCCAGTTCTCGCTCGGCCACGCGGGCTTCATGTCCATCGGCGCGTATCTCTCGGGCTGCGTCACGGTTTTTCTCGGCCCGAAACTTCTCGGCGAGGACGGCGGCACCGCGCTCGGGCAAAATTCGTTGTTTTTCGTCGCGCTGCTGGCGGGCGGACTCAGCGCCGCGCTGGCCGGCCTGCTCATCGGCATTCCTTCGCTGCGGCTGAAAGGCGACTACCTCGCGCTCGTCACGCTCGGCTTCGGCGAGATCATCCGCGTGATTTTCCAGAACATCGACGCCGTCGGCGGCGCCCTCGGGTTCATCGGCCTGCCCGCCTACACCAACTTCGCCTGGACCTACGGCGCCGCCGCGCTCACGGTTTTTGTCGTCGGCTGCCTCGTGAAATCCACCTATGGCCGGGGCTTCATCGCCACGCATGACGACGAAATCGCCAGCGAAGCCATCGGCCTCAATCCCACGCGCTACAAGAACGTCGCCTTTGTCGTCGGCGCATTTTTCGCCGGCATCGCGGGCGGCCTCTATGGACACTACAAGCTTTCCATCGACCCCCGCGGCTTCGATTTCACGCGGAGCATCGAAATCGTCGTCATGGTCATCCTCGGCGGGATGGGCAACACCCTCGGCGTGATCCTCGCCGCCATCCTGCTCACCGTCCTGCCGGAAGTGCTGCGCCCCGTGGCCGAATATCGCATGGTCATTTACTCGCTCCTGCTGATCGGCCTCATGCTCGTGCGCCCGCAAGGACTGTTTAACCTGAAAATTGGAAAACAGGTGAAAGCGGGAAATTGAGAAACCACCACTCACGCATTCCCCACTTTTCCAATTTTTCACTTTCCCACTTTTCCGATGCCTCTACTCCAACTCGACCAAGCCACCATCCAGTTTGGCGGCCTCTGCGCCGTCAATGCCGTGGACCTTGTGCTCGGCGAGGGTGAACTCGTCGGCCTCATCGGCCCGAACGGCGCGGGCAAGACCACCGTTTTCAACCTCATCACCGGCGTTTATCCGCCCACCGGCGGCCGTGTGCTTTTCGCCGGCCGCGACCTCCGCGGCCTGCGCTCCAACGAGATCGCCGCGCTCGGCATCGCGCGCACCTTCCAAAACATCCGCCTCTTCGGCCGCCTCAGCGTCTTCGACAACGTCCGCGCCGCCTGCAACCTCCACCGCGCGACCTCGCCGCTGCAAACCCTTGTCCGTGGAAAAAAATTCCGCGCTGACGAAGCCGCCGTCGCCCGCCGGGCCGGGGAGCTGCTCGAACTTTTCAACCTGCTTCGCTTCCGCGACACGCCCGCGAAATCCCTCCCCTACGGCGAACAGCGCCGCCTCGAGATCGTCCGCTGCCTCGCCACCCAGCCGCGCCTGCTCCTGCTCGACGAGCCCGCCGCCGGCATGAACCCGACGGAAAAAGCCGAGCTGGTGAAGCTCATCCCGCGCGTGCGCGAACAGTTCAAGCTCACCATCCTGCTCGTCGAGCATTCGATGCGCGTGGTCATGGGCGTGTGCGAACGCATCGCCGTGCTCGACTACGGCGTGAAAATCGCCGAAGGCCCGCCGGCCGCGATCCAGAACGACCCCAAGGTCATCGAAGCCTACCTCGGTGAAAACCCTATCGCGCACCACTGATGATTTAACCACTAATGCACACTAATTATCACTAATGAACCCATGCCTGCTTTTAAAATTAGTGCCTATTAGTGTGCATTAGTGGTTAAATCATATGCTTTCTGTTTCTGATCTTCACGTCAGCTACGGCGCCATCGCCGCGCTCAATGGCATCTCGCTTGAGGTTCCCGCCGGCGCCATCGTCACGCTCGTCGGCGGCAATGGCGCGGGCAAGACCACCACGCTGTACACCATTTCCGGGCTGCTCCGCGCGAAAGCCGGCCGCATCGAGTTCCAGGGCGAGGACATCACCGGGCTTCCCGCGCACCAGGTCGTCGCCCGCGGCCTCGGCCACGTGCCCGAGGGCCGGATGGTTTTTTCCAACCTTACCGTCGGCGAAAACCTCGCGATGGGCGCGTACCTGCTCAAAGACCCTATGTGCGTCGAAAAAAACCGTGCTTACGTGTTCAGCATTTTCCCACGCCTGCAGGAACGCCTGAAGCAGACCGCCGGCACGCTCTCCGGCGGCGAGCAGCAGATGCTTGCCATCGGCCGCGCGCTCATGGGCAGCCCGAAATTCCTCATGCTCGACGAACCCTCGCTCGGGCTCGCCCCGCGGCTGATCAGCACCATCTTCGAGAAGATCGTGGAGATAAACAAAACCCACGGCATCACCATCCTGCTCGTCGAGCAGAACGCCCACCTCGCGTTGGAAATCTCCAGTTACGCGTATGTGCTGGAAACCGGACGCATCGCGATGTCCGGCCCGAGCAAGGACCTCCGCAACGATCCGCAGCTCAAAGCCGCCTACCTCGGCGGGTGAGCAATTGGCCTTTGCGACAAAGTATGCTTTGCCGTTGAAAACAAGCCGCTTGCGTGCTCCTTTTGTCAGGTTTCCTAGATCTACAAATATTTAACCTCGTTAATGCAAATAACACTGTTGGACGAAACAAAAAATACCATGAGACAAGAAGACATCAAAAATTTTGCCAAGCGTCTGACCGAAGATGAATTACTGAGAGAAATTCCTAACAGTGAAGAATGTCGCAATCGCATTCCAGTGGTTATTCGCGTCGCAAATGGAAAAGAAATTTGGGAAGAGACGGTCGACAGAATCATTGTCGACTCTAAACAGCTGATGCTAGTCTGGAACTGGAAGAAGACGCTTGGCTTTGAAGAAGATTGTCCAGGCGAATCTATACTACTTTCGTACGACGCAAAGCAACTTGTTGAAGTTCAACCCGGACGCTTTCAGCTAGCCTCACCAATCATATTTCGGAAAGAAAAACCCAATCGCTAGAGTTACTGCTCGCCGTTCGACCTTTGTCGTCAATGATTTTTACCCCCAATTTCAGTTCGCATTCTCGGGCGAATATGGTTCATCGCTGATATTGAGTTTAAGATGAAAAAGCTGCCTTTGATTCTCTGCGCCCTACTTGGGCTGATGCTCTTGCCGTGGCACCGCATCTTACCCGAAGCTGAGCCGCCTTTCCCAGATGTGGATTGGACATCCAGTAGCACCCTAGCCAAATATAAGCAGGACCTCACATCCAAGAACCTACGAGATGACAGGCCCGATTATTTCATCATCAAAGATCTCGGCCAGCAGATTATAGCAACCGGTGCAGCCGATGATATGTGGAAGAAAGATCCGGCACTCATGCAGGAGTTCACAAATATCGAGTGGGCAAATCGTAAGCAGTCTTACGTCGTTCGTCTGCTCGAAAACATCTATGGAAAACCGGACGTGCCTCTTTGGAAGTCAAACGCGTGGGTGATACCGGTGCTCCTAGTTTTTGTGTATCTTTTTTTATCTGCACTAATGTCACTTGCTGTACGAAAAATAGAGGACGCAGGTAAAACCGTTGTCCAACTGCCAAAGACTTAACCGCTGGCAAACTGCGATACGCTTCTTGATTTTTTCCAAAGCCTGCTACACTAGCGGGCTCATTGGTTATTGGCCTGTCCTCCGTAGCTTTAGCGAAGGAGGATCATTCGCCATTCGTCTCTCAGCTCTCAGCTACCGACTCTCAACTCATCCTCCCATGTCCACCGCCACACCGCAAAAGTTCGAATTCCAAGCCGAGATCAAGCAGTTGCTCGATATCGTCATCCACTCGCTTTACACCGAGAAGGAAATCTTCGTGCGCGAGCTCGTCTCGAACGCCTCCGACGCACTCGAGAAACTGCGCCATCTCCAGCTGACCGAGAAGGAGGTTTTCGACGACAACCTGCCGCTCGAAATCAACCTCACGACCGACGACAAGGCTAAGACGCTCACGATCCAGGACTTCGGCGTGGGCATGACGCAGGCCGAGCTGGTGGAAAACCTCGGCACCATCGCCCACTCCGGCTCGAAGGCATTTTTAAAAGCCCTCAGCGAGGGCGCGAAAAAAGATGCCAGCCTGATCGGCCAGTTCGGCGTCGGTTTCTACTCCGCGTTCATGGTGGCAAAGGGGGTAAAGGTCTTCACGCACTCCTGGCGCGCGAGCGAGCCCGGCCAGCTCTGGACCAGCGACGGCGGCGGCAGCTATGAGATCGAGGAATCCGACGGCCAGCGACGCGGCGCAAAGATCGTCATTGAGCTGAAGGACGACTGCGCCGAGTTCAGCGAGGAATGGCGGATCAAGGAAATCCTCGAGCGCTACAGCGCGTTCGTGACGTTTCCCATCAACCTCAACGGCAAGCGCCTCAACACCGTGCAGGCGCTGTGGCTGCGCAACAAAAACGAGATCAAGGACGAGGAATACACCGAGTTCTACAAGTTCCAGGCCCACGCCTTCGACGAGCCGCGCCTGCGGCTGCATTTCAGCGCCGATGCGCCGCTCTCCATCAACGCGCTGCTCTTCGTGCCGAAGGACAACCCCGAAAAGCTCGGCCTCGCCCGCGCCGAACCCGGCGTCGCGCTTTACTGCCGCAAGGTGCTGATCGACGCCAAGCCCAAAGACCTGCTGCCCGAGTGGATGCGCTGCCTCAAGGGCGTGATCGACAGCGAGGACCTGCCGCTCAACATCTCGCGCGAGACCATGCAGGACAAGGCGTTGCTCGATAAAATCGGCAAGGTCATCACCAAGCGTTTCCTGAAGTTTCTCGAGGACGAGGCCAAGGCGCACCCCGATACCTACGTGGAATTTTTCCGCGAGTTCGGCGTTTTCATCAAGGAAGGCTGCGCGCTCGATTTCACGCACAAGGACGCGCTGGTGAAACTCCTGCGCTTCGAATCGACCCTCACCGAAAAAGGCAAGCCCACCAGCCTCGCCGACTATGTTTCGCGGATGAAGGACGGGCAGAAGGATATTTATTTTCTCACTGGCCCGAACCGCGAGGCGCTCGAAGCCGGCCCGTATCTCGAGGGCTTCCGCGCGCGCAACCTCGAAGTGCTGCTCTGCACCGAACCGGTCGATGACTATGTGATGAACCATGTGCGCGAGTTTGAAGGGAAGAAGTTCACCGCGGCCGACAGCACCGAGGTGAAGCTCGACGAGCTGCCCCAGCCGCCGGACAGCGATGCGCTCGCGCCGGAAAAAGTCACGGCGCTCGTCGAATGGCTCAAAAAGACCCTCGGCGACCGCGTGACCGTGGTGCGTGCGAGCGACCGCCTCGTCGGTTCGCCCGCCGCCGCGCTCAACGCCGACAAGCTCATGTCGCCGCAAATGCGCCGGATGATGAAGGCAATGAACAAGGACGGCGCCGACACGCCGCCGCGCGTCGAGCTGGCCATCAACCCGCGCCACGCCGTGATCAAGCGCCTCGCCGCCTCGCGCGAATCCGCGCCCGAGCGGGCCGCGCTTATCGCCGAACAGTTGCTCGACAACTCCCTGCTCGCCGCCGGCCTGCTCGACGACCCGACAAAAATGGTCACGCGCCTCTACAAAATATTGGAGAGCGCCTGATAAAGCACCGAACCTGCGAGATCAGCCATCCCGTTTTGTGGGCGGGAATGCCGCGCGGGGCTCCTATCTTGTCCATTATTCTGCCGCCATAAGCGGAAGCCTGCCTGCCTGCCTTCATAGCTTTCGCAAAGAAGGGGTAAAAGGGGCTTCCGCGCCGGCCACGGCACGTTAAAGCCTCGCGGTTAACGCAGCCAAGACGATGCGCTCCTTGGATATTCCAGAGCGGATAAACGGATGGCTGTTTTGGCTTCAAGAATGAAGCCGTTTTTTAACGATAAAATAGGTAAAAAACCCTATTAACTTGATTGTAAATGCATTTTATAAACAAGTAAATTTAATAGATATTAAGCCAATTATTTAATATAATTAACGACAATTTAGCTGCATTATGTAAAATTTAGCTAATTTTTAACTAAAAATGCTTATATTAAGTTTTACATTTTAACATACCAGATTCAGTTTCAAAGACGCCCCCAGCTAGGAAGTAAACCCTAATCCCAAATTGGATTTTAGTTCTCCACCCATGAAAACGACATTAGATACTTATCGGTCGCGGATTTCCCCTGGCCGAACGTCCCAAGCCATCGCTGCATTTGCTGTCATTTGCGGCTTATCCCTCTCAGCCCATGCCCAACTCGGCAGCGGCTGGACCAACGACAACGAAACCTACTTCGCCCAAAATTCCTCCGGCACCACCACCACGGCCATATCTGGAGGGTACGAATTCACGATTCCCACCGAATCTGGCCTTTGCCGGGCGGAAATGCGCGGCAATAACCTTCCTTCCACCACCACCAATCAGTGGCAAGGTCTTGGCACTCTCAAATCATTCCCCTCCGGCTCCAACAAAATCTGCATGCATCAGGTTTTCGGGCCGGAACCTTCCACCCCCGACCTCATCCTTGATGAAGCCGTGGGCGGCTCGACGGGAGTGGAAATTATGTCGCTGGAACAGAGCGATGCAGTTGAGGCATCAATTTCAGTCGGCGTGCAATTCCAACTAAATACGATTTACGATCCAGTCGGAAACCTGATCAGCATCTATGTCAATGGCACGCTGACAGGCACGAAGGTCCCCAACTCGGGCATCCACTACAATAAATACGGCCAGTATGTTTCTTCATCTGGCGCCGGCCCGTCCACCTTCGATTGGGTAAATATCCAATCCTGGTCGGGTGGTACCGCGCCCGGTAGTGGCGGCACCACGGTGGCAACGCCGACGTTCAGCCCGGCTGGCGGCACGTACACCAGCGCGCAGTCGGTGTCACTCAGTGATTCCACCAGCGGCGCCACGATCTATTACACCACCAACGGCACCACGCCCACCACCTCCTCGGCCGTTTATAGCGGCGCGATCGCGGTGAGCAGCGGCACGGTCACGATCGAAGCCTTGGGCGCCAAGAGCGGGGACAACAATTCCTCCGTCGCCTCGGCCACCTACACGATCAGCACCGTTGCCACCGTGGCGACGCCGACGTTCAGCCCGGCTGGCGGCACATACACCAGCGCGCAGTCGGTCTCGCTCAGCGACTCCACCAGCGGCGCCACCATCTACTACACCACCAACGGCACCACGCCCACCACCTCTTCGACCGTTTATAGCGGCGCGATCGCGGTGAGCAGTGGCACGGTCACGATCGAAGCCCTTGGCGCCAAGAGCGGCGACAACAACAGCAGCGTTGCCTCGGCCACCTACACGATCAGCACCGCTACCACGGTAGCGACGCCAACGTTCAGCCCCGCTGGTGGCACGTACACCAGCGCGCAGACAGTGTCCATCAGTGACTCCACCAGTGGCGCCACGATCTACTACACCACCAACGGCACCACGCCCACCACCTCCTCGACTGTTTATAGCAGCGCGATCGCGGTGAGCAGTGGCACGGTTACGATCGAAGCCATGGCCGCCAAGAGCGGGGACACCAATTCCTCCGTTGCCTCGGCCGCCTACACGATCAGCACCGGTGGCGGAGGTTGCAAAACCGCTACCTCCTCGTGGACCAGCGTTGCCACCAGCACCGTCAGTGGGACGTTTACCGCCACGTTTAGCGTCACCCCGGGCACTGCGGGCTGCACGGCCTACATCGGCATGACCAATGGCTCGGTGTACAACAACTCAACCTCGCCCTGGTTGATCAAGCTCCATTCCACCGGCAATTTCCAGGCCATTAATGGTTCGAGCTACAGCTCGACCAACACGGTCAACTGGGTCGCCGGCACCACCTACCAATTCAGCGTGGTGGTCAACCTCACCGCCGGAACCTACTCGGTCTACGTGACGCCAGCCGGCGGCTCCCAACAGACCCTTGCGACCAACTTTGCGGTCCAAGCGTCAGCATCGAGCCTGAATTATTACGGCCTGCAGGACACCGCATCGTCGATGCAAGTTTGCAACTTCGCAGACTGATCCATGAGAGTTTGAATGGCAGTCAGCTGCCCCTGGTCTTCAGCGCCCGCCGCACTCCGCGGCGGGCGCTTTTATTTTCAGGATCAACGAGCCTCCAATTGCCACCGCAGTCAGTCTTTCGAGCCCCGACCACTCCGAAATTAAACCCATTCCATCAGTCTCATTCTTAATAGTATGGCAGGCAGGCCATATTATTTTCTTGTAGCATGGCATACGAGCCATACCATGTATGACGCAATGAAAATGACCATGCACATAGACGAAGATGTCCTGGCCCGCGTGATGAAGGTTACTGGAGCCAAGACCAAGACGCTGGCGGTTGAAATCGCCCTCAAGGAAATGGCTCGCCGGCACAAGATGAAAGAACTCTTTACGGCCGGCCTCGGCCTCACGCCCGACGAACTGCGGGCGGAATTCGCGCCCACGCCCGCCGATCAGCTGGACAGCCATGGCCTGATGGTGGCCGAGCCAAAGGCACGTTATGGGCGAGCTCGTTCTTCCCGATAGCAACTTCTTCATCAACCGCGCGCGCACCGGCGTCGATCCTTTCATCGAGCTGGCTGCGCGCGCAGATGATTGGGAATTCGCCACCTGCGGCATGGTGGTCGTTGAAGTATGCCGGGGCCGCCGCGATCCGGCCGTATTCCAGCGATTTCGCGAACGGTTCGCTATCATGATTTACGTCCCAACAGGAAATTCAGTGTGGGAGCGAGCGGCACAACTTGCCTGGTCGCTCGACCGGAAGGGCGTCGTCCTGCCCGCGCCGGATTTGCTCATCGCCGCCTGCGCGTTGCAGGCCGACGCCACCGTGCTGACGGCCGACGCGCATTTCCAAGCGATCCCCGGCCTGCGCGTAATCGATCATCTTGGCTGATGCGCTATCTTGCGCGTCGCAATTTGTTTGGCTCCGTCACCCGGCCTAACCAAAGTGGGAAAAATCGTCCCATCATGCTGAAACTCTTCTGCCCCGTCCTTTCGCTTGCGCTATTCGCCGTCGGACTCGCCGCACAGACCTCCACCGCTGAGAATCAGACCCGCCTGCTCCGCTTCCCCGCGACCAACGGCTCGCAGATCGTGTTCTCCTATGCCGGCCAGCTTTACACCGTCGGCATGGACGGCGGTGTCGCCCGCCGCCTGACCAGCGGCCCAGGCTACGCGATGTTTCCACGCTTCTCGGCGGATGGAAAACTGCTCGCGTTCACGGCGCAATACGACGGCAACACGGAGGTCTATGTCATGCCCGCCGACGGCGGTGAGCCCAAGCGCCTCACTTACACCGCCACACTCGATAAGGACGATGTCTCCGACCGCATGGGGCCGAACAACATTGTGATGGCCTGGAAGAACACCCGGCCCGAGATCGTCTTCCGCTCGCGCATGCATTCAACCGACGACTTTATCGGCCAGCTTTACTCGGTCGGCCTCGACGCCGAGCTGCCGCAGCAACTCCCGGTGCCGCGCGGCGGGTTTTTGTCGTTCTCGCCGGACGACTCGAAGATGGCTTATAATCGCGTGTTTCGCGAGTTTCGCACCTGGAAGCATTACCGCGGCGGGCAGGCCGACGATATCTGGATTTTCGATTTCAAGACCGGGGCCCTCGAGGACATCACCAACCATCCGGCGCAGGACATCATCCCGATGTGGGCCCCGAACAATAAAATTTATTTCCTCTCCGACCGCGACGGCCGCATGAACCTGTTCAGCTACGACCTCGCGACAAAACAGACGGCCCAACGCACATTCTCCAAGAACTACGACCTCAAGTTCCCCTCGCTCGGCGGCAACGGCATCGTCTTCGAGGAGGCGGGTTACATCTGGTACTTCGATTTGGAAACAGAAAAGGCCCGCCAGGTGCCCATCGTCATCAAGGAGGATTTCGCCGGCAGCCGCACCGAACTCGTCAACGTCAGCAAATTCGTGACCTCGGTAAGCCCGGCCCCCGACGGCAAGCGAGCCGTCGTCGTCGCGCGCGGCGTTGTTTTCACCGTGCCGGCCAGGGACGGCGCGACGCGCAACCTGACCGGCACCTCCGGCGTGCACGAACGCGACGCCGCGTGGTCGCCCGACGGCCGATGGATCGCCTATGTCTCCGATGAAACCGGCGAGAACGAACTCTTCATCCGGTCCCAGGATGGCCAGGCCAAACCCGTGCAAATCACGAGTGGTGCGGACACATATTATTACGCACCCATCTGGTCGCCCGACAGCACGAAACTCCTCTGGAGCGATTACCGCCAGCGGCTGCGCTTCGTGGACATCGGGACAAAAATCGTCACGGAAGTGGACCACGCCACGGCGGCTGAGATCACCGATTACACCTGGTCGCCCGACAGCAAATGGGTGGCTTACACGCGTCCCGAGGACGAATCGCTGGCCAAAATCTGGCTCTACTCGCTCGATGCGAGCAAGCGCCTCGAGGCCACCGACGGCTGGTATGAAGCCGACTCGCCCGCCTTCAGCGACGACGGCAAATACCTGCTCTTTGCCTCGAGCCGCGACTTCAAGCCGCTGTTCGGCGACACCGAATTGGAACACGTCTATCGCGACATGCAGCGCATCTATCTCGTGACGCTGGCCCGGACCACGCCCTCGCCGTTCGCGCCGAAAAGCGATGAAGTCGAAATCACCGGGAGCGGAAAAAAAACCGGGGCCAAACCCGCCGACACGCCGGACGACGGGGACAAACCCGTGGCCGTCGTAAAGGTTGATGAAGACGGCCTCAAGGATCGCGTGGTCGGCCTGCCCATTACGCCCGCCAACTACGGCTCGATCCAGACGGTGGACGATAAAATTTTCTACCTCCGCCAGACCGACGGCAGCGCCGACGAAGACACCGAAGATCCGCCTGCGGCCAGGAGTATACTCTGTGTCTACGACTTGAAAGAGTTGAAGGAAACCGAGCTCGGCGAGGCCAGTGGGTTTGAAGTCACGGCGGATAAGAAAAAAATGCTCGTCCAATCCGGCGGCAGCTACGGCATCATCGACCTGCCCTCGGCCAAAATCGAACTGAAGGACAGCCAGCTCGATTTCTCCGGCCTCGAGATGCGCCTCGACCGCCACGCCGAGTGGACGCAAATCTACAACGAGTGCTGGCGCCAGATGCGCGATTGTTTCTATGCGCCCAACATGAACGGCGTGGACTGGCCCGCCATGCGCGCGAAATACGCCGCGCTCCTGCCCTACGTCCAGCACCGCAACGACCTCACCTACCTCATCGGCGAAATGATTGGCGAAATCAACAGCGGCCATACCTACGTCGGCGGCGGCGACCGCCCCACGGTGCCACGCATCAAGCTGGGCCTGCTCGGCGCCGAATTTTCCCGCGACCCGGCCACTCGAGCCTACCGCATCGATAAAATCCTCCGCGGTGAAAACTGGCAGGACCAGACCCGCTCGCCGCTCACCGAGATCGGCGTCGATGTAAAGGAGGGCGATTACCTCCTCGCCATCGACGGCACGCCCGTCTCGCAAGTGGCCAACCTCTACCAGCTGCTCATCGGCACCGCCGGCCAGCAAGTCGTCCTCCGCGTTAATTCAAAGCCCGTCGACGACGGCGCGCGCAACGTCACCGTCGTGCCCGTCGCCAACGAGGCCCCGCTTTATTACTACACCTGGGTGCAGCACAACATCGACTACGTGAACCAGAAGACCGGCGGCAAGGTCGGCTACGTGCACATTCCCGACATGGATGCCGATGGCCTCAACGAATTCACCAAGCACTTTTTCCCGCAGTTGAGAAAGAAAGCCCTCATCATCGACATCCGCAGCAATGGCGGCGGTTTTGTCACGCCCATGATCATCGATCGCCTGCGCCGCGAACTCGCAATGATTGAAGTCACGCGCTACGGCACGCCCACGCCCGACCCGGACCAGATGCTCCTCGGCCCGAAGGTCACGCTGATGGACGAATTCTCCGCGTCCGACGGCGACATCTTTCCTTATAGTTTCAAAACCCTCGGCCTCGGCAAGCTCATCGGCAAACGCACGTGGGGCGGCGTGGTCGGCATCCGCGAGACGCTCCCGCTCGTCGATGGCGGCTACCTCAACCGCCCCGAATTCGCGCCCTACTCGAAAGACGGACAATGGATCATCGAAGGCCACGGCGTCGACCCCGACATCGTGGTGGACAACGACCCGGCGCGTGAATTCCGCGGCGAAGACCAGCAGCTCGATAAGGCCATCGAAGTCATCCTCGACGAACTCAAGACCCAGGAAGTCAATCTCCCGCCCGTCCCGCCGTATCCGGTCAGGAATTAAATTTAGATGGGTGGAGCGCGTTGACCTCTGTTTGGGCCGGAGACAAGGGTAACGGGTGTTCGGGGACATAGGTAACACATGGGCATTGGTTAAGAGGACGCAGAGTTGTGGGTAGAAGAGGGTTGAACGTAGATGCTACGAGCGGTGTGTTTTG
>Ga0210398_10000847_pt1 | contig 33492 bp, 25 predicted proteins | sample IncBWC4OmetaG_FD_161047 | JGI IMG/M metagenome (GOLD analysis project Ga0210398, IMG submission 161047) | Forest soil microbial communities from Barre Woods Harvard Forest LTER site, Petersham, Massachusetts, United States - Inc-BW-C-4-O | ecosystem: Environmental > Terrestrial > Soil >... | reverse complement strand
CTCCTACGTGCTGCAGCCTTATCAGATGGTCAAAGACCTGCGCACCGACGTCGAAACCAGCCAGACGTCGGCCGTGCTCGACGGCGACATCGACCGTTTCCTGTCTGCCGCCCTCGCCGCCCGCATCCAGGGCGCCGACGCGATCAAGGCGGAGTAGACAGCTCCCACGCGGCTTATCGAATTAGTGATGCGAACCGGTTGAGGGTCGGCGGCCGTATTTCTATAAGACGGCGAGCCGACTCGCGCGTATCGACCAGGGGGAGCATGCGTGGCCGACGTCTTCATCAGCTACAAGACCGAGCGGCGGAACGCCGCCCAGCATCTGTCGCGCATTCTGGAGCTCAACGGCTACAGCGTCTGGTTCGATTACGGACTGCTGTCCGGCACCGATTTTGGGCCGCAGATCGAGCGCGAGCTGCGCGCGGCGAAAGCGGTGGTCGTACTGTGGTGCGGCCTGTCGCATGACAGCCGCTGGGTGCTCGAGGAGGCGCATCTCGCCGAGCGGCTGGGCACGCTGACCCCGGTCTGGCTCGAGCCGGTGGAGTTGCCGCTTGGCTTTGGCCGCGCCGACACGATCGATCTCGCGAATTGGGACGGCAGCCCGCGCAGCCGGGCGCTCGACCGCCTGCTCAACGAGATCAGCCGCCGCGTCGGCCGCGACCCGGAGCCGGCTTTCCGCGGATTGCAGCACTACGAAGAGACATGGCGCGGCTTTGGCGCGCCGCCGCTGTCCCAGTTCGCGTTGGTCGACCCGATCGACGAAGAAGCGCGCGCGTTCAGCGTCCAGCCCCGGCCGCGCGCGGAAACGCCAGCGCAGCAACCGCCCGAGGTACAGGCGGCCGCGCTGGCCACACCGCCCCGGGCGGGGTCACGCAACGCGGCGTTCGCCGTTGTTGCCGTCGCCCTGATCGCTGCCGGAGCGGCGGCCTGGTACTGGACGGCAAGAACACCGCCGCCAAGCGCTCCCGCGCCTCAGGCGCAGAGCAGCCAGCCGACGCCGCCGCAAAGCGCGGCGGCCCAGCCTGCCAACCCGACCGCGGCGGCAAACGCCGCGCCCGCGCCGCAAGCGGCAGCGCCGGTCAACGCGCCGATCGCCTCGTTCATGCGCAGCAATAGCGGCTGGTCGGTGTCGTTGTCCTTTGTCGAGCCGGTCGCCGCGATCGCCTGGCGTCTCGGCGATACCGGCGCTTTCAAGGAGACCGGGGTTCTCGACACGCTCGACCCCCGCACCCGGCGGCGCATGGCCAACCCATCCTTCGAGCTCGACGCCGACCAGCCGGCAGCGACGATCCAGGTGCGCGCGGTGGATGCCGACGGCAACACCGCCGGGCCGTTTCCGGTCGCCTTCGATCCGGACGCAGAGCTGGCGCGCGGCGACCGCCGCACGCTGGAGATGACGGCGGGAAGCTGGCTGTCGTTTCGCGACTTCAACGGGCTCCTGGTCTACTACACGCACCTGATGAGCTATCGCTGCGCGATCCGCGAGGTGCGGATCGGCATCGATACGACCGTGCCGAACAAGGTCATCCCGCTCGGTGACTGCGACCCGAAGCATCCGTATGAGATACCGTCAGACGCGCAGCCCTACCTCAAGCTGCCGCCGGCCACGCAGATGGTATCGGTCGAGCTGACTTATCGCGACGGCAGCGTGTCGGAGACCAAGACGTTTCGCCGCTGAGCGGTAACGTCAGTCGTCATTGGCCTCGCCGGGCACCAGCACCGGGCTCGGCACCAAGGCGCCGCGCAACCGCCAGAACAGTCCGGCGACCGCGATCGTCGCGATCCCGGTCAACAGGAACAGGCCCGGCACGCTGACCCCGAGCGCGAGCAGCCCGATCACCGCGATCGCCGACAGCACCATCGCCGCGGCGTTGACGACATTGTTGGCGCCGATTGCCCTGGCGGTGCGGCGCTCGTCGCCGGCGGTCTGCAACAACGCGTAAAGCGGCAGCGCGAAAATCCCGCCCGAGGCCGCGATCGCGAACATGTCGACAAGAATGCGCCAATGCGTCGGCCGCGCCAGAAACGCGCCGATCGTGATCAACGCATCGCCGCTGACCGCCTCGCGCACCGGGCTCGCCAGCCACAAATCGATCGAGAACAATGCGATGCCGAGCGCGCCCCACGGCGCGATGCTGGCGCTAATCCGCCCCTTCAGGATGCGGCTGGCGCCGAGCGAACCGACCCCGACGCCCACCGAGAACGCGGTCAGAAACAGCGTCACCACCGCTTCTTCCGCACCGAGATTGTTTTTCACATAAGTCGGGAATTGCGACAGATAGGTCGCGCCGACCAGCCAGAACCAGGAAATGCCGAGGATCGAGCGGAACCGCGTCCGCTCGCGCCGCGCCGCCGCAATGAGCCGGCCGGTCGCGGCGATAAAATTCCATTCGATCCGGGCGTCCGGCGCACTCGGCGCGGTCGAGGGAATATAGCGGCTCGCGGTGTAGGCACTGAGCGCCACCAGTATGATCAGCCCCGAAACCGCGCCCGCGCCGTGCTGTGTCGCGATCAGCATGCCGGCGATTGTGCCACCGAGGATCGCGAAAAACGTGCCCGCCTCGACCAGGGCATTGCCGAGCAGCAGCTCGTGCCGGGTCAGCAGATTGGGGAGGATCGCGTATTTGATCGGCCCAAAAAACGTCGCTTCGATCCCCATGACAAAAAGCAGGCCGAGCAGCACCCAGGTGCTGCCGGTCAGCACCGCCGCCGCGGCCACGGCCATCACCGCGACCTCGGACAGCTTGATGATGCGGATGAGCTTTGACTTGTCATGCGAATCGGCGAGCTCGCCCGCCGTCGCCGAACCGAGAAAAAACGGCAGGATAAAGAGCGCGCCGGCCAGCGGGATCAACATCCCCGCCGGCAGACCCGTCGCCATCTCCGGCTTGTAGGCCAACCATAGGACCAGCGCGTTCTTCAGCGCGTTGTCGTTGAACGCCGAGAGAAACTGCGTCATCCACAGCGGCCCGAACCGGCGCGTCTTCAAAAGCGCAACCGGGCCGCGACGCGGCCCCTTTGGCATGGCGTCGTGCATCCCCTTATCTCGCATATATGCCGGCCCCTGGCGAGACCCGGCGGCACCGCCCCCGGTAATGGTCTCCTGGGCGGCGCTTTCTTGTTTCAGCTTTCCATGACGGTTCGGGGTCACCATTTCCCTGGGTGAACGTGGACGCGAAAACCTTGATCTGCTACGCCTCGTCGCTGTCATGCCGCTCCAACTCTATAATTCGCTGACTCACAGCAAACAGCCGTTCCGGCCGATCGATTCGCAGAATGTGCGAATGTATGTCTGCGGGCCGACCGTCTACGACTATGCCCATATCGGCAACGCGCGGGCGGTCGTGGTGTTCGACCTGCTGTACCGCGTGCTGCGCCACGAATACGGCGCGGACCATGTCACATACGTGCGCAACATCACCGATGTCGACGACAAGATCATCGACGCGGCGCGCGCCAACAACGAGCCGATCGAGGCGCTGACCGCTCGAACCGAGCAAATCTTCCAGGAAGACATGGACGCGCTGGGCAATCTGCGGCCCGACATCCAGCCTCGCGCGACGCAGCACATCCCGCAGATGATCGCGATGATCGAAAAGCTCATCGCGGGCGGCCACGCCTACGCCGCGCAGGGGCACGCGCTGTTCCGCGTCGCTTCATACAAGGATTACGGCCGGCTCTCGCGCCGCAGCCGCAAGGAGATGATCGCCGGCGCGCGGGTCGAGATCGCGCCTTACAAGGAAGACCCTGGCGATTTTGTGCTGTGGAAGCCCTCAGCCGCCGACCAGCCGGGCTGGGACAGCCCGTGGGGCCGCGGCCGGCCGGGCTGGCATATCGAATGCTCGGCGATGAGCGAAACCCATCTAGGGCCCCATTTCGACATCCATGGCGGCGGCGTCGACCTCATCTTCCCGCACCACGAAAACGAGGTCGCGCAAAGCGTCTGCGCCCATGCCGGCGAGGAATTCGTCAATTTCTGGGTGCATAACGGCTTTCTGTCGGTCGACAGCACCAAGATGTCGAAGAGCCTCGGCAATTTCGTCACCGCGCACGAGGTGCTGAAGGAATGGCCCGGCGAAGTGATTCGCCTCGCGCTGCTGTCGTCGCATTACCGCGACCCACTCGATTGGACTGAACAGCGGCTGCGGGAAGCGAAGCAGACGCTCGATCGGTGGTATCGGGCTTTAGCATTACCGTCCCAGGGACGAGGCCACGCGAGCTTAAATCCCTTTGTTAATGCTCTCGGAGACGATCTCAACGCTCCGCTCGCGATTCATTTTATGCACGAGTATGTGGCTACCCTGAATCAGGCGAGTGACGACCAGGAACGGGCTAACTGGCAGTATGGACTGAAAGAAGCCGGTCGCCTGTTGGGGTTGTTACGGCAGTCCCCCACCGAGTGGCTGCGCGGCGGCGGCGATGGTGCCAATATCGAGGAACGCATCGCGGCGCGGACATTGGCTCGCAAGGAGCGTCGCTTCGCCGATTCCGACCACATCCGCGACGAGCTGGCCGCAGAGGGCATCCTTCTCGAAGACGGACCTGGCGGCACGACCTGGCGCCGCGCGTAAGGTGCACGCACGCCCTCACCCGGCCGCCGCTCACGCGGCGTCCACCCTCTCCCGCAAGCGGGAGAGGGGCTAAGGGCACAGGTGGAAAAACCCTCTCCCGCTCGCGGGCTCGCGGGAGAGGGTGCCGAGCGCCATCAGCGCGAGGCGGGTGAGGGTTAGCGGGCGTGGGTGCAATGAAAACAAAGGCGCGAGAAGCATGGTTTCGACGAGCCTTTCTTTGGGGATCGATGCCAATTCATTGGAAAGGCTATCTGGTTCTGGTAGGCGTTTTGCCCGTAGTTGGCATCGGGATCACCGGTCTTGCTTTCGCGCAGCAACGGCATCCCATTTTAGCCACGGCATGCTTAGGTGTAGCTTTTTGTTGCGCAGTTGCAGTGATTTTGGTCGCGGAGTTGCACATGGAGCGCAAATAAGTGGCTCTTCGACGACGCGTTGTCGCGTGGTGACCTCGAGCTGGGCTCCCGCTGGTGTGGCGTCGCCACCGAAATGGCAAATAGGAGCCTTGAAATCATTCCCTTTATTCATGATATGTTCTCACGTCGAAACTGCATTCGTCTGCTTCATGTCCGCCACAACTCACCCCTTGGCGAGCCCCCTCGCCCGCCTGTTAATTCGGCCGATAACAGGAGGACGTCCTCCTGTTAATTCGGGTCGATAACAGGAGGAGAACAGGAGGTAAGCCTCCTGTTAAATGCGAACATGGCTGACGACACCGCACGGGCTTACAGGCGTATCAAGCAACATGGCTGGCACCGATCATAAAAAGCCGCTGTTGTCGGGCGGGCCGGCGATCATCCTGGTCGAGCCGCAGCTGGGCGAGAATATCGGCACCGCGGCGCGGGCCATGCTCAATTGCGGGCTGGGCGATCTCCGTCTCGTCAAGCCGCGCGACGGCTGGCCCAACCCCAAGGCCGTCGCTGCCGCCTCAGGCGCCGACACCGTGCTCGACGCCGCGCGGCTCTACCCCGATCTGCGCGAGGCGGTCGCCGATCTGCGGCATGTCTACGCCTCGACCGCACGCGATCGCTACATGGTGAAGCGCGCAGTGACGCCGCGCCTCGCGGCCGGGGAAATCCGCGCGCATCTCGCGGTCGGCGAGCCGTGCGGCGTCATTTTCGGGCCCGAGCGCACCGGGCTCGTCAATGCCGACATCACCCTCGCCGACACGGTGCTGAGCGTGCCGATGAACCCCGGCTTTTCATCGTTGAACCTGGCGCAGGCGGTGCTGATCGTCGGCTACGAGTGGTTCATCGCCCGCGAGGAGCCGCCGGCCGAGACGCTGCATACCGGGCACAGCCGGCCGGCGACCAAGGAAGAGCTGGTGCGATTCTTCGATCACTTCGAGGAAGCGCTGGTCGACAGCGGGTTTATCCGCCACCCCGACAAGCGGCCGAGCCTCTTCCGCAACCTGCGCAACTTCTTCCAGCGCGCCTATCCGACAGAGCAGGAATTGCGCACATTGCATGGAGTCGTGACCTCGTTCATGGGGCCACGCAAAGGAGCCGGCGACGACGCGGCGTAGTGCATTGCCGCACACGGCCGCGGGCGGACTCGTCCGGCGCCAAAAGCTGAGTCAAAATCCGCCTCATGCGGGTCCTCTACCATTCGCTGCTCTCGGCCGCCTCGCGCAAGGTGCGCGTCGTGCTGGCCGAGAAGAACCTCGACTTCACGATGAAGGCCGAGAAGCCGTGGGAGCGGCGGCCGGAATTTCTCGCGCTCAACCCGGCGGCCGAGGTGCCGGTGCTGATCGACAATGACGACGTGTTGGCGGGCACCGAGGCGATTGTCGAATATCTCGACGAGATGTACCGCGAGAAGATGCTGATCGGCATCAACCCGCTCGACCGTGCCGAGGTGCGCCGGCTCGTCGCCTGGTTCGACATCAAGATGAACCGCGAGGTGACCGAAAATCTAGTCGGCGAAAAGATGGCGACGCGGGTCGGCCGCGGCGGGCAGCCGAACTCGCAGGCGATCCGCGCCGGGCACGCCAACCTGCCGCATCACCTCGACTATATCGGCTATCTCGTCGATCGGCGGCGCTGGCTCGCCGGCGAGTTCTTTTCGGTCGCCGACATCACCGCCGCGGCGCATCTGTCGACGCTCGACTATCTCGGCGACGTGCCCTGGGAACAGCACGAACTGGCCCGCGAGTGGTACGCGCGGATCAAGTCGCGCCCGAGCTTCCGCGCGATCCTTGGCGATCACGTGCCCGGCATATCGCCGCCCCAGCACTACGCCGATCTCGATTTTTAACGGTGGTGCGAGGTCATCGCGTCCTTCGAGACGCGGGCTGCGCCCGCTCCTCAGGATGACGGTCTTTCTTCATGCCATTAGCAAACCTTCGTCATCCTGAGGAGCGTTCCAGCGGAACGCGTCTCGAAGGACGCACGGTGGTCTTTGCAGCCTTCGTCGTCCTGCTCATTATCGTCAGCGTGCCGGTGTGCTCGACCGTGCTGCCACCGCTGGTGGATTACCCCAACCACCTGGCGCGGATGCATCTGATCGCCGAGGGTGGCAACGAGTTCTACGCGGTGCGCTGGGCGCCGCTGCCCAATCTGGCGGAAGACCTGATCGTCCCAGCGCTGACGCATCTGATGCCGCTGGAGATTGCCGGGAAGCTGTTTCTCGTCATCACCTTCGCGCTGATCGCCGGCGGGACGCTGTGGCTCAACCGCGTCGTAAGCGGAGCCTGGCGATGGTGGGGGCTGCTCGGCTTTCTGCTGCTTTACGACCGCATCCTGCTGTGGGGTTTCCTCAACTATCTATTCGGGTTGGGCGTGGCGATCTGCGGCATCGCGCTGTGGCTCGCCCTCGACGACCGGCCGGCGGCGCGCACGATCAGCGCGACGGCGATCGCGCTGGTTTGCTTCTTCAGCCACATCGCCGCGCTCGGCATCTATGCGTTGGCGATCCTCGGGATGGAGATGGCGCCGGCGCTGAACCTGATGCGCGCCCGGCGCCATCGGGATGTAGCGTTGCGGATCGCCCTCGCCGGCGCGCCCTTCGTACTGCCGGCGATCCTCTTTCTGTTCTGCCAGCCGGTGTCCGCCGACGGATCGACCAGCTTTACGCCGATCTGGCGCAAGGCCGATCTGCTGTTCAGCGTCTTCGACAATTACAGCCGGCCCTTCGACGTCGTCTGCTTTGCGCTGTTCGTGGTGTTGTTGGCCGCGCTGGCGTGGCGCCGGGCACTCAACGTCACGTCGCGGCTCGCTGCGCCCCTCGTCATCCTGCTCGTTGTCTATCTGGTGCTGCCAAGCCAGATGGCGTCCGGTTCCGGGGTCGACCACCGGCTGCCGGTCGCGATCTTCCTGTTGCTGGTTGGCGCCAGCGCGCCAGCCCCGCCGCGGCGCGCGGCGGTGATGATCGGCTTCGCCATCGCCATGATTTTTGTCGCCCGCATGGCGGTGATCGAACGGGTCTGGCTCGCGGCCGATCGCCTCTACGCCACCGATATCGCCGCCCTAGACCAGCTGCCTGTGGGCGCAACGCTCGCGGTCGCCTATCCGGATCGCGAGGTCAATGCGAGCGCGATCCCGCAGCTCCATGTGGCGACGCTGGCCGTGGCACGGCGCGAGGCCTTTGTGCCGACGCTCTTCGCCTTCCCGACGCAGCAGCCACTGGTCTTGCGGCCGCCCTATGACGCGCTGGCCGGCACGACCTCGCCGAACTGGATCTGGGACGGGTTTGTCGCCGGCGACGCGACGGAGCGCGCGGCGTCGCTGCTGGCTCTCCGGCACTACGATTACGTCGTGTTCACCGACCGCGACCCGATCACCGTGCCGGCGAACGCCTGTCTCGCGCCGCTGCCGTCGCCGCCGCGCTTCCAGCTGTTCAAGGTGATTGTGGACAGTCCCTGCTGATCACCGGCACATCATCGGCATAGGGCTGGCCAGTGCCTCTCGCGCTGCCAGCGTGAGAGCGCGATGCCGGCGGAATAGGGCCACGCGCCGAGGCTGTGCCAACCGTTTGCGTCGTGCCGCAGCAAGGCCGCCCCGCCCGCCGGCAGATCCAAAAACCCTTGCGGCGTGCATGAAATGACCGCGAGGTCATACCCCGCCGCCGCGGCTTGATCGAGAACCGCCATATCGGCGGCGTTGTAGCGCTTCAGGTCGAGACCGCGACGCCGCGGCGGCGCACTCGCCAGATACCCTTCGAGCAGGTCGCCGATCTGGCCGTTATCTCCGGGCAGGATCATCGCGAGCTTGTCACCGTCACGCAGGAACGGCTTCAGCTCCGCCGCCAGATCCCAGACCAGCGGCTGCGGCATCTCGATATCGAAACGCAGCCGCTCGGCAAAGGCGACAGGCGCGAGCAGCGCCACGCCGACAACTAGCGCCGCGACACTGCCGCGCACGCCACGGCGCGTCCAGAGCGGCATCGCCAGCTCGCACACCGTCAGCGCCAGCGCGAGCGCCAGGATCAACGAGAGATGCGTATTGTAACGAAAGTAGGAATGCGCCTCGGTCGCCATCTCGGCCGAGAAATGCGCCACATAGGTGACGACCAGAAAGCCGTTGTATAGGGTGAAAGCCGCGGCATTGAACGCCAGGAACCGGGTCGCCCGGGACCAGCCGCGGCGGCGCAGCATCAGCGCCAGGCAACCGAATGACACGATCTCGGCGGCGAAGAACAGGGGCTTCTCGGCGATCGCGCCGGCGATGCCGCGAAAAGTCTGCGGGAGCAGCTCCCAGTTCCACGCGCTGAGCGGCAGCGGCTCGAGTTCCGCGACCCCAGCATGCGCGGCGTAGTAGCGCCACACCGCGTAAAGTAGCCCTGCCGGAGCCAGCGATAGCGCCGCGCCGACGACGAGCCGCCGCCGGGGCGTGCCAGATTCGGCAAAGGCAAGGACGATGGCCGCGCCAAACAGCGCCAGCACCAGCCCGATCCCCGACTGCTTGGTGTTGATCATCGCCGCGAGGATCAACGACAACTCGGGGCCGTAGGCTCGCCCTTCCTGCGCCTCGACGTAAAGGCAGGCGGCGAGCAGCGCCGTCACCGCGAGCCCCGTCTCGCCATAGGCCGAAAAGTGAAACCGCGGCACAAAGCCCGGATCGAGCAATGTCACAAGCAGCATGCCGAGCGAGAGCGCGACCCATGATGGCGCGCCCGCCGAGCGCGCCAGCATGCGCGCCATCGCCAATCCGGCAACGAGCCGCAGCATCACGTTGACCAGCGACATGCCGGCGGTGGGGTAGTCGCGCCAGACGAGCGACCCGAGAAACGCGAGGAACTGCGCGTCGTAGGGCGCGGCCGGGAGGAACGAATAGCTCGGCGGCAATGTCGCAGTCGGCAGCCGCGCGAAATCGACGAGGTAATCGGCGTTGGGCAGCAGGTTGAGGAAGGTGTCGACCTGCGATGGCCGCACCGACGCCATGATGGCCCAGAGCGGCAAGGTCATCAGTAGCAGCCGGCCGAGCGCGATCCAATCGTCGCGCCGGAGGCGTCGGCTTACGACAATTTGCACCAGCAACGCCGCGGCCAACATTGCCATCGCGGGGATACGCAGGCTGAGCGGCAGGAACACACCCCACAGGGTCAAGACCACGCAAAGCGCGCCCCAGCCGGCGCCGATGCGGAATTCAGCCGCGGCGCCGCGACCGGCCACCACAGTCCCGATCAGCAGCAAAATCGCCGCGATCCCCCAGGTGACAAACACGCCGACGAGGTCCGTAAGCCCCGGGAGATAAAGCGCCATGTGGATGAGCGATGGGCCTCTACAGCGCCAGCAGCGCGCGCTTGGCGGCGAACTCGTCCTCGGTCAGCAGGCCGGCGTCGCGCAGCTCGACCAGCATGTGCAGATAGGCCCCCCGACCCGACGCTCCGATAGCCGCGATCCCGCCGATGCGCACTTCCGCAGGAATGCCGCCCTGCTGTAGCGCCACAAACGCGACACCGAGCACGATCGCGGTCAGCATAAAGAGAAGGCCGCTATACGGGTGCCCGGACGTCAGCTCCAGCAACGCCGCGACAAAGGCCGCGACGCCGCAGGCAGCGACCGCGAGCCACGCGCTCACCACCGCGATCAGCTGGCGACAGACAAACCAATAGAGGATCGCGAACAGCGCCAAGGCCAACAACATGCCGAGCCAGTCGCCGCGTGCCGCCAGCAAGATCGCCAGCAGCACATCGGCGACGAGCGCGGCGAGCACCGAATAGCTCAGCGCTTCGGGCAGGTTCGGAAACGTGATGCGCGGCATCGACTTTCCCCCTGAATTGGGCCGCAACCTACTGCTTCGTGCCCGCCGGGGCGGCGGCGTCCTCCTTTAACTCGAGCCGCTCGATATTGGTCTTCGCGGTTTCTGAGTCGGAGCTGCCCGGCGCGAGCTCCGAGACACGCACCCAATCGCGCCGCGCGCCGGCGAGATCGCCCTTCATGCGCAGGATGTCGCCGCGTTCAAGCAACGCCGACACCGCGTTCGGCGCGAGACTGACCGCCTTATCGATATCGATCAACGCGGCGTCCAGCTTGCCGAGCTCACGATTGGCGGAAGCGCGATAGATGAGGGCGTCGATCCGGTTCGGGTCGCTCGACAGCACACGGTCGAGATCGGCGGCGGCCTTGTCGAACCAGCCTTCGCTGCCCGCCGCCTCGGCGCGGTCGACGAGCAGGTCGGGGTCACCGGGCAGGAGGTTGAGGGCCGCGCTGTCGTCGGCATAGGCGCGCGCCGCATCGCCCTGCAGCAGCCAAGCCTGCGCCGCCTGGTCGAGCACATCGGCGCGCAACGAATCGGGCGCGTGATCCATCGCCTTGGCGAGCGCCTCGAGATGCGTGGCGCCCTCCTTGTATTGCTTCAGCCCGATCAGCGCGACGGCGTAGCAATGGTCGGCCGGATGTCCGCCACCGCGCGACTGCCAGTGCTCGGCAAGATCGCGCGCCGCCGACGGATCGGTCTTGGCGAGGCTCAGGCAATGCTCATAGGTCGCTTCGTCGCCCGCGGCGTTATGCGGCGGTGCGCCGGGCGCACCGCGCTGCGGTGGGACATAGGGCGCGACCGGCGCCGGCGGAGGTGGCGCGGCGGAGATTGGCGGTCCCATTTGGGGCTGACCCATCTGGCCCGACGCCGCGAAGCCAAGCGACGGAACGAGCAATGTGCTCAAGACCGCTCCAAACGCGACCGTCGCTGCCCGCCCCATCACGATGACCTTTGCTGCCCGGCGGCCTTTCAATAGCACAATCCGGCCGCGCCGCCGAACCACGACCGGATTTGGCCGAAATGCCACGCTCCAGCCCCTCGATTTCACCGTGGCGTCGCGCTAAATGTCTGAAAATTCGCCTTTTGGTAGGGACGTGCCTGTGAAGACCCATTCCGCCCTGTCGCGGTTTTTTGCCTTGCTTGCAGCCTTGAGCCTCGTGTCCTGCGCGGCGATCCAGCTGAAGGAGAACACCTCGCAGATGGCCTCGACCATCGAAGACATCAGGGTCACCCAGCTGCTTACGAACATCGCCGATCAGATCGACCGGCACGATGTCATTCCGTCGGGTGTGTTTGTCGACACCGGCACGGCGGAAGCCTCGCTCGGCGGTACGCTGTCCGCCACGCTTCCGTCGATGAACCTCGCGAAGAACACACGATCGCTCACCCCTACCGTCACCGGGTCCTGGACCGACAGCTGGAGCCTCGACCCGATTTCCGACCCGCAGGACCTCAACAATCTGCGCGCCCTCTATGGCGTCATCTATCGGCCGGACAGCGACATCGCGAATTTCATCTACGCGACGATCCAGCTCTATCACAAAGGGCCGCCGCCCTATCCGCCGGACGATCAGTATGGCCCGACACCTGAAGCGTGCGGCATCGCCCCACCCGTCCCGGCGCAAGGGCTGCCGCCGAGGATCATCAATTCCCGCCTGGCGATGCAGGCGTATTTCGCCGCGCTGAAGGCATTTCCATATTCCAATGATCCGGTGAACCAGCCCGAAAGCGTGCCCAATCCCCGCGACCGCCACTCGAAAATCAAGGCGGCGATCGCGAAACACACTGATCCGAAAGACCAAAATCTCGCCGAGCTGTGGGCTTCCGAGCACAATGACTGCTTTGACCCAAAGCCGTCCGATCAGGACGGCACGACCGCTCACGCATCGACCATTGTTGCGCCGCCGATACCCGGCCCCGCCGGCCGGGTAGCCGGCATCCCAGCATCGCAGGCGGTTATTACAGCAAGCGACAACAAGCCCGTCATCGAAACGACGGCGACACTCAATACCTATTTCGGGCTCACCTATCCGACGCGCGACATGGTGCATGACGAACTGCGCAACGGCACGTCCGTCGATTGCCGCTACTACGAGATTTCGGCGCTCGCGCATCAGAACGATGCGCTCTTCGCGCGCTGGCTGTTCTGGCGAAACCCTGATGGAAGCTGGGCGCCAGTCAAGGACGCGCCGGAGCATCTTGTTTCGCTGGGAACCTATAACGGGCACGAGTTCTTCACCCCGGCACCGGCCTGCGTCAGCGATTTCATGATCCTCGCGATCAGCTCGGTCGCGAATTCGCACGCGGCGTCGCAGGCGACACCAAAATCGGCGGGGCAATAACGCCTCCCCGTCGCACTGCCGTCGTTGCGGCGCCAAACCGCGCGGCGCTACGATGCCGTAGCGGGAGGAAGGCGTATCCATTGGCATTCGAGCGTTTGCGCCGGGCGGCTGGCGGCACCAATGTCGCCCGCGCGCTCTCCCATCGCAATTACCGCATCTATATCAGCGGCAACGCGATCCAACTGATCGGCACCTGGATGCAGCGCGTCTCGGGCGGCTGGCTCGCCTGGACGCTGACCCATTCCGGCGCCTGGCTCGGCATGATGTCGATGGCGGAGTTTCTGCCGGTGCTGTTCCTGGCGCCGCTTGCCGGGGTGATGGCCGATCGGCGCGACCGGGTCGCGATCATCCGCATCACCCAGCTGATCGGCTGCGGCCAGGCGATCTTGCTGGCGATCCTCGTCTTCACCAACCTCATCACGATCCACCTGCTGTTCGCGCTGGTGATGCTGCTCGGCATCAACCAAGGCATCGCCCAGCCAGCGCGCCTGGCCCTGATTCCGACGCTCGTTGACCGCGAGGCATTGCCCTCGGCGCTGGCGATCAACTCAATCGTCTTCAACGCCGCGCGCTTTATCGGCCCAGCGATCGCCGGGGTGCTGATCGCGCATATCGGCATCGGTGCGGCGTTCGCCGCCAACGCTTTGACCTATATCGCCTTCCAGATCTCATTGGCCAATCTGCACGATATCCCGAAGCTGCCGATGCGCGCGGCGCAGAACGCGGTGAGGGCCTCACTCGAAGCCTATTCCTATGCCAGCCGGCACCCCGGCATCGCGCCGATGCTGCTGCTCTTCGCGGTGACGACGATCGGCACGCGCGGCTTTATCGAGCTGTTCCCCGGCTTTGCCGACAGCGTCTTCCATCGCGGGCCCCAGGGCCTGGCGATGCTGACTTCGACGGTCGGGCTCGGCGCGATCTTTGGCGGCGCCTGGATGCTGATCCGGTCGCAGATCAGCGGGCTGACGACCATCGTGCTCGCCAACACGCTGATCATGTCGCTGGCGATCATCGCCTTCACCGCGACCGACATATTTGTCATGGCACTGCCCTGCGTGTTCATCGCCGGCACCGCGATGGTGATCACCGGGATCGGTGCGCAGACGCTGATCCAGGCCTCGACCGATCGGGCCATGGCGGGCCGGGTCATGGCGCTCTACGGCATGATCTTCCGCGCCGGCCCGGCGCTGGGCGCGGTGGTGATGGGCACCGCCAGCGAGCATTTCGGTCTGCGCCTGCCGCTGGCGGTCGGGGCAGTCGTGTCATGCGTCTGCTGGGCGCTGACGCTCAACCGCAAAAAGGCGATTGTCGCCTCGCTCGAAGATGCCGAGCCGGCGCCGGTAGCCGTCGCCGAGCGCAGCGCGTGAAGCTGCTCGTTTTCGGTCTCGGGTATACGGCCCGCGCCTTTGTGCGGCGCCTCGGGCCGGAATGGACGGTCGTCGCGACCTCGCGCGGCGATAGCCGCGTGCCGCTCTTGCCCGAAGGCGGCCTTGCCGACGTCACGCATCTTCTGGTCTCGATCCCGCCCGACGAGACCGGCGACCCGGCGCTCGATTGCCACGGCGAGGGCCTCTCCGCGCTCAAATCCCTGCGATGGCTCGGCTATCTATCGACGACCGGGGTCTACGGCACGCGCGACGGCGGCTGGGTCGATGAAAGCGCCGAGCTGCGCCCGTCGAGCCCGCGAGCCAAGCGTCGCGCTGCCGCGGAGCAAGGCTGGCTCGGGCTCGGAGCGCATGTCTTCCGGCTGGCGGGAATTTACGGTCCGGGCCGCAGCGCCTTCGACGCGCTGCGCGCCGGCGGCGCCAAGCGCGTCGACGCCGGCGGCCTGGTCTTCTCGCGCATCCATGTCGACGACATCGCCACAGTGCTGCTCGCGTCGATCGCCAAGCCGCGCGCCGGCGCGATCTACAATGTCTGCGACGATGAGCCGGCGGCGCAGGAGGCCGTCATCGCCTATGCGGCGCGGCTCGTCGGCCTCACGCCCCCGCCGCTCATCCCGCTCGCCGAGGCCGACCTCACCCCGATGGCACGGAGCTTCTATGCCGACAACAAGCGCGTCTCGAACGCGTTGATGAAGCGAGAGCTCGGCATCGCCCTCGCCTATCCGAGCTATCGCGAGGGGCTCGCCGCCGTCCTAGCCAACGGCGGCTAAGACTTGCCGAAAGTGGCGGCGCGAGGCATCGTCGCCGTCACGCGAGATCATGGGAGGATACCGATGGCGTACAACATCCTGATGATGGGGGCCTCCTACGGCTCGCTCTTGGCGATCAAGCTGCTGTTCGGCGGCCACAAGATCACCATGGTTTGCCTGCCCAACGAGGTCGAGGCGTTCAACACCGACGGCGCGCATGTGCGCATGCCGATCCGCAACCGCGCCACGCCCATCGACCTCGACTCGCGGAAGCTGCCGGGCAGCCTACGCGCTGCGGGCACCGGCGATGTCAATCCAAAGGATTACGACCTCGCGGTGCTTGCGATGCAGGAACCGCAATACCGCCTGCCGGGCGTGCGCGAGCTGCTCGACGGCTTGGCGCGCGCTCAGGTGCCGTGCATGTCGATTATGAACTTTCCGCCGCTGCCCTATCTCGCGCGGATAAAGGGTCTGAACACCGACGCCCTAAGACCTTGTTTTACCGACGCAACGGTGTGGGACAATTTCACGCCAAGCAAGGTCACGCTGTGCAGTCCTGACCCGCAGGCGATCCGTCCGCCCGGCGAGAGGATCAATTTCCTGCTGGTAACGCTGCCGACCAATTTCAAATCGGCGCGGTTCGAGAGCGACGCCGACACGCAGATCCTCAGGAACCTGCAGGCCGATGTCGACGGCATCAAATACGACGCCGGCGACGGCGAGAAGATCGACCTGCCGGTGAAATTGAAGGTGCACGATTCGATTTTCGTGCCGCTCGCCAAATGGTCCATGCTGCTGACCGGCAATTATCGCTGCATCACCGCCGACGGCGCTGTCGACATCAAGGACGCGGTGCACGCTGATCCGGAAAAGTCGCGCTCGGTCTACAACTGGGTCATGGAGGTATGCGTTAAGCTCGGCGCCAACCCAGCCGACCTCGTGCCGTTCGAGAAATACGCCAGCGCCGCGCACGGGCTGGTGCGGCCATCCTCCGCGGCGCGCGCGATCAACAACGGGGCGCAGTTCATCGAGCGCACGGACAAGCTGGTCCAGCTTCTCGGCGCACAGCTCGGCATGAGCAACCCGGTCGTCGACGCGACCGTCAAACAGGTCGACGCGCGGCTCGAAGCCAATCGCAAGAAAGCCGCCTGATTAGCCCGTCATTGCGCGCCAACAAAGCAATCTCCCGTTTGCATGGCCGTAGCCTGCCGGCGAGGGATTGCCTGTTGTTCCTGATGCCCCCCGCGCCGTGACGACTGAACGATGAAGGGCAATGTCATCGGGTTCGACCCCGATACCAATACCGGGGCGATCAGCGGCTATGACGGCCAGCGCTACGAGTTCGTGAGGCTCGAATGGCGCGGCAGCGGGCGACCAATGCAAGGCGCGACGGTCGATTTCGTCGCCGAGAGCGGGCGCGCGTCACAGATTTACCCGCTCGGGCCGCCCTACGACCCGAACGAGGCATCGGACGCCAACCTCGTCTATATCCTGTATCTCGTCGCGCTGATCGCCGGGGTCACCTCGATTGCCGGCCTCATCATGGCGTATGTCAACCAGAGCGGGGCACCGGAATGGGTGCAGACCCACTATCGCTTTCAGATTCGCACGTTCTGGATCGGCCTGCTCTATACCCTCATCGGTCTCGTCACCTGCGTCATTGTCGTCGGGTTCTTCTGGCTCCTCTTCGTCTTCGTCTGGTGGATCGTGCGCTGCGTCAAGGGAATGACGGCGATCTCCCGAGGCCTCCCTTACGAGCGCCCGACAAGCTGGATGTGGTGAGGCGCGGGTCAACCGCGCGGTGTCGCACCCGCGCCGTTGAGCAACTACCGCTTGGGCGCGGGAAACGGTACATTCGTGGCGGGATTATCGAGAGGCCGCCATGCGAGGCAACGTCATCGGGTTTGACCCCGATACCAATACCGGCGCGGTCAGCGGCCACGACGGAAACCGCTACGACTTCGTCACGCAGGAGTGGCGCGGACGCATGCCGCCGCGGCACGGCGACGTGGTCGATTTCCAGGCCCAGGGCGGCCGCGCTTTCGACATCAATCTGATCGAGCCTGAATACGTCCGGCCAACGATCGGGCAGTTCTATTTCTCGCCGTCGGGGCGGATTTCGCGCGCGCAATACTGGCTGCGCTTCATGGTCCCGTACGCCGTGATCTACTTCGCGATCGACATCGCCAACATTGCGGTCGACGAAGATTCGACCGCGCACGCCGTCCTCTCCGGCGTTTTTGGGCTTTTCCTGATCGTCGCGATATGGCCGAGCATCGCCATTCTGATGAAGCGCATGCACGACCGGAACAGGTCGGGCTGGTTTTGTCTTGTGCTCTACGTCCCGATCGTGCTGTGCATCGTACTGCTGATTGTCTGGCTGGCGGGCACCATCGCCAAGGCGGCAGAGACGGGCACCTTCGATGCCCCCGAGTTCGGCGCGCTGGCCATCATCGTGGTTCTGCTGGCGCTAATCTCAAGCGGCATCAGCTTGTGGTTCTTTGTCGAGTTCGGCTGTCTGCGCGGCACGATCGGGCCCAACCGATACGGCGCCGACCCGGTGCGTTAACCAGCGGCTCAAGGAAATCCCGCTGCGCGCTGCATAGCGGGAAAAGAAACGGGCGCCAAAAGGCGCCCGTTTTCGCAATAGGCCTTCAACCGTCAGCAGGAGGAGCTGTCGCTGCCCCCACCGGAATCGCCGCTATCGCCGCCTCCGCCAAAATCTCCACCACCGCCGTAGTCGCCGCCGCTATCGCCGCCACCGCTATAGTCGCCGCCACCGGTATCGCCACCACCGCCGTAGTCGCCACCGCCAGCGTTGTCACCGCCCCCGCCGTAATCGCCTGGCGCGCCGCCGCCTTGGTTGTCGCCGTAGTAATTGTTGATCACGGTCTCGCCGAGACCGCCCTGCATTCCGCCCATACCGCCATAACCGCCGAGGCCGCCCGCGAAGCCATGCCCGAACAGCGAGGAGATGCCCTCAAAGAGCAAGGCGCCGCCGGCGACACCCGCCGCGGTTGTCGCGGCCGAGCGCAGGAAGCTGTTACCGCCACCGGCCGCTGCACCGCCGCCAAACACGCCGGCTGCGGGTGCAGCTTGCGCGTAGCCGGGTTGCGCGTAACCGGGCTGAGCGTATTGCGGCGGCGGAGGCGCCGGCTGCTGGACCCGGGTCCAAGGCCCGCCGCTCTGCGGAACGCTCGGCGCCGGAGCAGGCTGGCTGCGGCCGAACAGCCCGCCGAGGAAGCTCGTCGGCTGCTGCTGCTGCGGCGCATTGATGCTCGCCACCTGCTTTTCGAGCTCGGTGATGCGGTTCTGCGCGTTGTGCAGCGACAGATCCTGGATCAGCACGGTCTGCACCAGGTAATAGGGCGCGTCCGGCATCTGGGTCATCGCCTGGCGGATCATCGCGTCCGCTTCGGGGTCCTTGGGCTGCCCCGCCGTGCTTTGCAGACGGGTGAGCAAGGTCGTGATCAGATCGCGTTCTTGGGGTTCCATAGGTGCTGCCTGTTGGCTAGGGGGCTTTTGGCGAAAGCCCGTTGACGCTGCCTTTGCAGCATCGCGCAAGATGTGGGGTGCCGCGAGGGCGCGTCAATGAGGCGCCGCCGAGCTTCTCGACAGATGGTTGTGCCGGCTACGCGGCGGCGAGGCGCGCGACGCGGCTCGGCTGCTCGCTTGCTTGTGGGAAATAGAGCGACACCTCAGTGCCCTCGCCCGGCCTGCTGACGATTGTCAGACGGCCGTAATGGCTTTCGATCAGCTTGTTGACGATGCTGAGACCGAGCCCGCTGCCTTCATACTTACGGGCGATGCGTTCGTCGATCTGGCGGAATGGCCGGATCGCCGCCTCTGCCTCGGCCTCGGTCATGCCGATGCCCTTATCCGTGACGGTAATCCGCGCCATCCCGTCCGCCTCCAGGCCGACGCTAAGGATGACAGGTGTCCCGCTATCGCTGAACTTGGTCGCGTTCGACAGGAGCTTCGCGATCATCTGATCGACCGAGCGGCTGTCGGCGCGCACCGCGATGTGCTCCGCCGCGGCCGTGAACTGAAGATCGGCCTGCCGTTCGGGCTGCACTTGCTCGAAATTGCTCATAGCGTCCCGCGCCATACCGCACAGGTCGACATCCTCCCAATCGAGCTCGAACGTACCGGCTTCGAGCTGGGCGATGGTCAAGACATCGCCGACCACGCTCGACATGCGCTGGCCGGCCGAAAGAATGCTGTCGGAGAATTCGAGATACTTTGGCTGCACGGGGCCGAAGACTTCCTGCGTCATCATCTCGCTGAAGCCGACGATGGCATTGAGCGGCGTGCGCAACTCGTGGCTCATCGCGGCAAGGAACGCGGTCTTTGCGTTGTTGGCGGACTGCGCTTCGTCGCGCGCCGCCGCGAGATCGCGATTTGCGTCGGCGAGCTCCTTGGTGCGCTGCGCTACGCGATCTTCGAGGGTCGTGTTGAGTTCGCGCAGCTCTTCCTCGGCGCGCTTCTGCGCCGCGTAGCGGGCCGAGACCGCGGCCGCCATGTCGTTGAAGGCGGCGCCGAGGCGGCCGATCTCCGAGCCGGTATCCTTCAACTGCGCACGGGCGTCGTAATTGCCGTTGCTCCATTCGGCCGCCGCGTCCAGCAGCCCGCGGATCGGGCGGCGGATGAAGATGCGGCCGCCCTGATAGGCGGCAAAAAGCGCGAGCAGCAGACCCACCAGGATCAGCGCGATGCCGCGAAACGTCGCCGTGTCGATCGACGCAAAGGCTTCCGCCTTGCTCAGCCCGGCGCTGAGGAACAGATCGTAGGGCGGCAGCTGCGCCGGCACGTAGCCGAAGATGCGGACGATCCCGTCGACGCCTTTTGCTTCCTCCCAGCCGGCCTTGCCGCCATCCATGATGCCTTCGTGGCTCTTGCGCATGTTCTTGCCGACCAGCTGCTCCGGATGGGGCAGACGGGCGATGATGTTGCCTTCGCGATCGGCGATCAGGATCGAGGCGGTAGGCGACAATCCCCGCTCGGCGAGATGCGACGACAGCCAGTCGAGGTCGAGCCCGGCAAAGACGACGCCGGCGACCTCGCCCTTTTCGTCGCGGAAGCGCTGAGCGAAATCGATCATCTTCTCGCCGGTCGACGGGTCGACCCAGTAATTGCCGACGGCCAGCTCATCGGACGCCATGGCGCGCTTGAAGAAGGCCTGCTGCGTCACCGAGGAATAGTTCAAGGGCGCGCTCGAACAGAAGATCGTGCCATTGACGTCCGCCGCGCCGAGCAGGCTGTAGTTCTTGAAATTGGCCTTGGCCGAGGCAAACAGCGCGTCGCAGGCCTGGCCCTGATGGGTTTTGACCGCGGACAACTGGCCGAGCGCGACGATCAGTTGCCGCGCGCCCTCGCGCAGCTCGCCCATCTCGGCGCCGAACTGCTTGGTGATCTGAATGACCTGCTGACGGATGTCATCGGCGCGCGAGGCGCGCAGATCGTATTCGTTGTAGGCCTGGATAAAGAGCGCGGGGAGCACCGCGATAAAGACGAGCAGGCACATTCGCGCCGTCAGGCTCATCTCGCGAAAACGGCGGATCGGGAACCGCACCCTGAATTTCTTTGCTGGCCCGGTCATGCAGCATCTCACGTTCTGCGCGGCACAATGCCTCGACGGCCAGCCGATCAGACGCGAGCACAACGCCCAGCGCATCGATTCTAGAAAAAATCGACAGCCGCAGCCTGGCACTTTGCGTCATCAAGCTTAACAAGCGCTAAACGGCGTTCCAGCCGGCGCGACGTGCCCGCGCTCGCGCGCCGCCGGCCCACGACGGTGCGGCGTCCGCACAAAACTCGGCGCGGTCAGCGTGCTGCGGTGACGATCTCGTCGAGCCGCTCCCAGACGCCGTCAAGCGCCTCAGCCATGATCCGCGCGTCACGTAAGGTCTCGGCCAGTAGCTCAGGACGAGCTTGCAGAACCATCTGCGTCACCGCCATCGCCTCCTCCGCATGGCGTTCCTCGACGCCGTGCTCGAAACATTCGTGGAAATACGGCTCGGCGAGGATTTTCGGGAAGTGCTTGGCCAAAGCCTCGGCCAAGGCACGCATCCAATCGTCCGACATCACCTCAATAACGCACCAGGCGCCGAGCGAACGCGCGTACAACTCGGGCGCCAACCGGACGAATTTTGCCGTCTGCGGGTCGAGGCGCCGGCATAGCTCTTCGGGATCGCCGAATTCCTCGTCTTCCAGGACGAGGTTCGCGCCAATATTCCGGAACGCGCGGCTGAGCTGATAATGATGAGTGTCGCCGCCTGGCAGCCCGTCATCGTCGATAAAGATTCGCAGCTTGCGCTTACGCAGCTTGGGGCTGTCGAGATGCGGCAGGTAATAGACCGCGGCGCGCGTTGCATGCATCGCCGCCTGATAGACCAGGTGGATCCACCCGAGCAGCGCCGGGTCGCGCGCCGCTTGCCGCGGCAACGCCGCCAGATGCTTGAAGAACGGCATGCGCGACGGTCGATGCTCGGCGGTGATCGCGGCGATCTCGGCGGCAAAGCTCGCGGGTGTATTGGCAGGCTGCAACGAGGCGATCCGGCGAGAAGCATCCGGCTTTTCTGTCGGGTCGATGACGGGCGGGTCAATGACGGGGTCGGTGGCCGACACTGTCGATCTCCTAATGTGCGGACGACACTGGCGCTCGTTTTTCTCTGCGGTTGGGCAAAGCGAGCGCCACGAAGTAAGATAACGTTAAGGTAAACTCGACGATATCGTCCGCGTATCACTTTAGTTAAATTATCTCTTCAGTTTTACGACAAGATTTTATCAAATATTCGTGATCTTATCTCGCTTCATTTTCACTCACCAAACATGCTGATCGCGCACCGAGCGAGCTCCATCGGCGCAAAACGAGGGTGAGGATGGCCCACTCGGTCGCGAGGCTGACGGTCGCCTGGTGCACATTGTTCGTGGTGGGCACCGATCTGTTTGTCGTCTCGCCGCTGCTGCCCCAGATAGCCGCGCAATACGACCTGCCGCCCGCGCCGGTCGGGCTCAGCGTCACGGCGTTCTCCGTCACGTATATGATTTGCGCGCCGCTGCTCGGTCATATCGCCGATCGCCTGGGCCGGCGGCTGATGCTGAGCTGCTGCCTTGGCGGGTTCGCCGTCGCCAATTTGCTGACCGCGGCGTCTCCCAATCTCGGCTGGCTTCTGGCGGCGCGGATCGTCGCGGGCGCCATGACAGCGGGCGTGTCGCCATCGATCTACGCCCTGGTGGGTGAAAGCGCACCGGCCGCACGGCGGGCGAGCTGGATGGCGATGGCGGTTTCCGGCTTGCTATGCTCGCTGTCTTTCGGCGCGCCGCTTGGCGCACTGATCGGGGCGGCGCTCGGTTGGCCAAGAGTGTTCGAACTGCTTGCTGGGCTGAGCCTACTGCTGATCATCGCCAATCGCCGAATCTGGCCGACCGACACGGCAACCGCGATGATGGGCGCCGGAGCACCACTGCCACCTGCCGGCGCCGCGCTGGCACTACGTCTGCTGCCGACGGTCGTCTGGGCAACAGGGCTTTACGGCATGTACATCTATCTCGGCGCGTGGTTGTCCCGGCTTGGCTTTTCGACCGAGGCGATCGCACAGGTCATCGCCTGCTATGGCATCGGCGCGATTGTCGGCACCCTAGGCGGCGGCCGCGTTGCCGATCGGGTCGGCGCCAGAGCCGCGACAAGCGCTAGCCTCATCGGACTGTTCGCGGCGTTTATGCTGCTGCCGCTGACCCTTCGGTCGGGGCTTTTGCTCGGCCTCGGCCTTGGCGCGGCGTCAGCCGTGGCCCAGGTGTTTTTCCCGGCTCAGCAAGCCGGCCTCGTCAGCGACTTTCCGGCGCGCCGCGCGACGGTGCTGGCGTGGAACAACAGCTCGCTCTTCCTCGGCATCGCGCTCGGTTCGCTCGTCGGTGGCCAGACCATCGCTCACGGCAGCTGGGAAACGAGCCTTTTGATCTGCGCGACGATCGCACTCGTCGGCTGGCTGATCAATCGCAGAGTCACGCGCCGCCTTGCGCTCGGCTGAGACTCCCATCCGTTTGTAAGAAGTGTCTACGAAGTCCCTCATACTTAATCAGTTCTTTACGCAGCGCTCCGAAAGATGACGGGCCATTCGGCCAGCCGGAGCGAGACGCTTGCCGCAGCACTTGTTGAGCGCATTCCAGACGACCGGATTGGGCTCGCCCTACGAAGGCGTGTTCGAGCCTGGACTAGTTCTGCTGTCGATCGCGATCGCGATCATGGCCGCTTTTGTCGCATTATCGCTCGCCTCGCGCATCGCCGCGGCGACCTCGACCCGCAGTCGCTGGGCATGGACGAGCGCCGGCGCTATCGCCATGGGCGGCGGCATCTGGTCGATGCATTTCATCGGGATGCTCGCCTTCTCGTTGCCTTGCGGCGAAAGCTACAACCCGCTCGGCACACTGGTGTCGATGATCCCGGGCGTCCTGGCGAGCGGTGTTGCGCTGCGTCTGATCAGCAGCAGCCAGCCGGGCTTGTTACGCCTGAGCAGCGGCGCGGTACTGATGGGCGCCGGCATCGGCGCGATGCACTACTCCGGCATGGCGGCGATGCAGCCCCAGGCCCTGCTGCATTACGATTTCGCGCTTGTCGTGGTGTCGGTGGTCGTGGCGGTGGCGCTGGCTTTCGTTTCGCTGGCGATCCGCATCTACATCCGCCACTACCGGGTCACGGACACCGTCGCGACCATGGTCGCAGCGCCGGTGATGGGCCTGGCGGTCGCCGGCATGCACTACACCGCCATGAAGGCAGCGGTATTCCTGCCGACTGCCGAACCGCTGCCCAGCGGGCTGATGCTGCCGACGACGCTGATGGCGTCGTTGATCACGGTCATTACGCTGCTGATCGCGGCGATCGCGCTGGCCGGTTCGTTCGCCGGACGCCAGTCGGAGCTTGCGGCTGGGTTGCGCGAGGAGGTCATCCGGCGGGAGGCCGCGGAACAGAGCGCGGAAAGCGGCCGCGCCCGGCTCCAGGCGATCTTCGATGCGGTCGCCGACGCGATCGTCACGATCGACCGGGACGGCCGCATCCAGCAATGGAGCCCGAGCGCCCAGCGCATCTTTGGCTATGTGCCGGAAGAGGTCGTCGGTCGCGAGCTGACGATGCTGATACCGGAATCGCATCGTCAATCGGGTGAAGTCGCCTCGTTTCTCGAAACCGGCGACCCGAAGATCATCGGCACCGGCCGGGAACTGACGGCAGTGCGCAAGGACGGCGGCGAGCTCCCGATCGAGCTGGCGGTCAGTGAAGTGCGCAACGGCGACGAGGTCTTCTTCACCGGCATCCTGCGCGACATCACCGAACGCAAGCGCGCCGAGACCGAGCTGGTGCATGCGCGCGAGCGGGCCGAGGCAGCCAACCTGGCGAAGTCGCAATTCCTCGCGACGATGAGCCACGAGATCCGCACACCGATGAACGGTGTGCTCGGGATGGCCAGCCTGCTCTCGTCGACAACGCTCAACGAACGTCAGCGCCGGCTTGTCGACAACGTCTCGCGTTCCGGCCAAGCGCTGCTCGGGCTGATCAACGATATCCTCGATTTTGCAAAGATCGAGTCGGGCAAGTTCGAGTTTTCGTCGGTGCCGTTCGAGCCGCGCGAGACGATCGCCGAAATGGCGGAGCTGTTCACCGAGCGCTGCGCCAAGAAGGGTCTCGAATTCGTCTATTTTGTCGCCGAGGACGTGCCGGCGATGCTGGTTGGCGACCCGATGCGGCTGCGCCAGATCCTCGTCAACCTGGTCGGCAATTCCGTTAAATTCACCGAGCATGGCGACATCCTCGTCGAAGTTTCATTGGGGCGGGTCGAGGCGGACTCCGTCATCCTGAACTTCGCCGTCGAGGATACCGGCATCGGCATCCCCGCGGAGCAGCGGGCGCGTATTTTCGAGTCGTTCCATCAGGTCGACGGTTCGCTGACCCGGGCACGCGGCGGCTCGGGGCTGGGCCTCGCAATCACTCGCCAGCTGGTCGAGATGATGGGCGGCGAAATCTCGGTCGAAAGCGCGCTCGGGCGCGGCTCGCGTTTCTCCTTCACGGTGCGTTTCAAGCCGTCATCGCTGGCCGCCGACGCGCAGTCGGCGCCAAGGCATTTCGCGCGGCCGCTGCGTACGCTGGTCGTCGACGCCAACGGGGTCAGCGCCCATGTGACGTCGCTCTATCTTTCGAGCTGGCAGGTCGACGCCGAGATCGTGCTGACTTTGACCGATGCGAAATCCGCCTGGCGTACCGCGGCGGAAGACGGCAGGCCGTTTGACGTCGTGATCCTCGACATCAAGGGGCTGGGGTCGGAGGCCCTCGATTTCGCGGCCGAAATCCGTCGCGGAGAGGCCCCGCGCAGCGAGGTCATCCTGCTCACCGGGCTTGACGCCTATATATCGGAGCACAGCTTTTAGGCGCTCGACGCTGCGGCGATCCTGCCCAAGCCGGCGCCGCCATCGGAGCTTTTCTCGGCCTTGATCGCGATCTCGCGTGGCGACAGAGACGCCAAGCTCGACCGCTACACCAAACGGCGTGTCCTGAATGCCGGCCTGCCAAATTTTGGCGCCCGCATCCTGATCGCCGAAGACAATCCGGTAAACCAGGAAGTCGCCGCCGGCGTGCTCGAATTGATGGGCTGCCAGACCGTCAGCGCGCCGAACGGGCGCGCCGCCCTCCGCCTCTTCACGCAGGAGACGTTCGACCTCATTCTGATGGATTGCGAGATGCCGATCATGGACGGCATCGAGGCGACCCAGCGCATCCGCGAGCTCGAGGCGATGGCGCAAAACCTGCCCGCCGGCGAGCGCCCGAACCGCCACATCCCGATCATCGCCTCGACCGCGCATGCGATCAGCGAAGTGCTTGAAAAATGCCTGGCCGTGGGGATGGACGATTTTCTCGTGAAACCGTTCGACGAGCGGCAGATGGCCGAGACCCTGCTGCGCTGGTTGAAGCCGCAAAAAGGACCGACGCACGTCGACGGCCGTGCCGCCGGCGATGGTGCGATGATTGCCGATACAGCAACGGCGCCGGCCCAGGACGATGTTATCGACGCCACCGTGATCGACGGGTTGCGGGCGATGGCGCGCCCCGGCAGACCCTCGCCGCTCGCGCGTGCCTTGCCGCGCTTCCTCGAGACCGCGCCGGCCATCGTCACCAGCATTCGCGACCATTGCGACAAGGGTGACGGCGAGGCGCTGTGGCGCGCGGCGCATAGCCTGAAATCGAGCGCCGGCGCGCTCGGCGCCAAGCTGCTGGCGCAGCGCTGCGCCGAGAAACGCGAGCCCGCGAAGGCGGCGCCAACGCGGCGCAGCCGCTCGTCGCCTTCCTCGCCGACGACCTCACCGCCGCCATCAACGGCCTCAAAGCGGCCGCGGAAGACATCCATGAAGCTGCCTGACACCGCCGTCCGTAAAATGGATACCGAGAGCGACCCCCGGCACGCGCCAACCTTGCTGATCGTCGATGACGATCCGGTGGTCCGCTTGCTAATGCGCGATACGCTGGAGGATGAGGGATTTACGGTCGTCGAGGCGGAAAACGGCGTCGAGGCGCGCGAGTATTGCGCCAAGAACGTGCCGGCGCTGCTAGTCGTTGACGCCGTGATGCCGGTCATGGACGGGTTCGAGCTTTGCCGCGAGCTGCGCGGACAGACGCGCACGGCGCAGGTTCCGATCCTGATGGCGACGGGGCTCGATGACACGGACTCGATCGCTCGCGCCTATGAGGTCGGCGCCACCGACTTTATCGCCAAGCCGCTCAACTGGCTGATGCTCACCCAACGCATCTATTACATGCTGCGCGCCGCCGCGGCGTTCGATGAGCTGCGCGAAAACCAGGCTCGGCTGATCGCTGCCAAGGAGGCCGCCGAGACGGCCAACAAGGCCAAATCGGAATTCCTCGCCAATATGAGCCATGAGCTGCGCACGCCGCTAAACGCCATCATCGGCTTCGCATCGATCATGGAGGAGGCGATCCGCGGCCCGATCGGCGAGCCCTATGTCAAGGACGCCAAGATCATCGCCGACAGCGGCCGACATCTGCTCGCGATCATCAACGACATCCTCGACATCGCCAAGGCCGAGGCGCGGACGCTCGATCTGCTCGAAGACATGGTCGACATCGACGAAACAGTGCGCTTCAGCGCCACCATCGTCAGCGACATGGCAAAGGGCAACGATGTCACCTGCTCGTACAAGGTCGATAACGGATTGCCGGCTTTTTGGGGCGACGCCAAAAAACTGCGTCAGGTGCTGATCAACCTGGTGTCAAACGCGATCAAATTCACGCCCGAGGGCGGCAGCGTCACCCTCACCGCGCGGCGCACCGCGGATGGCGGTGTCGCGATCCGCGTCGCCGATACGGGCATCGGCATCGCCCCCGAAAACATGTCGGTTGCCCTGGCACCGTTCGGCCAGGTCGACGGCAGTCTCGCGCGCAAATACGAAGGCGTTGGGCTGGGGCTACCGCTGTCGAAGAAGCTGGTCGAGATGCATGGCGGCTCGCTCGATATCGCCAGCGCGCTCGGCAAGGGAACGACCGTCACCGTGCGCCTGCCGGCCAGCCGCTTCCCTAGCGTCGCCGCCGGGCGGGCCGCCGCGGATTAAAAAACCGCGCAACAGACAAGTGACCCCGTCCGTCTAATGGAGGTACGCGCCGGGCATGCCCGGCTGCGCGCCTCTCAGCCTGTTCCGGCGCCCGCAGTGAGAAAGACGGCATGAACGACATCTCGCCGAGCCCCTTCCCCATCGCGCGGCGCCGGCTCGGCGCGGTGTCAGCCGACACCGTGACGCTGGCGCATGGTGGCGGCAAAGCGATGAAGGATCTGATCGACGACGTCTTTGTCAGCGCCTTTGACAACCCGCTGTTGGCGCCGCTCGACGATCAAGCGCGCATCGGGCTCAGCGACTTCGCGATGCACGGCAACCGGCTCGCCTTCACGACCGACTCTTTTGTCGTCGACCCGCTGTTTTTTCCCGGCGGCGATATCGGTAGGCTCGCGGTATGCGGCACGGTCAACGACCTCGCGGTCGGCGGCGCGACCGCGCTTTATTTGAGCTGCGCGGCGATCATCGAGGAAGGCTGCCCGATCGAGCTGTTGCGCCGCGTGGCGCGCTCGATGGCCGAGGCCGCGCGCGAAGCCGGCGTGCGGATCGTCACCGGCGATACCAAAATCGTGCCTCATGGAGCCTGCGACAAGCTGATCCTGACGACATCCGGGATCGGCGCAATCCGGCGCGGCGTCGAGCTCGACCCGACCCTGGCGCGGGCGGGCGACGCGGTGCTGGTCAACGGTATGCTTGGCGATCACGGCGCGACGATCCTCGCGGCGCGTGGCGACCTCGCGCTGGCCGGTGATATCAGGAGTGACTGCGCGCCGCTGAACGGGCTCACCCAGGCGTTGCTCGCTGCCTGCCCGGCTACGCGCTTCATGCGCGACGCGACGCGTGGCGGGGTGGCCACCGTGCTCAGCGAGATCGCCCAGTTGGCCGCAGTCGAGATTTTCGTCGACGAGGAGGCGCTGCCGATCCGCGCGGCCGTGAAGGGGATGTGCGATATCCTTGACCTCGACCCGCTTTACCTGGCGAACGAAGGAAAGCTCGTCGCGATCGTGCCGCAGGAGGATGCCGACGGCGCGCTGGCGACGATGCGCGCCCACCCGCTCGGCCGCGAGGCGCGGATGATCGGCAGGGTCGGCGAGCGCTTCGAGAGCCGCGTCGTGATGCGCACGCTCTCCGGCAGTACGCGAATCGTCGACATGCTGGCGGCCGACCAGCTGCCGCGGATTTGCTAACACCGCGGCGTAAGCGGTAGTGCGCCTAGCGGAATTGGCTCGCGAAGCCCGACCAGCAGGCATCGTAATCGCGCTGCAGCGCCGGTGTCGCGAGCGCGAATTCGGTCGGCCGGATCGTGAGGCGCGTCTCGAACATAAAGGCGAGCGTGTCGGCGATCTTCTGCGGCTTGAGCTCGGCGGCCGAGGCGCGCCCGAACGTCGCGCGGTCTGGCCCGTGCGCCGCAAAGGAATTGTGCAGCGACGCGCCGCCCGGCAGGAAACCCTCGGCCTTGGCGTCGTAGACGCCGTGGATGAGCCCCATGAACTCGCTCATCAGATTGCGGTGGAACCACGGCGGGCGGAACGTGTCCTCGGCCACCATCCAGCGTGGCGGAAAGATCACGAAGTCGCAATTGGCGGTGCCCGGCGTGTCGGTCGGCGCGGTCAGCACGGTGAAGATCGACGGGTCGGGATGGTCAAAGCTCACCGTACCCAAGGTCATAAAGCGCGCGAGATCGTATTTGCAGGGTGCGTCATTGCCGTGCCAGGCGACGACATCGAGTGGCGAATGATCGAGTGTCGTCGTCCAGAGATTGCCGGCGAATTTGACGACGCTTTCAGTCTCCGCGCGGCGGTCTTCGTACCAAGCAACCGGGGTCAGGAAATCGCGCGCATTGGCTAGCCCGTCGGCGCCGATCGGCCCGAGCTCGGGCAACGCGAACAACGCACCGTAATTCTCGCAGACATAGCCGAGCGCCGAACCGTCGGGCAGCTCGGCGCGAAAGCGGAGGCCGCGCGGGATGAGCGCGATCTCGCCGGGCGCGGCCTCGACGATCCCCAGCTCGGTGCAAAGACGCAGCCTGCCCTGCTGCGGCACGATCAGCAATTCGCCGTCATTATCGGCAAAGACGCGGTCGGTCATCGATCTTGTGGCGCGGTAGATGTGGATCGCGACGCCGTGGTGCGCCGCGACATCGCCGTTGCCACCCATCGTCGCCATGCCGTCGATAAAATCGACCGGCTCGCTCGGCAACGGCAGCGGGTCCCAGCGAAGGCGGTTGGGCGACACCTCCGTTTCGGTAAACGGCGCGCTGCGCCACAACCCGTTATCCGTGCGGCGGAACGGCGCGTGCATCGCCGAAGGCAGGATGCGGTACATCCAGGTGCGCCGGTTCGCATGACGCGGCGCGGTAAACGGCGTGCCGCTGAGCTGTTCGGCGTAAAGCCCGTGCGGCGGGCGCTGCGGTGAGTTGCAGCCCTGTGGCAGCGCGCCCGGCACTGCCTCGGTCGCGTTCTCATTGCCAAAGCCGGAGAGGTAGGCGAGCCGCTTTTCTGTCATGGCGTGGCTCCGCGTTTCGCCGCGTGGTACTCGCCGGTGCCGCGCGAAATGATCAGGTCGCCCAGCAGTACGTCGCCCGGCTCGATCTCGGTCTCGGCTTTGGCCGCAGTGTACAGCGGCGCGAAGTCGATCTCGGCGAGATGCAAGAGGTCATCGAGCGAGACGAGGACGAAATAGGTCTCCTGGAAATCGTCGATGCGATAGCGGGTGCGCATCACCCGGGAAAGATGGAATTTCAATCGGTTAGGAGACTTATCTTCAAGCGCAAACCGAGTTTCGGCAAAGGATGACGCGATCCCAGCGCCGTAGATGCACGGCGCGCCATCCTCCGCGACAAGGCCGAACTCGACGGTGAACCAATAGACCCGCGACAGCTGCTCGAGCGCGCCGAGGCGCTGCGCGCGAAGCCCGCCCTTGCCATAGGCCTGCAGGTAATCGGCCAGCACCGGGTGCATCAGCATGGGCACATGGCCGAAGACGTCGTGAAAGACGTCGGGCTCCTCGATGTAATCGAGCTGGTCGGGTCGGCGGATGAATTGCCCTACCGGAAAACGGCGATTGGCGAGGTGGTCGAAAAACACCTCAGGCGGCACGAGACCGGGCACCGCCACGACCTGCCAGCCGGTGCGCCGCGTCAGGACGTCCGAGAGCCGCCGGAAATCGGGGATCTGCTCGGCGCCGATCGGCAGCGCCTCCATCCCGGCGAGATAGTCGCGGCAGGCGCGGCCCGGCAACAGATGCACCTGACGCTCGAAGAGCGTGCGCCACACCGCATGGTCGGCCGCGGTGTAGTTCTGCCAATCTTGATCGATCGTCCAATCGGCACGGTGCGGCGGCGCCGCGTCGCCGGCGAGCAGCCCGTGTTTGGTTGGGTTTCCGTCCGGCATCGTCCGCCTCACGCACGCAACACGCCGCGCTGCATCTGGTCGAGCTCGATCGATTCGAACAGCGCCTTGAAATTGCCCTCGCCAAAGCCCTCGTCGCCCTTGCGCTCGATGATCTCGTAAAACACCGGGCCGATGACGGTTTCCGTGAATATCTGCAGCAGCAGCCCCTCTTTGCCGCCGTCCACCAGTATCTTGTCGCGGGAGAGCCGCGCCAAATCCTCGCCGTGACCCGGCAGGCGTTTGTCGACTAGGCCGTAATACGTGTCGGGCGTGTCGAGGAACGCGACCCCCTTCCCGCGCAGCGCTTCGACCGTCGCGTAGATGTCGCTTGTCGCCAGCGCGATGTGCTGGATGCCCTCGCCGTGATAGGCCTGAAGATATTCCTCGATCTGGTCGACCCGGCCGGGATGGCCGCCCGATTCGTTGATCGGGATGCGGATTTTGCCGTCGGGGCTGGTCATCGCCCGGCTTTTGACACCGGTCAGCTGACCCTCGATATCGAAATAGCGGATCTGCCGGAAGTTGAAGAAGCGCTCGTAAAACCCGGCCCACACATCCATGCGGCCCTGATGGACGTTATGCGTCAGATGGTCGATCGCGGTGAGGCCGACGCCTCGCGGCGCCTGCTCGACCCCCGGCAGCGGCACGAAATCGACGTCGTAGATCGTGCCGCGCGGGCCGTAACGGTCGACGAGGTAGATAAGGCTGCCGCCGATCCCCTCGATCGCCGGGATGTTGAGTTCCATCGGCCCGATGCGGTTTTCGACCGCCCGCGCACCGAGGTCGATCGCGCGGCGATAGGCCGCCGCCGCATCCGCGACCCGGAAGGCGATCGCGCAGATACTCGGCCCGTGCAGCCGCGCAAAGCTTTGCGCGAAGCTTTCCGACTCGGCATTGACGATAAAGTTGACATCGCCCTGGCGATAGAGCGTGACGCGCTTCGAGCGGTGCCGCGCCACGGCAGTGAACCCCATGCGCTCGAACACCGCGCCAAGCGCCGCTGGGTCGGGCGCGGTGTACTCGACAAACTCGAACCCGTCGGTGCCCATCGGGTTGTCCCGCGAATCGCGCCGTTCCGTTGCCATCACTCGCCTCCTGCCCCGATCAACGCCGGCCGCTTTCTATGTAGTGCGCCGCTGATGCGATTTCTCCATGCGCTTCTCGTCGGGCCTCGGCGGCCTCCGGGCCGCTTCGTTTCTTTTTTGCCACAGTGTTGCCAAAACGCGGCCGACGGGTTGGGACTGTGGGCACTAATGGTTGACGGGCCCGGTTGAACTCGGGAAACTCTGGCGAAGCTTTTCCGCGAGCGCTTGGGGGCTCAGATGCGCTTTAAAATCATTGGGGTCGCTGCGGCCCTCTTACTGCTGGCGTCATTTGTTCCTGCCGGGGCGCAGGCGCAATCGATGGTCTCAGGTGTTGACTGGTCGGGATTTTACGCAGGTGCGTCCGGGGGCGCAGGCTCGAGCAACACGAAGGTCACTGGCTCGCAGACAGCGCCGACGGCGACGACCTTCCCAATCGATGTTGCGGCGGTCTCAGCGGCTAACTCTCCCTCGATTACGCTGACCCAGGGCTATCTCGGTGCACAGGGCGGTTATAATTGGCAGTTCGGTAACATAGTCGCCGGTCTCGAAACCGACTTCGGCGGTCTCATGGGCAGCAGCGGGAGTGGCGGTACATTCCAGTTTCCCAGCACACTGCCGGGCGGGCCTTTAGGGCCGCCTGCGCAGTTTTTCTCGACCACCACCTCGGTTTCCAACGGTTGGCTCATCACCGCGCGCCCGCGCATCGGTTTTGGGTGGAACAACTGGCTATTTTATGGGACTGGCGGCTTGGCTGCCGGCCGCGAAAATGTCCGCCAGACGACGAATCTGTTGAACGGAGCTGTCGAAACCGAGAATTTCTCCAAGACCCAGGTCGGCTGGGCGGCGGGCGCAGGCCTGGAATACGCGCTGGCGCCCGGTTGGTCGGTGAAGGCCGAATACCTGCATATGGATTTGGGTTCGACCAGCACGGTTGCCGGCAGCTTGGCTCCTCCCACCGCCGGGTTTGCCTATGCGGCGAAAGCGAGCTTTACCAGCGACATGGCTCGGATCGGCTTCAACTATCACTTCGCACCGCCGCCGCCTCCGCCGCCGGCTCCGATGGCGATGCCTGCGCCGCCGCCGGCGGCGCCGAAGGTGTTCATCGTCTTCTTCGATTGGGACAAAGACGTGGTCACTCCGGAAGGGCAGCAGATCATCCAGC
>Ga0210398_10000846_pt1 | contig 33519 bp, 25 predicted proteins | sample IncBWC4OmetaG_FD_161047 | JGI IMG/M metagenome (GOLD analysis project Ga0210398, IMG submission 161047) | Forest soil microbial communities from Barre Woods Harvard Forest LTER site, Petersham, Massachusetts, United States - Inc-BW-C-4-O | ecosystem: Environmental > Terrestrial > Soil >... | reverse complement strand
GCGTGCGCGTCCAACCAAAGCACGCGCAGCGGCTTGCGCTGAAAGCGGCAATGGCGTGCGACTGCTGCGATGGACCCGATACTCAAGCAATGATCGCCTCCCAACAAAATCGGCAGGCGTTGTTCGCTCAACTCTCGATACACGGCATCATGCACTTCGTGATTCCAGGCGGCGGCCTGCGCCAAATTGCGGTAGCCGTCGATCTTGACCAACCCGGGATTGGCCGGACCGCTGACATTGCCGCAATCCACCACGTCCAATCCGCGCTGCGTCAGGGCCGCATGAATTCCGGCAACCCGCAATGCTTCAGGCCCCATGGAGGCGCCGCGATCACTGGCGCCAATGTCCGTGGGCGCGCCGATGAGACTGGCGTTTCGATTCGGGGAGCCCATCAAGCGAACCGGCGCTGGCGAGCGCGCACGATGTCGTTTGCCATACAGGCAAACAGATCTTTCGGGTCTTCCATCTCCGGAATCAGATCAATCCGCTGGCCGCCATCGGGATATTCCGCATTCAGTCTCTGCAGATAACGCAACGAAGAGAAGTCGCTGAGCGCAAATCCGACGGAATCGAAGATCGTGACCTCGTGATCACCCAATCGACCGGGTCGATTGTTCAACAAGACATGCGCAAGTTCGCTTACCTGAACGGCACCGCCGAGTTGTTGAATCTCGCCCTCGATACGGGCCTGTGCTTCGAATTCCACCACGATGCGAGCCGTCGGCGAGCGCAGGATGTCCGGATGCAACTCCGTCTTGCCGGGGCAGTCACCGCCGACGGCGTTCAAATGCATGCCCGGCTCGATCATCTGCGGCGTCAGGATGGTCGCGTTGCGCTTGTCGGCGGTCACGGTGGTGATGATGTCGGCGCCGCGGGCGGCCTCGTTCGCGTTGCTGCAACGAGTTACGGACAGGTTCGGGAGTTGCAATCTCGTTAGATTGCGAACCAGTTTGGCCGTCGCCTCGGAATCGGTGTCGTAGAGCCGCACTTCGCGAATGCCGACCATCCGGTGAAACGCGATGACTTGGAACTCGCTTTGGGCGCCATTCCCGATGAGCGCCATGACACGGCTCGACGAACGGGCCATCCGGGTCGCCGCCAGTGCCGAGACGGCAGCGGTGCGCAGCGCGGTCACGAAAGTCATTTCTGAAAGAAGAAGGGGATAGCCGGTTGCGACATCGGCCAACACGCCGAATGCAGTCACCGTGAGCAGACCCTGCGCCGTGTTTTTCGGGTGTCCGTTGACATACTTGAACGAATAGAGACGCCCATCCGTCGTCGGCATGAGTTCGATCACCCCGGCGGGGGAGTGGCTGGCATGCCGCGCCGATTTTTCGAATTCGTCCCATCGCCGGTAATCAGCCGCGATTTCACCCGCCAGCTCCTCGATGAAACGGCCGACGCCGATTCGCGATACGAGCGAGCGCAGACGCTCTGTTCCAATGTAATTGACCATGATTTCTCCCACAGCAGAGGCCCAGTGTCAGGGAGGGGTAGGACCAATGGCTAGCCAGAACATTGATCAATAAGCGCTTAATATTGTACAGATAGTCATAGTAAACTGACGTTTTGCGCAAAGTTAACGGGTTGCCGCGTGCACCGAGGGACAAACCCATGGATTCGACCGATCGAAAATTGCTGTCCATGCTGCGCGATGACGCGCGAGTGCCTGTCGCGACGTTGGCGAAGAACCTCAAGGTCGCTCGTGGCACCGTGCAGAATCGGCTCGCGCGAATGGAGGCTGACGGCACCATCGTGGGTTACACCGTCAAACTCAAGCCCCAGGTGGAGGAGCAAACGATTCGCGCCTTGATGACCGTGGCGGTTGAGGGCAACCGAACGGATGAGGTACTCAGGTCGCTGCGTGGGGATCCCGCGGTTTGCGCACTTCACACCACGAATGGCCGGTGGGACATCGTGGCGGAGCTTCGCACCGACAGTCTCGAGGCGGTCGATCGCGTCTTGGGACGCATTCGGCTCATCGACGGTATCTCGAATACTGAAACCAGCCTGCTACTGTCGACCCACAAGTTCTAAGCGCCCCCTCGCGATGCTGAAGGCCAAGGGCTACACCGATGGGGCTGTTTGACGGATCAGGTAGACTTTGGGTTGTTGCCCTACGACACATGAGACCCCGCCCATGCATATCGCCATCCTGACATTCGACGGCTTCAACGAACTCGATTCGCTGGTCGCGTTCAGTATTCTCAATCGCGTCAAGCGTCCGGAGTGGCGGGTCTCGATTGCCTGTCCTTCGCCGCGCGTGCGGTCGATGAATGGCGTGGTTATCGAGGCTCACGTTTCCACGAGTGAAGCGCGCACAGCCGATGCCGTGATCGTCGGCAGCGGCGTGCAAACCCGTGAGGTGGTCAAGGACCACTCGCTCATGGCTGATCTGCGGCGGCTCGATCCCTCTCGGCAACTGCTGGGTGCCCAATGTTCGGGGACGCTCGTACTGGCGAAACTCGGGCTTCTCAATGGTGTATCTGCATGCACGGATACGACCACCAAAGCTTGGGTCGAAGAGGCCGGCGTCACCGTTTTAAATCAACCGTTCTTTGCCAAGGGCAACATTGCCACCGCCGGCGGCTGTTTAGCCTCTCAGTATCTTGCCTTCTGGGTCATCGCGAAGCTGGCGGATATCGGTGTTGCACAGCGCGCCCTTCACTATGTCGCCCCCGTCGGCGAGAAGGATGAGTACGTTTCTCGCGCGATGCGGAACATAGCGCCATACTTTTCGCAGGAAAACGCGGCGGCTTAAAGTCGCTCGCTGTGAATCCTCCCTCGAGCGTCAGCGGTTGACGAACTCCCAGACCTTGGAAATGACGACCGATCCCTCGCCGACCGAAGAGGCGACCCGCTTCACCGAGCCTGCGCGAACATCGCCCACCGCGAAGACGCCGGGCAACGTGGTTGCGAAGGGCGAGGCAGCCGAGTCTGCGCCGGAACCTGTGATCACGTATCCCTTGTTATCGAGTTTCACCAGGCCTGAGAGCCATTCGGTGTTCGGTGCTGCGCCCACCATGATGAACAGTGCGCGCGTCTCGACGACGCGGCTTGCCCCGGTCTTCACGTCTCGAATGGTCAACGACTCGAGGTGGTCGGTGCCATGCAAAGCGGTCACCTCGGCGCCGTACTCGATCGAGATCCGTGGATCCGCTTCGAGCCGGCTGGAGAGGTAGCTCGACATGGAAGCGGCCAGCGACGCCCCGCGAACCAACACGCGCACGCAACGCGCCGAGCGGCTCAAGAACATCGCCGCTTGTCCCGCCGAGTTGCCGCCGCCAATGATGACCGCCTCCGTTCCCTTGCAGTAGCGTGCCTCGATTTCGGTCGCGGCATAATAAACGCCGGCCCCTTCGAAGTCGGGCAGCCGGTCGAGCGGCAGCCGGCGGTACTGCACCCCGGTGGCAACCACCACGGCCTTGGCACGAACACGCTGGCCGTTATCGAATGTGGCACAGAAGCTCTCATCCTCGAGCCTCTCGAGGAGCGCCACCCGTCGCGGCATGGCGAAGCGCGTCCCGAACTTCATCGCTTGCACTTCGCCGCGCCAGACCAAATCGGCACCGGAAATGCCCGTCGGGAAACCCATATAGTTCTCGATACGGCTCGAAGTACCGGCCTGACCGCCGATCGCAATGTCTTCCACGACCAGCGCGCGCAAGCCTTCCGCCCCCGCATACACACCGGCTGCGACCCCCGCAGGGCCGCCGCCCACGATCAGCACGTCGAACATTTCGTCATCTGGGAAGTCGAGCTTCAGGCCGAGCAACCGCGCGACCTTTTCCGGCGTGGGATCCGTCACGACAATGTTACGCCCGAAGATCACCGCGGGTTCGCCCGCAGGGATTGAGCAGCTGCGCGCCGTCGCCTCGGCTTCAGCGCTTCGCAGCGCCAACGAGGTGTAAGGGATTCGGTTTCGGCTTGCGAACTCGGCGATCCGACGCACGTTCCTGTCCTCATCCTCGCCGATCAGCCGCAAGCTGCTGTCGCGGTCGTCGAGCTGTCTTCGGCGCCGCGCCGAAAATACCGTGATGATGATGTCGGACATCTCGGGGATACGGGACATCAGCGTCAGCATCGCTTCTCGCGGCACCTCGATCACCCGCGTTTCTCGAACTGCGCGCATCGGCAACGACCAGGCGCCCCCGCTCAGAAAGGAGATCTCGCCCATGAACTGGGTCGGACCGATCGTGGAGGGCAAATGGCGTGCGTCGGTAAAGGGATTGACCACCTCGATCTCGCCTTCCTCGACATAGACAAAGCGATCCACCGGCTCGCCGGGCCGCGCGAGAAACGTGCCCGCAGGATAGGTGACGATCTTTCCCTCTGCGCGCAAGGCCTGAACGTGAGATGCAGCCAGTGGGGTTCGCTGCATTTGGCGTAAATCGGCGCCAATGGTTTCCATTGTTCGCTCATCCTCTCTATGGGCAGGGCTGTAACACTATCGAAACACTATCTCCGCTCGAGGGCAATTATGGCTTTCGCCCGGTGTATCGCAGCCGGCTGTTCAACGAACGCATATGCATTGACCAACACAAATTTTTCTAGACGTCCGCGCGGTGGTCGAATAATCATTTGGGCGAGAGTGCGAGCCGTTGACTTAGGTCACTGAGCAGTTAAGATCCGGACAGGGGAGCAAGAGAGTCGGCCGCTTCGCAATGCAGCTGCTGACGACACAAATCAATCAATGCATTTCAATTCAAAAAGCATTTCAAATCAAAAGGTCACTGTCGCGGGCAATGTTCGCGCCCCGATTAGACCGTTCAATGCTGATGCTAATGCTGATGCAATCGCCTGAACTCAATATTTTACTCCACCAATCGAGGGGACTCCGATGAGAAGGATATCTCTATACAAAACCGGTATCGCGGGCGCGATGCTCGGAATGATCGGCACGTCGGCGGTATTGGCCGCGACGCCAGCAGTCGATATAGGGGCGCTCAAAAGCGCCGGTGACCAGACAATTTCGGTGACTGTCGCTTTGAAGATGCGCGACCAGGCCGGCGCCGAAGCACTGATGCAGCGCCTGGCGACATCGAGTGATGCGTTGTACGGCCAGTTCCTGACTCCCGATCAGGTGGAGGCGCGGTTCGGGCCCAGCGATGCCGACGTGCAGAACGTGACGGCAACATTCACCGCCGCCGGCTTGGCGGTGGCGAGAACCAGTGCGACGACTTTGTCCGTGACGGGCAGTGTGTCGATGTTGGAGCGGATGTTCCAAACCAGCGTGCATCAATTCGCAATGCCCGCGGGCGAGAAAGGACCGGCCTTTACTTTTCGGGCCGCCGTGTCGAAGCCGGTCGTTCCGGCAGCGATTGCCTCGACGGTGCAGGGAGTAGTCGGCTTCAGCACCCAGCCGACGCTTCACAACAACATTAAACGAGCCCCGGACACCTTCAATGGCACACCGGTGCAGCGGCTGACCGCGGGCCAGCCAGGGGATTTGTCCGCCAAGTTCGGCAACTTGACGGTGCTCGATTTCGATTCCGTCTATGACGTGAATCCTCTGATTGCAAAAGGCGTCAACGGCACGGGGCGCACAATCGGCATCGTGACGCTGGCCTCCTTCACCACCAGCGACGTGTTCTTTTACTGGAACTCGCTCGGCCTGAAGGTCAATCCCAACCGTATCAGCATCGTCAATGTCGACGGCGGTTCAGGCCCGATAAGCGACGCCGCGGGTTCGGATGAGACGACCTTGGACGTGGCACAATCAGGCGGCATCGCCCCGGGCGCAAAGATTGTCGTGTATGAGGCTCCGAACACCAATCAGGCGTTCGTGGATGCTTTCGCACAGGCCGTGCATGACAACCGCGCTGACTCGATCTCCACCAGCTTCGGCGAACCGGAGATCTTCGACGATGTGACGCTCGGCGGAACCGTCACGGATCCCTTTGACGGCGAGCAGGTGAGCACTTTACAGGCCATGCATGAGCTGTTCGTGGTTGCCGCTTTGCAGGGGCAGAGCCTGTTCTCCGCGGCCGGTGACAGCGGGGCCTTCGACACGGTCAGGGACTTCGGGCAGGGTTTAGGCTTCACCACACCGCTGAGCGTCGACTATCCGGCCAGCGACACGGCGATGACGGCGGCCGGCGGCACGACGCTGCCGGGTCCGCAGATGTTCAACACGCCGGGTGGAATACTCACGATCGATAATCCGGTGGAACGCGTTTGGGGCTGGGACTATCTCGAGCCACTATGCGATGCGCTGGGGGTTACGAATTTCTTCGATTGCGGGATCTTCTCCGTCGGCACCGGCGGTGGCGTCAGCTCGTTTTTCCCGATCCCGCAGTATCAACTACACATCCCCGGCACGCGGTCGACCCAGCCCGGGCAGACCTTCACGGAGACCGACGTGAGTCCGCCGATCGTGTTTTTCACATTTCCGGCCCACTTCGCGGGCCGCAACGTGCCCGACGTGTCGTTCAATGCCGATCCGGAGACCGGCTACGTCGTGGACTACACCTCGAGCGTTAGAGGGTTCGGTCAGGAGCACCTGGGGGGCACGAGTTTCGTGGCGCCACAACTGAACGGCGTCACGGCGCTGCTGGGCCAGAACGCCGGTCATCGGCTGGGATTGCTCAATGTGGAGCTCTACAACCTGCGACGTTTTGGCTTCACGTTTGAACGCTCTCCTGTCATCCGTACCATTTCGACCGGCGACAACTGGTTTTATGATGGTCGCCAAGGCTATGCACCGGCCTCGGGCGTTGGAACGCTCGATGTGTTCATGCTGTCCGAAGTAACGCACTGAGCAGCAACTAGTCTGACTCGACCCCGTCCCTCACTCTTTACGAGGGACGGGGTCGCGAGCTGGATCGGCCGAAACCTAAACGCCGTTGAACCGGTCACGGTAGGGCGCCGATAACTTCCTCAACCGTCGCCACTCTCGCCTGAAAGGGAAAAATCTTTTCCATCAAAACGCGCTGCACTTCAGGATCCTTGTCCGAGCAGCCGTCGGCAACGACAACGGCGCGGTAGTCCATGTCCGATGCATGGCGCAAGGTCGAGAGCACGACGCCCTGCGTGATGATCCCCGTGAGCAACAACATATCAATGTTGTTGCTGCGCAGGATCATATCGAGATTGGTTCCCGTGAAAGCGCTCACGCGTTGCTTCGTCACTACGACATCGCCGGGCCGAGGACTGAGTTCGGGGTGGATCTCGCCGGTGGGGTGGCCCGGGGCAAGAAGCCCAGCAGCTTTAAGCCCGCTGAATATGGAGTTTCGCCCGCTTATTTCCGGATAGCCAATCTGAAAGCCGACGACCACATGAATCACCATTGCGCCGGAATTGCGCGCCGCCATGGCAAGGCGCTTGACTCGACTCAAGAGAGCCTCCTTATCGACGGCATAGGAGTCGACCACCATTCTCTGGAAATCCATCAAGAGAAGGGCGGTCGTTTTTGGTTCAATGGAGACTTTGTCGATCAAGGTCACGCTCCAATATCAGATGTTGGTCGTCGAAAGACTAATACCGAGAACGCTTGCCGGATAGATCATATTTCTCGATAGTCGAAGTCCCGCGAATTCAAAGAATATTCTGCCCGGTCTAAGCGGGAAGGCCGGCACGGGGCCACACGAAGAGAGGTATCCGATGGTTTATGAGCTTTACTATTGGCCAACCGTTCAGGGTCGCGGCGAATTCGTGCGTTTGGCGATGGAAGAGGGCGGCGCGAAATACCGAGATGTCGCCCGTGAGTCCGGCAAGGGGGCTGGAATCGGGGCAATGATGCGCCTGTTGAACGACCTTGAGACGCCGCCGTTCGCGCCTCCTGTCTTAAGGGCAGGGAGGCTCCTCATCGGCCAGACGGCCAACATTCTGCAATTCCTGGGCCCGCGGCTCAAGATTGCACCGAGGACCGACGGGGGTCGACTATGGACGCACCAGCTGCAACTCACGATTGCCGATTTTCTGGTCGAGATTCACGACACCCATCACCCCGTGGCCGGTAGCCTCTATTACGAAGACCAGAAGAAGGAAGCGCGCCGCAGAGCTGCGGATTTTGTGAAGAATCGCATGCCGAAGTTCTTAGGCTACTTTGAGCAAGTGTTGGGGCAAAACGATTCCGGGGCGCGGTATATGTTGGGCGCGCAGCTCACGTATGTGGATCTTTCGATGTTTCAAGTGGTCGCCGGCCTCAAGTACGCGTTCCCGTACGCAACGCGCAAGGCCGCGCGCAAATATCCGCGGCTCTTTGCGCTGCATTCGAGAATTGCGGAGCGTCCGCGAATTGCCGCGTATCTCGCTTCTCCGCGACGTATCCCCTTCAATAACGAGGGCATCTTTCGACACTATCCGGAGTTGGACGCGGTACGCCATTAGCCCAGAACCTGCATTGCGACCCGCCAAATGCCGGCCCGAGGTTCTAGGGCTTCCGCGGAAAACCATCCAGCCGGGGCAGCCGGGCCGTATCCCCGATGGGCTGGCGCAATTCGGCTTCGCGCATCAGCCACTCCGTCTCCGGTTGCGGATTCATGATCGCCATGCGGCACTCTTCGAGCTGGTGTTTCAGCAACGGCAGCAACGCCGACTGCGGTTCAGTCTCGACAGAGTCCGTGCCGAAATGCGTACTGCAAAAGATTTGGAAGTACTCCGCGTAGAGTTCCTGATAACACCTCATCGGATCGAAGAAGCCGGGGTCGCGCACGACATTGCCACCCACGTGACTCGTGCACAGAAAACTGCAGGCCTTGCGAAGATACAGTCCATGCTCGGCAATGACGGATCGGGTGTAGTCCTGCGCCGGATGGAAATAAACGATGATGCGCCGGCGCACGCTGCCCCGAATTCGCTCATCGCGCAGATATTCGAACAGCGCCTTGCGGTGGATCAGCCGAAATGTCGCTTTTTTAAGCAGGGCAGCTTGAGTACGCCTGAAGCTGGGGTTCGCGACCTCGAGCATCAGTCCGGAATGTTCGCTCTCCCAGGCTGTAAACGCCGATGGGCTCTCCAACAGCCGGCTGGCGACCAATTGCTCATTGGGATCGGCACTGTACAGCGCGCTATGCACGCAATCGGTCGATTCGCGCATCAGGCGCTTGTGATCAACGGACGTCCTGTGCACCCCTTCGCCCCCCTCTAAATTATTTCTTCTTTTTGTGCAAGCTCCGATACCGCAATATCTGCAGATTCAGGGTTATGCTGAATCTTGTCAATGCCATTCTTGAGATTTCTTGGCGATGGGCAGTGCGGCCGCGATGCACAAAAGACCCAACCCGCTAGCCACTAAATTCACCGCAAGCGCCAGTAATAATCTATTATTATTCTTATAGTTACTGACATAATGCAGAAACCATATGAATATTGTGGATTTCACAGTTAGTAGGTTTGCCCTCAGGGCTCGAAAAAGGGAGTACCGCGAATAACGCTAAGAGCGGGATCTGACGCCATGGAGAGCTCGATCAACCAAAGATCCCTGAGGCATTACCCGCGGCGGTGCGGGCGTGGCTGTCGCAGGCTTCGCAAACTCTGATCGACAGCCTGGGCGAGGACCTCGAAGCGCTGATCCTATTCGGTTCGGCCGCCGAAGGGCTCATGCGCGCGAGTTCGGATGTCAACCTGCTCGTCGTATTGCGTAAAGGTGCCGTATTGCAGAACGCGGCTGCTGCCGTTGAATTGCACCCAATGTTTTTGCTCGGGAGCGAATTGCCGCTCGCAGCGGAGTCTTTCTCCGTAAAGTTTGACGACATTGGCCATCGACACCTTGTTCTGTATGGAACCGATCCCTTCGAAGGACTGACGATTCCACGCACGCTGCTGGTTAAGCGCCTGCAACAGATCCTTTTCAATCTGACGCTGCGTCTGCGTACGCTCTATGCCGTTGGCCGTGCCCATGAGGAGAGCTTGGCCTCAGCCATCGCGGATACAGCCGCTCCATTGCGTCGCAGTGCGTACGCGATCCTGGAGTTGCGCGGTGCTCGCCCGACCTCGCCTAAGGCGGCGCTCGAGTCTCTTGTCGCAGAGTTGGGCGGTGAATGGACTAACGATCTCCAAAGTCTTTCCAGGGCGCGCGAGGATCGGCTGCCTGCAATTTTGGCCAAGACCCGTTCGCGCTACTCCATTCACTGCCGCTCGACCGAGTCGCGAGCGTACATCTATCAGGAGGGCATTGGGAGACCGGCTCGGACGGGCGAGACGCAGTGAGATCGAGTTGCGGCAGGTTGCATGAATATCAATCCCAGGGAGATTCTGTTGGCGCAATTGTTCTCCAGCCCGAATGAGGTCGAGCGATTCTTGCAAGACCGCGAGAATTACGCGAGGAATTGCGGATTAACTGCCGCACAAGTCACGGAAGTTTTGGAGATCGACGCCGCATCACTGAGGTTCGCCGCGCACAGCATCGAGCGCAAAAGGGGGTCACGCGGTGAATGAGATGGAACGGTATCAAAGTATTTCCCGAGGCAGCAGTTGCCGCGATTGAGCATTTCGGGTCCCAGCGTCGCTTATTGATTTCTAAGGGTATTTCGTCATTCATCGACGGAGTATCGCTCAACGACGAATCCGCGCCGTCTGATAAAGGGTGGCGAAAACGAATGGTAACGCTCTATGATGGGTTTCGGTCCGACGCGGTCTTCAGGATCCGTCGAGTAAAAAATCGCAGCCGCGGCCGAGCGGATGAATAAAGGGGAGTACATCCACGGCTCGAATCCTGCTTGTCGAGGATGATCCCGCGCTTTCTCGCGGGATCATCGCGCTTCTCAAGGGCGCCGGCCACGCGGCCGACTGCGCGAAGGACGGCGAGACCGCTCTTTTCCTGGCCGAATCGGAACCCTGCGGCCTGATCATCCTGGACATCGGATTGCCCCGCATGTCGGGATTCGAGGTGATCAACAGGCTGCGCGCGCGGGGCTGCAAGACTCCCATTCTGGTATTGACCGCCAGGGATCATGTGAGCGATCGGGTCAAGGGACTCGATCTGGGGGCGGACGACTACTTGCTGAAGCCATTCGACGCCAGTGAATTGAGCGCGCGCGTCCGCGCCCTGTTGCGGCGAGACCATGGCGACCCCAGCCCGGTGGTAGTCATCGGCAATCTGACGATCGACCGGACTCATGCCACCGCCGAGGTCAGTGGCCGGCCATTGCAACTGCGGCGCCGCGAATGGGCGGTTCTCGATCGGCTGATCGCCAAGGCCGGTGAAGTCGTGTCGAAGGAGAGGCTGATCGCAGAGATCTTCAGCTTCGACGATGCGGTGGCCCCCAACGCCCTCGAAGTGCATATCGCGCGGCTTCGCAGGAAGCTCGAGCCGGACGGGCCGACGATCCGCACCATGCGGGGACTGGGATACATGCTGCAGGCGCCCTGAACGCAAGAGATGTTCAAGTCTTCGATCACGAAATTCCTGATTGCCTCGTTGGGCATGCTGATGACTGGTCTGTTCGTGACGGCGCTGATTCTCGCCGTCCAGGCCTGGACCAATCATGCCCTGGCCGGCCGCATTGCCCGCCTCACCAGCACCGACAAGACGCTGTTCAACGCCCTGGTAACCGTGCGCGCCCAGGTGCCCAAGGACAGTACGGCGCTGATCACGCAGGACGACCCGCGGCCGGTGATCAGCACCAGCCACCAGGAAGCGTCCAAGGCGGTGGCGATCGCGCTGGGTGCGCTCGAGTCCACTGATATTGCCGATCACGTGCAACTCGCGGCCGCCATTCGCAGCGGCTGGCAGAAAGTGAAGGCGCTGCAATCCACCGTCGACGTCCAAGCCTCCCGCGCCCGGGGCGAGCGAAATCTGCACGCCATCGATGATTGGCGCACGGCGATTCATGAAATGCTGGAGTCTCTCAGCATCGCCTCGGTGACGGTCGGCAATACGGTGAGGATAGGCGACCCGTTGATCGCCGAGATGGTGCAGATCCGGCGCACCGCCTGGACGATCCGCGATCGTTATGGCCTGCAATGCTCGATGCTGCGTCCCAACGTGGACACCAGCCAGCCGCTCAACCCCGCACAGCTCGACAGTTGGCTCGGAGACCGCGCGGTCTACACCTTTGCCTGGCACTCACTGGATGAATTCCTGCTGCGGCCCGGAGTGTCCGCGGCCGTGCGCGACCGGGCGATTCGGGCCGAGAGAAACACCCGGGAGGCACAGACCCGAGTGGACGCCGTCGTCAGCCGGTTCAACGGCTCCGGCAACCCCGCGGTCGCCAGCGCGCAGTGGACCACCCTGTGTGACGGTCCCTTCGATTCGATTCTCGCCATTGCTCAACAGGCGCAGGATGAAGCTGACCGGCACGCCGAGGCCATTCGCGCGTCGTCATTTCGGATTTTGCTGGTCGCCGGAATCGGTCTCACCTGCGTGATTGCTTTCGGGGCCTTTGCGGTCACCAACGTTCAACGGCGGTTGGCGCGCCCAATGAAGATCTTGACCGCGGCGATCGCGCGCCTGAGCCGCCGGGACTTCGAGGCGGCGGTGCCGTCGACCAAGAGTCCCGATGAGCTCGGCAGCATGGCCCAAGCACTCGAGACCTTGCGTACCAGTGCACTCGAGGCCGAGCGCCTTCAGCAGGCCATGAGCCGCTTCACGGCGGACGCTTCGCACCAGATGCGCACCCCGCTGACCATCCTTCGCACGCATATTTCCGTGCTCGGCGGCCTGATCCCGGAGCACAGCGAGGCCCATTCCTCGTTCAAGGACATTCAGGAGGCGGCAGATCGGCTGCAACGGCTGCTCATTCAACTGCTGCAGCTCGCGCGGGCCGACGGCGGGCGAGCGCTGGACCGGGAGGCGGAGACCATTGACCTTCGGGAAGTCATTCAAGACATCGCGGCCAGTCACGTTCCGCAAGGACTCGAGGCAGGGGTCGAGCTGCATTTCGAAGCGGAACAGCGGCCGTTCCCGGCGTGCGTCAACCCGATCATGATCCATGAGATCTTCACCAACCTGATCGACAATGCGATCCGCTACAACAATTCGGGCGGCCGGGTTGTGATCAAACTCTTCGCTGAACGAGGCAAACACGTCGTCGAGGTCGAAGACGACGGCCCGGGCATTCCGGACGCGGAAAAAGACAAAGTATTCACGCGGTTCTATCGATTGAGCCGCGATCAGAGCCGCGCCGGAAGCGGGTTGGGGCTGGCCATCGTTCAATCGCTCGCGGCGACGCTCAATGCCGAGATCGACATGAGCGCCGGGGCCATGGGCCGCGGTCTGCGAATCCGGCTCTCATGGATCTGATGCTGCCGTCTTAGGTTAGGACGGCTATCTCGAAGTTTCGCCCGCGCTGACAGCTTCTTGAAAGCTGCACCCGCTCATGATCGGGGCAGCCGGGAGGGAGCAAATCCTGAGCGCCAGACGATCAATAACTACGACGGGGGGGGATAATGGACACACAACGCCTGGATGGTGAAATCACCCACATTTCGCCGCAGCGATCCGTACTGCCGCTGTACGCGACCGCAATCCTGCTGCTAAGCATGGCGGGAATGGCCGGCGCCCAATCGGGGCCCGCGGCGGCCACGGCATCCGGCGCCAACCCGGTGCTGGAGGAGGTGGTCGTGACGGGCAGCCGCATCTCGAACTCGAGCTATACGTCGGACAGTCCGCTGGTCGCGGTCGGCGCAGCGCAGATCGCCGCCACGGGGCAGGTGTCGCTGGACGCCGCTCTCGGTCAGATGCCGCAATTCTCTGCCTCCCAGGGCCTGACCGAGGTCGGCGACGTACAGGGCTCGACCGGCTTTGAGGGCGGCCAATCCTACGCCGACCTGCGCGGCCTCGGTCCGCAGCGCACTCTCGTGCTGCTCGATGGGCAGCGTCTGGTGCCGACCAATCCCAACGGGGCGGTCGACCTCAACGTGATCCCGATGGCGCTGATCGAAGGCGTGGATGTCATCACCGGCGGCGCGTCGGCGGTGTACGGCTCCGATGCCATGGCGGGCGTGGTCAATTTCCGGCTGCGCAAGGATTTCAGCGGCATTCAGGTTGCCTATCAGCACGGTGCCACCACCCATGGCGACGGACAGGAAGACACCGTCAGCGTCTTGATGGGCGGCAATTTCGCCGACCATCGCGGCAACACGATCTTCGATCTGGAGTACAACCAGCGCGGCGGAATCACCGGCGCGGACCGGCCGTTCTTCTCGAACATCTCGACCTTCGACCGCGGCGTGCCGCGGCCGCCCGAGGGCATTTTCAACGCCGGCGAGCTGGGCGGAGCCTTCCCGGTCTCCGCGGTAAACGGCGTGCTTGCCGGCTATCCAGGCACGACGCCGCTGTCGGGCACCGGCAATTACGGCGGCTACGTCGGTTTCAACAACAACGGATCTCTTTTCACCACCCGTAGCCCCGGCAACTGCGCGCAGAATTACCAGGGACCGGTCAATAAGACGCTCGGGCTACACTACACTCCGGACTGCACCACGATCGAATCGTATCTCGGGCCGTACTTCGCAATCCAGGTGCCGTCGGAGCGGTACAATGTGTTCTCGCGCACGACCTACGATGTCACCGACAACATCCAGGCGTACGCCCAGGTCAATTACATGCACTCGAACGCGCAAGACCTGCAGGGTGCTTCGTACATCGGTCCAGGCAAGTACTTCTACATTCCGCAGAACAATCCCTACGTCACGGGCAATGCCGCGTTGCAGACCATTCTGGCGGCGCGCACCGCTCCGAGCACCGGACCCCTGGAAATGGAGGATTGGGTGACGCCGATGGGTAACCGACTCGAGACGTTCAATTACAACGATTATCAAATCAGCGGCGGCCTGAAAGGCGCGGTCGGATCGACGGATCTGAACTGGAACGTGTACGCATCCTACGGCCAGACGCTGTTCGACAACGATCAGGCAAACAACATCAATACGCCGGCGGTCGAGAACATCCTGTACGGCCTCGCGAACTACCATGGCGCCAATGGCCAGAACTGCACGGGCTACGCGTGGAATCCGCTGGGTGCGCAACCGATGAGCGCGGGGTGTCTGGCCTACGCCACGGGCACGGCGCACAATACCGACCAGATCAGCCAGAAGCTGATCGAAGGAGACTTGAGCGGCACGCTCTGGACTCTCCCGGAGGGCAAGCTGAAGTTCGCGCTCGGCGTCGACTACCGCGGCGACAGCTTCACCTATCACGCCGACCCGAACCTGAACCCGGCGTTCAATGTGCTGCCCTCGACCATGCCCCCCGGCGTCATTTCGCCGTCCTACGATCTGATCGGTTCCACGGGAGGCTCGCAGAATGTGCGTGAGGTATACGGCGAGTTGCAGGTGCCGGTGCTGAAGGACGCACCGTTCGCCAAGAACGTCGCCATCGATCTGGGCTTGCGCCACTCGCAGTACGATCTGTTCGGCGGCGTCAACGCCTACAAGGCCGACTTCCACTGGCAGACGATCGATGCCGTGACGTTCCGCGGCAGTTTCGAGCACGCCATTCGGGCACCGAGCCTGCAAGAGTTGTACAACCCCATCGTGCAGGCGCAGGACGCCATCTCGGTGGACCCCTGCGAGTACAACAGCCCCTATCGTACCGGGCCGAATGCGGCGCAGGTGGCGGCTCTTTGCCGTGCTCAGGGGATACCGGCCTCCGCTCTGCCGACCTTCACCTATGGCGTCAGTTCGGCGCCCGGCATCATCCAAGGCAACCCGGACTTGAAGCCCGAAACGGCCAACACCTACTCATTCGGCGTCGTGTTCAGCCCGAAGTTCGACGCGCGGCTGGCGCGCGACCTCGGCGCGTCGGTCGACTACTACCACATCAAGATCGACGGCGCGATCGGCAACGTCGGACTCGATGCGATACTCTCCCGCTGCTACAATCTCAACGGAGCCAATCCCACGTACTCCCAGAGCAATTTCTACTGCCAGCAGATCCAGCGCGACAGCAATGGCTTCATCTCGCTGGGCAAGGAGTTCTCGCTGAACGTCGGGTCCTATACGACCGATGGAATCGATTTCGAGTGGCACTGGGGCTTCGGACTCGACGATCTGGGACTGCCGGAGAACTCAGGCCAGTTCAAGATCCAGTCCTACATCTCTTACCTGCAGTCGTTGACGGTGTCCGGAGTGCCTGGAATCAATAACCTGAACTTCGCAGGCGGCCTCGGCGATACCGGCACGGTCGCGGCCGCGGACGGCACGACCATTTCGGATCTGGCTCACCCGAGGTGGAAGGGCAACACCTCCTTCGGCTATGCCGTCGGACCGATCTCGGCGGCACTTCACTGGCGATATATCGGCACCATGAACGATCTGTCGACCTTGGGCGAACCGTCGGTACCGGCCTACAACTACTTCGACTTGGAGGGGCACTGGCACATAACGGAGAAGATCGATCTTAACGCCGGGCTGACCAATCTCTTCGACAAGAATCCGCCCATCGTGGAGAGTGCGCCGATGCGTACCGATGCGGCGACATACGATGTCGTGGGCAGGACGTATTACGCCGGCTTCAAGGCGAAATTCTAAAGAGCCCTCGTCCCTCGCGCCGCAAGGCGCGAGGGACTGAACGCGGATGCTGACGCCCCCACAACGAAAGGAGAAGCTGCACTCGGTCATCCGCGTCGCGAGCGGAAATTTCCTCGAAATGTACGATTTCATGGTGTTCGGATATTTCAGTGCCGCCATCGGCCGCGCTTATTTCCCCGCCAGCAGCGAGTTCGCTTCGCTGATGTTTTCGATGACCACGTTTGCAGTGGGCTTCATGATGCGCCCGCTGGGCGCGATATTCCTCGGTGCCTACATCGACCACGTCGGGCGGCGCAAGGGGCTGCTCGCGACCCTGGCCCTCATGTCGGTCGGCACCCTGACGATTGCGCTGGTTCCCGGCTACGAGACCATCGGGCTATTCGCTCCCATCGTCGTGGTCCTGGGTCGACTGTGCCAGGGCTTCTCGGCCGGCGTAGAGCTGGGCGGTGTCTCGGTGTACCTCTCCGAGATCGCAACGCCGGGACACAAGGGGTTTTATGTCTCCTGGCAATCCGCCAGCCAGCAGGTGGCGGTGGCTTTCGCCGGCGTACTGGGTTATGCGTTGTCCAGTTTGATGCCGCCCGAGGCGCTGCAGGCCTGGGGGTGGCGACTCCCGTTGATCGTCGGCTGCCTCATCATTCCCTTCATTTACATGATCCGGCGCAGTCTCCAGGAAACCGAAGAATTCGCCGGCCGCAAACATCATCCGAGCCCCGCCGAGATCTACGCCAGCATGCTGGTCCATTGGAGAATCATATGCACCGGCGTCGCGATGGTACTCATGACCACGGTGTCCTTTTATACCATCACGGCCTACACCCCCACGTTCGCCAAGAACATTCTCAATCTGTCGCAGAGTGATGCGCTGCTGGTCACCCTGTGCGTCGGCGTGTCCAATTTCGTCTGGCTGCCGCTGATGGGGTCTCTCTCGGATCGGGTCGGCCGGCGTCCTCTGCTGTTGTTCTCCGCGGGGACCGCGATCCTCACGGCTTATCCCGCGATGGCCTGGCTGGTGGACCATCCGACCTTTGCCAAGCTGCTGATCGTCGAGCTGTGGCTATCCTTCATTTACGCCGCGTACAACGGCGCAATGGTCGTGCACTTGACCGAAATAGTGCCGGTCGCCGTCCGTACTGCCGGCTTCTCCCTGGCTTACAGCTTGGCGACGACGATCGGCGGCTCGACCCCGGTGATCGTGACCTATCTGATTCACGAGACGGGCAATCGCGCCATGCCGGGCGCATGGCTCTCGGTAGCTGCAGCGATAGCTTTTGTCAGCGCTTGGATCGCCGTACCGCGGGATCGCGAAGACGAAGAGAAAATTCTTCCGGAAACCGGATAACCTCATGCAAAAGCTGATGGCGACGCTCATGTTTGTGTGCCTGAGTTCAGCCGCCGCGGCACAGAATGAAGCGGACCTCAAGCTTGTGCAGACCATTTCCATGCCCGACGTCGAGGGGCGTATCGACCATTTCTCGATCGACGTGAAAGGGCGACGAGTGTTTCTCGCAGCGCTCGCGAAGAACACCATTGAGGTGGTAGATCTCCGTGCCGGTCGAGTGATTCATACGTTGCATGACTTCGCGAAGCCACAAGGCGTGTGTTTCGTTGCCGGACTGAATAAGTTGTTCGTGGCCAGTGGAACAGATGGGACATTGAAGACACTGGACGGAACCACGCTGAGCCTGCTGCGCACCGATCACGTATCACTCGGCGCCGACGCGATCGGTTACGATCCTCGCTCGCAATATCTTTTTGTCGGCTCCGGCGGGGTTGACGCCGGCAAAGAGACAGGGGATCTGACGGTGTTCAATGCGCGGACCGGTGCACAGATCGGCGCGATTGTCACGGACGCGCATGCCGGCGGGAGCGTCGTTGAAGAGCAGGGGTCGCATATATTTGTCCTGGTCCCCGAGAAGGCGGAAGTCGTGGTGCTCGATCGCAAGTCGCAAGTCGTGGACGCCAAGTGGACGATCCCTGGAATTCAGAAGAATGTTGCCGTCGATCTCGACGAGAAGAACCACCGACTCTTCCTGGGTGTGCGTACCCCCGCGAGCGTCGTCGTGCTTGATTCGCGTTCCGGCGCCGTCATCGCGTCCGTCCCGACAGTCGGAACGCTCGATGGTCTATCCTATGATCCAAAAACCCGGCGCATCTATACGAGCGGCGGCGAAGGTTTCGTTGACGTCACGCGGCAAATAGACGCGAATCACTACGAGCGCATCGCGCGCATCCCCACCGGCTCGAACGCCCGGACATCGGTATTCGTACCCGGCTGGGGACGTTTATACGTGGCCGTGCCGCGGGACAAAAATCGTGACGCCGAGCTTCGCGTATTCGAAGCGATGCCTTAATTCTCCTAAATTCCATCTGCCAACCAACATCAATGAGCTTCACCCATGAACTCCAATCGTCATTTGCTGAGTGCCCTGGTTTGCGCCGGAACGTTCCTCGGACTGGGTGCGATCGCACAGTCCGAGGAACGAGAAGCACCCCCTGTGCGCGAAGTGCAGGAGATACCGTTGCCGGGCGTTCAAGGCCGCATCGATCATTTCACGATCGATGCCAAGCGCAAGCGCGTGATCTTCTCCGGTCTTGGCAATAACTCCGTGGAGGTTGTCGATGTGTTTGCCGGCCGTGTGATTCATCAGATCGATGGCCTGTCAGAGCCGCAGGGCACACTGTATTTGGCGGAATGGGACAAGCTGTTTGTTGCCAATTCGGCGAACGGTCATGTGAATGTCTATGACGGCACGAAATTTGCGCTGATCGACACCATCGATTTTGGAGAGGATTCCGATCCGGACAATTTGCGCTACGACGCAGCGAACAAGAAGATTTACATTGGATATGGCGAAGGCGCCATCGGGGTCATCGATCCGGCCACCGACAAACGTCTTCCCACCGTCTACAAGTTCGAGGGGCACCCGGAAGGGTTTCAACTCGAAACCAAGGGTCCTCGAATTTTCGTCAATGTCGCCGATACCAAGAACATCCAGGTCATCAACCGCAGCACGGGAAAAATGATGAGCTGGGCGCTACCGAGCGGACACTCAGCGAACTTTCCAATGGTGCTGGACGAGGCGGATCGCCGGGTGTTCATCGGCACCCGGAAGCCGTCGCGCGTGACGGTTCTCGACATGGACTCGGGAAAAGTCGTCGCCAGCCTGCCGGCCGCGGGAGATATGGATGACATGTTCTACGATTCTGGCCGAAAGCGCATTTATGTCGCCGGGGGCGAGGGGTTCTTGAGCGTCGTGCAGCAGTCAGACGCCGATCATTATACGGACATGGGTAAATTTGCCACGGCGCTCGGTGCCCGGACGGGTGTGTGGTATGAAAAGCGCGATCGGCTCTACATTGCGGCACCCCCGAGTGGAGTGTTGGGCGCCCGATTGCTGGTTTTCGAAGCGCAAACCGACTGACGCGGATGCCGCTGAAATATGCGAAGAAGATCAATGCGGCAAGGTCCGGAAAGGCGAGGGCGGCGCTACCGGCGGTCTTCTCAATAAATGCCCGCGCGGTGGAAGGATTGAGGATCGGCGGGGCCGACGCGCTCTCCGGCCAATGTGAGCTCGGAATTGTTCAAGCGCAATGTGAGAGCGTTGTGGTCACCCATGACAAATGTGACGGGCGCTTTCGGCGAGGAGCGTATTGCGAAGCTCCCGTTATTTTGTTTCAGGAGGCGCTCGGGTGTTTCTCCGAGAGCTTCGATCATCAGGCGTCCATTTTCGTCGAAGACGCGGTAGGTTCGGCGGTACTGCGCGAATGAGTCGTGATAGCCACCTGCCACCACCTTCAGCACGTAGGTTCCTGCGAATTTGCTTCGCTCGTCGGCGGAGACGGGCTCGTCGGTCAGAATCGGTAGCTGCGCTCGTGCGGGTGGGGTTGGGTTAGGAGGAAGCGCGAGTACTTTTCGGGCCAGTGCGCTTCCTATGAATTTGGCGTTCTGGTCGGAGGTGTTGGTGAGAACGATGACGGTCAGGTCATCTGCGGGGAAGTGGTACATGCTGCCGCTGTAGCCGAGGAGGGAACCGTTCTGGCCGACGTCGCGATGGTCGTCTTCGTGGCCGAGGAGAAACGCCATCCCGTAGTGCTGATTCGGGTCACTGGCCGTCATCTTGATTCCCGGGCCTTCGGCGGTGGTCATGAGCTTGAGAGTTTCAGGTTTCAGAAGCTTACCGAGTTGTACGGCGCGCCAGATGTGGAAGAGATCGGAGACGGTGCTGCAGAAACGGAGATCGTAGCTGACCGCACTGCTGTTTTCGGTGGCTGCCTCGTAGTGATCGCCGACGCTCTGATAGCTGTGGGAGAGTCCGTGAATGACCGAGGAATTGTCGCACGATGTAGTCGCCGTGGCACCGGCGGGGGTGAAGAGGTTCTTCTCCATGTATTCGGCGAAGGGCTGACCGGTGACGCGCTCGAGAATTATCGTGAGGAGTTGAAAATTGGAGACAGACCAGTCCCACTGGGTTCCAGGTTCGTGGACCCATTGGCCGTTGGCGAATAGCGCCATGACTTCATCCATGGCTTTGGGCTGGCGGTAGGTGGATTCGAGCGGGTCGCCGCGGTAGTGGTAGTCGACGATGCCGGAGGTGTTGCTGAGGAGCTGGCGGATGGTGACGTGATGTCCCTGCGTGGGGAACTCGGGGAGATGCTTCGCGATGTCGTCGTCGAGTGAGAGCTTGCCGCGTTCGACCTGCTGCATGACAGCGACTCCGGTGAACGGGAGCATGGGGCCGACGATGTGATAGACGGAGTCTGCTTTCGAGGGTGCTTCCAGTCCTATGTCGGATACACCGTAACCCTTGAGCAGCAGGATGTGATCGCCTTTGGCGACCAGCACAGAGGCTCCTACTACCCGTGATTGTGCCACAGCCTGTCTGGCAATGGAGTCGAGATCCGACGGCGAGGTGTCGGCTGGAGAGACGGCATAACCGCTTAGCGAGAGAATCGCGGTTGCGAATAACGAGCAGGGGATGCGCATCGGCTGATTGTAGTCTAGGAACTTTCTCGTATTCATATAATTCTTCCTTGGTGTCAGATTAAGACGGTCCAACCGAATCTTTCCCTCCCATTATCCTCAGGTCTCCCGCTCCGGGCATCAAACGACCGCAAGCTGGTGGCTCGCACGGCGGCAAATGAGGTAATGTGTTCGTCATGGAGGAGCCACTCGACAGTTGGTTCAAGCGCGAGATCCTGACGCACGAGGGCATCCTCATGCGTTTTCTCGCGCGCGTCTGGTCGCGGCGCGACGATCTCCCGGACATCCGCCAGGAAGCCTATGCCCGCGTCTATGAGGCCGCCCAGAAGGCCCGCCCGCAGGCCCCTAAGGCGTTTCTCTTTACCACCGCTCGACACCTGATGGCCGATCGAATCCGCCGCGAGCGCATCGTTTCCATACAAGCCGGTGGGGAAAACGAGTATCTGAACGTCTTAGTAGACGAGATCTCTCCCGAACAGAGGGTCAGTGCCAACCAGGAGTTGGTGCGCCTTGCGCGGGCCTTCGATCGCCTCTCGCCGAACTGTCGAGAGGTGATCTGGTTGCGCCGCGTGAAGGATCTTTCCCAGAAGGAGGTGGCCCATCGTATGGGGCTGGCGGAAAAGACCATCGAGAAGCACTTGCGACAAGGCGCTCGCCTGCTGGCGCATTACATGCGCACGCATGTGCCGCCGAACCGCCTGCACGCACCCGAAGTCGACGCACGAGATGACGATGAGATCGAACATGGGCACCGAACGCACCAACCAGATTGACGCCGCCGCGAGCGCGTGGCTCATCCGTCGTGACTCTGGATCCTGGAGCGCGGCCGACCAAGCGTGCTTGGATGCGTGGTTGAATGCCTCGACGCTAAACCGCGTAGCGTTCCTGCGACTAGAGCTTGCCTGGGAGGACGCCGCGCGCTTAAAAGCCTTAGGCGCGGGCGTCCGGGGCGACAGGCCCCCGCCGCCCGGGCACTGGAACCTTAGCCCATTTTTTTTTGACCCCCACGCATCGGGGTCCTCGCACGAGGACCCGCAGTCGGGGCTTACCGAGCCCGCCAACGCACATCTGGCCTTCGAGGAATCACCCTTAGAGCTCTCGTCGCCTGACTTAAGTCCGATATCCGAAAACACTTCGACGCCGCTTGAAACCGGAAGCTCTGAAGTCGAGAATCCCCGCCTCGGTCGGCGACGGCTCCGCTTCGTCGCCGTGGCAACGCTGCTGCTCGTCATCGGAGTCGGCGCCTACCTGAAGTTCGCCCCGAACGGAGAGCTCTACGCTACCCCCATTGGCGGCCTCGCATCCGTGCCGATGGCCGATGGCTCCCAAGTCATACTCAACACGGACAGCCAGATTCGCATCGCGCTCACCGACACCGAGCGAGACGTCGAATTAGGTCATGGAGAGGCTTTCTTCGAAGTCTCCAAAGACGCCGCCCGGCCCTTCGTTGTGCGTGCTGGCAACAAACGTGTGATCGCTGTCGGCACCAAATTCTCAGTCCGGCGCGAGGGCAATGGGATCGAAGTCGTCGTCACGGAGGGTAAAGTGCGGGTCGAGGATCGCGCGGCGGCACACGGCTCTCGTGTCGACGGGTCCGCGGATGTGTTTCTGACGCCCGGCAGCATAGCGCGTGCCGATGAGGCGGGCGTCCTGGTGCAGCGAAAGACGCTACCTGAAGCGGAGGAGCAGTTGAGTTGGCGCACCGGCGTGCTCATGTTCCGCGACCAGAGTCTCGGAGAGGCTGCTGCGGAATTCAATCGATACAACGTGCGCAAGATTGTGATCCGGGACCCCACCATCGCAGCCTTGAAGATCGAAGGCAATTTTCGCGCCACGAACGTAGAGGCGTTCGTGCGGCTCCTGGAAAGCGGCTTCTCCGTGCGCGCCGAGACGCAGGCGGATCAAATTGTCCTCGCGGCGAAGTAGGCATATGAAGCAGTCAGGTCGACATAAGTAATCGGAGGGATTTCGCAACGCCGATCGTCTCCCTTTGTAACAACAGACCACACCAGAGTCTGTAGGGAAGATCAAGCGTGCTGTACAAAGTGACCGTTCGCGCTACATTAATCGCACTGGGTACGATGTTATCCGTCGGGGCGTATGCCATGGCCGACGCGCCCAAGCGGGTGGACATTCCCGCAGGCGAACTCTCCGCCGCCCTCCTGAAGGTCTCCAAACAATACGGCACCGAGCTGGTCTACCGGCCCGAACAGGTCCGTGGGCTCAAGACGCGCGGTGCCCACGGGCAGTTCACCAGCGAGCAAGCGGTCACGCTGCTCCTTCAAGGCACCCCGCTCGAACTGCGTACCGATCCCAGCGGCGCAATGTTGATCGCGCCTCCCACGTCCAGAAGCGCGCAAGCGGCCGATATCGCCCCACAAGGATCTGGCGTTTCTTCGCAGGATGCGAGCGATGGCTCCAAGGAGGGGAAGAAAAGTTCTTCCGGCGACTTTCGGGTGGCTCAGCTGGATCAAATCACTGCTGGGACTTCGGCCGTAGACAAAGGCGAAGCACGCGAAACGAATTCGCAGAACAAGTCCCAGCTCGATGAAATCATCGTCACCGCCCAAAGACGCGAGGAAACGCTCGATAAGGTGGCGGTGAGCGTCACCGCGTTCTCACAGAAAACCATGGATGAACTTCACATCCAGTCCTTCGACGACCTCGCCAGCGTGGTACCGGGCTTGGCCCTGTCCACCCCGGGAACAAGCCAACAGCAATCCAATACGGACGTTGCCATTCGCGGCATCTTTAGCGGCGGCAACTCTCCAACTACCGGCATTTATCTCGACGAGACACCCATTGCGGTTCGACAGAATTTGGCCGCCGGCTTTTCCGGCAGCCCGCACCCCGATATCTTCGATTTGGATCGCATCGAAGTGTTGCGCGGCCCGCAGGGTACTTTGTTCGGTTCCAGCGCGATGGGCGGCGTCATTCGCTTCATCACGCCTCAGCCCAACCTGGAAACCTCCAGCGGCTACGCCAAGGCGGAATTCGACTACACCGAGCGTGGGGCGCCGAGCTACGAAGTGGGACTGGCCTATGGAGCTCCGATCGTCGAGGGAGTCGCCGGTTTCAGGCTGAGCGGGTGGTTTCATTCCGACGGTGGATTTATCGACATCGAAGATCCCTACACCGGGCAGATTCTCAATCGCAATGCGAACTCCGAAACTTCCTACACGCTTCGACCCGCATTCACCATTGTGCCGACGGATGGATTGACGATAACGCCGGCCGTTTTCATCCAGCACCAGCATACCGATGCACCGCCCGAGTACTGGCGCACCGATCTTCCCAATCCGGAGCAAGGGGCCTTCGTGTCGGGTTACGGCTGGAGGAGTCCGCAGCAGCCCGCGACGGACGATCTCACCATCCCCAGCCTGGCCGTCAAGTACAATTTTGCCGGGCTATCGCTGCAGTCCGACACATCGTTTGTGGACCGTAGCTACATCGGCTATGACGATTATTCGGAACTCTTGCCGGCGTTCTTCGGTGGTCCGCCCCTTGCCCCCGCGTTGGCTGGGTTCAATTCCTACGATCAAAACGTCGTATGGACCAGAGCGTGGCAGCAGGAGTTTCGTCTCTCGTCGCAAGACCCCGGCTCCCGTTTCAACTGGGTCGCTGGTGCTTACTATCGGCATGCCCTGGACGGGGTGCAGCAGTTCATCGCGCCCGACCTTACTCCGTTGACCGAATTACTCTTCGGTCAAACCAGCCTGCAAACCTACGGCATCCCTAATCTCGTGACCGGCGGTGTGACGGTCGATTCGTTTTCGCGCTTCAAGACGGTTACCGAGCAGAAAGCCCTGTTCGGCGAGATTACATACGAGATAGTCCCGCGCCTGAAGGCCAACATCGGCGTACGAGTCGAGCGTGCCTCGGTACAGGATCAGCTGGAACAGTATGGCGGCCCGCTGCAAGGTACGACGTATGCGACCACCGTGCTGCCGGATCAGAAGCAGACGCCTATTACGCCGCGCTTCGGCCTCACATACCAATACACCGATAAGGACATGGTGTATGCGACTGCGGCGAAAGGATACCGCCAGGGCGGAAGTAATTCACCCAATGCCACTGCCAATCCGCTGTGCGAGCCCTCATTCCAGGCCCTGGGTCTGACCTCCGTGCCCGGCACGTACGAATCCGACTCGCTCTGGAGCTACGAACTGGGCGCCAAGGATTCATTGTTCGACAATCGCCTGTCCTTCCAGACCAGCGTCTATTACATCGATTGGACCGGCATCCAAACCACGGTCAATCTTCCTTCCTGCGGTGCTTTCTACACGGCCAATCGCGGAAAAGCGATCAGCCAGGGATTTGATTTTCAGGTGGCCGCCATACTCGCGGAAGGTTTGAAGGTCAGCGCCCTAGTCGGTTATACGGATGTGTACTATCCGTCCGCTGAGTACGGAGCCACCGTGGGCGGCGTCACTCCGGTGCTGATTGCGGCGGGCGACAAGCTGCCGAACGTTCCACCCTGGAGCGCAGCCCTGCACATGGATTACTCGCGGGACATCGGCCGAATCTGGGACAGTGCCCAATCGTACTTTCGGGTCGACTACCGGTGGACCGATGCGACATCCAGGGGCGATCCGGCCACCGTGGGCTACGACCCTGGCACCGGCGGGCCCATAGGCTTTGCGCCCAATTCGGCGTATGGAGTTCTGAACTTGCGTCTTGGAGTGGTGCATGGAGGACTGGATGTGTCCGCCTTCGTGAACAATGTGACCAACGCCAATCCGATTTTGGGTCTCACTCACGCCAGTTTGACCGACTCACTTTACTCGGCGACGGCGATTCGCCCGCTGACGGCGGGAGTAACGGGTTTGTACAGGTTTTGACGAGATCACGATATCTCATGGATGAGACGTATAAAAACGGGGCCCGTGAGGGCCCCAAATTGCTGCAAGGAAATGGTAACGGACGAAACCGATCACGGCGTTATCTCGTGCGCCATCGATCTTGCGATCGCAGAACGTTGCGGCTTGTCATTGCGGGCTATGTGATACAGGGTTTTGAGGTATGCCCGATCCCAAGGGCTCAATCCAGAGGACGGGGCTTTTCGGGGGTCGGAGAATAGCTGCAAGATGGTGGACGCGTCCCCCAGATTGCCGTTGAGGCGAATCTGCGCCAAGCCCGCCATGGCGATGTAGGCGGTCAACTGACCGAAGTTAATATTTCCCGTAGTGTGCGCATCAACCAACACAATGACGGAGGCGAGCACACCGTCTTGCAAAGGATCGCTGTCCTCGCAATCCGCGAATGGTGGTGACCCGAATGGGGGTGCCCCTTCAACCCTGTCTCGTCTACAGCCACCCCACCAAGTTCCGGGGTTGTAAAAGGCGCGGACGGGGCCGATTGCGTTCATAAATTGCCGTACCTCCGCTTTGGGATGGCTATCCCACAACGTCGGGTCGTGCTCGCTCCATTCCTTCATTAGTGCATTGGGATCGGATGCCACGATGACATAGAAATTCGGCTTGCAATGCTCAGGTGCCATGGATGCGCCGGCGGCTGTCGCGATTCGCGACAAGCGGGTAAGTACGTATTCACCCTCGTCGCGCGGTAAGCCCCCTACAATAGGACAAATCGGTTTATACCATCGCGCCAGCACGTCAGGCATGGGCCGCGTGGACAGTGCGAAGACGTAGTTCCTTGCTTCGCGCTCGAGAGCTGCAGTGCCGCGCTTGCCTTCAACGATGACCGAATTGAGGTTGGGATTGGCACCGCTGCCGGAATCTTGATTCAGCTCGCTGCGAGTCACTACGGTTGGAGCTGCATCGGGACCCAGCGTATGCGCATTGCCGACCAGAATCACGCCGTTGCTCATTACCTTGAACGCCAGGCCACTGTCCTTCAGCAGCAGCTTTAGCGCCGGAATCGGCTGCATATCGCCGTGGATAGGCGATAAGAGCTTTTGCGTAACGAGGTCCGGGGCAAAAAGAATCTGCTGCTGGCTTTGGCGGGCGAATTCGTTGAGTGCACTCGACAGGCTTTGTACTGCTATGTCGAAGTGATGCACGCCCGGTTCATCACTCCGCGAAAGTGAGGCGGTCAGAAGACCTACAATCAGCATCGCCGCCGCACTGCCGCGTTGGATGGTTTTCACTCTGTTCGCTCCGCCGTTTATCCTATTGGCTAAATGCGTTCCTGCCAAAGAGTAAGACGTGCGTGTCGAGAAAAGCCGAACCTAAGGTCAGGGACGGGCTTTTAGCGTCACCATCCGCGCGTCGGCGTGTTCGATCTGTATCGGAAAGTAGGCCGTAACGGCTTCGACAAAAGCGCCGGTTCCCCCGGTTGCGAAGGTGCCGCTCAGGCGCAAGTCGGCAAGCTTTGGATCGGCAAGCTCGATGTGGGTCGTCGAGTAGCGGTTCAGTTCAATGATGGCTTCGCCGAGCGGCGTGTTATCGAAAATCACTTGGCCGTGGCGCCAGATGGTTTCACGCTCAGGGTCTACGCGGCGCACGTGGTCTGCAGTATGTGCACGAGCGATGAGCTGTTCGCCGGCTGTAATGGTCGTGCGGCTCGGCGAGCCTGGTGCGAGGCTCTCGGCGCGAACCGTGCCCTCCAGCATGGTGACTTTCACCTGATTTGTCTCGATGCGTACGTCGAAAGCGGTGCCTACCGCAGTGAAGCGCTGGTCTTTAGTCTGCACGACGAAGGGCCGTGATTTGTCCTTGGTGACTTCGAACAGCGCCTGGCCTCGGAGCAATCGTACCGTTCGGGTTTCCTTGGAGAAACCGACCTCCAATTGGGTTTCGGTGTTGAGCGTCACCTGTGAACCCTCGTCGAGCGCGATGGTGAGCCGGTCGCCAGTTTTCGTCGCGTAGCTTCGGGTGACCGGGTTGCGGGATTCGTTTTTCAGCCATGCTAGAGGCGCGAAGTTGAAGCCGGCGCGTGGGACTATGATCCACAGAGCGGCACCAAGAGAGAGCATGATCAATGCGGCGGCGATCCATTGCAACGGGCGGTTACTCGCTGAGGCCGTGGGCGTCAGTCGCCGAGCTGCCTCCTGGCGCAGTTCGAGAATTGCCGGATCTTGAGCAGCACTGGTTAGGGCCGACCAGGTTCGAAAGGTCGCCTGGTAAGCAGAAACGTGCTCCGGCGACTCGTCCAGCCAGGTTTTCAAGGCGCCGCGAGTTTCCGCTGAGGTATCGTCGCGACCGGCACGCTCAAACCAATGCGCGGCAGTTTGGCGTAGAGAATTGAGTCGTTCGATGCGTTCCATATGACTTAAGTGCCTTCTCGGTCGATTATTCTGCTGAGCGCGGCCAACGCTTTGGCGATGTGCTTTTCGACGGAGCGTGTGGAAACATGATGAAGCTGCGCTATTTCTGAGTTCTTCAGTCCCTCGAAGCAGCGAAGTACCAACATGTCGCGGGTGCGCTCGGGTAGCTGACGCATCCCGTCGACGAGCCGCGCAAGGTCTTCCTTTGCCAGTACGATGCGCTCGGGTGACGGGCCCGAAGCATTTTCGTCGGTCGCAGGCATCCCATCTAGAAACCGATTTCGAACCGCGAGATGCCGGTGATGGTCGCGCAGTGTGTTCGCGGCGGTTTGAAAAATGTAGGCGTCGCGGTTGTGGATCTCGCCCATCTGGCGCGATTTCGCGAGACGCAAAAATACTTGTTGGACAAGATCTTGGCTTTCTGGAGCATCGTGGATGCGTTTGCGAAAGAAAGTCAGCAGCGGCGCGTAATAACGCCGCGCAAGGGAATCGAGGAGGGAGTTTCCTTGCAGCTCACTCGGAATCGGCTTCGGTTTAGGATCGTGCAGCATGGATTACCGATGACTCGAGAGACGATGGGCCAAGCCATTTGAGGAGTCAAGGCCGTTGGAGCCCTTGTGAAAATAAGCCCGTTTTTGGGTTCGGGTTTTCTTGAGTGGCGCGTCTTACAATGCAAGGCCCTTTAGGCGTTCACAAACACGCCATGCAGGCTCAAGGGAAGCGCCACGGGCGCCTGCCAGGTGCATATGGGTCCGTCGGCAATATGGCGCGAGTCAAATACGTGCAATTCCGTCTTACCGGCCCGCAAATTGATGCTTGGGCCGACTATCCAGCCATCCATTTCCGAGCTGCGGCCCGGATGGGGTATGAATATCATTTCTTCTACAAGATGATCGGGCCCGAAGTCGAACTGCTGCGACTGATTGGTTCGCCAATCATGGAGCGCCACGCCGGTAAAGAGGGGTTCGCTCGCGGCCTTAAGCGTCGCGTGCAGTGTGTAGGAGCGAGAGAGGCCGGAATGACGTGCATCGGTGCGGGGAAATTCGGCCGCAATGCCGGTATCTTGTAACGACGCCTTTCCGTCAGGGGTGAGGGTGACAAGGCAGAGCGTGGGGGTAGCGTCGGCCCGGTAGACTCCCTGAAGGACATCGCGCGCGCCACGCAGCGCGAACCCGGGGTCGGCATACCGACACACGTCGAACCGTATCGCTCCGCCCGAATCGCGCCAGGCGGAGCCTAGATGGAAATGGAAAAATGCCGGCAATTCATACACGCGTTGCCGGGTGAGATCGGCCTTGTCGAGAACGAGAATCTGAGTGCTCCATTGTGGGTGCCAGTCGAACGTGTCGACAAAGTCGGAATGCATTTCTCCGGCACGTCGCACCCAGGGTTGCAGCAAGATGATGAGGTGTTGATCTGTCGCCGTGAAATCATGCACATAACTGGCCCGGGGGAGGGTGATTGGAACTGCCGCCTGAACATCGCCTTTGATCCCCAGCCGCCAGACCACCGCTTGCGAACCGGCTACACCCAGATTCCAAAGCGTACCGTCGGGATCAATACGGGGATGCGCCAAAAAGGGCATGTGTGCAAGATCGTCGCGGAGCGTCTTCACGCCACGGGTCGCGAGCGTGCTTGGATCGATCGCAATCGGAGATCCTGCCTCCCATAGTGCCCAGAGCTCATTTCCGCGCAACACCACGGAAATATTTGCCGCGTTGAAATCATCGCTCGAGTTGACGGTGACGTGCTCGGCCATCGGTGTACCAAAGCCACCGCTGACGACGGCACGCGCCGCCTCGTCCGCGCGACGCTTCGGCGTATCGACAAACGCCGCGCTGAGCACGGCTTTCCCATCGGAGAGCGAGAAAGCACGCACCAGACCGTCGCCGTCGAACCAATGAGTAGCCGATTTGCCGGGACGACGCCACTTGCCGGAGCCGTTGCGATAAAGAGTCCCGGACAGATCGCGCGGAACTTTGCCGTGCACACGGACCAGAGGAGTCGAGGGTAAATCAAATTCGAAATCAGCGAACGCCACGCGCCAGTCGGCCGCGGCGCGCATTCCCGCCAAAGCCTGCGCCAGTTCCGGGACCAACGGCAACGCTGCGATGCCGGCTAGGTTTCCGAGGACTTCACGGCGAGTGAGCATTTTCATCGTGTTTCTCCTTATGGTGGTGCGGCTGACGGCGGTCTCAGTCAATCGATGTGAATAGAAATGGCGTTCTCACCCGCGTGGACGACGAAGACGGTCTCCTTCCACGACGGCGCGCGCATGTGTACCGGCGCGTCATTGGAAAAGGCGACCGGCTCGGTGGGTATCCCAAAAGGGTTGGTATTCAGTTTTGAATCGCCGTTCAAGTCGTGAAATGCCTTGATCGCGTATTGACCGGGCGATAGGCCTGCGAGCGTGGTGACTGCGGCTCCATCCTTGATCTCGAGCCTTTCAGCTCGCGATGCCGCCTGTGACGCTGTACCGGAACTCTCGTAGGCCTCCTCACTGTTGTACATGGCGAGCATGACGGCACCTTGGGAGGACTTCAATCCGACGAAGTGCACGGTCAGTGCCGCCGTCGCAGGGGTATCGGCCGCCATTCCGATCGAACCCATCAAAGAGGCGATGGCCAGCACGCCGGCGAGGCGCAACGCCACGCGCGAGCGTCGATGTGATGAGCAACCGACTGCGGGAATCTGCATGTGGCACCTGTCTTTTTTGAGCTGATGTTAACGCTGTTAACACAATGTAGCACAGATATTAACGGTGTCAAGATCGACTAGCCTTTCCGATCCGCACCAGCTATGTTGCGGGCATGTCGACAAAGGCGAAAAACACACAGATTTATACCCGGGACAAAGCGGCTGATAAAAAGGCCAGCAAGTACCATCACGGAGCGCTGCGGGCCGCACTCATTCGCGCCGCTCGCGACATACTGGAATCCGAGGGCTACGAGGCGCTGACGTTGCGTGCCGCCGCGCGACGAGTCGGCGTTTCCCAGGCCGCACCCTACAATCATTTTGCCGATAAGGCCGCCTTGCTTGCCGCGGTTGCCGCGCTGGGTTTTCAGGAATTCGCCGCCGCCATGCGGCAAGAAATGGACGCGGTCGTGGATCCGCTGGCGCGACTGAACGCGGCCGGCATTGCCTACGTCGCATTTGCGACGTCGAACCCAGGGCTTTTCAAGCTGATGTTTGGCTCCAGCGTCCTCATGGGGTCTGACGATCCGGATCTTGATGCGGCGCGAACATCCGCCTATGACGTCCTGCGGGGGGCCGTGCATGCTGTTCACGTGTCGGGTCCACATCCTGCGCAGCAGGAGGCACTGGAGAGTCTCAAATCGTGGGCGTTGGTTCACGGCCTCGCAACGATGATCAATGAGGGAACAATAGCGCCAGGCATTTTTGGCGCGAGCTCAGCGCGAGAACTCATCAGCGCTCTATTAGGCTCACCGCAAACCCCAAAGAAGGGGAGTGCACCGATCGCTGCCAATAGGCGCAAGGAAAAGTAAGGGGCTTATCGACATGCGCGACTGATCGAACGGCTCGACCAGACGACTCAGGGTTTTTCGGCGACTGACCGGGCGGGCGGGGCGGCGGGGCGATGGCCGAGAAAGTGGCTGCTGGCAAGCCGCCTTGGCCTCGCGAATTGTGCTGAACACCGTGCACCAGAATTCAATGCGTTAGCTTGGATATGTGGCCACTACCCAGGAGCCTCCATAGATAAAATAATAGTAACAAATACAAATACTTCTCACTTATTTCTATTTAGTAACATTAGATTAGCCAAGTAATTTCTGGTAAGGGAGATGACGGCGTCTACATGCGCTGGCTCGATACGCCCCCCGTCGGGGGGATACCGTCGCAGGCCTTTGAACGACAGCATTTGCTGAGGCCTACATGGTGGCCAAACGGTAGGTGCGATCGAATGGGCAACTCTTCGCCGCTGGACAGACGTCGATTTCCTGCCTTGGTATTTGCAAACCGAATCAGTCTGGGTCGTTCGATAACTGTGTGCCTGATCGCGCTCGGGATTTGTGCGACGGGTCTCGCCGACGACACCGCGACCATGGCACGGCCCAGATCGTTGAGCCAGGAGCGCTTGAACTCCGCCGCACAAAACAGCACTGATTTTTTCGTCACGCACGGCAACTATGCACAAACACGCTATCACCCGGCCGACCGGATCAACACTCAGACGGTCAAGGATCTGAAGCTCGCGTGGACATTCCAGGTCGATCTCACCGAATCGATCCAGGGCGCGCCGATCGTCTATGACGGCGTAATGTTTTTAACGACCTCGTACAACCATCTGTTTGCGGTCGATGCGAAAACCGGCAAAGAACTGTGGCATTACAAGCACGTGATGGACCCCGCCGTGTCGGTCTGCTGTGGTCCGAACAACCGCGGTGTCGCCGCGCTTGGCGATCTGGTCTATATGGCCACGCTCGATGCCAAACTCGTTGCACTCAACGCAAAATCCGGCGCGGTTGCGTGGAGCAAACAGCTCGCCGATCCGCTCAAGGGTTATTCGACAACGGCCGCACCGACTGCGGTGGATGGCAAGATATTGATCGGCCTGGCGGGTGCGGAATACGGCATTCGCGGCGCGCTCAAGGCGCTTGATGCGAAGACCGGCGCTGAAGTCTGGACGTTCTACACGACGCCGGAAAATTCCGTTGGTGTGTGGGCGACACAGGATGCGACCGGCCTCGATCTGCATCGCGATATCGCTGCGGAAAAGGCAGCACTGGCCAAGCGCGGCGATCCGTACAAAACGCTCGGCGGTTCGATCTGGCAGAACCCGGCGATAGACCTTGCGAACAAACGGGTGTACTTCGTCGTCGGCAATCCGGCGCCCGACATCGATGGCAGCGTGCGTCCAGGTGATAACTTG
>Ga0210398_10000845_pt1 | contig 33524 bp, 29 predicted proteins | sample IncBWC4OmetaG_FD_161047 | JGI IMG/M metagenome (GOLD analysis project Ga0210398, IMG submission 161047) | Forest soil microbial communities from Barre Woods Harvard Forest LTER site, Petersham, Massachusetts, United States - Inc-BW-C-4-O | ecosystem: Environmental > Terrestrial > Soil >... | reverse complement strand
AAAAGACGAGTTTTTCGACCCCGGATCGGTATGCAGCGTCGATCACGTTGTCTTGGATCAGTAGGTTGTCGCGTAAGAAAGCGGCCGGATGAGAATTGTTCGCATATATGCCGCCGACGCGCGCGGCCGCCATGACGACCACCTGCGGACGAGTCAACTCGAAGAATTTACGAACTGCACTCTGTTCGGTGAGGTCAAGTTCTTGGTGTGAGCGGACTATGAGGTTCTTGAAACCCTGGCGCTCGAAAGATCTGAGCACCGCTGAGCCCACCAAGCCGCGGTGACCGGCAACGTATATCTGAGAATCTTGAGTCAGGTTCAGAGGCCTACTCATGGTGGCTGTAAACTTTAAAGCCCTCTTTGGCCACGAGTGCGTCGCGCTTGGCTCCTTCCAGATCGGAAGCCACCATTTCCGCAACCAGTTCGTTGAAGCTTACCTCTGCAGACCAGCCGAGCTTCTCTCGCGCTTTCGAAGGATCTCCCAACAACGTTTCCACCTCGGTCGGCCGAAAGTAACGCGGATCCACATGGACGATGGTGCGACCGCTGTTCGCTTCTATTCCAACTTCATCGACACCTTCGCCCTGCCATTCGATTCTCATGTTGAGCAACGAACCTGCCGCGACCACAAAATCTCGCACAGAATGTTGCTTGCCCGTGGCAATTACGAAATCCTCTGCGACGTCTTGCTGGAGCATCAGCCACTGCGCCTTGATATAGTCCCGCGCATGCCCCCAATCTCGACGTGAATCTAGATTTCCCAGGTGCAATGTCTCTTGCAACCCGACATGAATTCGCGTCAGCGCACGAGTTATCTTGCGCGAAACGAAGGTTTCACCGCGCATTGGCGATTCGTGGTTGAACAATATTCCATTACAGGCAAACATCCCATACGCCTCGCGATAGTTGACTGTAATCCAGTAGGCGTAGACTTTCGCAGCACCGTAGGGTGAGCGCGGGTAAAACGGTGTAGTTTCTCTTTGCGGAATCTCCTGAACCTTTCCAAACATCTCTGATGTCGAGGCCTGGTAAAAGCGTGTCTTTTTCTCCAAGCCGAGAATGCGGATTGCTTCTAGAACGCGCAGCGTGCCGACTGCGTCGGAGTTTGCCGTGTACTCGGGTGTTTCGAATGAGACCGCGACATGGCTTTGTGCCGCCAGGTTGTAGATCTCGTCAGGCTGTACTTCTTGAATGATTCGAATGAGGTTTGTCGAGTCGGTCAAGTCCCCGTAGTGCAGTTTCAGTCGGACATCGCGTTCATGGGGATCCTGATACAGATGATCGATACGATCGGTGTTGAATGAGGAGGCGCGTCGCTTGACCCCGTGCACAGCATATCCCTTTGCAAGCAACAGCTCGGCAAGATAAGCACCGTCCTGACCAGTGACACCAGTGATCAACGCCGTTTTATTGGTCATAGGCTCCTGCTGTAGTAGCTCGCTCGAGCTGAGTGTAAGGTCAAACTCATGACGTAGGTGTCGATTCGCTCCTGCCTGCCCCGGCCCACAGCGCTATTATCGCAAGAGGGACCATCGCGAGACCGGTGAGCCGCGCTGCATAGCCCGGGATAGACAATTCGAGCCACGCGCAGGGTAAAAGCCAGATCACATCGATCGCCACTACCGCCAGCGTCACGCGCCCATGGCTGCGCCAACTGCGAGCGACCCATTGGTAAGCGTGGGTGCGGTGCGCTTGATCGATGCGTTCGAGGCGTAGCAGTCGCCGTCCCAACGTGACTGTCGCATCGACGAAGAATACCCCTCCAAGCGTTATCCAGACATACGGCAGCACGGGATTCTCATATCCCGAGGCGAGCGCGAGCACCGCGATCGAGTAGCCCAGGTAACCGCTCCCCACGTCACCCATGAAAATCCGCGCCGGGGGCCAATTCCAAATCAGAAATCCGAGGATTGCGGCGGCCAGAACTAGCTCCGACACGCCTAAGTTGGTAGACGACCCAAAACGAAGTGACAGCACACACGCTGCACACAGTATGAATATCGCCTCGGAAGCAGCGACGCCGTCGATACCATCCATAAAATTGAAGAGATTGGTAGTCCACACCACCGCGAAGACGCCGAGCAGACTCAAGCCGAGTCCTGGTTGTAGCAGATGACTGCCAACGCGAATCGACGGCATCCCACCGATTGCGACGATCGCCAAAGCCGCCACGGCAAAATGAACCATGAGTCTGCTTACGGAGGAAATCGATCGCCGATCGTCGATGAATCCTATCAATGCGATCGCCAACCCAGCAAGTAAGGCGAGCAACAAACTCGTAGAAAAATATCCAGATACCCAAAGTATCAGGAAACCAATGTTCGCCGCCGCGACGATCGCGATTCCTCCGCCGCGCGGTGTCGGAATTGTATGGGAACTGCGATCACTCGGGTGATCGATGATTCCCGCGCGTATCGCGACTGTGCGGATCAACAGGGTCATTGATGACGACCCCAAGAAAATCGATACGAGCAATGGAGGTAAGCATTTAGCGAGAGGCATATTTAGTACGACAATAGATATCCGCCATTATCTGTAGGTCCGTGCCCAAGGCGGGCGATCTCCAGCCGAGGACTGCCCTTGCTCGCGAGGAATCGACCTCGAGCGAGCCGCTCAATCGCTCGAATTCCGCGCGACGATTGATCGAACCGGCAATCATCCCGAGCATCTTCACCGGAAATCGCAGTAGCCTGACCTTGACGTTCATCGCAGTTGCTAATGCCGCGATGAACTCATCGGTCCCTACCGGCCTATCGTCACCAGCTACGAATAGTTGCTCGTGCTCGAAGGGGATTGAAGCACACTTCTTCAGCAGATCACAGAAGGACGTTAACCCCAAGAAAGTGCGTTTGGCATTTAACGCACCGAGCGGCAGCGGCCAACCCGTGTCTATCCAACGCATGAGCCTCAACAAATTTCCTTTCGCGTGGGATCCATATATGAGCGACGGTCGCACCACAATCAGCTTTGTAGAATTTGCCACATGCAGCGCGCGTAACGACTCCTCGGCTTCCCATTTGGATATGGCATACGGCTCGAGGGGGCGCGCGGGATCGGTTTCGCGGAAGGCTTGACCTTGCGTAAATGTCCCATTGACTCCGATCGAACTTACGAATATGAGGCGTTCGACGCCTGTGCGCTGGCAGGCTCGAAACAGGTCAGCCGTCGGCTGCACATTAACGGACCGGAATTCAGCAAGCGGGCTCGCATTGCGCTCCTTCAGAATGTGCGCCCGGCCGGCCAAGTGAATGACCGTTTCGACGCCCTTCAGCGCTTGAGACCATTCCGCAGTTCGAATATCGCGAATCTGCAGTACTTCGGCGGTGGCCAATTCCTGCGCACTGCGTACTACCGCGATAACAGTATCACCCGAACGCCGCAAAAATTCGACTAAGGCCCTGCCGATGAAGCCGCCCGCCCCCGTCAGAAGTATCCGACTCAAAGCGCACCTCTGCGTCTATGGGCGTCAAGCAACGCGTTAATCATAATTCAGCTGAAACACACCAGTCCTACCTCGCTCTATACCGTTCAGTTGCGCTCAAACGCCATGATAATGTACATGCACTTCGGTGTATTATTTGGGCGCGGTCTGGAAGAAAGGACGCCTGAAGGCTATGTTTGAAGGCTACGCGTTCGCGGCTGGTTCAGCCGACATTACACCCGAAGGACCCATCCCTCTGGCTGGGTATGCGACGTTGCGCAAACCCACGTTCGAACGCGTCGCCGACCGCCTGGAAACGAATATAATCGTTTTGCGCACCGGCGACGAGATCGTGGTGTTCGTTGCTCTGGACCTTATGTATGTAGGCGCATATTTACGCGATCAAATCCAGAACGCGCTGGCGAGCCGGATCGCGCCGGAGCGGATTTTCCTTGCCTCAAGCCACACACATTTTGCCCCGCCGACCGAGGAGTCACTTCCGGTGCTTGGCGCGGTGAGCATGGAATATCGCGACTTTGTCGCGCGACGGGTAATCGACCTGGCTAAGCGCCTGCTGGAGGCAACTCCGAGTCCAGTGACTCTGGATTATCGCGAGGGCGACGCCGCGCAGACCGTGAATCGCCGCTCGACATCCTTCGGAATTGCGCGGCAGTTCCCGTTCATCGGGTCACATATGCGCATCAAGGCCAATCCAAGTGGCCCGCGTGATGACATAATTCGCTTGATTCGCGTACGTGATTCCGAGCAAAAGGACGTAGCAATTTTTTGGTCTTACGCGTGCCATCCCGTGGGTTTTCCGAATCTCAATGAATTGAGCCCTGAATATCCAGGATACGTCCGCAACATGCTACGCGCTGCCTTCGGCAATATTCCGGTGGTTTTCTGGCAGGGTTTTTCGGGAAATGTTAGTCCATATCGATATCCCGCAGCTAACGGCGACGACCAACCTTCACTGTCCGACACACAAGGATTTGTTGCCTCAGATTTAGCGACTTGGAACCGATGGACGAGTCGATTGGGGATGCGGGCAGTCGAAATCATGCGCAGCCGCGGCTTGCCGGTCGTCGGATTGATCAAATCGAACGCTCGGAGCTTAAGTGTGCGGGAAATTGGGTTGCATTCCCACAAAGAACTGCGGTTGCAGGAAATTTGGCTGGGACCCAGCCTGGTCATCAGCGGTCTTTCTGCGGAAGTCGCGGTGGAGTATGTGGAGCTATTACGCAAATTACGCGCGCCCGCACATGTAATCCCTGTCGGATGCGTAGGCGACGTCTACGGTTATTTGCCGGTAGACGCGATGGTGCCGGAAGGCGGATACGAGGTTCGCGGGTTTGTGCCTCGATTCGGTCTGCGTGGACGTTTCGTATCGAATGTGACTTCCGTTGTAGAGCAGAAATTGCTACGAGTGTCGGCGGGAATTTAATCAATTTTCATCACGCCTGCCGCACGGATCTCCAGGGTGCCAGATCAATCTGCATCATTTCCTGAAGTTGTAGAATGTCCGGGAGATAATACTGCAGCAAACCCGCCCTAATGTTGGCGGAAACCGCCGGTTCCTGTTGACGAACGAACAGTCGAGTTGCGGCAGACATACGGCTTCCAAGCACTGCCAATTGGCGCATCGCCCAGCCCGAAACACTTCGCCTCGGATGTTCGAGCCCCGTTTGGGCATCGAATGTCAATCCGCGCTGATTGAGCCGCATAATTAGCGACAGAAACGGCGAGAAATACACCCCCTGGTTACGCGGCATGGCTATGTTGGGCGGCACGAAGTCATCTGCGACGCCTATGAATTGGCAAGCGCGCTTGAACACACGTTCATGGTTCGTGCGTAATTCCAAATCCGTCATGACCAACAGCTGGTGCCTGGAAAAAACCTTCAGATGATTTGTTATGCCGCGAGCGTAGAGTCCGAATTCTAGAACCTGCTGCTTGGCATACGGCGGATCGAACTCACCTGCTAGATATCGCGAAAACGCAACATCGGCTGGCACCATTGGAAGACGTCCCGAGCGGATCAAATGGTAATACTGCGACACGGCACGGTCGACCGGATTTCTCAGAATCGCGATGAGGCGGGCGTTTGGCAAGTGGCTGGCGAGCCTCGGCGCGCATTCTGGAATGCATAGATAGTTGGGACATTTAATGCCGATAACTGCCTGCGGCGGAGCTGAGTCTATCGCCTCGTACAGCCCGCTTAGATCGCTCTCATTATAGTGGGCGTCTTCGAAAAACGGGGTCTCGCCTTCGGGCATGTAAATTGCCGGATGTTGCCGGATAGTCAAATGCAGCCAAGTCGACGCGGACTTGGCCGCACCGATGATTACGAAGTTGGGAAGTTTCTTTGTCGTCATGACTGCCGCTGCTTGGATCTGATGCCGATCCGCCGGGGAGACTAGAGCATTGTCTAATACCAGCTAACCCTCGATAATTCCAGAATTGCGGATAACTCGTATATTAGGTACGCGATTATAGCTAAACTTCGGCCTGCGGCACCATGTCGCGAGCTGTCACCCACTGCCACTTATGAATCGACAGAACGCGAAATACACATTCGTGACCAACGGGCAAAGCCGCTCTGGGATCGGCAGATGAGATTACATGGCGAGCTGAACCTCCAGACGAGGGTCGCGGCGCGAACGAAGCTGCGTATCGAGTCATGGGCCGTAAATCCAAGATTTTTTCGCGATTGAGGATTGACTATGGCGCAGGAAATACCGGGCGACAACCGAGTTCGACGTGGATCCTTGGTCCAGGACGGCAGCATCGATACCCATACGTTGAGTCGCATACTGCGGGCTGAAGCATTTACCTTTATCGCGGTGGTTTTTGTTTGTGTAGCTTTGTCTGTTGTCTATTTGCATGCAGCTACACCCAAATACGCAGTGCGGATGGAAATCACATCGACGTCCAGCTCGGATCAAGCAAGGGGAACAGGAATAAGCGCGCTCGCCTCAATTGCGGGGATCAACGCGAGCGGAGAAAGTCCGCAGTTTCGACTATTTGTCGGCTCCCTTCGCTCACCTATCGCTGCTGAGGCGATCGTATCCAATCAGGCCTTGCTGAAGGCAATATTTTACAGAGAGTGGTCTGAGTCGGAGGGCAAATGGCGTGAACCGCCCTCTGTTGTGCGGCCGATCCGTCGCGCGATAGGCAATTTGCTCGGCTGGAAGTTCGCGACGTGGGCCCCCCCTGGAGTGAGCCGGGTCTACGATTATTTGAACGCGGAACTGAAAATCATTCCGGATGCCAAAAGCGGCGTAGTTACGCTGGAGATCGACAGCGACAGAACGGACGTGGCAGAGAGCGTTCTTCTTGCCCTTAATACTGCAATGAATGAAAGGTTAAGGGAACACGACCTCGAGCACTCTACGACTTACATCAGCTATTTGTCCAAGAGACTCTCTGAAATAAACGTAGTGGAGTATCGCACCGCATTGATTACCAATCTTGCGCAGGAAGAGAAGACCAGAATGCAGGCGAGTTCGCCTCTTCCGTATGCATCCGATATCTTGGGGAAACCTATGATCTCCTCCAAGCCAGTCGCGCCAGTACCGCTTGCGGCTTGGGGAGCTGGATTCGTCCTTGGCGGAGTTCTCGGACTATGGTTGGCGAGCTTGAAGTACCGTCGTCGATGATCGGTCCCCAAGACCGAGAGCACACGACGCCAATAAACTTCTTGGGGCTGTATACCGTACTCGTAGTTTACGGTTTGGCCTACGCCTACTTTTATTCGGATCAGTTGACTCCGCTCGTTCATGACAGTCTTACGGCGTTTGATTTTTCCAAAACGCGTGTTTACACGGCAATTGCGTTTTTGACACCGCTCGCGATCTTACCAATCGGCACACGATTGCGTTCACCTGGACAGTTCATCGCAGCGGCGCTTACGGTATTTCTATTCGTCCCGATTCCTATCGTGTTCGCGGCGATGGTGGGAGAGCCGCAATTTTGGTCGGTTTATTCACAGCTGTGGCTTGGATATTTAGCTTTTTGCACGCTTTCTGCGCTGTCGGTAAAGGTGTCCTTACCAACTGTATCCGAACGAAAATTCAATGCGGGCGTGCTTGTCTTTTGCGTTGTAATAGGCATGGCCATGTTGTATGTTGCCGCGACCAATCGATTCTCCATCGTAAGTCTGGCCGATGCACACGCGGAGCGCGGCAGCGCCACGGTCGCGGGACTGCAGGGTTATCTAGTCACGGGTTACGTCACTTCGTATGGGGGCCTGATCGTCGCTGTCGCGCTCATGTATCGAAAATACTGGGTGCTGCCTCTTGCGCTGCTTGGCTTCGTGATCTGTTATGGCACTCTTGAAGTCCGCAGCTCCATATTGATGCCGGCGTGGATTGCTTACTTCTATTTGGCTCAAAAGTGGTTCTTCCGCAACTCCGTGACCAAACTGGTGCTTACGCTGGTTGCGCCATTTTTCGTAGGCATGCTCGCGATCGATATTATCGGCACATCGGAAAGAACATCCCTTGCTTATCTCGCGTTTTCGCTAACCAACTATCGGCTCTACTCGGTCCCCGCAATCGGGTTCAACGCGTATTTCATTTTCTTCGCCACACATCCGTTCACGCATTGGTCGCACATCAATATTATTGGCTCATTCGTGTCGAATCCCTACGGTCAGCCGCTCGGTGCAGTAATGGAAGATGCTTACCGCCAAGGCAGCTATAACGCCTCCTTTCTCGAAACAGACGCGCTGGCTGCCGCTGGAGTCGCCGCACTGCCGTTCATTTCACTGGTTTTCGGCCTAATCCTTCTCGCGATCAATTCCTGCATGCGAGGTCTTAATGTAGCTCTGCTGGCTGTGATCATGGCAGGATCTGCCATTGCACTAATTGATACCGGTATTGGCCCCGGGTTGCTTTCCAACGGCCTAGCGATACTTTCCGTCTTAATGCTATTCGTACCGCGCACCGCTGCCTGGAATTTGAGGCATTTGGCTTGAGAGACCCCTAACAGTGTGCGGCATTACCGGAATCGTTGAGTTGCGAGGAACCCCTGTTGATCAGAGATCGCTCGAGCGGCTAACCGCGCTGATTGCACACCGAGGTCCCGATGGGGTCGGCACTTGGACCAGTGCGGATCGGTCGGTAGCGCTCGGTCACCGCCGTCTGGCGATTATCGATCCCGGTGAGGGAGGACGACAGCCGATGACATCGGCGGACGGACGGCATGTCATCGTCTACAACGGCGAGATATACAATTTCCTGGAACTCAAGATCGAACTCGAAAACGAAGGCATCCGATTTCAGACCGAGTCCGACACTGAAGTGATACTCGCCGCCTGGAACAAATGGCGCGAAGGCATGCTTTTCAGATTTAACGGCATGTGGTCCCTCGCTATTTACGACACTCAAATCAGGGAACTATTTTTGGCGCGGGATCGGTTCGGCATAAAGCCGCTTCTGTATGCCCATACTCCGGAGCGAGTGGTGTTCGCGTCCGAAATGCGCGCAATCCTACGAAGCGGTATCGTGTCCGCGAGCCTGGATACTGAAGTCGCTCGCCGGCTGGTCCTCGACCCATTCGGTGTCGAGGGTAGTTCTCGCACGCTGTTCAATCCCGTGTCGCGCTTGCAGGCGGGCCACTTCCTCAGCATTCGGTCCGGACGGCTGGAAGTGAAGCGTTGGTGGCGAACAACTGATCATTTGCCAGCCCTGCCCCAGGCCGAAAGCGACCGCATTGCGCAGTTTGGCAGCCTGTTTCGGGACTCGGTTGCGCTGCGCATGCGTAGCGATGTGCCGATCGGTACGAGTCTCTCGGGCGGATTTGATTCGTCCGCCGTATTGTGCACGATGGCTTCATTGGAACAATCCGGGATCGGGCAGCGGGGTGCGCGGTCCTGGCGACATGCGTTCGTTGCGAGCTTTCCGGGAATGCCGAACGACGAGCGGCCCGATGCTGAGATCGCGGCGGCATGGGCTGCCGTCACCCCGACCGTTATCGAAATCGGTCGTGATCAGGCCCTGGAAGCGATCGAGCGCGTCATGAGCGACCTCGACGATGTCTATCTCGGTCTGCCGACCGCCGTCTGGAATATTTACCGAGAGCTGCGAAATCACCGCGTACTCGTCTCTCTTGACGGCCATGGCGCTGATGAACTAATGGGCGCTTATAGTCAGGAAGGTCAAGCATGGGCATTTCGGCTGAAAAATTTGATGGGAAGGTACAGCTCTGGGCAGCCTGCCGCCCAGAGTGCCGTAGATTTTGCACGTGCCGCGATGCTTAAAGGGAAGGGTTTCCTATACCTGCGCGGAGGCTTACGTCACCTCCCGCCAATACTTTCGCTAGTCGGTGCTGACGACACTCTACCTGAGACGTGGGGCGGCTTGAATCGGCGGTTGTACCGCATGTTCCACAGTAGCGTGCTGCCAACGATCCTAAGGAATTTTGACCGTTTATCGATGGCGCACGGTGTCGAAGTACGCATGCCGTTCATGGATTGGCGGCTTGTGACCTACACGATGGCGCTCCCCGATGCGAGCAAGAGCTCCAACGGATATACCAAGGTGGTGGCCCGCCTGGCCATGGCGGGGAAAATGCCTGAGACGATACGCATGAGGGCAAAAAAAATCGGATTTAACTCGCCTATGCCTGAATGGTTGAACGGCCCCTTGGTACACTGGACTAACTCGGTGTTGCAACAGCCGGTACCCTCATTTGACGATTTATTCGATACCCCGGGCTTGCTCAAGACTGTGAAGCGACTCTCTAGTACTCAGACGTGGAATTGGGAGTCGGCTGGAAGGATTTGGCCCTATCTGAATTTGAAATGGCTATTGGCAAGATCCTGACACCCGCGCTTACCTAGATGCGCCTCTTTCAAAATTCCGGAATCTATTCGACGTACCTGCCTCGCTTAAATCAGTTGGCGGCGAGGAAATTCACGTTCCGTGAGCGACTGGACGCATTTTTGAATGACCGGTTCGGCGCGAGTCATTTCCTTGATCCAGTGCTACGTGGCGAGAAGTCTGCCTTCTTTACCAACGCCGATGACCTCGCCCTACAGAATATGTGGGCGGCGGAAAATGGAATGAAGTTGGGCAGTTCACCGGAGTCAGTCCTCCTGGCCCAAATTGAGGATCACCGCGCGGACGTGTTTTACAATCTCGATCCCATGCGTTTTCAAAGCCGGTTCGTGAGACGGCTGCCAGGCTGCGTAAAGCGCTCAATTGCGTGGCGGGCTGCGCCTTCCCCTCGTGCGGATTTTGCCGCCTACGATAGGGTTGTATGCAATTTCCCGACAATTCTAAAGAGCTATGCCGACAAGGGTTGGAAGGCGGCTTTCTTTGCTCCCGCGCACGATCCAGCGCTCGATGAATACGCGTCGAATGAAGTGAGACCCATTGATATATTATTCATCGGAGGTTTTTCCCGGCACCATACGCGTCGTGCACACCTGCTCGAGCAAGTCGCTTCAATGAGCGCGCATTATTCAGTTGTGATGCATCTGGACGAATCGCGTCTGACGCGGTTCGCGGAGTCCCCAATAGGACGAGTGCTTCCATTGGCAAAGCACCGACGACCGTTGGCGGTGCGCAGAGTCTCAAAGCCGGCACTTTTCGGCAGAGCCATGTACTCTGCCTTGTCCCAAGCCAAGGTCGTCCTGAACGGCGCGGTCGATATGGCTGGATCCGACCGGGGAAACATGAGGTGTTTTGAAGCGTTCGGAAGCGCATGCGCTTTAGTAACTGATGCCGGAAACTATCCGCAGGGCATGGCGGGCGATGAAACAATGTTGGTTTACAACGATGCGAGCGACGCGGTCAAGAAACTTTCGGCACTCCTGAACGACGCGGAGCTAAGAACTCGAATATCCTGCGCCGGAAACAGCATGATTCGTCACCGCTACTCGAAGCAAGAGCAAATTGAAAGATTTCATGAGCTACTGAGTTGATGTTTGGACGAGTCTCCGCTGCAAGCGAGCCTGCGAAAGTCTCGACTCTTTCGGCTCGCGGTCGCTATAATTTAACCTGTTCCGAGCGCAACGCGCCCGCCAGTCCGTGGTTTAAAGAGGGCCTAGTTGTGAATTTGACCTTCAAAGAAGTCGCGAATTGGCTGGCGCTTCCGGCCTTATGAATGGCACCCTTATCGTTACTGGCGCACGCGGCTTCATCGGCCGCACAGTCTGCCGCTACTTTGGGAGTCAGGGATTTATTGTTTGCGGAGTCGGGCATGGTGATGTCCCGGTCGGCGAACTGGAGGGCAGCGGGCTCGCTAGCTGGCGGCAGGGCGAAGTCGATTTCTCCAATCTAGATAGCATTTTCGCGGCTCACGGACCGGTTGCAGGCGTCGTACACCTTGCGGGAGGGGCATCAGTGGGCGTCTCACTTCGAGCGCCACTTGAAGATTTTAATCGGACGTGCCAGACGAGTGTCCAGTTGCTCGACTGGATTCGCCAGCGCTCTCCCCATACGCCAGTGCTTTTTGTCTCGAGCGCAGCCGTTTACGGTGCAACCCACAATGGCGCGATTCGTGAGGACGCGCCCACCTTGCCCGAATCTCCATACGGAACGCACAAACTAGTCATGGAGTCGTTATGCCGGTCGTACGCACACAACTTCGGCCTGCGGGCGGTAATTCTAAGACTGTTCTCGGTGTACGGAGAGGGATTAAGGAAGCAGTTGCCATGGGATACCTGCTCGTCCCTTGCCAGAAGCGGGTTGGCACGGCTTGGGGGTACCGGGCGCGAAATCCGTGACTGGATTCACGTCGCCGACGCGGCCGAGCTCATCCGCCTCGCCTTGACTCAGGCTTCGGAACGCTGTCCCACAATGAACGGCGGTACAGGCCAAAGAACCTTGGTGCGAGAGTTCGCAGAAGAAATTGCCGCGCTGTGGGGGAACGGGGCGCGAATCGAGTTCTCCGGAGAACAGCGTGCTGGCGATCCGGACTCACTGCTCGCTGACACCCAGCGCTCGATCGGGATCGGCTTCGAACCAAAAATTGATTTGCGTTCAGGCCTACGACGCTACGTCGATTGGTTCCGCCGCGAAAAGCCGTGAGCGTACGCGTTGCCTTTCCACTCCTCGGGGGCGCGATTTGGACGGGAGGACAAACCTATCTGCGCAATCTGTTCCGTACGCTTCAGACGACTGCGGCGGAACGCATCATGCCTGTGTTGATGGCACCGGCAGGAAGATCGGCCGCGGCCCACGCAGCATTTTCGGATATTGGGGAGTTAGAGATCCTCGAATTGCCAATGGCGCTTTCGAACAGGCTGCGCTCGCGCGCAATGGCCATTTTTATCGGCCGTGATGCAAGACTGGAGCATTGGCTGCATGCGAATCGTATCGACGTCGTTTTCGAAGCCACCGACTTTATAGGTTGGCGTAATCGCTTACCGGCGCTCGTCTGGATGCCGGACTTTCAACACAGGCATTTCCCAGGCGGATTTGAATGGTCGCGGCTCTGGGGAAGAGAGCTTCTTTACCAATTGCAAACCCGCTCGGGCCGCACGATCATGTTGAGTAGTGAAGCCACCCGCAAGGAGTGTGAGGAATTCTATCCCGCGGCTCGGGGCCATACGGCCGTCGCCCGATTTTGCGTGCCTGCAAAACCGGTTGTCGGAGAGCCGGATCTTACCGCACGCTACGGGTTACCACGCGACTATCTATTCCTTCCCAACCAATTCTGGAAACACAAAAACCATGGCATTATTGTGGATGCCTTACGACTCCTGCGCGACCAAGGCCGGAAAGTCGCCGTCGTTGCCTCAGGTAACCCAGCGGACGTTCGTAACCCTAGCTATTTTCCGGCGCTACTCGAGCGAATCGCAAGACTTGAACTCGGCGACAGCTGGCGCCTTCTCGGCATGATTCCGTACGAGGACGTTTTAGGGCTGATGCGCTCGAGTGTAGCGGTGGTCAATCCGTCGCTGGTTGAAGGGTGGAGCACCACAGTAGAGGAGGCAAAATCCCTTCAGGTGCCCCTCGTGCTGTCCGATATTCCAGTGCATCGGGAGCAAGCCACTAGGGATGTTCTCTTCTTCGATCCCCACTCTGCCGACGCGGTCGCCGATGCGCTTTACAAGGCTTTCGAGCAGTTTAAGAGTCGCCCGCGCGGCTCGGACCGCGTGGTCGATCCGAGCTGCGATGCACGATTGCGTGATTTTGGCTCGGCATTTTGCGATGCGGTGGACCTTGCCCTCGAGCGCGACCGATTACTGAAGCGCGGGACACAGCGCTGAAGCAAAGGGGTGAACCGGCGCAATATGCGGTTAAGATCCATCTAATGGGAAATATATAAATGAGCATCCAAGGAGCTATCGCTCGGACCCTGCTGAAGGCACGCAGTCGTTTTGAGTCAACGCTGCGGACAACCGCAGCAAGGTCCTGCGCGGATTTGGACATAGGCAGCCGAATCCTTGAAGGCGGCAATCTCTATAACATCCGCAAGATTCGCAGCGCCGTGCGTGTTGGCCGGCATTCGCTCATTGCGGGAGATCTGTTAACATTTGCTCACGGAGGAGAGATCAGCATTGGCGAATGGTGCTATGTTGGCGCGGGCAGCCGAATCTGGTCCGCCTCGTCGATCCGGATTGGCGATCGAGTCTTAATCTCTCACGGCGTGAACATTCACGACTGCGATTCCCATCCTAAGGATCCGCAGGTGCGTCACGAGCAATTCATGCAGATAGCAAAGGTTGGCCATCCGACGGACGTTGGCGTAATAGATTCTTCGCCCATCTATATTGAAGACGATGTATGGATCGGTTTCAACGCAACGATTTTGAAGGGCGTGACAATTGGAGCAAGAAGTATAGTGGCAGCCGGGACACTCCTGACGAAGAGCATAGGCCCCGATTCAGTTGCAATCGGTAATACAGTGCGGCGGGCTAACTAATGGCTTGCGTTAAGGACAGCGCGTACTGGGCGCCCCTCCTCGAACGCTATGCGCGCAGTCCGTCGATAGCCCTTTGTCGCGTTCCTGAACTTGAACTTCTATCGGGCGTCAGCCTGGCAGCCCCAGTATTGGATCATTGCTGCGGTGACGGTTACATAGCTGCGCAAGCTTATCCTGGCAAGCGACTCGATGCGGGCATCGACTTGAGGGACAAGGCGCTCGCCGTCGCGCGCGCCAACGGCACCTACATAAAGGTGCAGCAAGCTGACGCCAGCAAGCGTCTGCCCTTCGATAGCGCAAGTTTTGGAACTGTTATCAACAATAGCGCTATCGAACATATTGCCGACCTGGATCGTGTTCTCGCAGAGGTCGCCCGGGTGCTGCGACCGGGCGGTCGATTTCACTTCAACGTGCTGAATACTCGGTTTTACGATTGGTGGCCGCTTGATGCGAAGTCCCGCGACGACTACCGCGAATTTCAACCGTTTTATCACGCATTTGACGAAGAAGGGTGGGCGATGAATCTGGCGCGACACGGCTTCGAAGCCATCACTTTTCGCGACTATATGCCACGAGCGACTTCGCGGGTTTTGGCGGAATACGATTACATGTTCAGCGCTTTTTACTTGCGCCGAAAATTGAGCTGGCCCGTTCTACGGACGCTAGTTACTGCGAAGAGCGGCCTTAAAACGCAATGGAACGCACTGTTTGGTGATCTAGACTGGGATGCCGCGCCACGCAGCGGAGCGGGGTTCCTTGTCTCCGCCACGCGCCGCGGGTAATTTCGGTCGGTAGCTGATTTCATCCTGCGTCGCCTGATACCGCAACTTCTCCCGGAATGAAGAAACCCAATGTCTTGTTCGTCGAACAATACTATTACCCGGAGGGTTGGGGTGGAGCACAGATCCCGCGAGACATAACGATATCCTGGGCAGACCTCGGATGGCGCGTGGAAGTCCTATGCGGTTCTGAACAATATGCGCCGGCAGCCGACGAGGCGATCGAAGATCCTCGTCGGCACGGGGTAATTATTCGGAAGGTGCGGAAATTTCTCGGCGAAGATATTCGAAAATCCAAGATACTGCGACAAATATGGTTCTGCGCGGCAGTGCTGCCATTTCTGTTCAGGCGACGCCCGGATGCAATCGTAACCCAGACCAATCCACCGATCGCTGTGTTGTTTCTAGCGCTCGTTGCAACACTGCGCGCGTGCCCACTGATAATTATCGCCCAGGACATCTATCCAGAGGTGGTATTCGCGCACGGAATGATAAATCCGCATGCACAACGCGCTCGGACTCTGAAACTGCTATTTGCCTGGGCCTATAGACGCGCCTCCGCCGTCGTATCGCTCGGCCCGCGCATGACAGATCGACTTATTGAGAAAGGCGTTCCGAAAAGCCGCATCTGGAAGATTTCCAATTGGGCAACCGGGGACACATCAGAGGTGCGGAGGGATGAAAACCCGCTGTTGGGTGAGTGGGGACTGCGCCAGATGCTCGTGCTGGTCTACTCTGGAAACTTTGGGGCAGCGCATGACTGCAACACGCTATTGCGTGGATTTGCCCGTGCCCACGATTCAGTTCCGAAACTGCGACTTGTCATCATCGGTTCCGGCACGCGCATTCCGGAAGCGCATCGCTTGGTGGACATGCTCGGGCTCGAGGAATGCGTAATATTCAAGCCATTCGTGCCGCTGGCGTTACTGCCGCTAACGTTTGGCGTCGCGGATCTAGGAATAGTCACATTGCTTCCCGGATTTGACGGCTTAGTCGTGCCCAGTAAGCTGCTCGGAAACATGGCCAGAGCGATCCCTACTCTGTATGTGGGTCCCGAAGGCAGTGATATCGGCATCTACATTCGCGAATCCGGCGGCGGACTGGTAGTGCATAACGGCGACGTTGAAGGGTTTGCCGACGAAGTCGCTGATCTTGCCAAAGACCCAGCACGGCTCCGCGAGATGGGAGCCGCAGCGCGACGCTATTACGAAGCATTCCTCGGGCGAGATATCGGCCTTAGCCAGTATCGCAGTTTGCTATCGACAGTAGGACGCGCCCGGGAATCGCCTTGACACAGAGGTAAAGTGTGTCAAATCCGGCATCTCCAGCCGCGGCAAAATATGGCTGTCTATTTACACCATTGCCGACCAAGCAGGCGTATCTGCGGAGGAAAAGGCGGACGCAATTCGTGCAATATCCCCCGGCATTAGATTCTGATGAATTGGAAGCTCCAGCCCATATGTCGCCGCACGGATTGCATGCAAATGGGCTTTGTTATCGTTTGAGTCGACGATTTTTGGCCAATTGGAATTTGCGGCAATAATTCTGTGTTCCCGGCACTGCCGAATACCGGACAACGCATCGGCCGAATCAACTAGGATTCGTAGTTTCAGATATGCAGGCAACACCGATTCGCCCACATACCAGGATAGATGCCCTAACGAGTCATTCAAAATCTTCGCATTTTTATCTCGAACCGCGCGGATGGCATCATAGCGACCGAGTTGCCAAACGCCGACCGCCGCTCGCAGCGCGCCTATACCGACTGGCAAATCTGGAAGCGAGTGTATTCTGGAACCGATCCTCGACATTAACGGCCCATTGTCTTTTGGCTTTCGACGATATCGCAGAGTCGACACGAGTTTTCGGAACTGACGAAGCTCTACATTTCGCGCCGGCATAGCTTCCACAGCAGCCCGATCAACTTTGATTGATGGCTCATTGATCAGAAGCGCGCCGCCCCCGGCCAAAGAAATTGGCTTATCGTAATTGAAGCTGAAAACCGCGGCATCTCCCACCTGACCAGCATTGGTGCCGCATATCGCACCCCCGAGCGAATGTGCGCAATCCTCAATGACGACGACATTCTTCGCGCGCGCTGCGGATAGAATCGAGCGGAAGTCCGTGGGAACTCCGAAAAAGTGAGACACAATCAGAGCCAAATGATCATCGGTAAGCATCCGAGCAACCGAATCCCACTCTATCCTGCCATTTGACGAGGAAAAATCATAAGTGGCGACTTCCAGTCCGGCGCTCTCAACGGCATTGCTCACAACACGACAATTAAAACTCGAGATCAGCACGCGTCGTTTGCGCGAGCGCTTCATCAATGTATCAAGTAAGCTTCCTAGCGCGTGCCGCGCGCTGCCTGTCAAGACAAGTTGCCCGCGACGCTCGAAACGTTGGTGCAGCGCATCCCGAAAATCATCAGGCGTTACCGCCAATTGCCTCTCGTAAATTTCTTCGATTTCCTCAGGTCGCCAGGACTCCTCAACCAGATCGACCATTTGATCGAAATGTTCGCGGTTGGGTGCTGGTGACTTCGACACTAAGATTCAACCGCGCATTCCATTTATTGCCACCTCATCAGCGTTGACCCTCGAATCAAATCGTTTGAAAGTACTCACGACAGGCAGTTACTACCTCATCCACGTCACGTAGATCCATATGCTCGCCGATAGGCAGGCTCAAAAGTTCGCCATCCGTGCGATTGGCAAAGAACTTTTCAGTCTTCTGGCCGCAATAAGAATATGCAGCCAGTTTTGGCAGCGCAATTGGATAGTGAATTCCGGTTTCAACGCCCCGTGTTTCCAGAAAGGTCCTGAGCCCATCTCGGAAACGAGTGCGGATGACATAAAGATGAAATGCGTGCGCGCCCCAGTTTCGCTCAGCGGGAAGCACGATGTCGCCGACGCCTCCAAGATCCTGCTGATAGCGCGACGCAATCGTGCGACGCGACTCTAGCCATGAATCGAGATGGGAGAGTTTCACCGTCAGTATCGCTCCTTGCAGGCCATCCATTCTCGAATTTCGGCCTTCGAACTCGTGGTCGTATTTCGCTACCCTGCCGTGATTCGCGATCATCCGCATGCGCCCAGCCAGCCGTTCGTCGCGGGTGACCATCGCCCCTGCGTCGCCGTAAGCACCCAGGTTCTTGCCCGGATAGAAACTGAACGTGCCTACGTCGCCAATGGTCCCCACTCTGCGTCCCCTGTAGTCCGCACCGTGTGCCTGCGCACAATCCTCCACAATCTTAAGACCAAACTCTGCCGCAATAGCGAGAATTGGATTCATGTCGCACGGCTGGCCGTACAAGTGCACTGCAATGACGGCTCTCGTGTCAGCCGTAATTTTTGAACGTAGGCTGTCCGGCGAGATGGTGTAATCGTCCGCATCGCAATCACAGAAGACCACACGAAATCCGGAGCGTGTGACCGCTTCCGACGAGGCAATGAAGCTGTTCGCGGGAACGATAACTTGTGCATTGGCAGGCAAATCCAACGCTTCCAGTGCAATTTCAATAGCGTCTGTCCCGTTTGCACAAGCCACGCAAAAGGGCGCTTGCTGGTACGAAGCAAACTGCCGCTCGAACTTTGCGACATACGGTCCCGATACGAAGGCCGAATCGCGAATGACGGCTGCGAACGCCGAGTCGATTTCAGGCTTAATCGTTTCGTATTGCTTAGTCAGATCCAAAAATCTTACAGCCATAAACCGGGCTACCCGATTGCCTCGATGGAGATGCGCTTCCGGTGACGAGGATGCTCGGACTTACCGAGTCGGCATCTCTCGGGCCGCACCGGCAAATGAATTTCTCTGCCACTTTCGATCGATTCATAGATTGCTATGATTAACTCCAAACTACGACGGCCTTCAGCGCCGTCGACCAGAACACGGCCGCCAGCGGTAAGGCAATCCACCACATGCTCATAGTAAGCCTGATGGCCAAAACCGTACACGTTGGGAGGATTTACGGAGAATTTGCTAAGTACGTCGGCATCCGTCGAGATAGGATTTACGAAATTCCAGGTCTTCAGCTGATTGACTGCGAAACCGCCAATCTCGACCGTGCCTGACTCGCCGAGCAGCGAAATCGATCCCTCTAGATCCATCGGACGCACCGCAGTTGTAGCTTCTATTAGCCCTAACGCTCCACTTTTGAAATTCAATGTCGCAATTGCCGTATCCTCTGCCTCGATGTGCGCAAGCGCACGAATGCCTTTTGCAAATACAGATTCAATGTCGCCCATCATCCATTCGAGCAGATCGATGTGGTGACTTGCTTGGTTCGCAAGCACGCCGCCGTCCTGCGCCCAAGTACCACGCCAGTCATCCTGGTCGTAGTACTCCTGGGTGCGACACCAGCGGACGCGCACGGTGCCGAGGAACAACTTGCCGAATCGTCCCGCGTCAAGAGCATCGCGCATTTTGATCACCGGCACGTTGAACCGATTCTGCTTTACGACGAACATGCGGACGCCGTACTTATCGCACGCTGCGATCATCGCGTCTGCGTCGTCCAAAGTAAGTGCCATTGGTTTCTCGACTACGATGTGCTTGCGGTAGGGTGCCAAATTCAGGACGTTTGAAGCGTGAGTCCCGCTCGGCGTAAGAACCGACACAACATCGATTTCGCAAGACTCCATCATCGAGCTAAGCGTCGAAAAATACGGGACATCGTATTCTACCCCGAGGGTCTCAGCACGAGAGGCGACTATGTCGCAAACTGCCGCGAGTTTAGCGCCCTTAATTTGATCGCGGCCCAAAAGATCCGCATGACGCTTCGCAATCCGCCCGCACCCGATGAGACCAAAATTCAACATTGCTGTACTCCCACGCTTTCCCAGCGCCGCCTTGCACCATAGGGCCCGTAACGCCACAATACAGAACGAGCCTGATCTAGGCTACTCGTAGCGTGATCCGCGATTTCCTCCCGTTAGTGGAGAATCGCAGCTCGCGAGCATTTCCCGCGCAGTCTCGGCGTATACTTTGCGGCCGTTTTTGGCGGTTGTTAGCGCTTCGCAGAAACGGGATTGGAACCGAGTTAGCTTCGATCACGACCAGAATACATTTCAATCAATTCGAATCATGTCTTCAAGATATTGTCAATCTCGAAGGGCGGCACTTAGAATCTCGCATCTGTCTTTTGCTGCACATAAGGTGGGAGGAAGTAGAGAATGTCCCGGGATTGGAATAAATTTTGGAACCAGCAAGCCGATCCCCGGCATCCCAAGGGTATCCCGGATTTCTTCCTGACACACGGCCGTGAACTGTCTCTTGTGGTTGGCGATCTCGCGGAAAAGCGCGTACTGGAACTGGGTTGCGGATCAGGATCCCTGTTTAGCACAATTGGATTTGATGAGGCAATTTCTTATCGCGGTGTCGATTTCTCAGACAGCATGCTAGCGGCATTTAGGGCTTCCTATCCTTCCGTGGACACGGTAACCGCAGACGCTTCCTCATACTGCGACGGCGCCAAGTATGACGTCATATTTTCCAACGCCGTGGTTCAATATTTTGATCGTAGAATGTTGCGGGATCACATTGCGAATGCCCACCGCATGCTGGCAAGCGGCGGGAAACTCATCGTGGGATCGGTTCCCTGGCGCGGAGCACGAGCTTCTTTCCATTTGCAATCATACGCGCCGCCCGGCGGGCGACGATTTATTCGAGCGCTAGCGGTTTTAGGTCGATCCTACTTCGGGATCGATCCAATCGGTCATTGGCATTCATATCGCGATTTTCATCTAGCGGCGCGGGCGCACGGACTTACAGCCACCATTTTCGGCTGCGTGCAATACCCTTATCGGTTTCATGTGCGCATGGAGCACCGCACGTAATCTGAAATGAATCAGACGATCAAGGCCCACCAACTCCGACGGAGCAGCTTTTGCCTGTTTCAAGATCCTTGGTGGCTGAATCTAACTGCTTCCGGACAGTGGGACGAGGCCGTCGTCTCTAACTCGGATGGTGTCATTGCTCGTTTGCCTTACCGCACTCTGCGGCGCTATGGCGCAACCGTGCTCACTCAACCCCGCCTGACGCCTTATGCCGGTCCTTGGTTTAGAGCTTCGGCCGCGAAATCGTCGAATCAATTTTCGGAGCGGCGCAAACTCATCACAGAACTTCTGTCGCAGCTACCGCGCTTTGATTTGTTTTCTCAGAATCTGTGGCCCGATATTCCAGATTGTCTGCCATTTTACTGGAACGGCTATTCACAGTACACCATGTACACAAGCTGGCTGCGCAACCTGTCGGACGTAGAGGCCATCTGGAAGGAGTTTCTGGATGCAACGAGATGGGAAATCCGCAAGGCGCAAAAGCGCGTCGAAATCGTCGTCTCGGACGATGTCGACAAGATTTGCGATTTGCACAAACGGACATTTGAGCAACAAGGACTGAAACCGCCACGAGAAAGGCGATTTGTTCGCACTGTCATTGAAGGTGCGCTAAACGCAGGCCATGGTCGAATCTCCATTGCGCAGGACGAGAAAGGAAATTCACATGCGGGCACGTTCCTCGTGTATGACGATCGTTCGGCGCACTATCTGATCGGCGGATCAGACGCCCGTTACCGGGCTAGCGGTGCGGCGAGCCTGCTGATCTGGGACGCACTACAATTTTCTAGCGCCAATTCCGCGCTTTTTGACTTTGAAGGATCGATGGTCGAAGGGATATCTCGCTTTTTTCGCGGCTTCAATCCGCAACTTGTGCCCATTTCCCATGTGTACCGGACCAGCCGTCGCGGAGCGATCGGCGCGGCGCTCTGGAATCTTGCGGCCACCGTGACAGGACGACCGGCGCTGCGTCTATAACCTCGCGTCGAGTTCCTCTGAGACCAATGTAGGGAACTGTCAAGCAGGAGCTCTGGAAGCGTCAACAATTTCTTCGGATGCGCGCTGCAACGGATTAAGCTTGCTAGAATGCAGGAAGTTCTTGACGGGCGGCGGTCCTACGGCCGGCTTCATAGGATCGATTTATGAAATGACGCTTTTCAGTCGCGATCGCATACGCGTTCCTGCCGCAGTCACTCAAGGATTGACTCTGCTCGGCGGAAATACGCTGGCGCAAATCATTCCCGCCATAACGGCGCCGATTTTGACCCGACTCTATCGGCCCGCGGACTTTGGCGTTTTTGCGTTTGTGCTTGCGGTCTTCGGCGTGCTTGCCCCAGTCGCGTGCATGCGATACGACCTCGCCATCTTATTGCCGGAAGATGATGCGGAAGCCGCGCACCTGACCGTATTGTGCCTCGCAATTAGTTTTGCTCTGGCGGTCTTGGGATTGCTGGTTCCAGCTTGCATTTGGCTATTTGTGCCGGGATTTCGCATCCATGCAATTGCCCCGCTTCTGGTAATGATGCTGCCAATCGGCATCGCAGCATTAGGAATCCAGCTGATTGCACAGAATTGGAGTTTACGTACCCGCAATTATCGAATTCAATCGAACGCCATCATCGTTCAGGCATTTGTAACCGTCGGCAGTCAAACCCTGCTCGCCGCGACCCTTGGAAGCAACCCTTACTTTCTAGTGATCGGAACCTTGGCGGGTTATTTTGCGCTGGTACTGGTATATATGCCGGTGTTACGCAGGCACGTGTTGCCGATCCTCAAGATGCATTGGTCTTTCGAGAGTAGCAAGCGCGTTGCAATCAGTTACTTGCGCTTTCCTATTTATACGGGACCCTACGTGATGGTGGGCCAGGCAACTCTACGCGGCGTCTTCCTCGTGCTCGCGGCACTGTCCACATCGGCTATCGTCGGGCAGTACGCGCTCGCGCAGCGCGTAGTGTTACTGCCCGTATTCACCTTGATGGCAGCGGCCAGCCAGTTGTTTTTTTCGCGAGCCGCCCAGAATATGAATGATCCTCGGATGCCTCGGATGGTGCGTACGGCGTTAATTGCCGGGCCGCTTTGCATCGGCCCCTTCTTCGTTTTGCTGGTTTTTTTCGGTGAGCCGATATTTATGGATATATTCGGGCACGAGTGGCAACAAGCGGGGCGCTTCGCAGCCATACTTGCGCTGCCATCCTTGGTAAGAACGTTGACCGCGTGGCTCGACCGTGTATACGACGTTAGTAATCGACAGCGCCTGGCGCTGATAGTTACTGCGTCGTACGCAGTCATTGCGATCACCGCAATGTACATAACGCTACGCATGTCGGGAAATCCTGAGCGCGGCGTTGAGTGTTATGCGGCGATCACAGTGGTGTTCTATTTAATCTGGTTGCTGTGCGCACTTCGCGTCGCGAAATTCGACCTGCGAATGTGTGGCGAACTCGTCGTGTCAACGTTAGTGATGGCGACGTTCATGATCGCGGGCAATTGGATTGTCGTGTCGCTCGGAGTGGTATGGCCGGCGAGACTTATAGCCGATGTGGTGCTCACACTGCCGATCGTTGGCACGGGTGCCTGGATCATCTCGAAGGGATTACGTGAGCTACATCCGCGCCCAAAAGAGGCGCTATCGAGTTAGGACTCAAGGTATCGCGCGCAACAGGTGCGCGGGATTTCCGACATAGAATCCGCGCACGTCGACATTCTTCGTTACCACCGCCCCGGCGCCGATCACTGCGCCGTCGCAAATTCTCACCGGCAATATTGTCGCATTCGATCCAATCGATACTCGGGACCCGATATGGGTCGCTTCCCATAGCTCTTTTCTGCCCGCAGCGGGACCATCGGCGGAAAATTTGTCATTGATAAACATGACGCCATGTCCGATGAAACAATCAGCGCCGATCTGCACAAGTTCACAAACGAAAGAGTGCGACTGAATACGGGTGCGCGGTCCAATTTTGGCGTTCTTTTGAATTTCGACAAAAGGACCAATGAAGCAATCATCGCCAATCGAGCAGCCGTATATGTTGGCAGGTTCCACGATCGTTACTCGTTCACCGAGAGCCACATCGATGATGGCAGATCGGTTCAACTTTGGGTGTGCCATAGGAAAATCCTAAACGCTGCGCACTGCCAGCAGCGCGACTGCCAGGTTATAGATAATCGTTGTGACTGCCTGCCATAGCGGCAACGCCCGTATCCGCTCAGTGTCGAGCGGCACAACGATTGTATCGCCAGGATGAATCTCTAGATTCTGGGATCGGCGAAACCAGCCGGTGCGTTCCCCTGAGAACACATCGCCGTTAACTCTGACGACATAAATGCGCTTTTTATCAGCCTTTTGCGTAACTCCGCCGCTCTTCGCAATGTAGTCGTCTCGCGTAAGTCCGGCTCGGTAAACGTGTGAGGTCGGGCTTTGCACCTCACCCAGGATCGTGACCTCCTGATTGCGCTTTGGGATCAACAGTTGATCGCCGTCGCGCAATTCAACATCGTCGGCCGAACTTGCTGGGCTTTTCCAAACCTTGTCGACATTGAGCACCAGTCGTCCGACCGGCTTTGCTTCGCGCAATTGCGCAATCAGCTGTTGGCCGATCGCTATGCTGCTCGCGGCATTGTTGCTGGCACCGCTGTTTGAAGTCGCGACGCTCGACGATATCGATTCGAGCGTCAACGCGGCTAGATCGCTTTGCATGCGATTCACGAGCAAGTCGAGTAAATCCTTCTCGCGCTGCTTGAGTTCCTCGCGGATATAGACCGCACCTTCGGGAAAGGCGATATCGGTGAATCCACCAGCGCGTTGCAAAACGGCTTTGAGAGTTTCGCCGCGATGAATTGGGTATCTGCCTGGGAATCTTACCTCGCCCGCCAGCACAATCGATCCGGGCTGCTGCCACATCGGAATCGGTTTGATGACCAAAACGTCATAGGATTTGAGCTCGATATTTGCGCTGGCGTCTCCACGCCGGATCGCGGCAAGGTCAATGGCGATCAAGTCTGTTTGGCGCGCGTCGCCATTGTGCACCTCGTAGCGCGTGAGTTCCGCCTGTCCGCCAAACGCGGCGTCCTCCAGACTTCCGCCCGCTCGTATCAGGTCCGAAACGCGCATCCCGGGTTGCAAAGGATATTTGCCGGGGGCTTTGACCTTGCCGTCGACGCTAGCTAGTTGCGCTGGTTGTTCGGGCGTTGCCTGTAGTTCGAGGTCGCGAATGATGGGGGCAATGATTCGTTCGCGGCTTGCGGACAGGTCGAATACGAAGATTTTATCTCGGGGACGAAGATCCGGATCGTCGGCGCCGTGACGATTCGCCAAGGCTCGCGCCAGGTCTGCGGAAACGACTTCGAGCTTCTGCTCGGGCGGCACTTCGCGCCGAATCATGATGTAGTGCCGATCCGCGTTTGGGCGCAGCTCGTCAAAGCTGCCCAGTACGTCGCTCAAATGCAATCCCGCTTTGTACTCGAATGCTCCGGGCCGGAAGACATAACCAGTCAACGTGACTGAGTTTTCCAGAGTCGGCCGGATCAGCGGTATGCGCAGTTTGTCGCCGTTCGCCAGCAACATTTTGCGGCTCGCCTCGGACGTGAGATCGACGTTTTGCATCTCATGGAGACTGGAGGGCAAGATCCGTTCCATCTGTGCCAGCTTCTCGTCGGCCTCTGGGCTCAAGCCGCCGGCGAGCTCGACCGCATCCGCCACGGTTTTTTCACCCTTGATTTCATAAATGGCGGGCCGCCGCACCGCCCCATCGACCGACGCGATGGGGCCGATGGGCGGAATGAAAATCACATCGCCCGGTAAAAGTTGCCGGTCCCCGCTGGTATCCCCGTGCAGCAGCAGGTCATAGAGATCGAGCACCGTGATCAATTTGCCGTTGCGTTTCAGCTGGATGTTGCGCAGCGAGCCAATTTTCTTGACGCCGCCGCTGACGAACATTGCATTCGTCATTGTGGACAGGCCACTTACCGTATATGAGCCCGGTTTCTCAGCCTCGCCCAGCACGAACACACGGATGGAACGCAGATTTCCCATGGTTACGCTGACGCGACTACCGACAAGCTGCTTGGAGACTCGCTGCTCAATGGCGGCGCGGGCATTTTCAAAGGTCAACCCACTCACGCTGATGGGACCTAGCTTCGGGAAATTGATCCGGCCGTCCCGCTCCACGGTTAACGAATAACTCGCAGGCTCATTGCCATAGAGCTGAATTTCCAACTTGTCGCCGGGACCGACGACATAGTCGCTGGGCACCTGAATATCCGAGACGGGAGCAAAAGTGCTTGGAACTCCTTCGAAGAGGTCATAGCCGAACGGTTTCAACGCCGCTTCGCCTTCTTCCTTGAGGCGCAGCAAAGTCACCTTGACGATGAAATCGCGTAGATCTGGATCCGCGCTCAATCGGCTCGTCGCTTCGGATGCGGTAAGTCCCGCCACGGGAATCGATGGCAGTCCCGGAATTTCCAAATCGCCATAACGATTCAGCTTATAAGGATTATTCTTGAGAATTCGCTCACGGAAATCTTCAATCCTTTCTTTCTCGGCGTCGGTCAGCGGCCGCTCCTCATAAGGGGTTCGGCCAAAGCTTCGATTCGGATCGTTTTGGTTGGTCTTCTCGCCGGTGTCGTATTCAGACGTATTGGCATTGTTGCTATTGTTGTTGATATTGGGCTCGCGCCCGGTGAGTGCACCGGTGCCCGCGGCGCTGGCCGTCATTGTGCTCGAGTCTTGGCTGATGGGTCTGCGACGCCGCTCAATGGTCACAAGGTCAATCAGGACTGTATCGCCCGGTCTCAGTTCTGGATCTTCATCTTTGAGTCGCAATGGCCTGCCATCAACGGTCTTGTCTTTAACGTATTTATCGTACTGATCCTGCTGCTCATTACGCGGCCGGACTGTTTCCGGCATTTGCAAATTCGTATCGGTCTTCTTCCCCGTGACGTCACCCTTGCCTCCGAGGACACTTTGCAGGAGCTGCTGCTGTTGATCGGGCGGAAGATTCTTCAGCACCGACAACTGATCGGCAGTTGGGGTTTGCGCGATCGCGGGCAGCGCAGCGAGCAACACGACAAATAGAGTAGAAAAGGAGCGAAGTCGCATCAGGTCAAAAACGCGCGAGCTGCAAAGGTTCGAATGTGTGCATTTTGAATTTTATCGGCTGAAAACAAGGCCTTAGCTCGCTGAAGCAGGGTTCATCGGGGCTCTGGATTGTAGAGTGGTCGCGGGACACTGGCAATGGCTCAATGCCGATAGTTCTTTCGCAGCCACTCAGCATAGTCCCTGCCCATTAGCGCCCGCCACCACGCGGTGTTCTGCGAATACCACTCCACCGTTTTCTCCAAGCCGCTTTGCAGCGGCGTGGCCGGAATGTAGTTCAGCAGACGCGCCGCCTTTCCGGAGTCGATGGCGTAGCGGCGGTCGTGTCCTGGCCGATCGCGGACATAAGTGATCAACTCGAGCGCGCTTTTGCCATTGAAGTGCGGCGCCGCCGGAAACCTCTTCTGCAATTCAGGCTGGGCACTTAAGCGCAAATCCACCAGTTCACACACGCGGCGCACCACGTCGATATTTGCTGTCTCACTGTTCCCACCGATATTGTACACATTGCCCGCTTCACCTTTCTTGAGCGCCAGTGAGATCGCTTCGCAATGATCCTCCACATGCAGCCAATCGCGTATCTGCATACCGTCGCCGTACACCGGCAATGGCTTGCCGAGAAGGATGTTGACAATCGTCAGCGGAATCAGCTTCTCGGGAAAATGGTATCGCCCGTAGTTGTTGGAACAGTTCGTCACAGTCGTATCGAGGCCATAGGTCTCATGATATGCACGCACGAGATGGTCTGAAGCGGCCTTGCTCGCGGAATATGGGGAGTTGGGTGCGTAGGGGCTGCTCTCGGAGAAGGGCGCATCATCGGGCCCTAACGACCCGTACACTTCGTCCGTGGAGACATGATGGAAGCGGTGAGCAGGCACTGTTTGTCGGTCGATCCACTGCGCCTTGGCGGCTTTTAAGAGCGCATGCGTACCCACGACGTTGGTGCGGATAAAATCATCCGGACCCAAAATGGAGCGATCGACATGCGACTCTGCCGCGAAATGCACGATCGTGTCGATCTGATGCGCCTGCATCAGGACCAAGACCGTCTCTTCATCGCAGATATCGCCGCGTACGAAGGTAAAGCGCGGGTTGGTTTCCAGGCCGGAAAGGTTGTCGAGGTTTCCGGCATAAGTAAGCGCATCAAATACGATGACGCGCCCTTCTTGGGTCTTGGCCAGCCAATGGCGCACGAAATTCGTACCGATGAAGCCCGCGCCCCCGGTGACCAGAAGGTTAAAAGGCGCGAAGCTCATCGAGCATCCTCCGCAAAGATTCTCGCCAGTGCAGAGTCGGTACCTTTAACAGTGCGCGTGTACTCGAGGTATCCAACACGCTGAAGCTTGGACGCATGGCGCGGGCCGCATAATCACTGCCCGGAATGGGTACGATGCCGGCAGCATGCGAAAGGAATCCACGCCCCAAGGCTTCTTCCTGGATCGCGACGGCGAGGTCGTACCAGCTCGCCACGCCCAGATCCGCCCAGTGGTAAATGCCGCCCTCGGGCCCCAGCTCAATCAATCCCCAGACTGCGGCAGCCGCGCTCATCGCCCAGGTGGGTGCGCCAATCTGGTCGCACACCACCTTGAGCGGCTCCCGCTCTTTCATGAGCTTGAGCATGGTCAGGACGAAATTCTTGCCCGCCGAGGCGTACACCCAAGATGTCCGCATAACAATGCCATGGCCGCCTTCGAGCACATGCTGCTCGCCGGCACGCTTGGTAGCTCCATAGACGTTCAAGGGATGAGTCGCATCGGCGGGCCGGTACGGCTGGCCGGATTTGCCGTCAAAGACAAAATCCGTCGACAAATGCAGCAGGCGGCCTTTTTCACGCGCCGTGGCTTGCGTCAACGCCGCCACTGCCGTGTCATTAACGGCTCGCGCCGCGGCCGGCTCGTCCTCAGCGCGATCCACCGCGGTGTAGGCTGCCGCATTCACAACCCAGTCGGCTTTAATCTCAGCAAGCGCCTGCCCCACCGCTCGAGCGTCCACGATGTCGAGCTGCGCATGTGTCCGCACGATGACTTCATGGCTGCGCGGTGCCGCCTTCGCCACCGCCGTCCCGATCTGACCGGCGCCCAGCACCAACACCCTCACGCGAATTTCTCGATTTCAGCGAAGGACGTACCCTGCGCGTCCTTGGCCGAGAGTTTCGGCCGAACGCCGGTATCCAGCGGCCAGTGGATCGCGAGATCGGTATCGTCCCAGGCCAGTGTCCGCTCGTGGGCCGGGCTGTAAGCATCGGTGCACTTGTACAAAAAATCCGCGTATTCGGAGGTGACGAGTATTCCATGCGCCAGGCCCTTCGGCACCCACAACATGCGGTGATTGTCGGCGGATAACTCCACCCCCCACCATGCGCCAAAACTACCGGAGCTGCGGCGCAAGTCTACGACGACATCGAAAACGCTGCCTGCCGCGACTCGCACCAACTTGCCCTGCGTATGTTCGGTTTGAAAATGCAAGCCGCGCAGCGTCCAGCGAACGGAGCGGCTTTGATTGTCTTGAACGAACGTGGCGTCGATCCCGGCAGCGGAAAATTCCTGTGCCTGCCAGGTTTCGAGAAAGAATCCGCGTGGATCGCCAAATACTTGGGGCTCGATCAATACGACGTCTTGAATCGGTGTTTTTTGAAAATTCATCGAAGCAGACCCATCACACTTGCGCGCGCTCTTTGACCAACCGCAATAGATACTCGCCGTAACCGCTTTTCGAAAGCGGCTGGGCCAGATTGACCAATTGCTCCGTGTTAATGAATCCTTCGCGCCAGGCAATCTCTTCCACGCAGGCCACTTTAAGTCCCTGACGCTCCTCGATGATGCGAACGAACACTCCTGCATCGAGCAAGGAATTGTGGGTGCCGGTATCCAGCCACGCGGCACCCCGACCCAAACGCTCCACATGTAACTCGCCCAACTTCAAATATGCGCGATTCAGATCTGTAATCTCGAGTTCCCTGCGCGCGGAAGGCTTCAACGCCTTCGCAAATGCCGGGGCGCGCTCATCGTAGAAGTAGATTCCCGTCACCGCATAGTTGGACGGCGCCGACTTGGGTTTCTCCAGCAGATCCGTCACCCGGCCCTGCGCATCGAACTGCATGACGCCGTAGCGCTCGGGATCCTGGACGTAGTACCCGAATACTGTGGCGCCCGATTCGCGCTTCGAAGCCGACTGCAGCAGCTCGGTAAGGTTCGCCCCATAGAATATGTTGTCGCCGAGAATCAACGCCGACGGCGCGCCATCGAGAAAGATCTCGGCGAGAATCAGCGCCTGCGCGATACCGTTAGGGTCCCGCTGAACGACGTACTCGATAGTCAATCCCCACTGCTCGCCCGTTCCTAAAAGATCCTGAAACGCAGTTTGGTCCCGCGGCGTCGTGATGATCAGGTACTCCCGAATGCCCGCGGACATCAGCGTCGCCAAGGGGTAGTAAATCATCGGCTTGTCGTACACCGGCAGCAGCTGCTTAGACAGCGACATTGTGATCGGGTGCAGACGAGTGCCGGCGCCCCCGGCCAAGATGATGCCTTTGCGAGTCTTCACGAGGGACCTGTCACGGGAATATTCAGATTTCCTATCGATGCGTCGCGACGTAGTTGATCAAAGCCGCGATGCCGGCGGCACCGGCGCCCTGAGGCGCCTTCGCGCCCGTCATATCGATCCCCACCGCCAATTTCTTGCCCAACTCCACGCCGAATTGATCGAAGGAGTTCACGCCCCAAATCGTGCCCTGCACGAATACACTGTGCTCGTACAAGGCCAGGATTCCGCCGAGGGAGCGAGCGGTCGTTTGCGGATATATGAGCAGGGAACTGGGGCGATTGCCTTCATGCACTCGATGGATGGCGATGCGGGCGATCTCGGCGGCGCTGACACCGGCCTTGCGCATGTCCGCCTCGACTTCCGGCAGCGGATAGCCATACGCAAACGCCTGCGATTGCGCAAAGCAGTTCTTCAGCGCGAGATCCTGTCCCTCCGTGCCGCCCCAGGAGCCGCGCAGCGGCGCGATGAAATCGAGTGCCTCGGTCAAGGTGCCCTGATGCAGCATCTGAAAGAACGAATGCTGTGCGTTCGAGCCTGGTTCGCCCCACACGATCGGCGCCGTGGCGAAATCGACGTGCTGTCCCTCCAACGAGACTGACTTGCCGTTGCTTTCCATCTCGAGCTGCTGCAGATACGCCGGCAGGCGCGCGAGGCGCTGATCATAAGGCAGCACCGCGAGGGTGGGCAGATTGAGGAACGTGCGGTTCCAGACGCCTAAGACCCCCATGAGTACCGGCAGATTTTGCTCAAAAGGTGCCGTCGTAAAGTGCCTATCGATGTCGCTGGCGCCCTGCAGGAATTCTTCGAAAGCTGGGCTGCCGATGACGATTTCGGCAATCAGGCCGATCGCGGACCAAACCGAATAGCGGCCCCCGACCCAATCCCACATGGTGAATCGATGATCGGCAGCGATGCCGAACTTGTCCATGGCCTCGGCATTGGTCGACACGGCGACGAAGTGATTGCCTGCGGCTTTCTCGCCGAGCGCACCGACAATCCATGCTCTGGCCGCATTGGCATTGGTCTGCGTCTCTTGCGTGACGAAAGTCTTCGAACACACGATGACCAAGGTCTCGGCGGGGTCGAGCGTGCGCGTCAAATCCTCGAGCTGCGTGCGATCCACGTTTGACACGAAGTGCGGCGTGATATCGCCGCTCCACTCCGCGTGCAATGCGTCGCATACCAGCAACGGCCCGAGGTCCGAGCCCCCGATCCCGATGTTCACCACATGCCGGAATTTCTTGCCGGTCACGCCCAGCTTCTTTCCGCCGCGCACGGCGGCGACATAGTTCTTCAGCTTTTGACGCGAGGCCTTGACCTCGGCTTGAATGGCAGGCGATCCCGCGAAATCCGAGCGCAGCGCCGTATGCAGCACCGCGCGCTTTTCCGTGGTGTTAATTGGATCGCCGCGGAACATGGCGGCGATGCGATCGGACAAATGCACCGCCCTAGCCAGATCCAGCAGCAACGACAGGCTCTGCTGCGTTATGCGCTGCCGCGAAATATCGAGCAGCCAGGTATCGTGCTCGACGTGGCACTGCTGCCAACGTTTGGCGTCCGTACCGGCAAGATCACGCAGGTGCACCTTGGCCATGTCTTTGGCATGTGTTGCCACCGCCGCCCAGGCCGGCAACGTGGAATTAAGTTCGCTCATGATGGTTTACTCATGAAACTTGCGGGTGATAGTAGGCAAGATACCATTCGACGAAACGCTTCACACCCGTTTCCAGGTCGGTGGAGGGCCGATAGCCGACCTCGCGCGCCAGGGTCTCCACATCGGCGCACGTATCGGCTATGTCTCCCATTTGCATCGGTAACAGATTTTTTTGCGCCTTTTTGCCCAAACAGCGTTCCAGGACTTCGATATAGCGCATGAGCGCCACGGGCTTCTGATTGCCGATGTTGTAGATCCGAAACGGCGCGCTGCTGGTGCTGGGATTGGGATGACCCGAATCCCAATTGGGATCCGGCGAGGCCACGTGATCCACCGCCGCGACGACGCCTTTGACAATGTCTTCGACATACGTGAAGTCACGCTGGTGATGGCCCTCATTGAAAACATCAATGGGAAGTCCCGCGAGAATGTTCTTGGTAAACAGAAACAACGCCATATCCGGCCGGCCCCACGGACCATACACCGTAAAGAAGCGCAGGCCCGTGGTCGGCAGTCCGTACAAGGACGAGTAGCTGTGGGCCATCAACTCATTCGTGCGCTTGGTCGCGGCGTACAGCGTCAGCGGATGATCCACGCCCTGGCGCTCGGTAAATGGCATGTGCGTGTTCGCCCCGTACACCGAACTGGTGGACGCATAGACCAGATGCTCGACGTGGCCGTGGCGGCATCCCTCGATGATCTCCAGGAAACCCACGACATTGCTCTGCACATAGGCGTGCGGATTTTCGACCGAATAACGCACGCCGGCTTGCGCGCCCAAGTGCACCACGCGTTGAAACCGATGGGCGCGAAACATGGCTTGCATCGCGGTCCGATCCGCCAAGTCCGCCTTCAAGAACTGGAAACGCTCATAGGACTTCAGGATGTCAAGACGCGCCATTTTAAGGGCAGGATCATAATAGTCATTGAGATTGTCGAGGCCGACGACCTCATCGCCTCGCTCGAGCAGCAGCTTTGCCGTGTGATAGCCGATAAAACCGGCGGCGCCGGTCACAAGCAGCTTCACAATTGTCGCCACACCGTTTTGCCCGACGATGCCTTGTCGAGCAGCGCCAGGATGTGTTCGTGGGCCGCGCGCTCCTCTTCCGTTGCCCGGACCACGACAATGCGTATGTCGGTCGTCGATCGCATGGGAGCGGCTTGGCGCGCGCGGCTGCGAATCGTGTCGGATTCGGCGCTTAGAGTGAGGCTGCCCTGGCCACCGGTCATCGACAAATACACTTCGGCCAGGATGCGCGCATCGAGCAACGCGCCGTGATACTCGCGATGCGAATTGTCGACCGAATAGCGCTTGCAC
>Ga0210398_10000843_pt1 | contig 33525 bp, 27 predicted proteins | sample IncBWC4OmetaG_FD_161047 | JGI IMG/M metagenome (GOLD analysis project Ga0210398, IMG submission 161047) | Forest soil microbial communities from Barre Woods Harvard Forest LTER site, Petersham, Massachusetts, United States - Inc-BW-C-4-O | ecosystem: Environmental > Terrestrial > Soil >... | reverse complement strand
GTGGCGAGCTTCAGGATTGCCAGCGCCGACTGGTCCAGTTCCGGGTTGCCGCTCGAGCGGCGGATGAGTGCGCGGTCGAGCGTGCCGTCGGCGTTGATGCCGACCTCGACGACCGGAGCGCGCGGCGCCGCCGCCACGCGCGCCGCGGTCGGGTAGTTGAGCGTGCCGATCCGCTCGACTCTGCGGCGCCACGCATCGAGGTAGGGCGCGAGCGTTGCCGCGCGTGTATCGGGCGTGACCCACAGCTCATCGCGCTGCGGTCCCTTGAGCGTCGCGGGACCTGCCTCGTCGGGTCCCGGCTGCGCGTTCACCGGCTGGTCGACCTTGAGCGGCTTGTCGCGCGTCGCCCCCTCGCTGCCGACGTCCGACACGTAGCGCAGCACGGTGCTCCAGCCGGTCGTCGTCAGCACGCGCTCGTTGGGATCGCCCGAGAGCTCGCCACTGTCCGCCAGCGAGTTCCCTGCCTCGGTTCCCTCGTGCTGCAGCATGGGGATGGCGGAGGCCTGATTGTGCGGCGCCACCGATTCCCGGGTGTTGCCCGAGCCTTTCTGGGTGCGCTGCGCGAGGTAGCTGGCGGTCGGATTGCTGTCGGCGGTCGGCAGCTCGTCGGACACCAGCAGCACCTCGAGCCCGGGGGCCTCGCCCTTGTCCTCGGCGGCAGCATTGAAGGTGAGTCCGATGATGATGAGGCCGTGCAGGCAGGCGACCAGGAACAGCATGGTGAGAAGGCGGTCCCATACCGGGGCCTTACCCTCTTTCAGCATGAGTGCCCGGCGCGCCATGAAACCTCAGCGGCCTTAACGACCCGCGGCGCGGCGGCCGCGCGCGCTCAGGTGCCGCTCGATCGCGGCCATCAGCAGCTCGCCGATGGAGAGGCCGAACTGCTTGTCGAGCTCGCGGATGCCCGTCGGACTGGTGACGTTGATCTCAGTGACGAAGTCGCCGATGACGTCGAGCCCGACGAACAGCATCCCGCGCGCGGCGAGCGCAGGTCCGATCTGACCGGCGAGCCAGCGGTCGCGCTCGCGCAGCGGCCGGCCGACGCCCTTGGCGCCGGCGGCGAGGTTGCCGCGGTGGTCCTCGGCCGAAGGCATGCGCGCGAGCGCGTACGGCAGCGGCTCGCCATCGATCAGCAGCACGCGCGCGTCGCCGCTGCTCACGATTTCCGGCAGATAGCGCTGCGCGATGGCGAAACGGCGGCCGTAGTCGGTGAGCGTCTCGAAGACCACGTGCGCGTTCAGATCGTGGGTCTCGAGCACGAAGATGGAGCTGCCGCCCATGCCGTGCAGCGGCTTCACCACGATCTTGGCGTGCTCATGCAGGAAGGCGGCCATCAGCCCCATGTCGCGCGTGATCAGGGTGGGTGCGCAGCACTGCGGGAACCAGGCCGTGTAGACCTTCTCGTTCATGTCGCGCAGGCCCTGCGGCCGGTTCACCACCAGCACGCCGGCGGTCTCGGCGCGCTCCAGGATGTAGGTGGTGTAGATGTACTCGGTGTCGAACGGCGGGTCCTTGCGCATCAACAGGCAGTCGAGCTCGCTCAGCGGCGCGAGGCGCGGCTCGCCGAGCGTGAACCACGAGGTGGGGTCGGGGCGCACGCTGAGCGCGCGCATGCGCCCCATGGCGACGCCGTCGCGCAGCAGCAGGTCGCGCTGTTCGAGGTAGCTGAGCTCGAAGCCGCGCGCCTGCGCCGCGAGCAGCATCGCCAGCGTCGAATCCTTGGCAAAAGTGATGGCGCTGATGGGGTCCATCACGACGCCCAGGCGCTTCCCGGTGCTCATTCGGCGGCCATTATGCTCGTAGCCAAAGCGAATATGTCTGCCCGGCGCGAGCGCTGCATCGGCCGCTGCAGACGAGCTTCGAAAAACGTGACGCGCATGGCATAGCAGGGGGTGTACCGATATGTTAAAACCGCGCTGCGCTTGCCTGTGAGCAGGGGGCCCCGTGCAACTGCAGCGGCTGGTGAAATCCACGTGCGCTGTCGCTGGCGCAGTTCTCGAAATTGCACGTGGAGTTCCGTGACTGCTGCTGCGACAGGCCGGCGGCGCGAGCCGCCTGACGTCCCGCTAACGCCGCTTTAGGCTTTGAGGAAGGAGTTCCGTGACCGTGACCGGCAGCAACTCGAAGCTCCAGGGTCTCAAGGTACTGGTCATCGACGACAGCAAAACCATCCGCCGCACGGCTGAAACGCTGCTCGCCAAGGAGGGCTGTGAAGTCTTTACCGCCATCGACGGGTTCGATGCGCTCGCCAAGATCGCCGACCACCAGCCGGACATCGTGTTCGTCGACATCATGATGCCGCGGCTCGACGGCTACCAGACCTGCTCCCTGATCAAGCACAACAAGGTGTTCCGCTCCATTCCGGTGATCATGCTGTCCTCCAAGGACGGACTGTTTGATCGCGCCCGCGGCCGCATCGTCGGTTCCGAGCATTACCTGACCAAACCCTTCACCAAGGACGAGCTCTTGTCTGCGATCGAGACCCATATCGGGAGATGATGGTCATGCCCCTGATCCTGATCGTCGACGACTCACCGACCGAGCTGCACGTCATGCAGAAGGCGCTCGAGAAGCATGGCTTCCGCACCGCGGCGGCGGCCGACGGTGCCGAGGGCGTGCGGCTGGCGCGCGAGATGAGCCCCGATCTGATCTTCATGGACATCGTCATGCCGGGCATGAACGGCTACCAGGCGACGCGCGCGCTCGCCAACGATCCCAAGACGCGCACCATTCCGATCGTCATGGTCACCTCCAAGGGGCAGGAGACCGACCGTATCTGGGGCCTGCGCCAGGGCGCGGTCGACTACATGGTGAAGCCGGTGTCCCCCGATCAGCTGGTGGCCAAGGCGCAGGCGACCCTGTCATCGTGAGCGCAGCGCGTCAGCCCTCAGCCGCACGGTCCCGAGCATGACCCAGCACGCCGCAAGCGAGGTTCAGCTGAAGTCGCTGCGCGATCGGCCGTTCGAGCTGCTCGCGGAGCTGGAGCGGCGCGGGCGCGCGGTATCCGCGCAGCTCAGCCAGGAGGCCGAGCAGGGACGCGAGTGGGTGGGGGTGGCACTGCGCATGGCCGGCGACCTCTACCTGGTGGCGCGCGAAGAAACGCGCGAGGTGTTGGGTGTGCCGACCAGCAGCACGCGCGTGCCGGGCGCGAAGCCCTGGATCAAGGGGCTCGCCAACGTGCGCGGCCAGCTGCTGCCGGTCATCGATCTGCGCCAGTTCCTGGGCAGCGGCGTGACGCCGATCACCCGCAACACCCGCATCGTGGTGGTCAACCACCGCGAGATTCCGGCCGGCCTGCTGGTGGATGAGGTGCTCGGCTTCCGGCGCTTCTCCGAGGCGGAGTTTTCCGGCGAAGCCCCGCCGACCGTGGCGCGCTGCGAGCGCTACCTCGCCGGCGCCTTCCGCCGCGGACCGGAAACCTGGCCGGTCCTGAGCCTGCGCCAGGTGCTGGAGAGCCAGGCATTCGCGGAGGCTGCGGCATGAGCACGCGCTCGCCGTCCGCGTTTGCGCTGCTGCTCAGCCTCGCCGCGCTGCTGTTCATCGGCAGCGGCGCGAGCTACTGGTGGCTGCAGTCGCACGACGCCAGCGGCGGACGCAATGCGCCGACCGATGCGCTCTACGGCCTCGGCGTCGATGCCGGCGGTGCGGCTGCCGGCGAAGCCGAGCCGCTCGCGCGCTTCGCCCAGAACCAGAAACAACTGGAGGACATCGCCGCGCAGGACCCCGCGGGTCCGTTCGCCACCAACTCGCGCTTCACGCGCCTCACCAACAACACCGCCATCGTGCTGCGCGCGCGCACCCAGCTGAGCGACGCTGGCGCCGCCGCGCACGACACCGCGACTCTGGTGCCGCGGCTGCTGTCGGAGGAGACCGCACTGGTGGCAAGCCTGCCGCCGCCGGGCGCGACGGGCGCCGCGGCGACCCTGGAGCGCTTCGAGTCGCGCGCCCAGCGTCTGCAGCTGGACGTGACCGCGCTCACGCAAAGCGCCACCGACCCGGCGCAGGCCGCCCAGCGCATCGCCGAGGCGAGCGACTACCTCGGCCAGGTGATCGCCGGCTTCGCCGCCGGCAACCCGACCCTCGGCCTGCCGCATGTGACCGCTCCGGATGCCGCCAAGCACCTGAAGACACTCGATGCCATCTATTCGGACCTCGCCCAGGCGGTGAAACGCGCCGTGGCCGCGGCCCCGGCCTTGCCGGCGGCCCAGGCTGCCGCGCGCGCCATCCCGCCGGATGCGCGCGCCCTGGCCGCGAGCCAGCCGGCCGTCACCGCCAGCGCACGCCCGTTGAGCTACCTGCCGTTGCTGCTGCTGCTGCTCGGCCTCGGTTTCCTGATCGCGGGCCTGCTGGCGGCGCTGCGCATGCATCGCACCATCGAGCGGCAGCGCCAAGCCGCCGAGGCGCAGCGCAAGGAAACCGACCGCAACCAGCAGGCCATTCTGCGTCTGCTGGATGAGCTGTCGAGCCTGGCGGACGGGGACCTCACCGTGCAGGCGACCGTGACCGAGGACATCACCGGGGCGATCGCCGACTCGATCAACTACGCGGTCGATGCGCTGCGCGGCCTGGTCACCACCATCAACGGCTCGGCGATCCAGCTGGAGAGCGCCACCCGCCAGACGCAGGCGCTGTCGCAGCATCTCGCCAAGGCCTCGGGCGCACAGTCGAAGCAGATCGCGTCGGCCACTGAGTCCGCCGCCAGCATGGCCGGCTCGGTCGAGGAGGTGTCCGGCAACGCCGAGCGCGCCTCCGACGTCGCGCGTCACTCGGTCGAGGTCGCGCACAAGGGCGGCGATGCGGTGCGCCGCACCATCGACGGCATGAACACCATCCGCGAGACCATCCAGGAGACCTCCAAGCGCATCAAGCGCCTGGGCGAGAGCTCGCAGGAGATCGGCAACATCGTCGAGCTGATCAACGACATCGCCGAGCAGACCAACATCCTGGCACTGAATGCCTCCATCCAGTCTTCGATGGCCGGCGAGGCCGGGCGCGGCTTCGCGGTGGTGGCGGACGAGGTGCAGCGGCTGGCCGAGCGCGCCGCCAATGCCACCAAGCAGATCGAGGTGCTGGTGCGCACCATTCAGACCGACACCAACGAGGCGGTGGTGTCGATGGAGCGCAGCACGACCGACGTGGTGGGCGGGGCGCTGCTGGCCGAGAACGCCGGCGCCGCGCTCGAAGAGATCGAGCAGGTGTCCAACCAGATCGCGAGCCTGGTGCAGAACATCTTCGGCAGCGCGCGCCAGCAGACGCACGCCGCGCAGAACATCGCGCGCAACATGCAGGTGCTGAAGGAGATCAGCGCGCAGACCGCGGAGTCGACCAACGCCACCTCGATCGCCATCGCCAAACTGGCGGAGCTCTCAGGCGGACTGCGCAAGTCGGCTTCCGGCTTCCGCTTGCCGGGGAGCCCGGGGGACCGCGCCAGCACCTCCGGATCGGTGCGCCGGCTCGAGGATGCGGCGCTCAATACGGCCAAGGTGCGGCAGATTTCCGCGCTCGGCGGCAGCTGATCAGGATCCTGCGAAAGCCACTGCATGCCTGAAGTCGCTTCCCAGACACTCGACCTCGTCGGCCGTGAGATCAACACTACGCTGGCCGAGGCGCGCAGCGCGCTCGAGAGCTATGTCGAGCAGCCCGACAACGTCGTGCTGCTGGAGAGCTGTGCGCAGAACCTGCACCAGGTGCAGGGCGTGCTGCGCCTGTTGGAAATCTACGGCGCCGCGCTGCTGGCCGAGGAGATGGAGCACGTCGCGCAGTACCTGGTCGCGACGCACGCCGAGCGCAAGAGCCAGGCGGAGAGCCTCGATGCGCTGATGCGCGCCATGGTGCAGCTGCCCTCCTACCTGGAGCGGGTGCTGGCCGGCGGGCGCGACCTCGCGCTGGTGCTGCTGCCGCTGCTCAACGACCTGCGCGCGGTGCGCGGGCACTCGCTGCTTTCCGAAGGCACGCTGCTGCTGCTCAACCTGAAGTCCGACAAGCAGGCCGAACCGGCCACCGCCGGCGGCGAGCCGCCGCTCACCGTCGAGCAGTGGGCGCGGCGCGTGCGCGCGCGCTACCAGGTGGGTCTCATCGGCTGGATCCGTGGCGAACGCATCGAGCAAAACCTCGAAATCCTGGCCGGTGTCGCGCGCAAGCTCGAGCAGATTGCGACGCGCCAGCCGGTGTTCCAGCTGTGGTGGGTGACCGGCGCGGTGATCGAATCGCTGCAGGAGAACGGCCTGGAGGGCGGCCAGTCGGTGAAACGGCTGCTCGGGCTCGGCGATCGCGAGATTCGCCGCCTGTACGAACAGGGCGAGGCGCGCTACGCGCAGAACCCGCCGGTGGAACTGCTCAACAACCTGCTCTATTACGTCGGCCGCTCGGAGTCCTCCGGCGGACGGGTGAGCGCGGTGCGCGCCTCGTTCCGCCTGTCGGAGCTGCTGCCGGTGGACGAGAGCATCGAGCAGGAGCGCGAGAACCTGTCGGCGCCCTCAGTGAAGCTCATGCAGACCGTGGCTGCGGCGATCCGCGAGGACCTCGGCAAGGTCAAGGACGTGCTGGACATCTTCGTGCGCCGCGGCGCCGGCCAGCCGCAGGAGCTCGCCTCCCAGGTCGAGATGCTGCGCAAGATCGGCGACACGCTCGGGGTGTTGGGACTCGGCGAGCTGCGCGCCAACGTGCAGACCGAGACCGAGCGCCTCGGCAAGATCGTCAACGGTCAGCTGCGCGCGGACGAGCCCACGCGGGTGGAGATCGCCGCGACGCTGATCGGCGTCGAGGACCGCCTCGATGACCGCCTGGTCGGCATGATCCTGCCGCCCAAGGATGCCAATGCCCCGCGCGGCTCCGAGGACACCGAGTTCCAGCAGGTGCAGGCGGCGGTGCTGCGCGAGTGCATCGTCAACATGGCGCGCATCAAGGAGGCCGTGACCCAGTCCGTCGGCGGCACCCTCGATGCCGCGGGCCTCGACAGCTGGCAGGACCTGATGCGCGGCATGAAAGCCGGACTGCTGCTGCTCGGCAAGGCGCGCGCCGTCGAGGTGATCGAGGCCATCACGACACAGTTGAAGCGCGTGATGCAGCCGGGCGTACACGTGCTGCCGCCGGGGTTCATCGACCGCCTGGCGGATGCCATCGTCAGCCTCGAGTACTACATGGAGACGCTGCAGGCCGGGCGCGCCGATCCCTGGTATATGCTCGACAACGCCCAGGCGTGCGTCGCGGCGCTCGAGGCGCAGCCGACGCCGAGCCCGCCGGTCGTGCCGCCGCTCGAGCCGGGCGCGTACGCCCAGACCGTGCACATCCCCAGCATGATGCCGCACACCGCGACGCGCCCCGACCTCAAGGCGATGGACGCCGCGGCGCCGACGCTGGCGGCCTCACCGCAGACGAAGCAGCCGGCGGTTGCCGAGCACGCCGACCCCGAGCTCATGAAGCTGTTCATCGAGGAGGCGCACGAGGAGCTCGGCAAGATCGAACAGGGCCTGCCGGTGTGGGAGCAGAATCCGCTCGAGCGCGACGCGCTGGTCACCGTGCGCCGCTCGTTCCATACACTCAAGGGCAGCGGCCGCATGGTCGGCGCACGCGAGCTGGGTGAATTCGCCTGGTCGATCGAGAACCTCGTCAATCGCGTGCTCGACGGCACGCTGACCCGCTCGCCCCCGATCCTCGAGACGCTGCGCGCCGCGGTCGCAGCCCTGCCCGAGCTGATCGCGCATTTGGAGTCCGGGGCGCCGCTACGGGCTGACGTCGGCGCCATCTCGGGACGCGCGCACGCGCTGGCCGCGGGCCGCCCAGCGAGCGTGCGGGCGCGCGAGGAGAGAGAGGTTGACGGGGCGAGCACGCAGTTCGGCGCCACGGGTGTGAGTGCACCGGCCGCTGCCGCGCCGCCTGCCACGCCGGCCGCGGCAGCGCGGTCCGTGCCCGCCGCGCCACCGCCAGCCGCCGTGCCGGCGGCGAAACCGGCCGTGCCGGATGACACGCTGCGCGACATCTATGCGCGCGAGACCGCGGCGCACATCGCGACGGTGCGCTCCTATCTGAACCGCGAAGCCAAGCTGCCCGAGCCGCACGCGCTCCCCGAGGAACTCTATCGCGCCTGCCACACACTTTCCGGCAGCTCGAAAATGGCGCAGGCGCGCCACGGCATCCGCCTCGCCGAACCGCTCGATCACTGGCTGCGGCGCGCGTTCTCCAGCGGCGTCGGAGTCACTACCGTAGAACTCTCGCTGCTCGCGGACTGCATGACAGCGATGGAGGCGGTGGCCAGTCATCTGGATGAGCCCACCGGCTACTTCGTCAACCACTGGCAACTGCTCGAGCGCATCGAGCGCGCCGAACGCAGCCTGGATGAACGCGTCGCGGCGGCGAGCGCCGCGGTGGAGCCCCAGCCCGCCGCGAGCGAGGACGAGGGTGTTGACTTCGATCCGGAGGTGGCCGCGATCTTCACCGATGAGGCCACCGAGCTGATCGATGCCTCGGAGCACGCCTTGTCCGAGTGGCGCTCGCAGCCGGCGAGTGCCGATTACCGCCTCGGCCTCAAGCGCCCGCTGCATACGCTGAAGGGCGGTGCGCGCATGGCCGGCATCACGCCGATGGGCGACTTGAGCCATGAGCTCGAGTCGCTGGTGATGCTGGTGGACACCGGCAAGCTGAGCGCGGACCCACCGCTGTTCGATGCCATCCAGGCGAGCCTCGATGAGCTCGCGCGCATGCGCGAGCAGGTCGCCAACGGCCGGCGCGTCGCGCCGGCGCGCGCCATGATCGCGCGCCTGCAGGGCCTGGCCCGACCGGGCGCGGCCGCCGCCGCAGCGTCCGCCGCAGCGCCGCAGGCCGCCCCGCCAGCGGCGCCGGTGGCGGCGGAAGTAAGGGCTGCACCCAGCGCGCCGCCTGCGCAGACGATCGAGCTCTCCGAGCAGTCGCTGACCGACGTCGACAGCATGCTCGCGAAACTGAGCGCGGAATTGCTGCTGGCACGCGATGCCGAGAGCGGCACATCCGCAGAGACGGCGGGCGCCGTAGCGGAACCCGAACCCGAGCCGGAACCCGAGCCCGCCGCTAAAGCCGCGCATGAGCCGGTCGCGGCAGCCATCGCCGCGGCGCCGGCCGCCACAGCAGCGGTCGCCGCGGCGCCGCCGCCTGCGGCCGAGCAGGTGTGGACCTCTGCGGCCGCCTTTTCCGCGCAGTCCCCGCTTGGCCGGCGCGAGCCGCATGAGGAGAATCTCGTTCCACCCGCTCCGGTTCCGCCGGGGCGCGAGCCGGTCGCCGGCGCTGAGCGCCAGGAAATGGCGCGCGTGGACGCGGAACTCCTCGACCAGCTGCTCAACATCTCGGGCGAGGCGAGTATCGCGCGCGCACGACTCGAGCAGCAGCTCGGTTCGTTCGACTTCAACCTGGGCGAGCTGTCGCGCACGGTGACGCGTCTCAAGGAACAGCTGCGCCACCTCGAGATCGAGACCGAGGCGCAGATCCTGCACAAGCATGAGGAGGAGGGCGGCCACCGCAGCGAGTTCGACCCGCTCGAGCTCGACCGTTACTCCTCGATCCAGCAGTACTCGCGTGCGCTCGCCGAGACTGCCAACGACGTGGCCAGCATCCAGCAGCTGCTCGAGAATCTCGCCAAGGACACGCAGAACCTGCTGCAGCAGCAGGCGCGCACCATCACCGAGCTGCAGAACGGCCTGATGCGCACGCGCATGGTGCCGTTCCAGCGCCACGTACAGCGCCTCGCACGCATCGTGCGCCAGGCAGCCTCCGACACCGGCAAGCGCGCCGAGCTCATTGTCGAGGGCGCTTCCGGTGAGCTCGACCGCCAGGTGCTCGAGCGCATGCTGCCGCCGTTCGAGCACATGCTGCGCAACGCCGTGGTGCACGGCATCGAGAAGCCCGACGAGCGCATCAAGCGCGGCAAACCCGACACCGGGCGCATTCTGCTCGAGCTGCACCGCGAGGGCGCCGAAGTCATGGTGCGCCTGACCGACGACGGCGGCGGCATGAACCTCAAGGCGATCCGCGACAAGGCGCTGGCGCTCGGCATGATCGGCGCGGGCCAGACACTCAGCGACGAGGATGCGATGCAGCTCGTCCTCGAGCCCGGCTTCTCCACCGCCGGTGCCATCACCCAACAGGCCGGCCGCGGCGTCGGCATGGACGTGGTGGCGACCGAGATCAAGCGCCTGGGCGGGGCGCTGCACATGGAAACCAAAGTGGGCGAGGGCACGGTATTCACCATCCGTCTGCCGCTCACGCTCGCCATCAGCCACGCGCTGGTGGTGCGTACCGACGAGGAGTACTACGCGCTGCCGTTGCCGACCGTGGAGGGCGTGCTGCGCCTGTCCAAGGCCGAGGTGCAGGCGCACCTGGGCAAGGACGCTTCCGCTTTCGACTACGGCGGCCAGAAGTACCGCTTCCAGCATCTCGCCACCTTCGTCGGCGCCAATGTCTCCGAGCTTCCGGGCCAGGACATCACCATCCCGGTGGTGCTGGTGCGCGCCGGCGAGCATTCCACCGGACTGGTGGCGGATGAGCTGGTCGGCAGCCGCGAGATCGTGGTGAAGTCGGTCGGCCCGCAGATCTCCAGCATCCGCGGCATCTCGGGCGCGACGATTCTCGGTGACGGCCGCATCGTCATCATTCTCGACATCGGTGCGCTGGTGCGTGCCGAGTGGCGCACGCGGGCCCAGGCGCCCGCGCCGGTGCCGCGCGACCGCGGCGACCGCCGCACCTTCGCGCTGGTGGTCGATGACTCGATCACGGTGCGCCGCGTCACGCAGCGGCTGCTCGAGCGCAACGGCATGCGCGTGATCACCGCGCGCGATGGCATGGACGCCGTGGCGCTGCTGCAGGACAACGTGCCGGACGTGATCCTGCTCGACATTGAAATGCCGCGCATGGACGGTTACGAGGTCGCCGCGCACGTGCGCAACGATCCGCGCCTGAAGGACGTGCCCATCATCATGGTCACCTCGCGGGTGGGCGAGAAGCATCGCGCGCGCGCCATCGAACTCGGCGTGGACGATTATCTCGGTAAGCCCTACCAGGAGGCGCAGCTGCTGGATGCCATCGCGCCGCTGGTGGAGCGGCGCCGTGCCGCCGCGCGCACCCAGGCTTACGGGAGCTGATGCATGGCCGAGCGTGTTGCCGAGATCTACAGTCTGCTGGTGCCGCTGACCGAAGGACGGCTGATCATCCCGCGCTCCTGCGTGGCGGAAGTGATTGGTTTCCAGACGCCGTCGGAAATGACCGGAGCGCCACCCTGGTACATCGGCACGGTGCCGTGGAACAGCAGGGCGGTCCCCCTAGTGTCGTTCGAGGGCGCCTGCGGCCAGATGATCCCGCCGGCTTCCGGGCGCACGCGCATCGTCATCCTGCACGCGCTCGGCACCAAGGTCGAGGGCGGCAACTTTGCGCTCATCTCACAGGGCTTCCCGCAGCTGGTGCGGGTGAGCTCCGATGTGGTGCGGCCCGACAACTCGCGCGTGTTTCCCGAGCGCACGCCGATCATCTGCCAGATCCGCATGGTCAACGAGACGCCGCTGGTGCCGGATCTCGAGCGCCTCGAAGAGATGATCGCCGAAGAGACCAGCATCTCGGCCTAAAGACGATGACTCTCCCGGCGCGCGCGCCCCGACGGCTCGCTCTGCTGCTGCTCGGCGCCGCGCTCTGCGCCCGCGCGGCCTGCGCCCAGCACCACAGCGATCCATTGCCGGCGGACGTCAGGCTCGGCCGGGTCAGTTTCGAGATCTCCTGCCGGGACGGGGTGCGGCCCGCCTTCAATCAGGCGGTGGGCCTGCTGCACTCCTTCTGGTACGACGCCGCACGCCGCGGCTTCGAGCAGGTGCTGGCCGAGGATCCGGGCTGCGCCATGGCCGGCTGGGGCATCGCCATGACGCTGTGGCCGCAGCTGAACGGCTGGCCGGATGCCGCCGCGGTGGCCGACGCCGAGCGCGCACTCGGTAACGCCGACCAGGCTGCTGAGCGCAGCGACCGCGAACGTGCCTGGCTGCACGCGCTGCACCGTTTCTACGACGACTACACGCCCGCGAACGCCTATCCGCGCGCCCAGGACTACGCGCAGGCGATGGAGGCGCTGAGTCGCCACTACCCGGATGACCTCGAGGCGCAGGTGTTCTATGCGCTGGCACTGCTGGCCGCCGACCCGCCGGAGGATGTTGCGCTCAGCAACCCGCGCGCCGCCTATGCGGTGCTCGCGCCCCTGCTGCGCACGCATCCGGACCATCCGGGCATCGCGCATTACCTGATCCACGCCTGCGATCACCCGTCGATGGCCGCGGACGGACTACCGGCAGCACAGCGTTACGCGCAGATCGCTCCGGATGCCCCGCACGCGCTGCATATGCCGAGCCACATCTTCGCGCGCCTCGGCCTGTGGCCGCAGGACATCCGCTCCAACCTCGCCTCCGATGCGGCGGCGCTGCGCCTGCTCGGCGCGCACCACGGCGCGGAGAACCGCCTGCACGCGCACGAGTTCCTCGAGTATGCGTACCTGCAGAGCGGCGCGGACGCGCAGGCGCAGGCGGTGATCGGCTGGGGGCGGGGTGTGCTGCCCGGCGACGTCGATCCCCGCTACCCAAATTACTACCCCATGGTGCAGGCCCAGTACGCGGTGCTGTACGCGCTCGAGACGCGCGACTGGGCGCGGGCGGCGCAGCTGCGCGCGCCGGCTCCCGGCAATGCCGGAAGCCTCGGCCTGGTGTTACTGGCGCACGCCATGGCCGCCGCGTACCAGCACGACGTCAGTGCCGCGCGCCGCAGCGCAGCGACGCTCGCCGCGCTCGAGAAGCAGGAGCCGCCGCCGCCCGCCGGGACGCTCGGGCGCACGCTGCCGATCGAGATCCGTGCCTGGGTGGCTTTCACGCAGGGCGATTTCAAAACGGCGCAGGCGCTGCTCGGGCCGCTGGCCGAGCGGCAGGCGCAGCTTGGCAAGGGCGAGGTCGAGCTGCCGGCGCGCGAAATGCTGGCGCAGATGCTGCTGCTGGCGGGAGATGCGGCGCGGGCGCTGCACGAGTATGAAGCGGCGCTGCGCAGCGATCCCCACCGCCTGAACGGACTGCTCGGCGCGGGCCAGGCCGCCGAGCTCCTCGATCAGCCGCAAATCGCGGCCGGTTACTACCGCACTCTGCTCGAGCAGTGCCCGAACCCGAGCGGACCTGCGCAACAGGCGCTCGCGCACGCCCGCAGCATCGCCCGCGCGCACGCGCGCGGTTGAAGCAGTCAGCGCGCGCGCCGAGCTGGCGAGCGCCACCGGCGCGCAGCGCACAGCAGCAGCAGCCCCAAGAGCGTGCCCAGGTCGAGCGTGCCACCGCCGCCGTTGTGCGGCGGTGCAGGCTTGGCGGTGACCGTCACGCTCACCTGCGAATCCTCCATGGCCCCGCTGTTGGAGTCGCTGCAGCTGATGGTGAAGTCATAGGTGCCGGCCGCGGTCTCGGTCACCTGCTGCTGGCCGCCGTTGAAGGCCACAGCGCCCTTCCAGCCGTCGTTGCCGCTGCCACCGGAAGCGCTGCAGGCGGTGAGGTTCTGCGCCGTCCAGAAGAGTGTGAACGCGGTGCCGGCGACCACGCTGCTGACGCTCGTGTTGAGCTCGACCATGCTGCTGAAGGCCGTGGTGGGTGTCAGCACGTAAGCCTGCGGTACGCCAGGCGTGCGGCTGTCGGTGCCGCTGGCGACGATCGCGCCGCCGTCGCTGATGGCCCAGGCGTTGGTCAGGGTCACGAAGCGCTTGTTGGGGTCGGTGACGCTCACCAGCGTGTTGAGGTTGGTCGAGAGCCCGTGCGCGAAGTAGAACGGCACCGGCGTGGCAGCCGCTTTGGTGACGGTGTAGCCGACGATCTGCCCGGCGTTGTTGATGGCGACGCCCGGGGCGACGGTACTCGCCGGCACGCCGGAGAGCGCGACGCTGCTGCCATTGCTATAGAAGAAGCTCAGATAGCTCGTGTTGTTGAGCTGCCAGCCGACCGCCTGGCCGGCGTTGTTGATCGAGGTGGCGCTCATCTGCGTGCTGCTGCTGCCGCCGCTCAGCTGCGGGATATTGCTGAGCGTGCCGCCGGGGCTGCTGTAAATGAACGCCGGCGTGCCGCTCGCGGCGATCTGGCCCAAGTCGTTGACCGCATTGGCGCTGGCGCCGGCGGGGCCGAACTGCTGCGCCGTGCCGTTGACGTAGATCGCCGCGATCGACTCGGTGACGTTGCTGCAGTTGCCGACGATCAGCGTGCTGCTGTTGACCCCGGTCGCGGTGCAGAACGGGAAGCCGGTCGGGTTGTTGAGCAGCGCCAGCACTGCGTTGTCGTTGTAGAGAAAGCCGAACGACCACATCGGCGGTGTGCCCGGATCGATGATGGTGCCGACGATGACGCCGGCGTCGCTGATCGACTGTCCGGTGGCCGAGCCGTAGCTGGCCGAGCCCGGATAGGGCAGCGTGCCGATGTCGGTCAGCGTGCCACTCGACCAGATAAAGGCGTGTGCGGGCTGGCCGGCGAAGAAGGCGATACTGCCGGTCACCTGGCCGGAGGTATTGATGGCGGTCGGGGTGATCCCGGCGGAGCCGCTCGGCGCGGGGATCAGCGTGATGCCGTAGCCCGGCAGGGCCGGCGTCTGCGCGTGGGCTGAGACGGCGATGAGCGCTGCGAGCAGCGCGCCGTAAGCGGGCTTCGGGCCTGACATGCTTCCTCCGCGGGCGCCCCGAGGGCGCGGCCCCCGAATGCATCGCCGCCGAGTATGAAGCGATCGCCGTCCGCCCGCCACGGGGCCGGCGCCGCGCGCGCGCCGCGGCGCACCCCGACTTAAGTCAACTCGCAGGCCGCGCGCCCTGGTGCGCTACAGATCGCCCGCCTGATGCTGTAACAGCGCGAGCGCGACGAGTGCCGCGGTCTCGGTGCGCAGCACCCGCGGCCCCATGCGCACCGCGATGAAGCCGGCGGCGACGGCGTCCTCGATCTCCGCCGGCGTCAGTCCGCCCTCCGGCCCGATCAGCACGCTGACGGCGCGCAGCGGGCCGAGCTCGGCACAGGTGTGTGCGGCGGCGGGCGCGAGCAGCACACGCGCGTGCGCCGCTGCATCCGCGGCGCGCTCGGCGGCCAGGAACTGTGCGAGCGGCTGCGGCGCGCACACTTGCGGCAGACGGTTGCGCCCGCTCTGCTCGCACGCCGCCACGGTGATCGCCTGCCAGTGTGTGAGCTTGCGCTGCGTCTGCGGCGGCGCGAGCCGTACCACACTGCGCTCGCTCAAGAGTGGCACGATGCGCGCCACGCCGAGTTCGGTCGCCTTCTGCAGCACCAGGTCCATGCGGTCAGAGCGCGAGATGCCCTGCGCCAGCGTGATGGCGAGCGGTGATTCGCGCTCACTGGGCGTGTGCGCACCGAGCGTGAGGACAACGCGGTCGCCGTGGATGCCGGCAATCCGCGCGGCGAATTCCCCGCCGTCGCCGTTGAACACCGTGAGGTCATCGCCGGCGCGCAGGCGCAGCACCCGCAATAGGTGGTGGGCGGCGCTGCCGGACAGCGTGAGCGTGCCACCCGTGGTGAGCGGCTGCGCCACGAATACGCGCCTCAGGCGCATGTCGCGCGCTCGATCCCCTCGGCGGCGACCTCGGCGAGCAGATCGATCTCGGCGGCGGTGATGACGTACGGCGGCATCAGATAGACCACGTTGCCGATCGGCCGCAGCAGCACCTCACGTGTCAGCGCGTAGCGGTAGACGGTGAGCCCGCGGCGTTCCTGCCAGGGGTAGGGGATGCGGCGTGCCTTGTCGGCGGTCATTTCGATGGCGAGGATCATGCCGGTCTGGCGCACTTCGGCCACGTGCGGGTGGTCGGCGAGCGCGGCGCAGCGCGCGCGCATGCGCTCGGCCAGCACGCGGTTTTTCTCGAGCGTGCCGTCGGTGCGGAAGATGCCGAGGCTCGCGAGCGCGGCGGCGCAGGCGAGCGGGTTGCCGGTGAAGCTGTGCGAGTGCAGGAAGGCATTCAGCTTGACGTACTCATCGTAGAAGGCGCCGTAGATCTCATCCGTGGTCAGCACCACCGACAACGGCAGGTAGCCTGCGGTCAGTCCCTTGGACAGGCACATGAAGTCCGGGCGGATGCCGGCCTGCTCGCAGGCGAACAGGGTACCGGTACGCCCGAACCCGACCGCGATCTCATCGGCGATCAGCTGCACGCCGTAGCGGTCGCAGGCCTCGCGCAGCAGCGTGAGGTACAGCGGGTCGTACATGCGCATGCCGGCGGCGCACTGCACCAACGGCTCGACGATCACCGCGCAGGCCTCGTGCGCGTGCCGCGCGAGCGCCTGTTCCATGTCCGCGAAGCGGCGCCGCGAATGCTGCGCCCAGCTCTCACCGGGCTCGCGCTCGAAGCAATCGGGCGAGGGCACGGTGATGACGTCCATGAGCAGCGGCTGATAGATCTCCTTGTAGAGGCCGACGTTGCCGACCGCGAGCGCCCCCAGGGTCTCGCCGTGGTAACTGTTGGCGAGCGTAATGAAGCGCTTCTTGCCGTGCTGGCCGCGGTTGCGCCAGTAGTGGAAGCTCATCTTCACTGCCACTTCGACCGCGGAGGAGCCGTTGTCGGCGTAGAAACAGCGGCTGAGTCCGGCGGGCGCGAGTGTGGTGAGCGCTTCCGACAGCGCGATCACCGGCTCGTGGGTGAAGCCGGCGAGGATCACCTGTTCGAGCTGGTCCAGCTGGGCGCGCACGGCGGCGTTGATACGTGGGTTGGCATGGCCGAACAGATTCACCCACCAGGAACTGACGGCGTCGAGGTAGCGCCGGCCGTCGAAGTCGTACAGCCATACGCCCTCGCCGCGGCTCACCGGGATGGGCGGCAGCGTCTCGTGGTCCTTCATCTGCGTGCACGGGTGCCATACGTGCGCGAGGTCGCGCGCAATGTAGCGGCTGTTGGCGGAGCTCATGCGGCATTGTGTCATGATCGCTGCGCAGGCCGGTCGCCGCCTGCACGGGCCTGCGGCCGGCCGCGGTGGCCGCGGACGGCAGCTGAATGCGCTAACCGTGGCCGACGTCACGGTGCGGCCCACGGTCGGTGCGCTATGTGTTGGGCGCGGGGTGCAGCGGGAGTGAGAGACCGTCATGGCGGATGTGAGCGCAGCGCTGGAGATCGACGCCGCGACCGGGCTGCTGAAGGGCGCGCGCCAGGTGCTGTCACCGCATTTCGATGCGCGCCCTGCCGGGGTCGCGGCCGATCTCATCGTGGTGCACGGCATCAGTCTGCCACCGCAGCAGTTCGACGGCCCCTGGATCGACCACCTGTTCGCCGGCACGCTGCCGGCGGATGCGCATCCGTTCTTTGCCGAGCTCGCCGGGCAGCGCCTGTCGGCGCACGCGCTCATCCGCCGTGACGGACAGATCGTGCAGTACGTCGCCTTCGGCGCGCGCGCCTGGCACGCCGGCAAATCCGAGTATCAGGGCCGCAGCCACTGCAACGACTTTTCCATCGGCATCGAGCTCGAGGGGGCGGAGGCGGTGGCATATACCGCCGTGCAGTACGCCACCCTCGCGGCGCTGATTGCGGCCTTGCTGCGCCGCTATGCGACGCTCTCGCCCGAGCGCATCGTCGGACACAGCGACATCGCTCCGGGGCGCAAGAGCGATCCCTGGGGGAGTTTCGACTGGCAGGGGCTGCGCGCTGAGCTCGCCGGGCAGCGCCCGCGCGACTGATTACTTCGCGCGCCCGCGGTCGTGGTGCCACAGCACCTCACTGCCGTGCTCGTGGCGCGCGAGGACCCGTGCCAGCACGAACAGCAGGTCGGAGAGGCGGTTCAGATACTGCGCCACTTCCGGCGCCACGCTCTCCGCTTTGCTCAGCGTCCACACGCGCCGCTCGGCGCGCCGGGCGACGGTGCGCGCCAGGTGACAGGCGGCCGCCGCCGGGCCGCCGCCGGGCAGGATGAATTCCTTGAGCGCCGGCAGACTGTCGTTGAAGCCATCGAGCGACTGCTCGAGGCGCAGCACGTGCCCGGGGGTGATCGCGTGGTGGCCGGGGATGCACAGCTCGCCCCCCATGTCGAACAGCTCGTGCTGCACATCGGTCAGGCAGGCACTCACCGCCGGCGGCAGGTCGGGCACCGCGAGCAGTACGCCCAGGGTGCTGTTGAGCTCATCGACCGTGCCGTAGGCCTCCACCCGCAGACTGTCCTTGGGCACGCGGCTGCCGTCACCCAAGCCGGTAGTGCCGTCATCGCCGGTGCGCGTGTAGATCTTGCTCAGACGGTTACCCATGGTCGTATCCTAAGCGCTTCCGGGTACGCCAGAACATCTCGCCTCACAACCGTTATCGACCTGGGAGACTGACATGCCGCTGTCACCGAGCCTGCCGCGCCAAGCGCTGTTCGTGAGCATGCTGTTGTATGGAGCCGCGCTGCTGACCAAGGTATTCCCCGGCGTACTTGGCGCGATGGCGCTCGCCTACGGCTGGCTCGAGGCACTCTATGCACGCCGCGAGGTCGGTGTGCTGGTCGCCTTCGCCTGGTTCGCGAACCCGCTGCTGTTTGCCACCTGGCTGCTGGTGCAGCGGCGCGCGTGGCGACGGGCGCTCGCGACCGGGGTGCTGACGCTGCTGCTCGCGCTCGGCTGTCTGTTCGGCACGCATATCGTGGTTTCGGGCAGCGGCGCGCCGCAGCCGATGCCGGCGCTCGGACTCGGCTACTGGCTGTGGATCGCAAGCGGTGCGGTCGCGCTTGCGGGCGCACTCGCCGGGTGGCTGGGCGCACCGGCGACGGCGGCCGCAACGAGCGCGCCGACGCCGGACGTGCGCGCCGGCTGATGGCCTCGCGCGAGCTGCAGGCGGCGCTCGATGCCGTGCAGGCGGCAGCGGCGCTGATCATGGGCTTCTACCGCACGCCCTTCGCAGTGCGCACCAAGCCCGACACATCGCCGGTCACCGAGGCCGACGAGCGCGCCGAGGAGCTGATCCGCGCGATCCTCGAGCGCGCTTTCCCCGCCTACGGCTTCTACGGCGAGGAGACCGGGCGGCACGCCATGGGCGCCGAGAGCATCTGGCTGGTCGACCCGATCGATGGCACCAAGTCGTTCGTGCGCGAGGCGCCGTACTTCTCGACCCAGATCGCCCTGATGCGCCAGGGCGAGCTCGTGCTCGGGGTCTCCAACGCGCCCGCCTACGACGAGCTCGCCTGGGCGGAGCAGGGCGGCGGGGCGTTCCTCAACGGCGAGCGCATCCGCGTGAGCGGCATCAGCACACTGAGCGAGGCGTTCGTCTCGACCGGCAATATGAAGTCCCTGAGTCGCGCCCCGCGCTGGGAGCGTTTCGGCGCCCTGGTGCGCAACGTCGCCCGCATCCGCGGCTACGGCGACTTCGTGCATTACCATCTGCTGGCACGCGGCTCGCTGGATGTCGTGATCGAGACCGACATCAACATTCTGGACATCGCCGCGGTCACGGTGATCACGCGCGAGGCCGGCGGCACCTTCACCGACCTGGAGGGCGCCGCGATCGGGCTGGCAACCACCAGCGTGCTCGCCACTAACGGGGCATTGCACGCGCCGCTGCTCGAGTCGCTGCGGCCCTGAGGGTCGTCGGCTGCCTCTGCGGCCGGCGTTGCAGTCCTTCAGGGCTGCAGGCGGGTGGCCGTCCAGGGTCCCGGCCGGAAGGAGCCGGAGTCACTCTCTTTGAGAGTGCGCGTCCAGCGGGCGCGGTCGTGAATGCGTGCCGCGCCTTCCACCCACAGTTCCACGCTGTCGGCCCACAAGCGGTATCCCCCCCAATGTGGCGGGCGCGGCACGGTGACTTTGAGCGAGTCGTCGGCACCGGGTGAACCGGGGGTGGGTGCGCCAAAGCGGCGCGCGGTGCGCTGCACGGCCTCCAGCAGCAGCTCGCGTGAGGCGATGGGCTCGCTCTGCTCGCTCGCCCAGGCGCCGAGCCGGCTCTGCCAGGCGCGCGAGGCGAAGTAGCGGTCGCTGTCCTCGTCGGGCGCCGCGCTGATCGCGCCTTCGATACGCACCTGCCGGTGCAACACGTCCCAGTGCAGCACCGCGGCCGCGCGCGGATTGTCCTTCAGCTGGCGACCCTTGGCGGACAGGTAGTTGGTATAGAACACCAGGTAGCCCGGTTGCGGCACGATGCTCTTGCACAGCACGACGCGCGCGCTCGGTTGGCCGTTGCGGCTGCTGGTTGCCAGCACCATGGCGTTGGGATTCGGCTGGCTGCGGGCGGCCGTGGCCTGCGCCAGCCACTCCTTGACGATCACCAGCGGCTCCGCGGGTAGCAGCTCGGGCAGGACTTCGCTGTGCTCAGCCATGCCGAATGGTAGAGCGGCGGGCCGCGCCGTGTCGCCTGCGCCGGCGCGCTGGCAGAATCGCTGCGCGCGCGGTCGGCGCGCGTTGCGGGACTGCGAACGTGCGCACAGTGCTCAAGTGGCTGGCGATCGTGCTCGGGAGCCTGGTGCTCCTGTGCGTGCTGCTCGGCGGCCTAGTGCTGCTCGTCAACCTGCGCGATGAGCCGCTCTCGGCGGGCGCACGTGCGCTGCTCACCCCGCCCGCCAATCCCTACCCGAGCGCGCAGAACATCTATCTGGCGATGATGGGCTACGACGCGCCGCCGGGCGAATCGCCCACCACCGCCGGGGCGCGCCTGGTCGAGCAGTTCAACGCCAACCTCGAGGGTATGCTGCGCGATCAGAGCGCCGGTCGGTTGCGCCCGCAGCCGCCGGATCCGCATGCGCTCGCCTTCAGAGGCGAGCTCGGCTTCATCGTCGCGCAGGCGGGCTCGGTGTTGAGCCAGGCGAGCGCGCACCGCGCACAGATCACGCAGCTGCTGCGCGATAACGCCGAGCTCTACCAGCGCTACCGCGCGCTGCCGGGCCTGCGCGGCTACTACGAGACGGTGCGGCCGAGCTGGCTCGCCCCGGCGCGCGGACCCAACATCCTGCACAGGCTGTTCCTCGCGGATGTGGCGGTGCGCGCCGGCGACCCCGCCAGCAGCGCACAGGCGCAGGCCGACCTCGCGGCGGATCTGCGTCTGTGGCATGCGGTGCTGACCGGCGAGGGCGGCATCCTCTCCAAGATGCTGGCGGTCGCTTACCTGCAGGAGGACGAGCTGCTGATCGCAGACCTGCTCGCCGAGCCGCGGTTGCCGTTCACCGCAGCGGCCGAGGACGTCGCCCCGCTGTACCCGCTGGCGGACTGGGACATCGGCTCCGCAATTGCCTTCGAATTCCGCACCGCCGCGGCGCTTCTGCGCTACACCGAGGAGGTGGGCCTGCACGGCGGCTATGCGCCAGGACAGGGTCTGATGGCCCGGCTGCGCGATCGGCTGGGCGCCCATCTGTTCAAGGTGCAGGCGACCGAAAACCTGTTCGCGGCCGCCGCGGCGGTGCGGATCCGCGCCGCCGCAACCCCGGGCCTCGGCCCCGCGGCGCAAAGCGCGCCGCCGCCGCTCAGCCTCTACAACCCAGTCGGCCGCCTGCTGGCCTACGTCGCGCAGCCGGGCGGAACCGATCAGTATGTGCTGCGCGCCTGGGACGGGGCGGCTTTCCAGCGCCTGCTGCGTCTCGGGTTCGAGATCCGGCGGCGCGCGGTCCCGGCGGCCGACATTCCCGCCTTCCTCGGCGCACATCCGGAATGGTCCCGCCACCCGCTGGATGGGCGCCCGTTCCTGTGGGACCCGGCACGCGGCGAGCTCGCCGTGCAGACTCTCGCCCAGTACTCCAGCCCGCGCCGCTTCGCCATCCGTATCTGGCAGCCAGCGGGTTGAGGGCCGTGCGGCCGCCGCGCCTTGCCTCGGCTGCCTCACCCCGATAGAAAGGTACGCAGGAGGCCCGGATTTCCATGACAGGCGACCCTGTAACGCTGGCGGAGCTGCGCCAGCGCGTGACCGACATCGACCGCCAGCTGATCGGGCTGGTGGCCGAACGTAAGGCCGTGAGCGAGGAGGTCGCGCGGGTCAAACGCGCCACCGGGCGCCCGACGCGCGACTATGAGCGTGAGCGCGAGGTGATCCTGGGCGTGCGCGCGATGGCCGAGGAGCGCGGTGTGTCCGGTGATCTGGCCGAGCAGCTGCTGCGGCTCCTCATCCGCTCCTCGCTCACCACCCAGGAGCAGGCGAGCGTGGCCGCGCGCGGGGCAGGCAGCGGACGGCGCGCACTGGTGATCGGCGGCGCCGGCAAGATGGGCAGCTGGTTCGTGAGTTTCCTCGCCTCCCAGGGGTTCACGGTCGAAGTGGCCGATCCGGGCCGCGCGCTGCCCGGCAGCAGCTGCGTGGACGACTGGCGCAGCACCGATCTGCGCCACGACTACATCGTGGTCGCGACCCCGCTCGGCATCACCGACCAGATCCTGCGGGACCTGGCGCTGCGCCGTCCCCCGGGTGTCATCTTCGATGTCGGCTCGCTCAAGTCGCCGCTGCGCGCCGGGCTCGTGGCACTGAAGTCGCACGGCTGCCGCGTCACGTCCGTTCACCCTATGTTCGGGCCTGACACCGAGTTGCTGTCCGGGCGCCACGTGGTGTTCGTGGACCTGGGTCACGAGGCCGCGCTCAGCGCGGCGCGCGAGCTGTTCGCCTCGACCATGGCCGAGCAGGTGGTCATGAGTCTCGATGACCACGACCGGCTGATCGCCTACGTGCTGGGCCTCAGCCATGCACTCAACATCGCCTTCTTCACCGCGCTCGCGGATAGCGGCGAGGCCGCCCCCAAGCTGGCGCGCATGTCGAGCACCACCTTCGATGCCCAGCTGGACGTTGCCAGCCGCGTGGCGCAGGAGAGCCCGGAGCTCTACTACGAGATCCAGAGCCTGAACGACTACGGCGCCGAATCGCTCGAAGCCCTGTCGCAGGCGGTGGAACGCCTGCGCACCGCGGTTCTCTCGCAGGATCATGATGCGTTCGTTGCGCTGATGCGTCGCGGGCGCGATTATCTGGACGACCGGCGCAGTGTCACGGCGCGCCGTGCCTGAAGGACCAGGAGGATCGATGCGACGGCCGCAGACTGAGCCGGCGAGCGAGGCGCCGACGGCGCCCCTGAGCACACTCGAGGAAGAGAAGCGACTGCTGGAGAGCCGGCTCGTCCAGCTCACCGAGGAGGTCGGCCGCAACGACTCGCTGCTGCGCAAGACCCAGGAACGCGAGCTCGAACTGCTGCGCGCCGGCTCCCTCAACCAGTTGTTCGACCGGCTGATCGCTGGGCTGCGCACCTCCTACGGCCTGGACGAGGTGGCGCTCATCCTGCACGACCCGCAGCATGAAATCCGCCACCTGCTCTCAGGTGACGGTCAGTCACCGCCCGAGCCGCCGGGGGTGTGTTTCGTGGATGCACTCATGACCGTGGCGCCGCAGCTGGTCAATCTGGAGCGCCCCTGGCTCGGCCGCTACCGCAAGGCCGATCACGAGCTGCTGGTGCCGGGGCTCGCCCCGCCGGGGAGCCTCGCGCTCATCCCGCTGCGCCGCAATGAGCAGCTGGACGGCGTGCTGGTGTTCTCGAGCTCGGATCCGGCGCGCTTCACGCCGGAACTCGCCGCTGACTTCCTCGCGCACCTCGGACTGGTGGCGGCGATCTGCGTCGAGAATGCCGTCAACCGCGCGCGCCTGCTGCGCAGCGGACTCACCGATTTCCTCACCGGGTTCCACAACCGCCGCTATCTGCAGTCGCGCCTGCGCGAGGAGCTGGCGCGGGCGCAGCGCGCGCGCAAGTCGATCGCCTGTCTGATGATCGACGTCGACCACTTCAAGCGCATCAACGACCAGTACGGGCATCTGGCCGGCGACACTGTGCTGCGCGAGGTCGCGCACCGCATCGACACCGAGATGCGCATCAGCGATACCGGTGCGCGCTTCGGCGGCGACGAGTTCGCCATGGTGCTGTCGCACGCCAGCATGCAGGATGGCGAGAAGGTCGCCGGGCGCGTACTGCAGGCGGTGCGCAACCGCCAGATCAGCATCAACAAGGGCACTTCCGCCACCGTGACCCTGTCGATCGGCGTGGCGGTGGCCACTCCGGGCCCGGGCGCGCGCGACTACAAGGTGCTGGCGGAGCGGCTGATCGCCGAAGCGGATGCGGCGCTCTACCGTGCCAAAAGTGCCGGCCGTAACCGCGTCGCCACCTCCCCGAACATCGTCACCTGACGGATCGCAAGCGCGGCGCAGCAGAGCGGGGTGGCGCGCGCCGGCGGCGGCGCTCCACCGCACCGCCAGCAGCCGGCGTATTCCCAGTGTGTGACAGACGACCGGCTGGCAGCGCGAATTTGTTGGAAAACGCGCCCCCTTGAGCACATCAGCCCGCCTGCCTTGTGGCAGACTCCCGCCTGCACAGATGGGCGACCTCATCGACGCCGACGGGTTCCGGGCCAATGTGGGCATCATTCTGATGCTCCGCGAGCAAGTGTTCCTCGGCCGCCGTGCCGGCGCGCGCGGCTGGCAGTTTCCGCAGGGCGGTGTGCGCTCCGGCGAGCGGCTGGAGGAAGCGCTGTTCCGCGAGTTGCTGGAGGAGATCGGCGTGGGCAAGGAGAGCGTCGAGCTGCTCGGTCAGACCGAGCGCTGGCTGCGTTACCGCCTGCCGCCGCGCTACCTGCGGCGCAATCAACAGCCGCTGTGTGTCGGCCAGAAGCAGCGCTGGTTCCTGCTGCGACTCAAGCAACCAGAGGTCACGTTTGATTTCGGGCGCACCAGCGAGCCCGAGTTCGACCAGTGGCGCTGGACGGACTACTGGGAGCCGGTGCGGGAAGTCATCTACTTCAAGCGCCCGGTGTACGCGCGCGCCCTCAGCGAACTCGCCCCGCTCGCCTTCCCGCGTGGCAAGCAGCCGCCGCAACCGGAGTGGTGGGACCAGTATGCGGGCGGCGCCGAGCCGCCGGCGCAGGCCGACTGAACCCCCCACGTTGCCGTCCTTCAGCTCCATGCTGGGCAAGAACGAGGGTGCACCCCTCGTGGTGCGCCAGCGCTCGGCGCGGCTGCGCACCGCGGTCGGCATCGCCACCGCGCTGCTCGGGCTGTTCGCGCTGTATGTGTCCTATGAGCTCGGCCGTTACGATGCCGGCTACGATCGTCAGGCCGCCGCGCAGCAGCGCACCGAGCTGCAGGTGCAGATCGAGCATCTCAACCGCGACAACCGCGAGATGCGCACCAAGCTCGCCGAACTCGACACCATCCGTGTCGGCCGGCCGAACGAACAGGCCGAGACGGCGCGCACCATCGGCGAGCTGCAGGCGCAGGTCGAGCGCCAGTCGCAGGAGCTCGCTTTCTACCGCGGCGTGGTGGCGCAGGGCGCCAACAACCTCGGCATCCGCATCGAGCAGCTGCGCATCACTGCCGCCGCGCAGCCCGCCAGCTACACCGTGCATCTGTCGCTGGTGCGCTCCGGCCGTCCCGACAGCGAGGCGCAGGGGGTGCTGCAGCTGAGCCTCGATGGCAGCTATGCCGGCAGCCCCAAGACCCTCGATCTGGCGGCGCTCACCGGCGGCAAGCTGCGCGAGATGAGATACAACTTCCGTTATCTGCAGAATTTCGAGCAGGACCTCACATTGCCGCTCGCCTTCAAACCCGAGCGGCTGGCGGTCGAGGTACAGTCCACCCGGCACGACCTTGCGCCCTTGTCCCAGACCTTCCTGTGGCGGGTCGAGGCCGCGCCCTGAAGACAGCGGAGCCCCTGATGTTCACGCGCGATCCCCCCAAGCCCCGCATCGATACCCTGATCGGCAAGGCCGCGCGGGTGCACGGCGACGTCGAGTTCCAGGGCGGGCTGCATCTCGACGGCCAGGTACGCGGGAACGTGCGCTCGGACGCCGCGCGCGAGTCCACCCTGTCGGTGAGCGCGACCGGGCTGATCGAGGGCGCGGTGGAGGTGCCCAACGTGCTGCTCGAGGGCAGCATCAAGGGTGACATCCACGCGCGTGAGCGCGTGGTGCTCGGGGCCACGGCCAAGGTCGAGGGCAACGTGTATTACGGTATCATTGAAATGACCCTCGGCGCCCAGATCATGGGCAAGCTGGTGCGCCTCAACCCCGAGGTTGCGGCCAGGCCGGTGCCAGAAACGGGTCCCGGCTGAGGCCGGCGAGCGACGTTTTGACCGTCCCTGGGGGTCCACTTAGACTCCCCCTATAAGGAAGTGAGCATGAGCACCATCGAAGCGCTGCAGGACGCCCCTGCGCTGGTCTTTACCGATGCGGCCGCCCGCAAGGTCTCCGCCCTGATCGAGGGCGAGGGCAATCCCAAGCTCATGCTGCGGGTATTCGTGCAGGGCGGCGGCTGCTCCGGTCTGCAATACGGCTTCGAGTTCGATGAGCAGATGCAGGAAGGTGACACCTGCGTCGAGAATCAGGGCGTCAAACTCCTGGTCGATCCGATGAGCGTCCAGTATCTGACGGGCGCGGAGATCGATTACCGCGAGGGTCTCGAGGGTGCACAGTTCGTGATCCGCAATCCGAACGCGGCCACGACCTGTGGGTGCGGCTCCTCCTTCAGCGCCGCCTGACCCGCCGGCGTCCGCGTGCCCGCCGCCACCGCCCGCGCTTCCGCCGACAAGCCTGCTGCACGTACCGCCCCCCGGGCCGTCCCCGGGGTGCTGGCGGCGGTCGACCTCGGCTCCAACAGTTTTCACATGGTGGTCGCGCGCTACTCGCACGGCCAGCTGGTGATCATCGACCGGCTGCGGGAGATGGTGCGGCTCGCCGCCGGCGTCGCCGAGAACGGCCGCATCGACAAGGACGTGGCGGCGCGCGCGCTCGCCTGCCTGCAGCGCTTCGGGCAGCGGCTGCGCGACATGCACGCTGACAGCGTGCGCGTGGTCGGTACCAACGCGCTGCGCCTGGCGCACCGCAAGCAGGCTTTTCTCGAGCGCGCCCGTGAGGCGCTCGGCCATCCGATTGAAATCATCGCCGGCATGGAAGAGGCGCGTCTCATCTACTCGGGCGTCGCCCACACCATGCCGAACGAGGCGGGCAAGCGCCTGGTGGTGGACATCGGCGGCGGCAGCACCGAGCTCATCATCGGCGAAGGCCTGAATCCGCTCGAGCTCGAGAGCCTGCAGATGGGCTGCGTCTCACTCAGCGAGCGCTTCTTCCGCGACGGCAAGATCTCCGCCAAGCGCTTCGAGCGCGCGCGCCTGGCCGCGCGCCTCGAGCTCGAGCCGGTACAGGCCGCCTTTCGGCGCCGCGGCTGGGACACTTCCGCCGGCAGTTCCGGCACCGTGCGGGCGATCGGCGATGCGATCCGCGCGCTCGATCCGGCGGCCGCCTCCATCACGCCGCAGGGCATCGCGCGCACGGTCGAGTACTGCATCGACGTCGGTCACACGCGCGAGCTCAATCTCGAGCCGATCACCGAGGACCGTCGCCCGGTGTTTCCCGGCGGGCTCGCGATCCTCGCCGAAGTGTTCAGCGTGCTCGAGATCAAGGAGATGAAGATCGCGGAAGGCGCCATGCGCGAGGGCCTGTTGTACGACATGCTCGGCCGCTACCGGCGCGAGGATGCGCGCGAGCGCAGCGTGCGCGCCATGCAGCAGCGCTATCACGTGGACGTGACTCAGGGCGAGCGGGTCGAGGCCACGGTGCGCAACTTCCTCGAGCAGGTGCGCGAGACCTGGAAGCTGGAGGAGCCGCTGGCGCATCTGGCGCTCAAGTGGGCCGCACGTCTGCACGAGGTGGGGCTGGATGTCTCGCACAGCGGCTACCATCGTCACGGCGCCTATCTGCTCGAGAACGCCGACCTGCCGGGTTTCCCGCGCGAGGAGCAGCGGCTGCTGGCACGCCTGGTGGGCGCGCATCGGCGCAAACTGGCGCTCGAGGGACTGGACGAGTTGGTGCCGCCCTGGGACCGCAGCGCCCTCTATCTCATCGTACTGCTGCGACTCGCAGTGCTGCTGCATCGCGGACGCAGCAGCACCGCGCTGCCGCAGATCGATCTGTCGGCGACGCCGCGCTCACTCGAGGTGCGTTTCCCGGCGCGCTGGCTGCGCGATCACCCGCTCACCGCCGCCGACCTGCAGCAGGAAGTGGATTACCTGCGCATGAGCGGCTTCCGGCTGCGCGTCTTCAGCCGCGGCCGCGGCTAACAGCCGCGCGCTGCCGCTTCAGACCGCCGCTGCCGAACCTGCCGCATAGACGGCGAGCAGTTCCTGCTGCGCATTGACGGCCTTCTCCTGCTCACGCTGAATGCGCGCGTACAGGCCGTTCGGCTGCAACAGCCATGCCTGGCAGTTGTCCTTGAGGGCGAATCCGAGGTCGCGCAGGATGCGCTCGCGGTGCTCGGGGCGGCGGATCGGGAAGGCCACTTCCACGCGGCGGAAGAAATTGCGCTCCATCCAGTCGGCGCTGGCGCAGAACATGTCCGGCTCGCCGCCGTTCTCGAAGTAGAACACGCGCGAGTGCTCGAGGAAGCGCCCGACGATCGAGCGTACGCTGATGTTCTCCGACACGCCGGGGATCCCCGGGCGCAGCGCGCACACACCGCGCACGATGAGATCGATTTTCACGCCGGCGCAGGAAGCGCGGTACAGCGCCTCGATCGCCTGCGCCTCCACCAGCGCGTTCATCTTGGCGATGACGTGGGCCTTGCGGCCGGCGCGCGCGTGCTCGGCCTCGCGCTGTAGCTTCGACAGCACCATGTCGTGCATGCCGAAGGGCGACTGGGTGAGGCGCTTCAGCTTCGGCGTCTGGGTGAGGCTGGTGAGCTGCAGGAACAGCTCGTGCACGTCGTGGCCGATCTCATCATCACAGGTCAGCAGGCCGTAGTCGGTGTACTGACGCGCGGTGCGCGGGTGGTAATTGCCGGTGCCGAGATGGCAGTAACGGCGGATGCCGTTGGCCTCGCGGCGCACCACCAACAGCAGCTTGGCGTGCGTCTTGTAGCCGACGACGCCGTACATCACGTGCGCGCCCGCTTCCTGCAGGCGGTTGGAAAGCTCGATGTTGGCTTCCTCGTCGAAGCGCGCGCGCAGCTCGACGATGACAGTCACATCCTTGCCGGCATTGGCGGCGGCCACCAGCGCATCGACCAGCGGCGAGTCGTGGCCGGTGCGGTAGAGCGTCTGCTTGATGGCGAGTACCTGCGGGTCCGCGGCCGCCTGGCGCAGCAGATCCATCACCGGCGCAAACGCCTGATAGGGATGGTGCAGCAGGATGTCCTTCTGGCGGATGGAGGCAAACAGGTCCGGCTGCCCGATCAGCCGCTTGGGCATGCCGGGCGTGAACGGTGCGTACTTGAGATCCGGGCGCTGCACCAGGTCATACACCGCCGACAGCCGGTTCAGGTTCACCGGACCGGGCACCGGATAGGTGTCGAGGCCGGCGGAGGCGAATTGCGCCTGCAGGAACTTCACCATGTCCTCGGGGCAATCATTCGAGACCTCGAGGCGCACCGCCGCGCCGTAGCGGCGGTGCATGAGCTCGCCCTCGAGCGCGCGCCGCAGGTCGTCGATTTCTTCATCATCGACGAACAGGTCGCTGTTGCGTGTCACGCGGAACTGATAGCAGCCGATCACCTTGATGCCGGCGAACAGGCGCGGCACGAAAGTCTGCACGATGGTGGACAGCAGCACGCAGCCGCGGCTCGCGCCCACTCCCGGCAGCGGCACGACGCGCGGCAGCGAGCGCGGCGCCTGCACGATGGCGTACTCGCTGTCGCGATTGAAGGCATCTTTGCCTTCCAGGCGCACGATGAAGTTGAGGCTCTTATTCTGGATGCGTGGGAACGGGCGCGCGGGGTCCAGTCCCAGGGGCGAGAGCACCGGCTCGATCTCGCGCTCGAAGTACTGCGCCAGCCACTCGGTTGCCGCCGGAGTCCACTCCGCCCGTCCGAGCAGCGGCACACCCTCGGAGGCGAGCGCCGGTAACAGCAGTCCGTTCAGGCAACGGTACTGGTCGATCACCAGCCGCGAGGCGCGCTCGTGGATGGCGGCGAGCTGCTCCGGGATCGACATGCCGTCGGCGGCCAGCGGGCCGCCGCCGAGTTCCTGCAACTGCTTCAGTCCCGCGACGCGGATCTCGAAGAACTCATCCAGGTTGCTGCAGGAGATGCACAGGAAGCGCAGCCGCTCGAGCAGCGGCACCGACTCGTCGAACGCCTGGTCCAGCACCCGCTGGTTGAACTCGAGGAACGACAGTTCCCGGTTGATGTAGTGCTGCGGTGTCTTGAGGTCGGGCGCATCCATCGGCCGTACCACGCGCTGCGCCGCATTGCGGCGGACTTTCTTTGCAAGCATACCAGTGCCGCCAGACGGATCCGTGAAGAAGGGTCCGCAAGCTTACGGCCGGCGCCGGCCGCTTTCAGCGAAGCTTTTGTATCAGCGCGAGACGAGCATCGGCCCGAGCGGTGCATCGAGCCCGAGGAGCAGCGGCTGCGTCTGCGCCATGAAGTCCGCCCGCAGCTGCGGGTCGATGGGCTCCGCCCCGGGCAGGACCACGGTTTGGGGGTTCTTGAAGACCCCATTGACGCGATATTCGTAGTGCAGGTGCGGGCCGGTCGCCAGTCCGGTCATGCCGACGTAGGCGATGACCTGGCCCTGGGTCACGTGGCTGCCGAGGCGCGTGCCGCGCGCGAAGCGCGACAGGTGGCCGTAGACGGTCACGACGCTGCGTGAGTGTTCGATCTGCACCATGTTGCCGTAGCCGCCGGCGACCCCGGCGAAGCGGATGATGCCATCGCCGGCGGCGTGCACCGGGGTACCGATGGGCGCGGCATAGTCGACACCCTTGTGGGCACGGATCAGGTTCAGGATCGGGTGATAGCGGGCGGAGTTGAAACGCGAACTCACCCGGGTAAATTCGACCGGAGCGCGCAGGAACGCCTTGTGCAGGCTGCGGCCGTCCGGGGTGTAGTAATGGGAGCTGCCGTGCGGGTCAGTGTAGCGAACCGCGCGAAAATCGCGCCCCTGATTGACGAACTCGGCCGCTTCGATCGGGCCGTCCTTGAGGTAATGACCGTCGCGCCAGATCTCTTCGTAACTGACCGTGAAGCGGTCGCCCGGCCGCACGTCGAGCACGAAGTCGATGTCCCAGCCGAAGATGTCGGCGAGCTGCACGGCGGTCTGATCGTGGGCGCCGGCGGCTTCCACCGCCTCGAACAGCGAGCTGTCGATCGTCCCATGGATCGTGCGCGGCTTGCGGTCGAGCGCGTTCTGCAGCACGTCGGCGCGCAGTCCCGAGTCATCCCGTGAGACCTTGAGGGTCTGGCTCTCATTGATCTGCCGCTCGAGCCCGAGGAGCCTGCTGTCCTGATGCACGAAGTGCAGCGACTCGCCGGGTCGCAGCGTATCCAGGCTGCTGCGCGCCCCGGGGAGACTGCGGAGCGAGGCGAGGTCTGCCAGATCGAGCTTCAGGCGGCGGAAGATGGCGTCGAGCGTGTCGTTGCGGTTCACGATCACGTCGATCGTCGAAAGCGCGAGCCGCGCGCCATCGAGCGCCGGGGCGCTGGCGAGCTGCGCGCGGGCGGCGGGCGCGGCGGCCGGGGAGGTGTCGCGGGCTGCCGGTGCCGGCGCGGAGCGGTTGCTGGCGGGGACGCGGTCCGGGCCGCCGTGCCACAGCGACCAGGCGACGACCGCGCACGCGCCGGCCTGCAGCAGAAAGCCGGCGGCAGGCAGGCGCTGCAGCCGTGCGAGCGCGTCCAACCCGGATTTGAAGTTCAGTGCCATCGACAATTCTGGGGAGGATGTTTTAAAAGGGCGCACCGTACCGGGCCGAAACCTTCAGGTCAATGTATGTTAAGTCCCGGAACCGAAGGCTCACGCTGCATTCACAGCTAACTTAGCCGGCCGAGGCCGCCGGCTGAGGGACGCTCTTCACGGGACAGACGATGAATTTCGAGGAACAGATCGCAGAGCTCGAGCGCGGCGCGCACGAAGTGCTGCTGGCCACTGATCTGGTCAGGAAGCTCCGGCGCGGCGCGCCGCTGCACGTCAAGGCGGGCTTCGATCCGACCGCCCCCGACCTGCACCTCGGCCACACGGTGCTGCTCAACAAGATGCGCCAGTTCCAGGTGCTCGGGCACACCGTGACCTTCCTGATCGGCGATTTCACCGGGATGATCGGCGATCCGAGCGGCCGCAATGCCACCCGCCCGGCGCTCTCGCCCGAGGAGATCCAGGCCAACGCGCGCACCTACGAGGCGCAGGTGTTCAAGATCCTGGACCGGGACAAGACCCGCATCGACTTCAACTCGCGCTGGCTCGGCAAGCTCACTTCCACCGAGATGGTGAAGCTGTCGGCGCACTACACCGTGGCGCGCATGCTGGAGCGCGACGACTTCGCCAAGCGTTACAAGGCAGGCCAGCCGATCTCCATCCACGAGTTCCTTTACCCGCTCGCGCAGGGCTACGACTCGGTGGCGCTGCGCGCGGACGTCGAGCTCGGCGGCACCGACCAGAAGTTCAACCTGCTGGTCGGGCGCACCTTGCAGGAGGCCTACGGCCAGGAGCCACAGGTGGTCGTGACCATGCCGCTGCTCGAAGGGCTCGACGGCATCCACAAGATGTCGAAGTCACTCGGGAACTACATCGGTATCACCGAGGACGCCGACGCCATGTTCGGCAAGCTGATGTCGATCTCGGATGAGCTCATGTGGCGCTACTTCGAGCTGCTGTCGTTTCGCCCGCTGGGCGAGATCCGCACACTGCGCAGTGAAGCCGGCGGTGGTCGCAACCCGCGCGACATCAAGTTCGAACTGGCGCGGGAGATCACCACGCGCTTTCACGATGCGACGGCGGCCGAACGCGCGCAGCGCAATTTCACGGCGCGCGTCAGCGAGCGCGCCGTGCCCGAGGATCTGCCGTTGCGCTCGATCGCCGCCGGACCCGAAGGCGTGCGGATCGCCAACCTCTTAAAGGAGGCTGGCCTTGCTGCCAGCACCTCGGAGGCGAATCGCAAGATCGACGAGGGGGCGGTCCGGATCGACGGAACCAGGGTCACCGACCGCGGTCTTACCTTGAGGCCTGGAGTGGAACACGTCTTCCAGGTGGGCTCGAAGCGCTTCGCCAGGCTTCGGGTCAAGCTCAAAGCTTAAACTAGGCCGTATTGAAATCCCGCCTGAGGCCCCCATATAAGGGACTCGGACGGCGCCTTCAGGGCGGCCGACCATCACCCCTGACGGGGCCCTGCGGCCTCGCCCAGGACGTAGCCTAGGGACGCCCAAGACCGCCAATAAGGCTCCCGCGGCTTCACATGACAATGCGTTGACAAGCCCAGATTCGGGGCTATACTGCGCGCCCCCTGCAGCCCCGGCCGCAATACGGACGAGGAAGCAGGGTTGTGGGCCGCCTATTTGGTTGACGGAATATGGCCGCTGGCTATACTTCCCGGCCCTTTTTCCCCAAGCCGCAGCGCTGCGGGGTGCTCTTTAAAAGTTTGGCAGGTAATTTGTGTGGGGACTCGCGTCGATAAGCCTTTGGCGCATTGACCGAGTGACCAAGATGATGTCCAGCAGTAAGTTGGAGCCATTTTGGATTTACTCTAGTTTGATGATTCTCGAAATCTTCAAGTGAAGAGTTTGATCCTGGCTCAGATTGAACGCTGGCGGCGTGCCTAACACATGCAAGTCGAGCGGTAACAGGTGTAGCAATACATGCTGACGAGCGGCGAACG
>Ga0210398_10000842_pt1 | contig 33647 bp, 30 predicted proteins | sample IncBWC4OmetaG_FD_161047 | JGI IMG/M metagenome (GOLD analysis project Ga0210398, IMG submission 161047) | Forest soil microbial communities from Barre Woods Harvard Forest LTER site, Petersham, Massachusetts, United States - Inc-BW-C-4-O | ecosystem: Environmental > Terrestrial > Soil >... | reverse complement strand
GAACAAGAAGGACAGTATCCACCCGCCCGGCGTCATCGAGTGGGGCACGACGCCGAAGGATTTCTTCGAGAAGAAGACCGCGATGATATGGACGACGACCGGAAACCTCACCAACGTGCGCAAGAATGCGCCGTTCCCGTTCGGCGTCGCCATGCTGCCGGCGCATCAGGGCCGCGGCTCGCCGACCGGCGGCGGCAACTTTTATTTCTTCAAGAAAATGTCCGACGACGAGCGCGCTGCCGCGTTCAAATTCGTCAAATGGATGACAACGCCCGAGCGCGCGGCGGATTGGGGCATCCAGACCGGTTATGTCGCGGTGCGACCCGACGCCTGGGACACCGACACCATGAAGAAATATGTCGCCGACTTTCCCGCCGCCGCCGTGGCGCGCGATCAGCTCAAATATGCCGTCGCGGAACTCTCGACCCACGACAATCAGCGCGTCACCAAGGCGCTCAACGACGGCATCCAGGCGGCGCTGACCGGCACCAAGACGCCGGAGCAGGCGATGAAGGATGCGCAGGCCGAGGCGGTGCGCATCTTGCGTTCCTATCAATGATGCACGGCCCCGAGCCGGCGGCGTTGGTATCGGCGGCGGCGACTCCGCCGCCGCGGCTTCAGTTTGCGGCGCAAATCCACGGCTGGCTGCTGTTGCTGCCCGCGGCGGTGCTGCTGGTGACGTTCACCCATTATCCTGCCGTCGCCACCCTCATCGACAGTTTCTTCTCGACCCCAAAGGGCCGCCGCGCCGCGGTGTTCGTCGGCGCGGACAATTATCAGGCCATGCTCGGCGACCCGGTATTCTGGCGCGCGCTCGGCAACAACATTGTCTACGCGGCGAGCGTCATTCCGCTGACCATCGCGCTTTCGCTTGCGATGGCGATCTGGGTCAACGGCAAGATCGCCGGCCGACCGTTCTTGCGGCTGTCGTTCTTCACCCCGACCGTGCTGCCGATGATCGCCGTCGCCAATATCTGGTTGTTCTTCTATGCGCCGGGCTACGGCCTGCTCGATCAGATACTCGGCCTGTTCGGCATCCCGGCGCACAACTGGCTCGGTAATCAGTCGACCGCGCTGGTCTGCCTGATCGCGGTCGCGGTCTGGAAGGATGCCGGCTTCTTCATGATTTTTTATCTGGCGGCTTTGCAACAGATGTCGCCGCAGCTTGCCGAAGCCGCCGCGATCGAGGGCGCCGGCCGCTGGTATGTCTTCCGTCGCATCACCTTTCCGTTGTTGATGCCGACGACCTTGTTCGTCCTGATCAACGCCGTCATCAATTCGTTCCGGCTTATCGACCATATCGTGGTCATGACCCAGGGCGGACCGGACAACACCACGGCGCTACTCTTGTTCTACATCTACGAAGTCGGCTTCAAGTTCTGGGACACCGCTTATGCGGCAACGCTGACGGTAGTGCTGCTGGCGTTGCTGGCGATTGTCGCGCTCGGCCAGTTCCTCATCCTCGACCGCCGGATCCATTATCAATGAGCCCTAAGCTGTCATTCCTGCGTAAGCGGGAATCCACATCCACGGCCGGAGCCGATATCGCACCGGCAGCGACCATGGGTCCCCGCTTTCGCGGGAATGACGGGATGGCTGCGCTCGAGACGGCGGGCGCCTGGCTGTTGGCGCTGATCTGGATCCTGCCGCTCGCCTATGCGCTGTGGGCGGCTATTCATCAGAGCGCCTATTCGGCGCATTTCGTGCTCGACGCGCCGCTGACATTGGAGAATTTTGCGCGCGCCTGGAACGCCGCGCCGTTTGCACGCTATTTCCTCAACACCTTTCTGCTCGTCACCATGATCCTTGCGGCCCAGCTCGTGTTGTGCACGCTGGCGGCTTACGCCTTCGCGCGCTTCATCTTCACCGGCCGCGATATCGCGTTCATTTTGGTGCTGCTCCAGCTCATGATCATGCCCGACGTGCTGATCGTCGAAAACTATCAGACCATGAGCGCGCTCGGCATCGTCGATACGATCCCCGCCATTGGGTTGCCCTACATGGCCTCCGCGTTCGGCATTTTTCTCCTTCGACAGACCTTCAAATCGGTGCCGCGTGAGCTCGACGAGGCGGCGCGGGTCGAAGGCGCCGGCCCGGTCGTGGTGCTGCTCAAGGTCTATGTGCCGCTGGCGAAGCCCGTTTACATCGCCTATGGCCTGGTTTCGGTCAGCTATCACTGGAATAATTTCTTGTGGCCATTGATCGTGACCAATTCGGTCAATACGCGGCCGCTGACGGTCGGCTTGCAGATTTTCGCTTCCACCGATCAGGGCATCGACTGGTCGGTCATCACCGCCGCGACGCTAATGACCTCGGCGCCGCTGCTGGTTGCCTTTCTGCTGTTCCAGCGCCAATTCGTGCAAAGCTTCATGCGCGCCGGAATTCGCTGAAGGGGGCGGCCGGCTACCATATGAGATCGAGCATCGCCTTCATCTCCGCCGTGCAAGCCTGCCAGAGCAGGTCTCGGCTCGAAGAGTCGACCTCTCTGCGCCACGCATCGTCGTGGCCATCGACGAAATGCATGCGCTCCTCCCGGAGCGCGTGAGCACGGACGAATGCGGCGATTGCCTTGTTGTCAGCGCCAAGCACGCCAGCGATCTTACGCAAGACGGCGCCGGGATCCCGGCAAACCTCGCCGTAAGTGATCCAGTGGATGCGGAAGGGCAGTTTTTTGTTATTGGCGCAATCGATCCAGGCTTGCAGCCACGGTAGGAAATTCTCGATGCACTGCCGCTCGATACGCCGCGCCAGCGGCTCGCCGCCGCCGTCGCATCCCCTGGCGAGATGATGCACTTGCGAGCGCGCCGCGGCGCGCGGATCGCGGATGAGCACAAAGATATCGCGCGGGTCGCGTCCTTGCAGCACGCCGAGATTGAAGTCGTTCGCGGCGAAATGATCCTGGGTGATGGCGCCGCCTTCCAGGAACATGTTGAGCCATGACGGCACCAGAAAGCGATTGGGAAAGCTGCCGGCGCTGATCTGCAGGACCGGAATGTCGAGCGCCCGCGCCAGGGTGTAGGTTAGCGTCGCGCTGGCCGAGCGCGGCATGCAGGCGATCAGGATCGGCGGCAAGCCGCGCTTCATGGCGGCAAGCTGGCGGTCGCGCAGAACGTGGGAGAAATTCACCTGATCGGAGAACAACAGATCGCTTTCGCCGGTCGGCATGGTGCGGGATTGGCGTAGCCGTTGCGCCATTTCCACCGGATCCGCGGCATGCGCGTGCAACAGGCCGAGGTGATAGTGCAGCGCTTCGGTGAAATAGCTTTGGTCGTTATCGAGCGAACCGCGGACGCCGATGTGGTTGAGTACGAAGTCGTTGGCGTGCCGGCTGCCGCGCCCGCGTTCGATGGCAACCGCCTCGGTCGCGATCTGTCGCGCCGCGCCCGGCGATAGCTGGCCCTTGAAACGGGATAACGACAGCTCCGACATGGCCTGCGGCCGCCGGCGATCCGCTTCCGACCGGTCCTCGCCGGCATCGACCCGCATTCCGTCGATGAAGCGCCGCGCCGGCCAGGCATTTGCAAAGTCGTTGAGATCGGCCGGCGGAGCGAAATGCGAATGCCAAATACGGATGTTGCCGACGGCATATTCGCCCAGGCCACGGTAGTTATAGAGCGGTGAGAGCACGTACGGCGTAACGCCGCACTGCTCCAGCGCCAAATTCAGAAACGGCTGGTCGCGCGGGAAATCGCTCGCGGCACCGACGGTCGCGCACAGATCGCGCCAGCGCTCGAGCACCTGGTGCACCGCTGCCGTCAGGTGAAAGAAAATGACGCCGGAATTGTACATGATCTGGTCGGCGGGCTCGACACCGAGCTCGCGCATGATGCGGGCGAAATTGAAGAATTCGGCCAGATTGTAATTCGGCGCCGGCGCCAGGGCGATGCCATGCTGCTCGGCCTTGGCGAAGCCGAGGCTCACATCGCCGATGATTTTTGCATCGGTGTCGAGATAGAGAAACGTGTCGTAACCGTTGGGCAGGAGATCGATGAGCCGCGATTTCTCGAGATTGTCGGCGTGAATAAGCCGCGTCTGCACGATCGAGGTGAAAGCAGGATTGTTCTTGGTGTATTTCGCGCCTTCCGCATCGGTGATCAGAACGCGGTCGGCTTCGATCGCCGCGGCACTGCGCGCGCTGTCGATGGCTTCATCGATGAAGCGCTCGCCCCAAGAGAACCAGACAATGGCGCGTTTCATCGCGCGCTACGCCTGGCTGTGTCATGGATGCGGCGCGCAATCATGCGTCAGCGCTTCGCGAAAGACGCCAACGCCGCGAATGTCGCGGCCCGATCGGTGGGCACGGCAAGCAAATCGTAGAATTCGCCGCCTTCATGGAGGTCGCCCATCTCCACGAGTTCGAACGCGTCATGAGTGGAATTTCGGTCGCCGCCGTCGCGAAAGCAACGATAATCGTAAAGGCAACAGATATGCTGCAACTTCGGGTAGGGTGACCCCGTGTCTTGCCATTTGCGCAATGGATATTTCGACGTAAAGAACCGGCCGGCCGCGCGCAGTTGTGTGTTCGGCGGCGCGCAAGCCGCCAATTCTATGTCCTCGGCGTCGATCTTGATGACCGCGACACGTCGCCGCGGATTCGAACAATCCTGAAGATCGTCCAGCGCGATGACCGGCATCGCCGCGGCTTTGGGGTCGGCCACGAAATCTCTCATGGATCGACCCCGGCCCGCCGGCCGATCTCGCGGCCGAGCCGGTCGAGGAACGCGTCGCAGGTTTGCTTGCGTCTCCACGCCGGAGCGTGTTCCTGCGCGAGCGCGGTAAGATCTGAGAGACTTGCCGCCGCGCGCATCACCGTCGCCGCAATTGCCGCGGGATCGTCTCCCTCGTAGACAAGGCCGCTCGTCCTTCCCGCGGTCACCTGGTCCGCCATCCACGTGCCTGCCGGGATCACCACTGGGCGGCCCATCACGCAAGCCTCGATGAATGGACCCGATGCGCGAGCCCGGTAGGGCGTTCGCTCGTACGGCAAGAGGACAAGATCGCACCGCGCCAGAAATGAGTGATAAGCCGCGAAATCGAGCGGTCCGTGCACCACCCGCACGTCCGGCTGCCCCTCAAGGCGGCAAAGTTCCTCGAGCGCCGGCGGTGCGAGGTCCTCATTGGCGATCTGCACCGCGAAATCGATCCGGCCCAGTTTTCGGGTCTCGGCGACGATCGCCGGGATGAGATGCGATCCCTTTTCGCGCCGCGCGCCGCCCGGAAAACCCACGACGGTCGGCTCGGCGCCCGCCCTGTTGCGCGGTGCGACGTACTCGGTGCTGATCATGTGGGGAATGTAGAGAATCTCGAGTCCGAGCAGAGCGCACAACTCCCGGCGCAGCTCCTCGACAGTGGCTCCGATCAACAGCCGGCGGGCGGCGTCGCCGTCGAGGCGTGCAAGCGCGGCTGCGGTGGCGTGAAACTCGGCGAGCTGTCGCGCGCGTTCTTGCGACCCGGCCCGATTCCACCGGTCACTGTGAAAGACTACAAGCGTCCATGGCTGCCTGCCGGCCGGCGTCTCGGCGAGCCAAGTCGCAAGCGCGCGCGTCTCGCACTGGGTGCCGGTGGTGACCAACAGCCAATCGTCGCATTGCACGATGGGATCGAGATGCCGATGCAGCATCGCGACGAAATCTGCGGTCCGTTCGTTGAACGACAGATCGCTGCGGAAAACTGGACAATGCAGCACGGCATGCGCTCCGGGCAGCTCCGTCCGCACCTCGTCGCTTGCATCTTCGCGGACGAAAAGGATGAAGTCCCAGCCACGCTGCGTCACCGCGCGCTGCAGGCCGAACGCCTCGGTGTAGCGGTGTCCCAGCATGCCGCCGAGGCGGTGATGGAAAGAGATGACGCGTATGCTCATGGCAATTGCTCCGTCGCGACTGAAAGCTCTGACATTGCCGTTCGCGACCTCGCACCATCGCGCTTGGCCCGAGTTGCCCAGGCCAGTCGCACCGTAGCAAGAGCCATGCTGGCTAAAAAAGGATTATTGCGGCCGACTCCGATCAATCGCCGCCTTGACCCTCCACGTGCCCGACGATAGCGTTCGCGTAACAAACACCGCGGGGAGGATTTGCCATGACGTCCTTCGCCATCACGCCGTTGACGGATCACACCGGCGCCGAAGTCACCGGCATCGATTTCACCAAACCGATCGACGCCGAAGCCGGCGCCACGCTCAATCGCGCCTTCGCCGCGCATCACGTGCTGGTGATGCGCGACCAGCACTTCGACCCGGAGCAGTTCAAGACCGCGGCGCGAGTGTTCGGTGAGCTGCAGATCCACGACAAGAAAGAGCAGCATGTCCCCGGCCATCCCGACGTCTATTATGTCTCCAACGACGTGATCGTGGACGGCAAGCGCGTCATTCCGGGCGAGACGTTCCATACCGACCACTCCAATCACCCGCGGCCGCCCAAGGCGACGACGCTGTTCGCGGTCGATCTGCCGTCGCGCGGCGGCGATACCCAATACGTCAACATGCACGACGCCTATGACGATTTGCCCGCGGCCACCAAGCAAAAGATCGACGGCCTGAAAGCCGTGCACGTCTATCAGAGCAAATACAGCCCACGCGCGCTGAGTGGCCTCAACGATGAGAGCCGCCGCAACCTGCCGCCGCCGGGCGTGCACCCGCTGGTGCGCACGCACCCGGAAAACGGCCGCAAGGCGCTGTTTCTCAATCCGGTACGCATGGAATCGATCATCGGCATGGAAGATGCCGATGCGCTCAAGCTGATCGATGAATTGATGCAGCACGCGACGCAGAAGAAATACGAATACCGCCACCAATGGCGTCACGGCGACTGGGTGATGTGGGATAATCGCAGCGTCATGCACCAGGCCAATCCCGATTACGACATGAACGAGCGCCGCTTCCTGTACCGGCTCATGCTCAAGGGCGAAGTGCCGGCGTGAACATCCGCACCATCCTCGTCGGCGCCTTCGTTGTCATCATCGCCTTTATCGGCGCCAGCGCGCTTCTCAATCTGCTATGGCCGAGCGCGGCCACGCTGCAACAAGGGCGGCCGGCGCTGGTCGCGGTGCCGCCGCTGCAGCCGCTGACCGGCACCTCGACGGTGCTGGCGCCCGCCGCCATCGCGCTCGGCGCGATCCGCGACGCGCTCGACGCGCAAGCGCCGCGCAATCTGTCCGGCAAGCCGCAAAATCCGGTGTCGCAGCTTCTGACCAATGCCGACCTCAACTTCGATATTGCGCGCGGGCCGCTCACCGTATCCGGCCGGCCCGACGCACTGATCGTGGTGACGCCCTTGACCGGCCAGTTCAAAGCCACCGGCACGATCGCCAGCGGCGCCAACTCGGTTAGCAACGCACTCGGCAATCTGGTCGGCGGCAGCGTCGGCCAGGCGGTGCAAAATCTGGCCGGCAAGGCTTTCGATCAGCACGCCGACTTCCAGGGCACGGTGACGACGATGTCGAAGCCGATCATTTCGCCGAACTGGCGGCTCTCGCCCAATCTTTCGGTGCAGGTCAATGTCGTCGACGTCATCCTGCCGATCGCCGGTCTGAAACTCAGCGTCGCCAACCAGGTGAAGCCGTTCCTCGACAATGCGGTGCGCAGCCAGACCGGCGCGCTCGAAACGCGGCTGCGCAACGATCCGTTCATCGAGAACGCGGCGCGCGGCGAATGGGTCAAGCTATGTCGCGCCATTCCGCTCGGCGCGGCGGCGCAGGGCATGCCGAACCTTTGGCTCGAAGTGCGCCCCACGCGCGCCATCGCCGCGCAGCCGAAGATCGACGGCAGCGCGGTGACGCTTCTGCTCGGCGTGCAGGCCGATACCCGCATCGTGCCGACCGAGACCAAGCCGAATTGCCCGTTTCCGCAAACGCTCGACCTGGTGCCGCAGGCCAACGACGGCAGCGTCAACATCGCGGTGCCGATCGATATTCCGTTCCCGGAAGTGAGCCGGCTCCTTGAAGCACAACTCGGTGGCAAGACTTTTCCCGAGGACGGCAGCGGCTCATTCACCGTGACCATGAAGCACGCCGCTATTGCCGCCTCGGGCGATCGGCTCCTGATCTCGCTCTTGGTCAACGTCAAGAAACGCGGCCTGTTCAGCTTTTTCGGCGCCGACGCCACGGTGCACGTCTATGGCCGGCCGGTGCTCGACCAGGACCGGCAGGTCTTGCGTTTTTCCGACGTGACGCTCGACGTGCAATCGCAAGCCGCGTTCGGCCTGCTCGGCGCCGCGGCGCAGGCGGCCACGCCTTACTTGCAAAAAATTCTTGCCGACAAAGCGGTGATCGACTTAAAGCCGTTCGCCGCCGACGCCAAGCAGCGCATCGCCTCAGCCGTCTCAGGCTTCGTCGCGCAAGGCAACGGCGTCTCCGCCAACCTCGCCGTCAATGACCTGCGCCTCACCGGCATCGCCTATGACGACAAGACACTGCGCGTGATCGCTAACGCCACCGGCGCGGTCAATGTGGCGGTGTCGTCGCTCGCAATGCAATAGGTCCGCAGCGACTCAATAGCCGCGTCGGCGCCGCTTCTTGGCGGCCTTCTTGGCGGCATAGCGCGCCTCGTTGGCGGCCGCTTGCTGCGCGCTCAAGACCGCGTCGCTGACGGTCTTTTGCCCGGGCGCCACGGTGTCCGCTTTGACCCTGTCGAGGACGAAGCGCGCATAATCGTCCATGTCGCCCTTGAACGGCTTGATGGTGCCGTCGGCGGTCAGCCACAGCCGGTCGGCGACCAGATCGATCAGCGAGCGGTCGTGGGTGATGAGAATGACGGCGCCGTCGTAATCGTTCAGCGCATCGAGCAGCGCGCGGCGGCTGTCGATGTCGAGGTGGTTGGTCGGCTCGTCGAGGATCAACAGGTGCGGCGCCGCCATGGCGATGAGATTGAGCAACAACCGCGCCCGCTCACCGCCGGACAGATTGGCGACCGTGGTTTCCTGCTTGTCGAAGGACAGCCCGAATTGCGCCAGCCGCGAGCGGCGCGACGATTCGCTGTCGTCGGGAAGCTCGCGCCGGATGATGTCGAGCGGCGTATCGTCAGGGTCGAGCGCCTCGATCTGATGCTGGTGAAACCAGCCCACCTTGATGCGGTTTTCCCGCTTCATCTGGCCGGCCTGCAGCGGCAGCGCGCCGGCGATCATCTTGGCGAAGGTCGATTTGCCGGCGCCGTTGACGCCCAAAAGCCCGATGCGGTCGTCGACGTCGAGCCGCAGGTTGAGGTTGCGCAACACCGTGGCCTTGTCGTAGCCGACCGCGGCATTTTCGAGCTGGATCAGCGGCGGCGCCAGCGGCCGCGCCGGCGACGGCAGCGTGAAGGGCGCCACGCGCTCCTCGACCGTCTCGGCAATCGGCTCCAGTTTGGCGAGCCGCTTGATGCGCGATTGCGCCTGCGTCGCCTTGCTGGCCTTGGCGCGGAAACGATCGATGAATTTTTGCAGGTGCGCCCGCTCGGCGTCCTGCTTGGCGCGCGTCGCGGCCTGCAGCCGCGTTTTTTCCGCGCGGCGGTGTTCGAAATCGTCATAGCCACCGGTGTAAAGGTCCAGCTTGCCTTCGCTCAAATGCAAAATGGCGTCGACCGAATTGTTCAAAAGCTCCCGGTCGTGGCTGACGATGAGCGCAGTCTTGGGATATTTCTTCAACCGCGCTTCGAGCCACAGCGCGCCTTCGAGATCGAGATAATTGGTCGGCTCGTCGAGCAGCAGCAGATCGGGCTCGGCGAACAAAGCCGCAGCGAGCGCCACGCGCATGCGCCAACCGCCGGAGAATTCCGCCATCGGCCGCTCGAGATCGGCGTTGGAGAAACCGAGCCCGCTCAAGATTTCGGCGGCGCGCGCCGGCGCGCGGTCGGCGTCGATGGTGTTGAGGTGCTGGTAGATCTCGGCAAGATGTTCCGGCTCGGCGGTCTCCAATTGCGCATTCAACGCCTCGCGCCGGGTATCGGCGGCGAGGATGGTGTCGAGCAAAGTGACCGGCGTGGCCGGATGCTCCTGATCGACCGATCCGATTTTTGCCGCCTTCGGCAACAGGATATCGCCCTCTTGCGCGGCAAGGTCGCCGACGATCAGCTTGAACAAGGTCGATTTGCCGACCCCGTTGCGCCCCACCAAGCCGACCTTGGTGCCATCCGGAATCGTGACACTGGCCCCATTGAAGAAGCGGCGGCCCCAGGCGTCGAAAGTAAGATTGTCGATCTGCAGCATTTTTTCGGAGGGGGGTGCCGGGGGATGATCGCGGATGCGAACGGAGCCGCTTCTTAATGCGGGTTGTTGCGGATGGCCAGCGGCGAAGTTGTACGAAGTCGATTATGGAGTCTGGGCGCGCGGATTTTGTCCGCGGCCCAGGTTGGCTTCAAGCTTGCGCTCCCGTGGCACCATCGCCAGCGTCAGCCGCTCCGTGCCGCGCAGCACGTCGAGCTTGACCTCTCGGCCGATGGTCTCGCCGGTGAGCGTGCGCACCAGATCGTCGGCGCCGGCGATGACGGTGCCGTCGAGACCGAGCAGGATGTCGCCCGTCTTCAGGCCGGCAAGGGCTGCAGCCGAGTCCGGCTCGATGGACGCGATCATCACTGCGCGTTCTTGGCTGATGCCGGCGGCGTGGCGCAGCCGCCGCGGGATCGGGGTGTGCTGGGCGGCGACGCCGATGAAGGCGCGCCGCACCCGGCCGTGGCGCACCAATTCGCCGAGCACGAAGCTCGCGGTGTTGGCGGCGACCGCAAAGCAGATGCCTTGCGCGCCCATGATCACGGCTGTGTTCACGCCGACGACTTCGCCGTGGGACGACACCAGCGGGCCGCCGGAATTGCCGGGATTGAGGGCGGCATCGGTCTGGATCACGTCGTCGATCAGCCGGCCGGTGCGCGAGCGCAAGCTGCGGCCGAGCGCCGAGACCACGCCGGTGGTCACGGTGGATTCAAAGCCGAGCGGATTGCCGATGGCGATCACCAATTGTCCGCGCTTCAATTTCTTGGAATCACCGAGCGGCGCCGCCGGCAAGGTCACCGGCTCGACGATGCGCAGCAAGGCGAGATCGGTGTCTGGATCGTCACCGACCAGACGCGCGGTGAGGTGCTGGCCTTCCGGCGTCGTCACCTCGATACGAGTGGAGGAACGGGAGGTGCTGCCCGCGCCGGCGACGTGGCTGTTGGTCAGGATCAGCCCATCGGGCGCCACCACGACGCCGGAGCCGGTGCCGCCGTGTGGGCGGCCATTGGCTTCGCCGGCATGGATGGCAAGCCCGACCACGGCGGGGCCGACCCGGTCGACCACGTCGATGACGGCACGCGAATAGGCGTCGAGGAGCGCTTGGTCCTCGACCGGAATTTTGGGTTCCGCAGCGGCGGCAGCGCCGCTGCCGCCCCAGGCGGCATCGTGCAAGGGTATGATTTTCATGTTTTGTCAGGTGGTTAGCCCAGCATCCGCTGGGGGCCGGCAATCCCGCCGGTCGCCCAGGTATATGGGAACCGGGCGGTGGCGAGGGAAGGGAAGGCGGCCCGCGGTTGACAGCGGCGGCGGCTTGTGGTGCCCCGGTCACCCTTGAGGGAAAAACTTATGGCTATCACTCGTGCGGCGCGCCTTGCCGTCCTGGTCACCGCCGCCGCGCTCGCCGGCTGCGGCCAGGGCCAGCAGCAGCAAAGCGCCGCCGCGCCGCCGGCCGTGACCGTGGCCAACCCGGTGCAGCGCACGGTGGTCGACCAGGACGAATATGTCGGCCGCTTCGCCGCGGTGGAATCGGTCGAGATCCGCTCGCGGCTGTCCGGCTATCTCTCTGCGATTCATTTCATCGACGGCCAGATGGTGCAGAAGGGCGATCTGCTGTTCACCATCGACCGCCGGCCGTTCCAGATCGCGCTCGAGCAGATGAAGGCCAATCTCGCTCAGGCGCGCGCCAATCTCGCCTTCACCGACGCCGACCTGCAGCGCGGTCAGCAATTGCTCGGCAACAAGACCATCACCGAGCAGGCTTACGATCAGCGCACCCAGGCCAAGCGCGTCGCCGAGGCTGCCGTCGCCGCGCAGGAGGCGATGGTGCATTCGGCCGAGCTCGATCTCGAGCAATACAGCGAATTGCGTTCGCCGATCGACGGCCGCATCGGCGACCGCCGGGTCGCCGTCGGCAACCTGATCACCGGCGGCGCCGGCGGCGCGACGACGCTGCTCGCCACCATCGTCTCGGTCGATCCGATCCGTTTCGAGTTCTCATTCGACGAAGCGTCGTATCTGCGCTACGTGCGCTTCGCCACGTCGAGCCAGGACGTCGCCAGCCTGCACGGCAATGTTCCGGTCACGCTCAAGCTGATCGACGAGAAGGATTTCCCCCACCAGGGCAAGATCGATTTCGTCGACAACGTCATCGACCGTTCCTCGGGCACCATCCGCGGCCGCGCCGTGTTCGACAACGCCGACGGCATTTTCACGCCCGGCATGTTCGGCCGTATCCGCGTGCCCGGCTCGCCGCCCTATACGGCGCTGCTCGTTCCCGACGCCGCGATCGGCACCGAGCAGGTGCGCAAATTCGTCCTCGTCGTCGACGACGGCAACGTGGTCCGGCAGAAATACGTCACGCTGGGGCAGATCGACGACGGCTTGCGTGTGGTCAAGGACGGGCTCGCTGCCACCGATCGCGTTATCGTCAATGGCCTGATGCGCGCGCGGCCCGGTCAGAAGGTGACGCCGCAGCAAGAAGGCACGCCGCCGGCTAAAGGGCCGAACGAAGCCAAGGCTGGGTAACATTTTTCTTTCCCCTCCCCCTTGTGGGGAGGGGTAGGGGTGGGGGTCGAGAGGTAACGCGCATTCGTCGACGCACGTACAGAACCTCCCGACCCCCACCCCTCCCTCCCCACAAGGGGGAGGGGGTTCGGCTGAGAGCGCCGGTCGTCCGCGTTCCAACTCGACGGAAAGTTTCCTGAATGCGCATCTCGCATTTCTTCATCGACCGGCCGATCTTCGCCGCCGTGGTCTCGATCGTGTTCGTCATCCTCGGCGGCGTGTCGTTCTCGCGGCTGCCGGTGGCGCAATATCCCGAGATCGCGCCGCCGATCATCAACGTCTCCGGCCAGTATCCCGGTGCCAGCGCCGAAGTCGTCGCCGCCACCGTGGCGACGCCGATCGAGCAGCAGATCAACGGCGTCGAGAACATGCTCTACATGTCGTCGAATTCGACGGCCGACGGCAAATTCTCGATCCAGGTCAGCTTCGATCTCGGCACCAATCTCGATATCGCGCAAGTGCAGGTGCAGAACCGCGTCGCCATCGCACAGCCGCGGCTGCCTGCCGACGTGCGCAATATCGGCGTCACGGTGACCAAGGCCTCGCCCGACCTGATGATGGTCGTGCACCTTTATTCGCCCGACAAATCGCGCGACGCGCTGTTCATGACCAATTACGCCACGCTGGAAGTCACCGACCCGCTCACCCGCGTCGACGGCGTCGGCTCGGTCACGGTGTTCGGCAGCCGCGATTATTCGATGCGCATCTGGCTCGATCCCGATCGCATGCAATCGCTGGGGCTGACCGCAAGCGACGTCACCGCGGCGCTGCAAGGCCAAAACATCCAGGTCGCCTCCGGCGTGCTCGATCAGCCGCCGGTGGCGCACCAGGGCGCGTTTCAGATCGCGGTGCAGACGCTCGGCCGCCTCGCCAATCCTGAGGATTTCGGCTCCATCGTGGTCAAGGAGACGCCGGGCGCGGTGGTGCGGCTCAAAGACGTCGCCGACGTCAAGCTGCAAGCGCTCGACTATTCGTCGAACTCCTATCTCGACCATGATTTTGCCATCGCGCTCGCCGTGTTCCAGCGCCCCGGCTCGAACGCGCTGTCGACCGCCGATGGCGTCACCGACCTGATGGCCAAGCTGTCGCAGCGGTTCCCGTCCGGACTCAAATACGACATCGTCTACAACCCGACGCAATTCATCCGGCAGTCGGTCGACGCGGTGATCGATACGATCTTCGAGGCCATCGTGCTGGTGGTGCTGGTGGTGATCATGTTCCTGCAAACCTGGCGGGCCGCGATCATTCCGCTGGTGGCGATCCCGGTGTCGCTGATCGGCACTTTCTTTTTCATGGCGGCGTTCGGCTTCACGCTGAACAATCTGTCGCTGTTCGGGCTGGTTCTGGCCATCGGCATCGTGGTCGATGACGCCATCGTCGTGGTCGAGAACGTCGAGCGCAACATCGCCGCGGGATTGGCGCCGCGCGAGGCGGCGCGCAAGAGCATGGACGAGGTCGGCTCGGCGCTGATCGCGATTGCGCTGGTGCTATGCGCGGTGTTCGTCCCGTCGGTGTTCATCACCGGCATTTCCGGGCAGTTTTATCGCCAGTTCGCGCTGACTATTGCCGGTGCCACGGTCATTTCGCTGATCGTATCGCTGACGCTATCGCCGGCGATGTGCGCGCTGTTGCTCAGGCCGCACGACCGCGAGCATCGCGACAGCTGGTGGGAGCGGCCGATCCACGGCTTTTTCGGCTATTTCAATGCCGCGTTCGACCGCGTCGGAACTGGCATTTCCTGGCTCGCCACCCGCACCGTACGGCGCGCCGCGATGATGGTCGTGATCTATCTGATCGTGCTCGGTGTCGGCTTTACCGTGTTCCGCAAGACGCCGATCGGCTTCATCCCGCCGGTCGACCGCGGTTACATTATCGTCGTGGTGCAATTGCCGCCGGGCGCGTCGCTGTCGCGCACCGACGCCGTGCAGCAGCGCGCGCTGGATATTGCGTTCGGCGTGCCCGGCATCGCCCACGCCATGAATATCGTCGGATTTTCCGGCGCGACCTTCACCAATGCGCCGAATTCCGGCGCGCTGTTTCTGGTGCTGGACGATTACAGCAAGCGCAGCCGCGATCGGCGGCAATCGGCGCCGGCAATCCAGGCCGAGCTGAACAAGCGGCTGTCCGCCATCCAGGACGCCTTCATCGTCGCCGTGCTGCCGCCGCCGGTCATGGGCATCGGCACCGCCGGCGGTTTCCGCATGATGGTGGAGGATCGCGGCGGCCGCGGCGCGGTGGCGTTGCGCGAAGCGGCCTCGGCCGTGATGGTGCGCGCCAATGGCACCACTGGCCTGTCGCAGGTGTTCACCTTGTTCGAGACCTCGACGCCGCAGGTCTATCTCGACATCGACCGCACCAAGGCCCAACTCCTCGGCATCAACGTGCAGGACGTGTTCAACGCCTTGCAGATTTTCATCGGCAGCTCCTACGTCAACGACTTCAACCTGTTCGGCCGCACCTTCCGCGTCACCGCGCAAGCGCGCGACGAGGACCGCCAGCGTATCGCCGACGTACTCAAGATCCGGGTGCGCAACTCGAACGGCGACACGGTGCCGCTCGGCTCGTTCACCACGGTGACCGACATCGCCGGGCCGTATCGGGTGCCGCGCTACAATCTTTTTCCCGCCGCCGAGATCGACGGCGCCGCCGCGCCTGGCTATTCGCAAGGCCAGGCCATCGCCATCATGGACAAGCTCGCCGCCGAGACGCTGCCGGACGGCTTTGCCACCGAATGGACGACGCTCGCCTACCAGCAGATCAGGGCCGGCAATACGGCGATGTTTGCCTTCGTGCTGGCGGTGGTGTTCGTGTTTCTGGTTCTCGCCGCGCAATATGAGAGCCTCACGCTGCCGCTCGCAGTGATCATGATCGTGCCGATGTGCCTCGTCGCCGCCATCACCGGCGTCATCCTGCGCGGCCAGGACAACAACATCCTCACCCAGGTCGGCTTCGTGGTGTTGATCGGCTTGGCGGCGAAGAACGCCATCCTGATCGTCGAATTCGCCCGCCAGCTCGAGGAGGAAGGCCGCACGCGCTGGGACGCCGCCGTCGAGGCGACGCGGCGGCGGCTGCGGCCGATCCTGATGACCTCGTTCGCCTTCATCCTCGGCGTCACGCCGCTGGTCTGGGCGATCGGCGCCGGCGCCGAATTGCGCCAGACGCTCGGCACCGCGGTGTTCGCCGGCATGATCGGGGTGACCGCGTTCGGCCTGGTGTTCACGCCGGTGTTCTACGTGATCGCGCGATGGATCGCGGAGCTCGGGGTGTGGCGTGGCGGGCGGCAGGCTGGTGCCCAGCCGGCGGAGTGATAGCGCTGCCGCGTCGCACGAAATGAACTGAAGAAAGCGGAATCCGACGTGAGTGGAGCTCCAAGCCATAGCGAATATGACCGCTCCGGCTCACCCTGGGAAGTGCTACGCGTTTTCGCCAAGCTCGGCGTTAGCTCCTTTGGTGGGCCGATCGCCCACATCGGCTATTTCAGAGAGGAATTCGTGGTCCGCCGACGCTGGATCGACGAACCCGCTTTCGCCGATCTGGTCGCGCTGTGCCAATTCCTGCCGGGGCCGGCCAGCAGCCAGGTCGGATTTTCCATTGGCTTGATGCGCGGCGGCTATCTTGGCGGCCTGGCTGCATGGACCGCCTTCACGCTGCCATCCGCTATTTTGCTCCTGCTCTTTGCATATGGCGCAAAATTCCTGCAGGGACCGATCGGGGCCGGCCTGCTGCACGGCCTCAAACTCGTCGCCGTGGCGATCGTCGCTCAGGCCGTTTGGGGAATGGCGCGCACGCTCTGCCCCGACCGCGAGCGCGCATCGATTGCCGCCGTCGTCGCCGTGATCATTCTGTTCAGCGCCTCGTCGGTCGCGCAGATCGGGGCGATCGCCCTTGGTGGCGTGGCGGGTCTGTGGCTCTGTCGCGGAGTACTGCCGGCATCCAACGACGACAGCCACATGGCGACGCCGGTCTCGCGCTCGGTAGGGCTGCTGGCGCTTGCTGCGTTTTTCCTGTTGCTCGGCGCGCTGCCGCTGCTGAACGGCGCGATCCATGCGCAAAGCCTGGCGCTGTTCGACGCGTTCTATCGGTCCGGCGCGCTGGTGTTCGGCGGCGGACATGTCGTTCTGCCGCTGTTGCGCGAGGCGACCGTGACGCCTGGCTGGGTCAGCGACGATACCTTCCTGGCCGGCTATGGCGCCGCGCAGGCCGTGCCCGGGCCGCTGTTTACATTTTCGGCCTACCTCGGAGCCGTCATGAAATCGCCGCCGAACGGCGTTGCCGGCGCTGCCATCAGCCTGATGGCCATTTTCCTGCCGGGCATCCTCGTGCTTATCGGCGCATTGCCGTTCTGGGAAACATTCCGGCGGCGCGCGAACGCGCAAGCGATCATGCGGGGCGTCAACGCGGCGGTGGTCGGCCTCCTCGGCGCGGCGCTCTATAACCCGGTCTGGACGAGTGCGGTGAAGACGCCGGGAGATTTTGCACTGGCGCTGGTCGGCTTCGTCCTTCTCGCCGTTTGGCAAGCGCCGCCGCTTGTCGTCGTCGCGATCAGTGCGGTCGGCGGAATAGGTCTGGCGCTGGCTGCGGCGGGGTAAATACTATGCGTTCCGGTTGGAGTTCTGCCCGCCGGGTAACCATCATGCCGCCGCACGGCTCGCCCAGCCGCGGAATAATGTCATAATACTGGTGTTGGTGGCCGGGTACTGCTGCCACGGGGCACGACAGCGGGGGCTGTCTCGCCCGTAACCTTCTGACCCAACTTACGATTCGGCCCAACCACAATCACCTGACAGGGAGACCACCACATGATCCGTATCGTGTTCGCCGTTGCCACCATGGCGGCCATTGCGCTCGGCGCCTGCGTTGCCGTGGCGCAGGAAGACCCGATCAAAGCGCGCAAGGCGCTGATGAAGGCTAACGGCGATCAGGCTAAAATCCTCTCCGACATGTCCAAAGGCGAGAAGCCGTACGATCAGGCGGCGGTGACCAAGGCGCTTGCGCAATTCCAGGACGCGGCGGCGAAGATGCCGGGCCTTTACCCCGACAACACCAAGGACGGCGACCCCAGCGACCAGTTCAACGCCAGCCCAAAAGTTTGGGAAAACATGGCAGACTTCAAGGCGCGGTTTGTCAAATTCGGCGAGGACGCCAAAGCCGCGACCGCCAGCGTGAAAGATGTGGACAGCCTCAAGACGGCGCTCGGCAATATCGGCAAGAACGATTGCGGCGCCTGCCATCAGGACTATCGCCTCAAGAAGGGCTGAACGAACGTCTGAGCGTAACGAGGGCGGGCGTCCGCGCGGACGTCCGCCCTTTCGTCATTCCGGGGCGGCCCGCAGGGCTGAGCCTGGAATCCATAAGCCCAGTGTTGCGGGGAGTTCTCCGGTGCTACTTCTGCGCAGATCGTGATTATGGATTCTGGGCTCGCCGCTGCGCGGCGCCCCGGAATGACGGCGGAGTGGCGCGGATATGAAAAGACACCTCACGCTGCGCAATCTCGCGATCATCATTGTACTCGGCGCAGTGTTCGGCTTCGCCGTGTTCTGGATCGTGACGATTCCGGCAACCGTGTCCGCATCCGCGCTGCCGCCATACGCACCGAATCTCGACAACGGCAAGACGATGTTCAATATCGGCGGCTGCGCGTCGTGCCACGCCGTCCCCGAAAGGGATCCGAAAAAAGTCGATCACACGCGGCTTGGCGGCGGCCTGGCCCTCGGGTCGCCGTTCGGCACCTTCTACGCGCCGAACATTTCGCCCGATGCCAAGGACGGCATTGGCGCTTGGAGCGAGGCCGATTTCGTCACCGCGATGTGGGACGGCACGGCGCCGGACGGCTCGCATCTGTTTCCGGCGTTTCCCTACGCTTCCTACCGGCACATGCAGCTCAACGACGTGCGCGACCTGTTCGCTTATCTCAAAACCCTGCCGCCGGTCGCAGGCAAGGTGCGCGACCACGACCTGTCGTTCCCATTCAACATTCGTCGCCTGGTCGGCGGCTGGAAGTTTTTGTTTCTCAAGGGCGGGCCCTGCGTTCCCGACCCGTCACAATCGGCGCAATGGAACCGCGGCGCCTATCTGGTCAACGGTCCGGGACATTGCGCCGAATGCCATTCGCCGCGCAATTTTCTCGGCGGCATCATCGACAGCCAGCGCTTTGCCGGCGGTCCGGCGCCGGACGGCAAAGGCTGGGTGCCGAACATCACGCCGGCAGGCCTCGGCCACTGGGGCGACGACAAGGTGGCGTGGTCGGAACAGGACATCGCGCATTTCCTCGACGACGGCATGAACCCGGCCGGTGATTTCGCCGGCGGCGGCATGACCGACGTGGTGGCGAACACGTCGCAGCTCAGCGCCGCCGACCGCGCCGCCATCGCCCATTACATCGCGTCATTGCCGCCGATCAAAGGCCCCACGCCGCCGCCGAAAAAAGAGTGATAACGTAACGCGGATGAAAGTGAGGCCGATTTCCTTACCTCCCCCTGAAAGGGGGAGGACGGTGAGCGAAGCGAACCGGGTGGGGGTTTGTCTTCGCGCGCTGACCCCCACCCGATCGCTTGCGGCGATCGTCCTCCCCCTTTCAGGGGGAGGTTGAACATATGAACACCGGCAAAGGCATCGTTCTCAAGCTGATCTCGGCGGTGCTATTCGCCGTGATGTCGGCATTGATCCGCTATCTCGGTGCGCGCTATCCGATCGGCGAGGTGGTGTTCTACCGCTCGGCCTTCGCCATCGTGCCGGTGGTGCTGGTCTATGCCTGGCGCGGCGAGCTGATGGCCGCGGTGCGCACCGAACGCCCGCTCGGCCACGCCAACCGCGGCGTGCTCAGCGTCGTCGGCATGTTCTGCAATTTCGGCGCGTTGGCGCGGCTGCCGCTGATCGAGGCCAACGCCATCTCCTTCACTTCGCCGCTGATCAGCGTGGCGCTGGCCGCGCTAGTCCTCAAGGAGCGCGTGCGCATCTACCGCTGGTCGGCGGTGACGATCGGCTTTGTCGGCGTGCTGGTGGTCCTGGCGCCGCATTTCTCCGGCGACGAATTGACCATCGCCATGGCGAGCGCGACCAGCGTCGCCGGCGTGATCTACGCGGTCGCCGGCTCCGTCACCAATGCCGGCACCATGATCCAGACGCGGCATCTGACCAAGAGCGAGACGACATCATCGATCGTGTTCTACTTCTCGCTGATCTGCGCGCTCGCCGGCCTCGTTACCTGGCCGTTCGGCTGGATCACGCCGACGAGCCACGAGTTCGTGGCGCTGATGTGCATCGGCTTTCTTGGCGGCACAGGACATATTCTCCTGACCGAGAGTTATCGCTACGCCTCGGCCTCGATGCTGGCGCCGTTCGACTATACCTCGATGATCTGGGCGCTGGTGCTCGGCTACGCGTTCTTCGGCGAACTGCCGACAGTCATGATCGTGATCGGATCCGCGATCATCGCCGCCGCCGGCCTATTCGTGATCTGGCGCGAGCGCCAGCTCGCCTTGGCACGCCGGCGGGCGGTGGAGGGAACGACTACGAGCCTCCAAACGCCTTGAAGGTAATGATGGTGCGGGTGTCGGCGACGCCGGCCACGGTCTGCACCTTCTCGGCGATGAAATGGCCGATATCGGTCGAGGGATCGACGTAGAATTTCACCAACAGATCGAAGTCGCCCGCGGTCGAATAGATTTCCGAGGCGATCTCGGCGTCGGCGAGCTTATTGGCGACCTGGTAGGACTTGCCGAGCTGACATTTGATCTGCACGAAGAAGGGGATCATGCGCGCCTCCGGACGGGTAAGATAGCATATATATCCGTCCCCGCTATCGCGGGGCAGGATGACGAGGGAAGACCCAAAGTATGGATGCCCCGGCCGAATATGCCGACATCACCGCCGACGTGCTGGCGCGGATCAGGAGCCGGGCGCCGCGGGTGCATTGCATCACCAATTCGGTGGCGCAAGCCTATACGGCGAACATGCTGCTCGCGGCCGGTGCCATCCCGTCGATGACGATTTCGCCCGAGGAGGTCGCGGTCTTCGTCGCCGGTGCCGATGCGCTTGTGGTCAATCTCGGCACCTTCGATGCCGAGCGGCGCACGGCAATCGATGTGGCACTGGGCGCGCTGGGGCAGGGTGGGAACGGCGAGGGCAAGCCTTGGGTGCTCGACCCGGTCTTCATCGAACGCTCGCCGGCGCGGGCGCAATTCGCGCAAAGTCTGGTGAGCCGCAAACCTGCCGCGGTGCGGCTCAATCATCACGAATTTACAGCCCTTGCCGGCAGCGATGCCGCAGGTGACGCACCGGCGCGCTTTGCCGAACGCCACGACACGGTGGTCGCGCTCACCGGCACCACCGACGTGGTGACCGACGGCGAGCGTTCGGCAAAAGTCGCCAACGGCGACCTGCTGATGGGTCTGGTCACCGCCATGGGCTGCGCCGGCTCGGCGCTGGTCGCCGCCGCTTTGACGGTCGAGCGTGATCGCTGGCGCGCCACCATCGCCGCGCTGGTCGCGCTTGGCGTCGCCGGCGAGGTGGCGGCGGAGAACACAAGCGGGCCGGGGCGCTTCGCCAGCTGGATCATCGACGCGCTCCATGGTCTCGACGGCGCTACGTTGCGGGCACGCACCAGAGTGACAGCATGACAGTGGATCTTCGCCTCAATGCCATCGTCGATCCGGAGCGCTCGGGCGGCCACGATCTCGCCGACCTGGCACGATTGTGCGCGCAAGGCGGCGCGACGCTCATTCAATTGCGCGACAAGCTCAGCGAAACCCGTGCCATGGTCACGCGCGCCCGCGCGATAAAGACGGCGCTCACGCCGTTCAACGTGCCCCTGGTCATCAACGACCGCATCGACGTGGCGCTCGCCGCCGGCGCCGACGGCGTGCATGTCGGCCAGGACGACATGGCGGTCGAGGATGCGCGAAAGCTGCTAGGCCGCGACGCCATCATCGGGCTGTCGATCAAGACCGTGGCGGAGGCGCAAGCCGCGCCGGTCGCGCTGATTGACTATGTCGGCTCGGGCGGCGTCTATGTGACGGGCTCGAAGCAGCAGAAAAACGCGCCGATCGGCCCCGAAGGCCTTACGCGCGTCATCGTCGCGTTGCATGCGCGGGCGCCGAAACTGCCGGTCTGCGGCATCGCCGGCATCGATGCCGGCAACGCCGCCGCCGTGATCACCGCCGGCGCCGACGGCATCGCGGTGATCTCGGCGCTGTCGCTTGCGCCCGATCCGGCCGCCGCCGCGCGTGCCTTGCGCGCAATCGTCGACGCAACGCTGGCGAAGCGGAGCAGGTGATGGCCGTTCCGGTCGCACTCACCATCGCCGGCTCGGACTCGAGCGGCGGCGCCGGCATCCAGGCGGATCTCAAAACCTTCGCCGCACTCGGCGTCTATGGCGCCTCTGCGATCACCGCGCTGACAGCGCAAAACACCACTGGCGTTGCCGCCATCCACCATGTGCCGGCCGAGTTCATCGCCGCGCAGATCGACGCGGTGTTCGCCGATCTCGCCGTCGGTGCGGTGAAGATCGGCATGCTGGGCAATGCCGCGGCCGCCGGCGCCGTCGCGGCGGGTCTCGACCGGCATCGCCCGCGCCACGTGGTGCTCGATCCGGTGCTCGTCGCCTCCACCGGCGCCGATCTGTTGCGCGCCGACGCCATGGACGGGCTGCGCTCATTGATGTCGCGCGCCGACGTGGTCACGCCCAATCTGTTCGAAGCGGCGGCGCTGCTCGACGCGCCGATGGCGCGCGATGAGGACGACATGCGGGCGCAGGCGCAAAAGCTGCTCGCCTTCGGCGCCGGCGCGGTGCTGATCAAAGGCGGCCATGGCGGCGGCCCGGACAGCGTCGACCTCTTGGTCGAGGCCGACGGCTGCGCGCGGTTTACCGCACCGCGTATTGCAACCAAGAATACTCATGGCACCGGCTGTACCTTGGCGGCGGCGGTCGCCGCCGGCCTCGCCAAGGGGCTTGCTCTCAACGCGGCGGTGCGCGAGGCCAAGGCCTATGTCAGCGCCGCCATCGCGGCAGCGGACCGGGTCAAAATCGGCGCCGGCAACGGCCCGGTGCATCATTTTCACAAGTGGTGGTAAGTTCCGCCGCGAGGCTACCGAGGGTGGCGCGGTTCCGATACATTTTCGCGACGTCGAGGACAGGAGGGGAGCGTAATGCGCAAATCAGTCGTGCTGCCGGCGGCCGCGGCCACGCTTGCCGCCGCGGCGTTGTTGCTGCCGCTGCGCGGCCAGGAGGCGGTGGCCGAAGAGGCGCAAGCCTTCGTCAATGTGGTCGATCTCGAAATCAGCCCGGCCTCGATGCCGAGATTCCTCGCGGCACTCAAGGACGACGGCGCGGCGACGATCAAGGAGGCCGGCACGCAGGAATTCGTCAGCTCGGTCGCGCAAAAAGACAAGAACCACGTCTTCATCTTCGAGGTCTTCAACGATTCCGCCGCCTGGGACGCGCATCAGAAGACTACGACCTATGCGAAATTCCTCGGCATCACCATGATGATGATCAAAACCTACGCGATCAGGCCGTTCACCTCGTTTGCCCTGAAAAAGAGCAGCGCGCCGGCGCCGCAGGCCGACCCGCCGCTGCTCCTCAATCTCGATGAGATCGACGTCGTCGACGGGCAGATCGACAAATTCAAAGACGCGGCGATGACCCATGCGGTGGCATCGGTGCAGGATCCCGGCTGCCGCGAGTTCGACATCGTGGTGTCGCAGACCAAGAGCAACCACGTGTTGATGTTGTCGGCCTTCGACGCCGCCGCCGCGCTTGAAGCGCATCAAGCGAGCGACCATTACAAGGCGTATGTGTCGGCCACCAAAAGCATCGTCAGCATGAGCACGGCGATGCCGCTGTCGTCGGTCGCCGTGCTGACGAAGTAACAGCGAGCGACACGCTCAGCGTTGGTGCATCGATCAACTTGCCGGCGCGCCGGGCTGCTTCAGCGGATGGGCGCGGGCGAAGGCGTCGATCTGCGACAGCGCGTTGGCGATCCGGGAAAAATTCGCAAATGGAGCGGTATCCACTGCGAAGAATTTTGCGCCGGCGGCTTGGCTCGCCAGACAGATATCGGCGAGCGTGACGGTATCGCCGTGGCAATAGCGGCCGGTGGCCTTGTCGGCGAGATTGGTTTCGAGCGCGCTCAGCGCCATCAGGTGCCAATGCTGGCACCATTTGATGCGGCTCGGCTCGTCGAGCTTGAACTCGTGCTCGAGATATTCGCGCACCCGCGGCACGATCAGCGGATGGGAATCGCAGGCGACGATCTGCGCCAGCCCGCGCACCCGGGCGCGGCCTTTCGGATCGCGCGGCAATAGCGGCGGGCTCGGGTGGGTCTCGTCGAGATATTCGATGATGGCGAGCGACTCGAACAAAGCCGGCCCGTCGCCGTCGACCAAAGCCGGCAGCGCCATCATCGGATTGACCGCGCGATAAGCCGCCTCGCGCTGCGCGCCTTTCATCAGGTTCACGTCCATCACCTCGTCCGGCACGATGCCTTTGAGATTGAGCGCGATGCGCACCCGATAGGTCGCGAGCGAGCGCCAGAATGAAAAAAGCTTCATTGGATGATCTCCTAATCGGTTCCCGGATCGGCCTTCAATCCCGCCGCCTCGATGCCGGCGACGGCGCACATTTCGTCCTTGTCCGAGGTGTCGCCGGAAATGCCGCAGGCGCCGACGATAGCGCCCGAAGCATCCTTGATCAGCACGCCGCCCGGATTGGTGACCATGCGGCCGTGGCTCGCCGCCGCCAGCATGGTGAAGAATTGCGGCGTCTTCGCCGCGCGGCCGGCGAGCGTACGCGAGCCGAAACCCATGCCGAGCGCGCCCCAGGCTTTGCCGTACGCGATATCGAAACGCAGGATGCCGGATTTGTCCTCGCGCTTGAAAGCGACCAGATGGCCGCCGGAGTCGAGCACGGCGACGGTGAGCGGCGCGAGATTGCTGTCGCGGGCTTTTTTCAAGGCGACGTCGACGATAGTGGAGGCTTGCGCGAGAGTGACTGACATGTTCGCTCCAGTGTTGAGTGAGATCTTTTATGGCTTGCCGCGGCCCGGCCAATAGACCGTTTGCCGCGAGGCGTCGCGGGGGCCAAGACCCTTGGCGTTGGATTCCTCCAGCGCGGCCAGCGCTGCTTTCGCCGCCGGCATGTCGGCGCCCTTGGCGGCGCCGGTGGCGATCATGGTTTTGAGGTCTTTCACCGCATTGGCGATGCTGAACGTGGTCGGGCCGGGATCGCGGTTTTCCATCATGGCGACGATCATGTCGGCGCGCAGCTTGAATCCGTTGTTGGCACCGTTGCTCTCGGTAAACAGGCCGATGAGGCGCTTTGGCTCCCAACCGAGGTCGCGGATGAGCGAGAAGGCTTCGGCGTAGGCCTGCCAGCCGATCATCAGCGGCAGATTGATGGCGAGCTTCATCGCGGAGCCGGCGCCGACCGCACCGCAATGCTCGACCTTGCGGCAAAGCTGGTCGAGGATCGGCGTGGCGCGCGCCGCGTCGGCGGGCTCGGCTCCCATGAGCCCGAGCAGCTTGCCTTGCCGCGCCGGCGCAGTCGAGCCGCCGACCGGACATTCGACGAAGGTAGCGCCCTTGGCCCGCACCTGCGGCGCCAGCGTGGTTTCCACGCCCGGCGGCACGGTGCTCATCTCGATGAACAGCTTGCCCTTCACGTCGCCCGACAACAGGCCCGACGGCCCGTGATAAACCGCTTCGATCGCCGCGCCGTCGGTCAGGATGGTGATGACCGCTTCGCTGGCGGCGGCGACCGCCGTGGGACTGGCAACGACCTTGGCGCCGGCTTCTGCAAGCGGCGCCGTTCTCGCCGCGGTGCGATTCCACACGGTCACCTGGTGCCCGGCTTCCATGAGCCGGGCCGCAATGGCGCTGCCCATGGCACCCAGTCCCGCGACTCCGATTTGCATGCGGTACTCTCCTGACGCTTCCCGGCGCGGACATTATGCGATCGCTGGGCGGCGAGAAAGCCGCTTGCGCGGGGAGGGCGGATGCCATATCGCCTCGCGACGCAGCGACAATGAGGAATGGAATGGCTTCGGGAAACAAAGGTGCCGTCGGCATCGTCGGCCTCGGCATCATGGGCGGCGCGTTCGCGCAAAATCTCGTGGCCGCCGGCTGGCGCGTGATCGGCTACGACATCGCGCCGCAGCGGCGCCGTGCGATGGCGCGCGCGGGCGTGGAGATCGCCGGCGACGCCGGCGAGGTGGCGCGCAAGGCCAAAACCATCATCACCAGCCTGCCAAGCCCGAAGGCGCTGGCCGCGACGGTCGACACCATCGTCAAGGCCAAGGTGCCGCGCCGCGTCATCGTCGAGGCCTCGACCTTCACGCTCGAAGACAAAACCGCCGCCGAAGCCAGGCTGCGCAAGGCCGGCCACGTCATGCTCGACTGCCCGATGAGCGGCACCGGCGCCCAGGCCAAGGTCAAAGACCTCGTGGTCTATGCCTCGGGCGACCCCGGCGAGATCAAAAAGCTTAAAGCCTTGTTCGCGGGCTTCACCCGCGCCGTGCACGACGTCGGCGCCTTCGGCAACGGCAGCCGGATGAAATACGTTGCCAACCTTTTGGTCGCCATCCACAACGTGGCCACCGCCGAGGCCATGGTTCTGGGCATCAAGGCCGGCCTGCCGCCGCAACTGATCTTCGACCTGATCAAGACCGGCGCCGGCAATTCGCGCATTTTCGAACTGCGCGCGCCGATGATGGTGAAGAACGACTACGGCGCGCCGACGATGAAGATCGCGGTCTGGCAGAAGGACATGGACGTCATCGGCGGCTATGCGCGCAAAATCAAGGTGCCGACGCCGATGTTCGATGCTTCAAGCGCGATCTACGCCAAAGCGCGCAAGAGCGGCTACGACGATCAGGACACCGCCGCGGTCTGCGCGGTGCTGGAGAAAATGGCTGGCGTGAAACGGAGCAGGGCAAAAAAGCGCTGAGCCGGGCGGGCCTGTCGGGCGCGGCCCGAATATGCGACAGTCCGCCAAAATCATCGGTCACAGGAGGATCGTCATGCTGCGGACCGCACTCGCCGTTACAGTCACGCTCATGACCGGGGCTTTCATGCCCTGGAGCGCCAACGCGCAGCAGTCGATCGACTGGGACAAGATCCAGATCAAGACCACCGATCTCGGCAACAACACCTACATGCTGATGGGCCAGGGCGGCAACATCACGGTCGCCGTCGGCACTGACGGCATCCTCATGGTTGACACTCAGTTCGCGCCGCTCTCCGACAAGATCAAAGCCGCGATCAAAGCGCTCTCTCCGCTGCCGATCAAATACGTCATCAATACCCATTTCCACGGCGACCACACCGGTGGCAACGAGAACTTCCAGAAGGATGGCGCTATCGTGTTGGCGCAGGACAACATCAGGGTGCGGCTCGCCGCAGGAACGACGAACGGCACGACCGGCGTGAAGGTACCTCCGGTGGCGCCCGGCGCGCTGCCCAAGCAGACTTACGTGGGCGGGACGATGACGCTTGAGGTCGGCGGCCGCAAGGCGATGCTGATGCACATCAACAACGCGCATACCGACGGCGACACGCTGGTCTATTTCGCCGACGCCAACGTGCTGTGCACCGGCGACATCATGAACAACAACCACCGCTATCAGCAGGTCGATTTCGCCAATGGCGGCGATATCCGCGGTGTCGTCCGCGGCACCAACGAATTTCTCAAGCTGGCCAACGACGACACCAAGGTCGTGGTCGGCCATGGCCCGCTGGCCAAGAAGGCGAATGTCGCGGAGTACAATGCGATGGCGAAGCTGGCCCGCGAGCGCGTCGGGCAGCTGTTCCGCGATGGCAAAACCGAGAGCGAGGTCTTGAGCGCAAACCCGCTGCAGGACCTCAATCCGGCTTGGGCCGCCGATGATCAGGCGGCAATGAATTTCCTCAAGCAGGTCTACAACTCGTTCAAGCGCTCTTAGATAACGCATGTCGTCGCTCGAAAGCGAAGCGCGCATGGGCGCGGTCAAGACTCACCAGCAGCGCAGCGAGACGCGCGACGGCATGCGCATCGACTGGGATGTGCCGATCGCGATGGACGACGGTCTGGTGCTGCGCGCCGATGTGTTTCGCCCCGTCAAGGACGGTCACTACCCGGTGATCCTGAGCTATGGCCCCTACGCCAAGGGTCTCGCGTTCCAGGACGGCTATCCCAGCGCGTGGCAGCGCATGGCCGAAAAGCACCCCGACGTCACCGCGGGTTCGAGCAATCTCTACCAGAGCTGGGAAGTGGTCGATCCGGAAAAATGGGTGCCGCACGATTATGCTTGCGTGCGCGTCGATTCCCGCGGCGCCGGCTGCTCGCCCGGCGTGATCGATCATTTCTCGCGGCGCGAAACCAAAGATTTCTACCAGTGCATCGAATGGGCAGGCGTGCAGCCGTGGTCGAACGGCAAGGTCGGGCTCAACGGCATTTCCTATTACGGCATCAACCAGTGGCACGTGGCGTCGCTCGAGCCGCCGCATCTCGCGGCCATGTGCATCTGGGAGGGCGCAGCCGATTGGTATCGCGATATGACGCACCACGGCGGCATTCTCTGCACGTTCTGGGAAAACTGGTACGACATGCAGGTCAAGACCGTGCAATACGGTGCCGGCGAGCGCGGCAAGAGGAGCCGCGTGCACGGCGAACTGGTGTGCGGGCCGCAGACGCTGTCGGAAGCGGAGCTTGCCAAAAACCGCAGCGATTTTGGCAGCGAGATTTGCGCTCATCCGTTCGACGACGCCTATCACCGCGCCCGCTCGCCGGTGTGGTCGAAGGTCAAGGTGCCGTTTCTGTCGACGGCGAATTGGGGCGGCCAGCCGCTGCATCCGCGCGGCAATTTCGAAGGGTTCGTCCGCGCCGCCTCGAAGAACAAATGGCTCGAAGCGCACGGCATCGAGCACTGGACGCATTTCTACACCGATTACGGCCGACAATTGCAATTGCGCTTCTTCGATCATTTCCTGCACGGCAAAAACAACGGCTGGGACAAGCAGGCGCCGGTGCAGCTGCAGGTGCGCCACGTCGATCGCTTCGTCGAGCGTGCGGAAAACGAATGGCCGCTCAGGCGCACCAAATGGACGCGGTTTTATCTCGATCCGTCCGATGCCGTGCTCGCCGACAAGCCGGCGAAGAAGAAAACGACGATCCGTTTCGACGCCATGGGCGACGGCGTCACCTTTCTCACGCCGCCCCTGGCACACGAAACGGAGATCACCGGACCTTCGGCGCTGAAACTGTTCGTCTCGTCTTCGACTGCGGATGCCGACATTTTCGCCGTGTTGCGCGTCTTCAGCGGCGACCTCAGGGAAGTAGTGTTCCAGGGCGCCATCGATCCGCATACGCCGATCGGCCAAGGCTGGCTGCGCGCCTCGCACCGCCAGCTCGACAAAAAGCTGTCAAAGCCATACCGGCCGTATCACACGCATGCGAAAAAGCAGCCGCTCAAGCCAGGCGAGGTGGTGGCGCTCGATATCGAAATCTGGCCGACCTCGATCGTGGTGCCGGCGGGCTATCGCGTTGGGCTCACCGTCCGCGGCAAGGATTATGTCTATCCCGGCCCGAGCGGCGGCAAGCTGTCCAACTTCAAGAACGAGCTGACCGGCTGCGGGCCGTTTCTGCACGACGATCCGCGCGACCGGCCGGCGGAGACTTTCGGTGGCGAAACCTCGCTGCATTTCGGCGGCGCGGCGCGGCCTTATTTGCTGCTGCCTGTTATTCCGCCAAAGAAGAAGAAAAAATAATCTCAAACCGCGACGTTTGCGGCACTTTACAGGGCGGAACGGCTTGGCCAATGTTGGCTCGAAATTGCCGTTGCGTGGGGGCGCCGCGGCCAGCTATGCACCCATACAAACGGGGCCAGAGGGAGGATACGAATGTCTCGCAAATCCATGTCACGGAAGGTCAGTCGCCGCACGGTCTTGGCCGGCACCGCGGCCGGCGCCGCCGCCGCGCTGACTCGCTTTCCGACGCCCGCCATCGCCCAGGCCGAGCCGTTCAAGCTCGGCCTGCTCACCGTCAAGACCGGGCCGCTGGCGCAGGGCGGCATCCAGATGGAACAGGGCGTGCTGACGTTCCTGAAGGAAAAAAATTACACCATGGCCGGCCGCAAGGTGGATTTCATCTCCGCCGACACCGGCGGCAATCCGGCCGGCACCAAGACCAAAGCCCAGGAGCTGGTCGAGCGCGACAAGGTCGACGTCATCCTTGGGCCGCTTGCCGCGTTCGAGCTCTATGCGATCAGTGATTACATCAAAGAGCAGAAGATGCCGACGCTGAGCCTCGCGGCGGCCGACAACCTCACCCAGCGCACGCCCAATCCATTTCTGCTGCGCGCCTCGGCGACCTCGTCGCAAGCCTGTCATCCGATGGGGCATTACGCGGCGACCGAGCTGAAGTACAAGCGCGCCTTCTGCATCACCGAGGATTTCGCCTTCGGTTACGAGCAGATGGGCGGCTTCCAGGCGGCATTTGCCAAAGACGGCGGCTGCGTCGTCAACAAGTTATGGCCGCCGCTGGTGACGCCGGACTACACGCCCTACATCGCCCAGATCGCCGATTGCGACGTCGTCTGTCAGGGCTTCGCCGGCTCGAACCCGCTGCGCTTCATGAAGCAATATGCGGCCGCCGGCCTCAAATATCCGGTGGTGACCGGCGAAACCGGCGGCGACGATGCGTTGCTCAAGAGCTACGGCGAGGAGGCGATCGGGCTGGTCAGCTGCTGCCCCTATACGCTCGATCTGCCAATCGACGGCAACCAGCGCTTCATCGACGGCATGTTGAAGAATTACGATACCATCCCGGGCCAATATGCCGGGCTGCTCTACGTCAACTGCCAGGTGGTCGAAGCGGCGTTGAAGGCGGGCGCCGACGGCAAGGATAAAGAGAAGTTCATGACCGCGCTGCGCGCGGTCAGTCTCACCGATACGCCACGCGGGCCGCTCAAGTTCGACCATTTCGGCAACATCGTCGGCAACTTCTACATCCGTAAGATCGGCACCGAGGGCGCCAAATACGGACTCAAGGTCTGGAACAAGACCATCAAGACCTACGAGAACGTTAGCCAGTTCTGGGATTGGCCGGAGCAGGAATACCTCGCGCACCCGGTCTATTCGCGCGATTATCCGCCACTGACGAAGTGTTGACGCTGTCCTGTCATCATCCGCGAATGCGGATGATCCAGTAGTCAAAGAGCGTGCAGTGTCGCACAGTGCAGAGACTGCACCTGTCGGGATTACGGGATGCTCCGCCTTCGCGGAGCATGACGAGTCACAGGGTCGGCGGAAATGACGTTCTGGCTGCTGCTCACCGTCAATAGCGTGACGTTCGGCGGTCTGTTGTTTCTGCTCTCGGCCGGATTCTCGCTGATCTTCGGGCTGATGCGGATTCCGAACCTGACGCACGGCTCGATGTTCATGGTCGGCGCCTATCTGGGCACCACGTTCTTTTCCGGCGCGCTCGGCTTCACCTTGAATTTCTGGGTCGGCGCGATCATCGCGGCGTTCGAAGTGGCGGTGCTGGGCGCGCTGATGGAGCGGCTGTTGCTGCGCCGGCTCGCCGGCCAGCAATTGGCCCAGGTGCTGGTGACGCTCGGCGTCTCCTTCATGGTCGCCGATCTTTGCCTGATGGCCTGGGGCGGCGACCCGATCTCGGTGGCGACGCCGCCGGGGCTCGGCGGCTTCATCCGCGTCGGCACCGCGGCGGCGCCGCTCTATCGTCTCGCCATCATCGCCATCGCCGTGGTGTTCGCCATCGCGCTGTGGCTGATGCTCGAGCGCACCCGGCTCGGCGCCATGATCCGCGCTGGCGTCGACGATCCGCAGATGGCGCGCGTGGTCGGCATCCGGGTGTCGCAGCTGTTCACCCTCGTATTCGGCTTGGGCGCTGGGCTCGCCGGTTTTGCCGGCGTGATCGGCGCGCCGATCCTGTCGGTCTATCCGGGCCTCGATCAGGACATGCTGCCGCTGGCGCTGGTGGTGGTGATTCTCGGCGGCACCGGTAGCCTGCTCGGCTCGTTCGTCGGCAGCATCATCGTCGGCTTCATCTATAATTTCGGCCAGGCGCTGGTGCCGGAACTGGCGTATTTCATCTTGTTCCTGCCGATGGTGCTGGTGCTGGTGTTGCGGCCCCAGGGCCTGTTTGGAGGGCAGGTGCTGTGATCGCCCGCCGCATCGCCATCGCGGTTGTGATCTTGGGGTTGATCGCCGTGCCTTATGCGATCACCGAAGCCTATTACGTCAATATCGCCAGCCAGATTTTGCTCTACGCCATTTTCGCGCTGGGGCTGAACATATTGGTCGGCTACGCCGGTCTGGTGTCGCTCGGCCATGCCGGGTTGTTCGGCGTGGCGAGCTATGCGGTCGCTTCGCTCCTGGTCTTAGGCTACGGCCACACCGTCGCCATCCTGGCCGCACTCGCGATCGGCTTGGTTTTCACCGCGGGCTTTGCCGCGCTTTCGCTGCGCGCCACTGGCATCAGCTTCATCATGATCACGCTGGCGCTCGGCGAGATTTTGTGGGGGCTGGCCTATCGCTGGATCAGCCTGACCAACGGCGACAATGGCGTCAATGTCTCGACCAGACCGATGCCGTTCGGCATTTCGCTGACGTCGGCGAATGCGTTCTACGATATGACGCTCATTGTTTTTCTCGTTGCCGTCGTGGCCTGCGCGATCTTCGTGCGCTCGCCGTTCGGCGCGGCGCTTGCCGGCACCCGCGACCAGCCGCGGCGCATGAACGCGCTCGGCTTTCACGTCTGGATGATCCGGTTCGGCGCTTTCATGTTCTCAGGCCTGCTCACCGCGGTCGCCGGCATCCTGTTCGTCTACTACAACAAGTTCATCAGCCCGCAGACCTTGGCGTTGCCGGCCTCGGCGGAGGCGCTGCTGATGGTGATCTCCGGCGGCGCCGGCACGCTGCTCGGACCGATCGTCGGGGCGGCTCTCGTCGTCGTCATCAAGAACGTGGTCAGCGCCTATGTGGTGCGCTGGAATTTCATGCTCGGCGCTATCTTCGTCGCCATCGTCGTGTTCATGCCGGAAGGTCTGGTGCCGGGCATGGCGCGGCTGTCGCGCTCGGCGTGGCGGGCGATGAACGGCGCCAAGAAGCCGCTGCCGGTGGCGGAGCCAAAACCATGACCGCGCTCGCCGTGCAGGGCTTAAGCAAATCGTTCGGCGGCTTGCGGGTCACCGCCAACGTCAGCCTGAAAGTCGAGCCGGGCGAGCGCCGCCTGATCATCGGGCCGAACGGCGCCGGCAAGACCACGCTGTTCAATCTCATCACCGGCGAGCTGCCGCCCGATAGCGGCTCGATCCAATTGTTCGACCGCGACGTCACGCGGGTGGCGAGCCGCAAGCGCGCGCACCTCGGCATGGCGCGCACCTATCAGATCATCACGTTGTTTACCCGTGACACGATCTTGCGCAATGCGACCTTGGCGCTGCTCGGGCTGTCGCCGCTGCGCTGGAACGCTTGGGCGGCGCTGCATCGCCAGCAGCATCTGGTGGATCAGGCGCGCGCCGCGCTCAAACGCGTCGGCCTCGATCACATCGCCGATCGGCCTTTGGCCGAAACCTCCTACGGCGAAAAACGCCGGGTCGAGATCGCCATGGCGCTGGCGCAAAATCCAAAGGTGCTGCTGCTCGACGAGCCGTTCGCCGGGCTCTCCATCGACGAGCGCCGCGACGTGCGGCAATTGCTCACCTCGATCCCGCGCGACGTGACGATCGTGATGATCGAGCACGACATGGACACCGCGCTCGAGCTTGCCGATCGCATCACGTTGCTGCATTTCGGCGAGGTGATCGTCGAAGGCACCCGCGCCGAAGTGGTGGCCGACCCGCGCACCCGGGAGGTCTATCTTGGCGAATAGCGCGCTCAAGCTGCACGACATCGACGCCTATTACGGCGACA
>Ga0210398_10000841_pt1 | contig 33675 bp, 30 predicted proteins | sample IncBWC4OmetaG_FD_161047 | JGI IMG/M metagenome (GOLD analysis project Ga0210398, IMG submission 161047) | Forest soil microbial communities from Barre Woods Harvard Forest LTER site, Petersham, Massachusetts, United States - Inc-BW-C-4-O | ecosystem: Environmental > Terrestrial > Soil >... | reverse complement strand
GCCGTCCGCCTTGAGAATCTCCAGCACCTGAAAGCCGCCGCACTCCGGCATCTGCACATCGAGAAACACCAGGTCCGGGCGCGTGTTGCGAATCGCAGCGACCGCCTCGGCGCCCGAGCCCGCTTCCGTGATCGACTCGATGTCCGGATCCTGCTGCAACAAAATCTTTAAATTGCTGCGCGCGAGCGGCTCATCATCGACCAGCAGCGCACGGATCTTCGACATCGGCTCAGGCTTCGCAGTACGGCAGCGCAATGGAGACCTGCACCCCCGTGATGCCGTAGTTTTCCAAGCGCAAATCACAATCGCTGCCGTACAGCAACTTCAGGCGCGTGCGCAGGTTCGACAGGCCGATGCCGTCCTTGACGGCAATACCATCCCGATCCAGCAGTGGACCGTCATTATAGACGCTCAAGTGCAGGAGGCCGTCGGCGCGCGCGGCAGCGACGCGTACTTCGCCGCCCACGACGCGCTGCGCGATGCCGTGCTTGATGGCGTTCTCGACCAGCGGCTGCAGGATGAGGCTGGGAATCTGCGCCCTGCGCAGCTCATCCGGTATTTGAATGTGCACCTTGAGCCGGCCTGCGAAGCGCGCCTCCTGGATTCGCAAATACTTTTCGAGAAACTCCACCTCCTGTGCGAGCTGCGCCTGAGGATCGTGAGAACTGACCGCGACTCTTCTTAGGAAATCGCTGAGCGCCGCGATCATGCTGACCGCCGCATCGTTCTTCTGTTCCCGCACCAAGCCGGAAATGGAATTTAGCGCGTTGAAAATAAAATGCGGTTCGATTTGCCGTTGCAGCGCATTCAATTGCGCATAGGACAACTGCTCATTCAAGCGCGCCATGTCGGTTTGCTGTGCGGCCTCCCGGGCCTTCGAATCGAGCGCATAAGTCACTACCAGAATGACGGCATACAGTATGAAAGCCGGCAAGAGGCCGCCATAAATCTTCAGCGGCCAGGTGACGAGGAATGCTCGCGACTGAAAGTCCGGCAGCCAGGGCTGAAATACGCCTTCGAGCAGCGATGCCCACGCGGATGCCACGGCGTCGGCGGCGAGAAGTGCACCTAGATGCACCAGCCATGTCCGCGGCGACGTCCATGCCGGCGGATAGCGGCGTCCCAGCGAAATCACCCAGGGCGTGACCAGCACCCAAGGCAGCCAGTCGAGGGTCAGGACGATGAACAGTTTTACCCACGCGTGATGCATGCCCTCATGGCGCATGGCGAATACGTTCTGCGTGGCGTCAAGAATGGCGAGGCCTGCCCACAGCGAGGCAATCCAGAGCCAGTTGTATGAATTGGATCGCGCGGTGGTTTCCATGCGTTGGGAATCCTACTCCACCACAGAGTGGCGGGCGCGACGATGCAGCGAATCATCGGTTGGCTGCAGGGAGCGGACTGGTGCCGCGCAATCTCCGCCGCCATACTTGCGCCATGAACACCAAAATGATCGCCACCGCCTCTTTAGCCCTTCTTTGCTCGGTTGCTCTCAGCGAATCGAGCGAGACGGTTCGCAACCCGGTCTACACCCCGGACGGCCAATTGGCGCTGCCGGAGGACTATCGCGAATGGGTGTACTTGAGTACGGGATTCGACATGGCGTACAGCCCCATGGCGATGGGCCATCATATGTTCGACAACGTGTTTGTGGAGCCGGGCGCCTATAAAACGTTCTTGGCAACCGGCACCTGGCCCGACAAAACCATGCTGGTGCTCGAGGTCCGCGGCGCGATGGACAAGGGGTCCATCAACAAGAGCGGTAACTTCCAGAGCACCGAAGTCATGGGTAGAGAAGTCCACGTGAAGGACAGCAAGCATTTACAGGGATGGGCGTTCTTCGGATTCGGCGCCGGCAAGACTGCCACGATGATACCCCGAACCGCCGAATGTTATTCGTGTCACGCCGCTCACGCCGCGGTCGACAACACATTCGTGCAGTTCTATCCAACCTTGCTGCCAATCGCGACCGCGAAAGGAACTTTGTCCGCGGCGTACAAAACGGAGAGCGGCGCCAAAGATTGATCTTTAAGCGGCGTGCTGAGTCAGCGTTTCTGCCTGTCCTGGCCCTTGCGGTTGCTCCAACTCTTCCAGCGCCACCATGCGCGCAATGATCGCTGTCTTGCGGGCCTCGAGTTGTTGCCACATCATCTTGGCGCGCGCGACCGCGGCGGGCGTCGAACTTGAGTCCCCGCGCAGCGCGAGATAACGAGCCTTGGCCGCGACCGCGCCACTCAAGGCATAGGTGAACAACGATTGGAGCCTCTTTAGCCGATCTTCGATATCCACGGGTTACACCTCGTCTGTGGCCGCTTAAGGCGATTTGCGGTAGTGTGCCGAGACCCAAACCTTTACATAACCCGGCAAATGCTGCGAGTCGCTATAGGAACCGTCCTATAGGTTGCGACTTACCGGGGCGTTCTGCACTATGCGCAAGCGGCACAAATGAACGAAATAGGGATGTTCCAAATGATGCTTCGACGCCACGCGGCACGACGGATTGTGCTGCCCTTTGCCGCCGCCATTTTAACGGCCTGCGGGGGCGGCGGCGGTTCGGGCGCCGGCACTCCGCCTCCCCCCGTCCCCACCGGTTGGGTCCAGGGTCAATTCGCACCCGAGTCGAACTTCGCGGAAATGTGCGTGACGCCACGAACCGGCGTCGATCCGGGGACGCAGATGCCCTACCCCGACGTGCAGGGCACTTTGCTCGATGAGTTGAACTGGCTGCGGTCGTGGACCAACGATTTGTATTTGTGGTTCGATGAGGTGGCCGACCAAAATCCAGCCAATTTCACGACCGACGCGGCTTACTTCAACGTGCTCATGACCACGGAGACGACGGCGTCCGGAAAACCGAAGGACCGATTCCATTTCACCTATCCCACCCCGGTTTGGGAACAACTGTCGGCGTCCGGCGTGCAGGCCGGCTATGGCGCGAATTTCGTTGTGGTTGCCGCGACGCCGCCGCGCGATGTGGTCGTCGCGTACACCGAGCCGGGATCGCCGGCCGCCACCCCGCCGGCGAGTCTCGCGCGCGGCGCGCAATTGCTGACCATCGACGGCGTCGATCTGATCAATGCCACGGATCAGGCCAGCGTCAACATCCTCAATGCCGGATTGAGTCCGCAAACCGTCGGCGAGTCGCACACCTTTTCAGTCCTCGATGCCGGCGCCACCGTCCCCCGCACGATCACCCTGGTGTCGGCCAACGTCACTTCTACGCCCGTGCAAAACGTCCACACCATTACGGCGCCGAACGGCAACCTCGTGGGCTACATGCTGTTCAACGATCATCTCGCGACCGCCGAAAGCGAACTGGTGGCGGCATTTTCCCAATTGCAAAGTGCCGGCGTGCAGGACCTGGTTTTGGACATCCGGTATAACGGCGGCGGGTATTTGGACATCGCCAGTGAAGTCGCGTACATGATCGCGGGGCCCCGTCCCACCGCCGGGCAAACCTTCGAGCTGTCGCAATTCAACAGCAAGCATCCGACCATCAATCCCGTGACCGGCGCGCCTCTATCGCCCACTGGTTTTCATTCGACCACGCAGGGATTCTCAACGACCGCCGGACTGGCGCTGCCGAGCCTGAATCTGGCGCGTGTTTTCGTGCTCACCACCGCGAGCACCTGCTCGGCCAGTGAATCCATCATCAATAGCCTTCGCGGCGTGAATATTCAGGTGATCGAAGTCGGCTCGACCACCTGCGGAAAGCCGTATGGGTTCTACCCCGCCGATAATTGCGGCGTTACCTATTTCTCCATTCAGTTTCAGGGAATCAATGCGCAGGGATTCGGCGACTACCCGGACGGTTTTACGCCGCAAAACACCGTGGCGACCGAGGGCGTGCTGCTTCCCGGCTGCTCCGTGGCGGATGACTTCACTCATCCGTTAGGCGACAGCGCCGAGGGATTGCTCGCCTCCGCGCTCAGTTATCAATCGAGCGGCACCTGTCCGGTCCCGCCGAGCGGTATGGCCGTGCCTTCCGTATTGGCGAAATCGGTCAAGTCGATATGGCAGCAGAACCGCATCTCGCGACCCCGCGCGCGATGAATGGGCAATGGGCACACCCGCGGCGGAAGTAGAAATCGATGCAAGTCAGGCCCGACAGCTGCTGGCCGCGCAGCATCCCGATCTTGCCGATCTACCCATAGTCTCGATTGCTTCCGGCTGGGATAACCAACTGCTGCGCCTCGGGCACAAGCTTGCCCTGCGCTTCCCGCGGCGGCAGCTTGCGGCACAATTGATTCTCAATGAGCAGCGCTGGCTGCCCCATTTGAAAGAGCGCCTGCCCGTTGCCATTCCCGCGCCAGTGCGCATAGGCGTTGCGCAATTTAAATACCCGTGGGCCTGGAGCGTGACGCCGTGGATCGAGGGTGAAGCGGCGGACCTCGCGCCGCCGGATGCGAATCAGGGAGAGCGGCTCGCCGCTTTTTTCGAGGCCCTGCATAAACCGGCTCCCGCCGACGCTCCGCACAATCCTTACCGAAGCGTTCCCTTGAGCGAGCGCGCTGAGGTGTTTGCGGACCGGCAAGCGAAGCTCCAGGGCAAGACGGCTGTCCTGGACCGACGTGTTCAGGCGCTGTGGAAGGACGCCTTGGCGGCTGCGAACGACACGGCGCCAACCTGGATTCACGGCGATCTGCACCCACGCAATGTGCTCGTCGAAAAGGGTTGCCTGACAGGGGTCATCGATTGGGGCGATATGGCTCGGGGCGATCGCGCCTGCGACCTGGCTGCGGTGTGGATGCTTCTGCCTCAGCTAGCGAGCCGCCGGCGCGCGATTGCGGCATGCCGCGCGGTCTCCGACGCAACCTGGCGTCGAGCACGCGGGTGGGCCCTCCTGTTTGCGGTCATTCTGCTGAGCTCAGGCTTGATCGACGATGCGCGCATGGCCGCCATTGCCGAGCGCACGATTGCCCGGCTCTGGGAAGGCCCGTGAGAACAACAATGAACAAACCTTTCGCGCCTCAAGTCGCCGCGGCGTTTACGGCTTGGCGGCCGTCGCGTTCGGATTGAATATCGCCTCCCGTTTAAATCCGAGATATTGAAAAGAGGCCGCCGCCGCATCGTGCGCATGAAGCGCGATCCCGCCGCTCTTTGTCAGTGATTCCAGAGTTTCGGGTTGATCCGATACGAAGCGCCATTGGCTAACCGGTTCTTGACTGATATCGGACGCGGTCGCCAACAATAGCGCTGACAATAAGGTCTGCGCCGTTGGCGAATACACCAGGACCGCCTCGTGAACCATGGCGGTGTGCACCAAGTTCAAGGCAACACACAATCGGTTCTTCACGCCGGCGTCGAGAACATCGGCAGCCCGCGACATTTCAATATCGCGCGAGATTACCTTGTCCGTCAGCACCCGGCCCCGCTGCAAAAGCGGTTGCTCCTTGGCCCAAGCCTCGGGCGGGCACGCCTTTTTTTCAGGCTGAAGCGTGATGAGTGGATTGATTTCTGCGGGATAAATGCGACAAACGAGCGGCCGATCCTCGTATATTCCACAACGCATATCGGAGAGGAGGTTTGGACACGCGCCAACTACATTCGCGACGAGCATGACGACGACGCGCGTCGGCATCGATCCGCTCATGACCGCGAAGGAGCGGCGTTTGAAATGAGCAGCTCTTATTTCGCCGTTCAACACTTCCGGCCACGGGGACGCCTCGCACAGCAGTTGCACTTCATGACCACGATTGAGCCACTTTATCGCTTCGGCCACGGTCAACGGAACTTTTGTGTCGCGGCAACATTTGCCGCATTGGGTACAGCCAAAATGTATGTCCGCGCCGATGAGATCAGAGCTTTGCATGGCTCATCAAGAAATCGCTGATCGACTGCACGACGCCGGGAGCCAGCGGCAGACTCGAATTACCGTAGGTCGCAAAATTCGCGCGCACATCGTCCGCCGCGACGGACTTCAGCACATGATTTACGTCGGGCAACAACACGAGCGTGGCCTTGGGGTCGGCTAATTTAAGGGCCTGCGCATCTGCCTCGCGCACTTGCAGGTCGCGTTGGCCCTGAAGAATTAGAACGGGCTTCCCATACCCGGCAAGCAGTTTAGCCGGATCGTACGAGAAAGCGCTGATCAAGAATCCTTGCACTTGGGGACTGAAGAGGCGCAGCAGTGCCGGGGGCATGCCCGCCGTGTCGACGCGCTTGCCGGCCTCCAGCGCATCGAGCGCCGGTAACGCCTGACTCAACAGCGGCGCGTTGGCGGGATTTGTCTTCAGCTGCTCGCGAATGATCTCACCCATGGGCCTGCCTGGCGCGGACACCAGTAGAAGACCGCACACGTCTGGATTCTCGGCGGCCGCCATCGCGACCAATCCGCCCTCGCTGTGTCCGAGCAACCAAATGCAGGGAGCCTTGGTGTGCTCACGTATGACGCGGGTCCACGCCTGCACATCGGTAACATAGTCGGGAATGGTGACCGCGTTGGCATCCGCAGTGGCCGCGGAACTGCCGAACATGCCGCGCTTGTCGATGCGCGCGGACGTCACGCCATGCGCGGCGAGCCCTTCAGCCAGCAGGCGATAGGGAGCGGCCAATACACCGGCGGGGCTGTTGCCGTCGCGATCGGTAGGTCCAGATCCGGGGATGATGAGAACCACAGGCCCTCGGGCGCCATCGGGAGTCAATAGCGTGCCCTTCAACGGCCCGGCAGGACCCGGCGCCTCGATGGGCGACTCGACCGGCGCGGTGTTGGCGGCCGTGGCGGCGGCAACGCCACAACACGCGGCGACGGCAACTAAAATGTCCTTCATGAGATCTCCGCTTGGGATCGACAAGCGCCGATGATAGGCTGACCAAATGAACAACGGAAAAACAAAATGCAAAAACCCGTCAGCCTCATCTTATCGATCGCTGCTCTCCTACTCGCCCTCGTGGTGACGCCTGCCACGGCTGCGCCGGCCGCTTACTTCGATTCCTCCGGCCGCGACGATGTGCTCTCGGGCGGCGTAAAGATGATCACGATCCAGACGCCCAAAGGCGCTTTTCGCGTCTGGACCAAGCGGGTCGGTAACAATCCCCGCATCAAGGTCCTGCTGCTGCACGGTGGGCCCGGCGCCACGCATGAATATTTCGAGGCCTTCGACAGTTACTTCCCGCAGGCGGGCATCGAGTATTACTACTACGATCAATTGGGTTCGGCTTATAGCGACCAACCGGATGAACCCACGCTGTGGGAGTTGCCGCGCTTCGTAGATGAAGTGGAGCAGGTCCGCAAAGCGCTCAATCTCGACAAGAGTAATTTTTATCTCTACGGCCAATCCTGGGGCGGCATTCTCGCGCTCGAATACGCACTCAAGTATCAACAGAATCTCAAAGCGCTGGTTATTTCCAACATGGTGCCGAGCATTCCGGCGTACAACCGCTATGCGACCAGCGTGCTCATGCCGGCCATGGATCAGAAAGCCCTGGCCGAAATCAAGCAACTCGAGGCGCAGGGCCGATACGATGATCCGCGTTATGAAGCACTGCTGATTCCGAACTTTTATGTCGATCACATCCTGCGCATGCCGCAGGATCAGTGGCCTGATCCCGTGCTGCGCGCCTTCGCCAAGATCAACAAGAAGATTTACATCCCGATGCAGGGGCCGAGTGAGATGGGGGCGAGCGGTAAGCTCGAGAGTTGGGATCGAACGGCGGACCTGCCCAAGATCACCGTGCCCACGCTATCCATCGGTGCCCGTTACGACACCATGGAGCCGGCGCAGATGGAGAGGATCGCCAAAGATGTCAAAAAGGGCCGCTATCTGTACTGTCCCAACGGCAGCCATCTCGCGCTTTACGACGATCAGCAGGTTTACATGGCGGGACTGACGAAATTTATTCTGGATGTGGATGCGGGGCGCTTTTAGCAGGCCCGTCAGAGTCGTTTCCAGACGGCCCCTCAGCCGCTCGCCGCCTCTTAACCTTGCGCCAGATATTTCGCGAGCGGCTGCCAATAGTGCACATGCCAGCCGCCGCTAAGCGAAACGCCCTGGCCGTCGGGAAAGCCTCGATGCTCGAAGTTGAGCTTTGTTTTTCCTCCCTCTGCCGTTAAGTAGAAGGCAGCGATTGAGAAGCCGCCTGGATTCCAGCTTCCCGCGCGCCAGGCTTGGACCAACCGCTCATTGGGCAGCATTTCGAGATGCCTGCCCGTGATGTAGCCGCCGAACAAAGTGAAGGGACCGCCAACTTCGGGGCTGATCGAAGTTGGCTTGGCGCCCGCCGCAGCGAGCAGGGCCGCGCCGTCGCTCAAGCGGGTGATCCTGTCGAAGTCCTGAGTGCGGGTCAGCGCTTGATAGACCCGCTGCGGACTGGCATCGAACGTGAGTTCCTGATGGATTGCCTCCGAGTCGTGCGAGAGGCCGTTTGCCGTGGAGCTTTTGGCGTCGGCCGCCCGCGTTTCCGCCTCGATGAGCAGTCCAACCGGCAATGCTGAGAGCGTCAGGGCGAGCGAGCGGCGCGAGATAAGAGTTGATTGCACGGCGGCGTTCTCCAAGATTTTAAGTTTTCGGGCGAGCCTCGCAACGACGGTAACCTCAGGGACCGGGCAGCGACGACTCTGGCGGCCGCCGCATTGAGCGAGACGATTGACTCAATATTCGTAATACTACGACTTGACACTGTATTCCAACATCCTTTGTCGGCGTGGATGGTTCCAATCACCAATGTAACGGCGGTGCCCGCTGCCGCTTACTTCTTGTTGGACAATTTCTATCCGGGGGGAATGCCAGGGGCACTAACCACTTATGGTAATATCGTAAGCGCGGAGCGGAGATACAATCCGACGGCGTACCTTCCCGGTGATATTCAATGACTAAGGTGCTTGCCTTTGTATTCTGGGCGTTGCGCGGATTCTTCCGAGGTTTCCTGTACGACGACGGTTACTCAGACTGGAAGGCGCTGGCGTTGATTAGCTGCACAGAGATCCTCGGGATTATGACCGGCATATTCATCACGTCGCTTGCAGTTGGGCACAGGTTGCTTCCTACATCGAAGCCGATTTTATGGGTATTGGGAGTTGGTATTGCTTTAGGGACAATGGGAGCCAACTATTACATGCTTCGCTTTGAGAATAGATGGGCTCGATTTGAAACAGAATTTCAAGCTTACTCTATGGGAGCGCGGATCCTGAGTGGAATTGCGATCGTGGTGGTCTTCGTAATACTAGCAGTTACAGCTATTGCTTCAGCGACGGCTGTCGGTCATCTTCCGGTACACCCGACTGCAATTTGAAAGCCTAATTTCGACGCGACACGTCGAGACCGCATTGTATAATCAATCAGCGTTGGGTCGTCGCTGCCCCGGACGCATCTGAGTCCTTACTGCGTGACCGACAATTAAATCTCGTTGCCTGAGCCCGAAGTTGCTCAACTCAATTCACATCAAAGCGGGACTAACGGCGCAGCAGTCGGTTAGCACGCCGGGAAGTGACATCCGACGCCCGCCAGCAGGCCAGCAGGATCGCTGCGGCCTATCGGATACCGCTTACCGAACCCGGATCGTTTTTTGGCGCGCCCAGCGTCCTATCTTGATAACATATTTTATCAAGACGTCCTCTTGCAGAATTCCACGCCTCTTCAATAGCGCGAGTTTCGGAGAACAAAATGAACCAGACCGAGATCTTTGCGCCGTTCCTCACGATGATGCTCTTGACCCTCATCGTCTGGTTCTCATGTATTCCAGGCGAATTCCGCTGATTCAAAAGAGCAAGATCAACCCCAACGCTCTGACGGCGGCGGAGTTGGCGCGCATCTCGCCGCCGGCGGTCTCGAATCCATCGGATAACCTCAAAAATCTGTTCGAGCTGCCCACGCTCTTCTATGGGTGGTGCTCTACTTCTTTGTCACCAACAAGGCGGACGAGATGTACCTTGTCGCTGCATGGATTTTCGCAGCCTTTCGGGTGTTGCACAGTGCGGCGCATTGCACCGTCAACATTGTTCTGCTTCGATTTTGGCTTTACTGCATCTCCGCGTTGGCACTGTGGTTCATGGTAGTGCGTGCTGCCTGGAACGCGCTCTAGCTTGGAATGCGCGGTAGCCTTAGCGAGTTCTCGCCTTAATCGAGCTGCAACCTTAAATGCGCAGGCGCTTAAACGCGGCTACAGCCGAGTGTATCGCCCACCTTCATGACTCCACCTCGTGCAACGGACCATTGCACTTGCATCGTGTCCCCCTTGAACTCATAGGCAAATTGCTCCGCGGCCGCGCCGTTTTCCATCCGGACCCAGGTCAGAGAGTTTCCGGACCAGCCCGTGGACTCCAACCATCGCATCCCGGAGAATTTGTCCGAGATCGCAGCTTGAAAGCCCACCCCGGATTTGTTGGGCATCCAGACTTCGAGCGCGTGATAGGCGCCGGGCGCCACGTCATCGTGATGCACGATCAGCGCGCCGCTGGGCGTGTCTGCTTCAATCGACAATTCCCCGGCAATCGGCGCGCCATTTGAAAAGCTGCCCTTGCACGACCAGTGGCCGATGAACTGTGCCAGATCCGCGCCCTGCGCAGGCGCCACAACCAAGATCGCGGCCGTCAGCGCCGCGCGGACAACGATTCGATACATGTGCACTCTCCTCTGATGTGAATTATGCCGTCTAGACATAGGCCCGCACAAAGAATGCCAGGGTGATGCCGACCGACAACGCCACCGTCGTTACGCGAATGACGCCGGCCGGCGCGCGGCGGCCGATGCGCGACCCGAAGTAGGCGCCGAGGATTGCCGTCGCGAGCATCACCAAGGCTTCGCGCCAATACACCGCGCGGGCTACAACAAAGATCAGCACGGCGATTGCGTTGGCGGCGCATACCATCAAGGTGCGCGGCGCATTGAAGCTTTTCAAGGTGCGGTCGCTGAGCAAACTCCACACCGCCATCATCATGATGCCCACGCCTCCGCCGAAATAGCCGCCGTAAACCCCTAAGCAAAATTGCACAACCAGCACCGCGGTCACGCCGACCCGCCACCGACGCCGCAGAATCTCACCGAGCCGGCTGCCCAATGCCAGAGCGACCGTGGCAATGGCCATCAGCCAAGGCAAAACCAAATCGAAGGTCTTGATCGGTGTGCGCAGAAGCAGTGCCGCGCCGAATGCGCCGCCGATGAAGGTTACGATCACGAGTGATCTCAGCGGCACGGAGTCGATGGGGCCCAAGCCATCGCGATACGCCCAGCTGCTCGTGAGTTGCCCGGGATACAGGGCCACGGTGCTGGTGGTGTTCGCGTTCACCGAAGGCACGCCGGCGGCAATCAGCGCGGGCAGAGTCACGAATGATCCGCCGCCTGCGAGCGCATTCATCATTCCTGCGATCAGGCCGGCGCCGGCAACGAGAAAAAGAGGACTCATGGCGTTATGTACGCGATGTTCCGATATTTTCCGAAAGGAAGCGAGCGGCGCTAGTCCGCGGGGCTCTAGCCGGCGGGGCTTTAGTCGGCGGTCAGCGACCCGAATTCATTGACCGGCGCCAGATAGCCATACAGCACGGCAAGTTCGTTGGTCTTGGTTTCGAGCTGCACCAAGAGCACCGGCGCCTTTTTCGAATAGCCGGCGAGCTCCTCGGCAGACATGTGCCTGGCGGGCAGTGTAACGAATAGCACGTTATCGCCCGTGTGCTGGAATGCCGAGTTGATCTGCGTCTGAAAGGTCTGAACCACTGATTCGGCCAGCGGATCGTCTGCATTCTTGATGCTGATGCCCGTGCCGACCAAAACGACTTGATCGCCCTTACCCACGATGAATCCGTCGTGGATCCGGGCTCCACCCACACGGCTTGCGGCTGAAGCCTTGAAGAAGCACACCTCGTCGAAATCGCTGGCATCCTCGACCGCTTGGCAATTCAACTGCTGAAGCAAGGGATTTTGCTTACTCCCTTGCCACGAGCCTCCCAGTTGGATCCCCAACATGCCGCCCGGCAGAAAGGCAGCGGGTGTCTGCGGCTCGAGATCGTTAGCTCGGGGTGCGCCGAATAGCGGCGCGGCGCCAATCAAGAGAAATGCAAAGGCGGCGGTCAAATTCAAGGAATGCCGATAGGTGTGCACCGCTTCTCCAAAGTGTCCTACAGATGACATGTCTTCGAACTTAAGCCGATGTAGTCTAGCAACGTCTTTCAAGCGTGGGGTTCGCAAAACGTGAGCGACGTCATATTGCAGTCAAGAGGATCCATGGAGCCGATGATTTTTGAGTTGCAAGAACTGGAGAGTGCCGCGGCGCTCGTGCATCGCGTCATGCCGCCGACACCGCTGTATGCGTGGCCGAAGCTTAAGAAGCGCCTTGGATGCAATGTCTGGGTGAAGCATGAAAATCAGACGCCGACCGGCGCCTTCAAGGTTCGCGGCGGCATCGTCTATCTGGATCGCTTGTGCCGATCTTCGCCTAATATTCCCGGTGTGATTTCCGCGACGCGGGGTAATCATGGACAATCCATTGCCTTCGCCGCCGCTCGCGCCGGCGTGCCGGCAACCATCTACGTGCCGCAAGGCAATTCCCCCGATCAGAACACCGCGATCGCCACGTTTGGCGCAAACCTGGTCGAGTTCGGCAGAGACTTCGATGAGGCGAGGCATGAGGCCTTTCGGGTCGCCGCGATTCAGGGCTTGCACTTCGTGCCGTCCTTTCATCGAGACCTGGTGGCCGGCGTCGCCAGCTACGCGCTGGAGTTGTTTCGCGGCGCGGGCGAATTGGATGCGGTCTACGTCGGCGTGGGCATGGGTTCAGGTATATGCGGACTGATTGTGGTTCGCGACCTATTGGGATTGAATACCGAAATCGTCGGCGTGGGTCCCGACAAAGCGCCCGCCAGCGCGCTCTCTTTTGCCGCCGGCAAGGCCGTTCCTTACCCGTCCGCTAGCACCTTCGCGGATGGTCTGGCTACTCGGGAACCCGACGAGCAAGCGATCGCGACGATCTGTCGCGGTGTCTCGCGTTTCACTCAAGTCAGCGAGGATGAGATGGCGGAAGCCATGAGAATCTATTTCGATGACACCCACCAGGTCGCGGAAGGCGCCGGTGCCGCGCCGTTGGCGGCCTTGTGGAAGGATCGGCAAGGAATGGCCGGAAAGCGTGTTGCGATTGTCTTGAGTGGCGGGAATATCGAGCGGATTCGGTATTTACAGGTCATGCGGGGCGAAACACCGGCAACCTAGACTGCAATATTGAGCGCGAGGCCATGGAACGACAGTATAAGAATCTCGGCTTTTTCTTGTTCATTCTCGTTGCGTTCGTCGCAGCCGGGTTTTATAAACCCTATTTCTCTCTCATTCCCCATTTCGATCCCGGCATCACGCCGCTGGTCCAAGTCCACCCTCACATGCGATCCATGATTGCCGTCGCCCTCATTGTGGCGCCTGCTGGAATCGCGCGAGTCTTGGGTTACTGGTTCGAGGTCCCCCGGTATGCGTCGGGTCTCGCATCGAATGCGCTCCTCGATGCCGTTCTGATCGCGCTCATCCTGTTCGACCGGCGAAAGCACCTCAATTACCGCCCTTACATGCTGGTGCTCGCCCTATTCGTGCTCTCGCACGCGGCGTTCGCCGTCTTAGCAAGACCGGTGGCGCCGTCCTAGCGTCGCGGAACTGCTACCAACCGACCGGCGGAAATGGATGAGGCGCGTGTTCATTTCGCGCCAAGGTCGCTTGTCCGGCGGCACCTAGTTTCACGCGGCCATCGGGCAGCGGCACGGCAAGGGGAGAGACTTCCACTCGGGTGATGCCCTGGCTGTGGCTGAGACCGATCTCCCGTGCAGTCGACGGCGACAGATCGACGATCCGCCCATCGACATAGGGACCACGATCTTGAATGGTGACGAACGCACTCTTGCCCGTCTCGAGATTGGTCACTTTGGCCGTGGTGCCGAGAGGCAGCGTCCTGCTCGCCGCATTGTCATGCTGCGGGTCCATTTGTTTACCGTCGGCCATTTTTCTGCCTTCAAACATATGCGCGTAGAACGACGCCTTACCGACGCGTTTTTTGCCGGACCGATCGATCGGCGCTTTTACCTTCGATGAGATTCTTTGCGGGGAGTGCTTTTGCAGCGAGTCCGGTTGCTCCGCGGCGAATTCATTCGACTGGGACGGCGTGACCGCAGCGGGCGTTGCTGCCTGCACCGTTAGCCCGCAAGTCGCCACCGCAAAAAGGGCCGCGATAATGACCATGCCGGGATTGCTGCAGCGAGTACTGAAAGACATTACACATTCACTTTGCTGTTGATGGGTATCCATGATCGCCCATGCCGCCCGCCCGAGCAGCGGATCAGCGGCGCGAACCGCTGTCAGACAGTGGGAATATTCTCCAGCCGGGCGTCCGTTTAGCTGATTTCGAAAGCGAATTCCCGTTGCGCGTCTTGCAGGACGCCAGCGATGCGCGCCGCCCATTCAGCCTGACCCGCCGCATCGCTGACGAGATCCTGACGGATTTCAATTTCTACATGCGGCAACGAGCGTGCCTCGGCGTGGTGGGGAATGGTGTAGTCGGTCTCATCGCTGACGAAATACGGTTCGTTGTCGCCGATGATCAAGTTCCGCTCCCGCCGCAGCATTTTGAGCACCGCGGCGGCGAAGCGTCGATCGCGGTTGTAGAGCACCGCGGCATGCATCTTGCGTCGATCGTTCTTGTAAACATCCGTCATGGTGTGCTGCGCAACCAATATCACGCGGCGGCCGAGCGCCTGTCTATGGTCCAGCAATTCGCGAATGCGCCGATGATAAGGATCGAAGATCTCTTTACGACGCGCGGCGATTTGCGGCGCGGTCAGGCCGATATTGCCGGGGATCTCGCACAGCTCGCTGATGCGGGGAATCGATGTCGCCACCTTGGGATCGCGATTGCAGTCGATTACCAGCCGAGAATAATTTTGTGCCACCAGCGCAGCGTCGATCGCCTGTGCCACACGGTGTGCCACGCTCAAAGCGCCGATGTCCCAGGCAATGTGCCGCTTCAACTCCGAATCAGGCAACCCTAGGTTCGCCAGGCGCCGCGGAATGCGTGCGCTGGCGTGATCCGCAACGATGATGAAATCCGAGCGACCCTCGATCTGGAATTCCTGAAAGGCCGGCGGCTCGTCGGCGGCAAGCAACGGCTCACTGTGGATTGACACGCTGGAGTCTAACCCGGCCGACGCTACCGTTGACCGACTAGACCTTGCACCGACTGGGACAATTTCGTTGGGTCGAAGCCGACGCCATCCTTGAACACGATCTGTACATTCTCGATGTCCTCGATGTTTTTCACCGGATCTCCGGCAATGACCACCAAATCGGCCGCTTTGCCGGCGCCGATCGAACCGATTTGATCACCCTCGCCCAAGTAAGTGGCACCATTCTGGGTGGCGATATGAATGGCCTCGACGGGCGTGAAACCCGCCTCAACCAGGAGTTCCAGTCCGCGCTGATCGCCATACCCGGGCAGGACACCGCCGAATGAGGTGGGATCGCACCCGGCCATCAGCAATCCGCCCGCCTTCACGAAGTCGCGCTCGAACTGCATTTCCTTCTTGAGAGACGCGGCACTCCGCGGGTTATTTTCCTCCGCGATGCCGCTGCGAACCCGCAGGTAAGTCGACCAGGCTTGCGGGCTGAAGGCATCCTTGACTCGCAGCATTTTCTGCATCGCCGGCCGATTCGGCACACTGATTTCGAACACCGCGAGTGTGGAAGTCACGGCGACGTGATGTGCCACGAGGTCGCGAATCATCGCCTGCACGGCCGCGGACTCAATGTCGACATTCTTCGCGAAGTCTTCCGCCGCTTCCTTCGCCGGACAAATTCCGGGCTTCTTCGTGGGCAGGAATTCCGTATCGACGATGATGCCGTGCTCGAGATTGTCGATGCCTAAATCCGCCGCCTCTGTGAAGCCCACGGCGCAAAGGTGTCCTGTGATTTTCAATCCCTTGGCGTGCGCGTGTTCAACCGCAACCTTCAGCTCCTCGGGCTTGATGCCCATGTAGGCCTTGAAAGAGGTGACGCCCTCCGCCGCCCAATAGTCAACGGTGCGCCCAGCGTCTTCGGGACTGCTGAGGGTATGCAGTTGCGGCGCCATGCCTAAAAGATCGCCGATGTAGGGACCCGTGATGCGCAGCTTGGGGCCGGGTTTCTCGCCGCCATCGATGAGCTTTTTCAAGGAAAGATCGGTGTACGGCTCCATGCTGCCGGCCGTGCGCGCGGTGGTAACGCCGCCGGCCAGATACAGGCGCGGTCCGCTGTCGATCATCTCGATCCAGAATGGCAAGCCATCCTTGCCCCGTTCAGGTCCCGTATAAAAAAGATGCTCGTGCATACCCACGAGACCCGGAATGACGGTCTTTCCGCTCAGATCCAAGATCTTCGCATTGGGCGGAAAGGCATTTCGAAGCTTTGCGCTTTGAACCCGCGCGATCTTGCCGGCCTCGATGTCGATGCGCTGATCCTCCGCGGGTGCTGCGCCGGTGCCGTCGATCACCCGCACGTGCATGAGCACGATGGCGGGCGAGTCCTCGCTCACATAGGGCTTGAGTGCCGCCGGGACCTGCGCCGGCGCCAAGCCGGCTGACGACAAAAGAGCTGCCGCGGTCGACAGACGCAAAACGTTCAAAACGGATGCCATCGCTTGCTCCGATCGGACTGATTGCCCGGGACATTACACGTTTTGCCGGCGATTCGCCGCCGGGAGAGCCCCCCGGGCGACCTCTAATTGACAGCGCGCTAGATTTCATTATGATATCATATCAATATCAACGGTCGGAGCGAAACATGCCTGCCAAAACCACCCAAACCGCTGCATCGGAACGCATCGCCGGCGCCATGAATGGCTGGGGAATGTTGATCCTCGACTTCGCGTTGCTGCTGGGCGGCCTGTACCTGATCAACTTGGCCGCCGCGGAGGGCGGTCCCATGCGGTTGATCGGCGGCCTATGCGCGCTGCTCGCGCTCATCATGGTCGGCGGCTACTTCACGCTGCAGCCGAATCAAGCGCGGGTGCTCATATTGTTCGGCGCCTATAAGGGCACTGTGCGCAGCAGCGGATTTCACTGGGCCAATCCGTTCTACTCCCGCAGCCGCGGAATAAATCTGCAAAAAGACGGCGGATCAAGCGAAGGCGATCAGCGCAATCGTCCCGGCCGTCGGCGCACCGGCGGACTCGGCCTGCAATGGCTTTCCACCAAATTGTCGCTGCGCGCTCACAACTTCAGCAGCGACGCCATTAAAGTGAATGACAAGCGCGGCAATCCGGTCGAGATCGCGGCCGTGGTCGTGTGGCGGGTCGAAAATACCGCACAAGCGGTGTTCGATGTGGAGGACTACACCAGCTACGTCGAAATACAGAGCGAATCTGCCATTCGCAGCATCGCCAGTCGCTATGCATACGATCAGGGCGAGGAGCATGAGATCACGTTGCGCGGCGGCGCGGATGAAGTTGCCCTGGCCTTGAAAGAGGAGTTGCAGGTTCGCTTGCTCAAGGCGGGTGTCATCGTTGAGGAGGCCCGCCTCACGCATCTCGCTTACGCACCGGAAATCGCGCCGGTCATGCTGCGTCGGCAGCAAGCAGAAGCGATCATCGCGGCGCGCAAGATCATCGTGCAAAATGCGGTCAGCATGGTTCACATGGCGCTGGATGAATTGGATCGGAAGAACGTCGTGAAGCTCGACGATGAACGCAAGGCTGCCATGGTCAGCAATCTGCTGGTCGTTCTTTGCGGCAATTCAGATGCATCGCCCGTGATCAATACCGGCACGCTTTACACCTGACGTGTCTCCGGAGCAGCGCAAACCCTTTCTGCTCAGGATTACCCCTGATCTGTGGAAAGAAATCGAGAAGTGGGCGGCGGATGATCTGCGCAGTGTGAATGCGCAGATCGAATTTGTATTGCGGCAGGCCGTGGCGAAAAGAAAAGGTCCTGCGAAGGACAAGTAGCCCGGAGGCAGGACTAATGTGAGGATACCGCGAGTCAAACCGGCTCATGCTAGTCTTATGCCGTGGAAACCTTGAACCTCGGCCCTGACACCTCCAGCCGCAGCCTCAATCGAGCGCGCCGAGGCGTGCTCGTGCTCGCTCTGCTCGGCGCAATGTCTTGCGCGCACGCGACGACCTACACCTTGCCCAAACCGGATGACATGGTGGTGGGCGAGGATCAGAGCATCATGACGGTGTACGAGGACACGCTCTATGATCTGGCGCGAGCCTACAGTCTTGGTTCCGAGGAACTGATCCGGGTCAATCCCAAAGTCGACCCTTGGCTGCCGGGGGCGGGTAAAATGCTGGTGGTTCCGGGACGGCACATTCTTCCTCCGGGTCCGCATGAAGGAATCGTCGTCAATCTTCCCGAACACCGGCTCTATTATTTCCCAAAGTCGAAACGTGGCGGCCCCATTGAGGTCATCACCTATCCGGTCAGCATCGGCAAGATGGATTGGCGCACGCCGCTCGGCGTCACTCATGTGATTCAAAAGCAGAAGGATCCGACCTGGTACCCACCGGAATCCGTGCGCAAGGAGCATGCGGAAGCCGGCGATCCGCTGCCGCCGAAAGTGGGACCCGGACCCGACAATCCGCTCGGAGCCTATGCGATGCGCCTGGCGGCGGGAAATGGAACTTACCTCATTCACGGCACAAACAATCCGATCGCCGTTGGCCTTGCGGTCACGCACGGCTGCATTCGCATGTACCCCGATGATGTGGCCGCGCTGTTCCCGCTGATTCCGGTCGGCACGCCGGTGCGCCTCATCAACGTGCCGGTGAAGGTCGCCTGGGTTGACGGCGAACTGCTGCTCGAGGCGCATCCGCCCGTCGATGCACAGGGTCAAAGCTTTGAACCCGACATCGATCAATTTTCGGACCTGCTGAGGGCAGCCGTTGGCGATACCACCGTCGCGATTCATTGGGACTACGCCCGTGAAGTGCTGCAAAAGGCCGATGGCGTCATCGCCACAGTGGGTCTCGAGGCCGAGTTGCCCACCGACCCGGCCGCACCGCCGCCGGCGCCGGCAACCGCGGCGACGCCTGCGACGGCCCCACCGGTCAGCGCCAGCAAGTAGCGCGGCAATCAGCGTGTTTTGCGGCGGCGGCCCCGGGATGCTGATTTAACGCTTCGGCGCCGCCAGGGATTCGACCTCGTGTTCGGTCACGACACGCCATCCACCTTTGGGAAGTTGCCCCAATTGAAGATCGCCGATGCTGACTCTTATCAAGCGCAACACCGCAATCTCGAAGACGCTTAGCAGGCGGCGTATCTGCCGGTTTCGCCCTTCATCGAGGGTGATTTCAAGCCAGCCGTTCTTCTGACCGCTGCGCAGGCAACGAACTGTTTTGGCTCGAAGCAATTCGCCGTCGACATCGGCACCGCGATGGAGATTCGCGATCAGCGCCGCGTCCGGCACTCGATCTACTTGCACGTGGTAGGTCTTATCCGGCCCCGTCGAAGGGTGCGTCACGCCGGCAGCCCATGCCGGGTCGTTGCTGAATAACAAAAGACCCTCGCTGGCTTTATCGAGTCTTCCTACCGGCGCGAGCCAGGGGAGCGCGGCATCCGCGAGACAACGGTAGACAGTATCGCGGCCCTGCTCGTCCCGAGTCGTCGTCACCAAGCCTCGAGGCTTGTTCAGCATGATGACCAACCGCGGCCGCGCGCCTTCCAGTCCCTCCACCGTAAGGCGGTCACGGCCAGGGTTGACTGGGAATTCAGGGTCTGTCACCAGGCGGCCGTTGACGCGTACTCGCCCCTCTTTTACCCATCGCGCCCCTTGGGTGCGGGAGCCTAGCCTAAGTTTCGAGATCGCACGCGCCGCCCCGTAACGAGGCGACTTCGAGTTCACGGATGAAGCGATATGGATGCTTTGGATGCGCTGCTCAATGCACTGCCGCCACTGGTGTTACCGAGGACAACGTAGAATAGCGCACTTCGTTTTCGCGATGCATTGGGCAAGAGCTTGATGAACAGACTTACCGTGCGTATGCCTGCCGGGAAAAAAACGGTGGTCGGTGCTTGCGGTGCAAAGTCGGTGCCCGCGAGCGCGGTGGCCGGTTCGGTCCACCATTCGAAACTCGTCGTAGCCTTCGATCCTGTCGAGCGATGCACGCGGATCTCAGCGAATTTCTCGCCGCCTCGAAAAGAATAGGAACCGGCCACCATGCCGATCCTCTCGGTCTGGTCGAGCGGTCGAGCGGCGTTTTGCGTCTTGAGGCCGGCTTTTGGCGCCGCGGTCGCCTTGGCAGGCGGCGGCGCATCATCGATGTCGGCATCCGCCGGCGCACTATCGGCAATGATCGGCGGCTCGGCTTCCGTATCGGAAGCGGCATCGGCGACGGTGGGTACCGGTTTGGGGCGGCTCAGCACGGCCCATGTGACGCCGCCGACCAAGGTCACCGCGAGCAACGCGATCAGCGCGGATGCGACGCCGCTTCGGGTCAGAAGTGACGCATGCGCATTCTCCGGCTGCGGGATCGGCCCCAGCGGCTCGCGTCCCAGATCAAGGTCCGCCAGCCAATCGCGCAGAGACGCCGGACGATCGGCGCGATCCCAGGCGAGACCGCGCGTGAGCGCCCGCCACTGCCGTCCCGAGAGACCCGGCGGACGGGATGGTGCAATTTTCAGCGTGCGCGCCTCGGTTGAGCGTCGATGCTGAAACGGGTGTTCGCCCGCCAGCAATTCATAGGACAGACAGGCCAGTGCGAAAAGATCGTCGCGCGGATCAGCCTCGCGGCCCTCCAGCAATTCGCATGACGCGTACGCCGGCGTCAGCGCTGTTGTTTGGCCCGAGGTGCCGAAATCGAGTATTCGTACCTCACCTGAATTCGTGACCATGATGTTCTGCGGCTTGATGTCGCTGTGAATCACGCGTCGATCGTGCGCATGTGCGATGCCTTCGCCGACCTCGCGGATGACCGCGCACGCGTAGGCGCGCGGCAATGGCAGCGGATGAAATTTCTGCATCAAGCTCGGCAGGCTTTCGCCGTCGATCAATTCCATGCTGAAAAAAGGGAATTGATGCAAATCCAGCTCGTACACTTTGACGACACTGCGGTGGTTCAGCGCTTGCGCGCAATAGAACTCGCGGCGCAGTTTGGCCAGCACGTCGGATCGCGTTCGCGTTTTCTCATGCAGCACTTTGATGGCCACGTAAGCATCCGCCGCGGTGTGTTCGCTGCGCGATTGGTCGAGCGCCTTGTAGACGGTACCCATGCCGCCGCTGGCCAATTGGCTTTCAATGACATAGCGGCCGCACAGAACTTCGCCGATACCTAGGCCGGTGCTCGCGGATTCGCGCGGCACAGACGTGTCGAGTTCAGGGGTCGGATCCGGGGCGACGGGAAACAAATCGACGGTAACACCGTCCGCCTCGCCGCGCTTTTCGCGCTGCGCAAGCTTCGATTTGATGGAGCGAAACAAGTCGCTCGGCTCCTGCGAGTCCTCTACGGGATGGCGCCGCTGTCGTGTCATGGGTGCAGATTGGGGTCCATTTGGCACCGCAGCCTACCCGGTTGGTGACCCTAAGACTGAAGACCGATCCGCATAAAAAGGCTGCGTTTATCGAATAAATTGACGGCATGTGCGCCAATTCACACCTGCTTTGGTTAAATCGCAGTGCAGCCAACCTTAAATGCCCGCCTGACCCCAGCCGGAGGCCCAATTAGGACCGCCGGTCGATTGGCCCTCAATTCGGCTTCAACGCCGGCGCAAACGGCTTCACGCCCAGTTCGCCGTACAGTTCCTCAGGATAGTAGGCATCCCCGTCCTGGAGCACCAAAGCCACCTTGCGCACGGCGGATATGTCCTGGGTGGGATCGCCGTCGATGAGTATCAGATCGGCACGCTTGCCGCGCTCGATGGATCCGCGATCGGACAGTACTCGCGCATAGGTCGCGCCATTCCATGTTGCGATTCGCAGCACCTCGTTCGCCGGGATTCCCGCCTTGACGTACAACTCCAGTTCCCGTTGAAACGCGAATCCCGCCACATCGTCGGTTCCCGAGACGATTTGAATCCCTGCGCGATGAAAGCGCGCCACCGCCGCGAGCATCTTGGCGTAGGACGCGCGCCAGCGCGGCGCCATTTCCTTGGTGATTTCGCTTTCACTCTTGTAAAGACCGCGGCGCAGGTTGATCGGCAGATGGTCCGCCGCCGCGGCAAGCGAAGGATTCAGTTCGCCCGGCATCTGTGTGAACTGCGCTTCGAATGCCGTGAGGGTCGGATCAAGCACCGTCTTGTGCGCGACGAATAGCTTGACCAAATCCTGGAAAGGCTGCGCATCGAGGTCCAGTGAATTGGCGTTTTCCGCAATGAGGGTAAAGCGCTGCAGCGAACGCGTATCGGTATCGGGTTTCACATAGAAGTTCAGCAACACCTGATTGATGTGCTGAATCTCATCGTAGCCGTCCTTGACCGCGTCTTCGGCTTTCATGAACGCTGGAATATGCCCACTGACGCGCAATCCGCGCTGATGGGCATACGCGGCGGTCTCCTTGACCCATTCCGGCTTGAAGGAGTTATAGATCTTGATCTGTGGATAGCCGCGCTGCGCATAGAAGTCGACCGCGCGCTTCGCGGCGTCGAGGCTGTCGACCAGAATGCCGCCGCTGGCATTGAAAGGACTCTTGCCCTCGATGAAGCCCGCGGTGATCACATGCGGCCCGATGGACTCGTGGCGATCCAAACGGCCGATCGCCAGAGCCAAGGTGGCATTGTCGTTGCCCATGTCGCGCACGGTCGTGACGCCGGATGCGAGATTGAGCAAATAATCGCTGGGCGAGACGTGTGCGTGCATGTCGATGAATCCGGGCAACAGGGTGCGCCCCTTGGCATCGATGACAGTCCCGGGCGTCTGGCTGGGCGAACCGGCGGGATACACGGCGCCGATGCGGCCATGATTGACGTACACGTCCTGCTCGGCGCCCAGCACCGCGTGCTCCGAGTCGAATACCCGAGCATTTTTGATGAGCACCGGTTGCGCCATCTCGTGCCGATCGCGCTTGGCGATGTCGCGCTGGTAGGCGGACTGCGCCTGCAGCTGTTGTTGCTCGAGCACCGCCGCCTGCGCTTCCCACCCTTTGAGAATCAGTTGTGCGAAGCCGGGGAAAATCGTCGCGAACGCTCGCTGACCGTCCGCTGTCATCCACACATAGTCCGGTTCCAGATCCGCGCCACGCACAGCATACAGCGCCACGGCTTGCGAGTCCTTGCCGTTCGACACGGTCGTATCGATCAATTTGACCACGGACAATTCGCCACCCGGAATGCCGGGCAGCTTTAAGGCCGCTTCGTGGATCAAGGCGCGCAGCGTGATCCCCGTGACTTCAATGGTCGAATCGATCGGTACGTACAGCGCCTTGCCGCTGATTTTCAGCGAGCCGTGATCGACCTTTCCCGACCATTCGGCGCGATCGCCTTTGCGTTCGAATCGCTCATCGACCAGCGAGCCGAAGGTCGATTTACCGGTGATGACAAATCGCTGCAGCGTGCCATCAGGGGCCAGCCAGAGTTTTTCCTTGAAGTCGGGGCCACGGCCGTTATCGCGGTAGCTGAAATCAGTCGTGATACTGCCGTCCTCGGCGATGCGCGTGACGTGTTCCCCGCCAACCTGGCCGGAAAACAACATGGTGTAGTGATACTCCGTCGCTGCCTGCGCGGCGGCGGCTGCGCAGGCAGCCAGCATTACCACGCACAATTTGACCCCTGAATTCATGCAACTCTCCCAATTCTACTTGCTGTTATGCGGCTTGGATGCCGATTAGGCGTACTTAAGGACGCTTCGAGGCGCAAATCATAACTCAACTGTTCACAGAACTTGACACAGCTTTGCACCTCCAGGGATCAACAGCCCGCATTCGACCGGGTAGCATTTTCCTCCGGCCACCAAGAGGAAAGCTCATGTTTCAACTAGCAACGAAAACTGTGTTACTGCGCGCGGTCGCGATTGCGGCGCTGACGATGGCAGCCGGCAGCATTGCGCTGGGCGATGATAACCCGCCGCCGGCGAATCCCGCTCCGGGCAGCCGGCATAACAATCCAGCATGGGCTGCTTGCAAGAAACAGGCAGATGATCAAAAGCTCGAGCCCGGTGATGCGCGTAAAGAATTCATGAGAACGTGCATGAAATCGGCCAAGAGTCCCGCGCCCGCCACCTCGTGAGTTCGCAGCCACGCAAGTGGCGTGACAATCGCTCGTTGCCGACCGCCGGTGCGTCGGGGGCATGACGCAACCGGCATTGTCCGCGGACACCGAATCGCCGCGGCGGCGCGCGCGTCTGCTATGGATCTCGCTTGCGCTGCTCATGGTTCTTGCCGCAGTCGCCGCATGGTGGTGGCGAGGTCGCAATCCGCCCCTGCACTACGTCACAGCACGTGTCACTCAGGGCGACATCCAGCGCGCTGTCAACATGACCGGCGCACTCAATCCAATCGTGACCGCGCAGGTTGAATCCTTTGTGTCCGGAAATATCAAATCGTGGTCGTGTGACTACAATACGCCGGTCACCGCGGGCCAGATCTGCGCGCTCATCGATCCGCTGCCGTTTCAGGTCATAGTCGATCAGGACACGGCTTCCTTGCATTCTGCGATGGCCCAACTGGCAAAGGATCGGGTCGGCGCCGCCAATCAGGCCGTGGTCTATGCCTATGACCAAAAGCTCATCGACCAAGGAATCGTCTCGCGCGAGACCCTCAACGCCGACAAAGCAACATTGGAGCAGGATCAGGCGCAGGTCAGACTCGACCTCGCCAACATCGCTCAGCAACGAGCGTTGCTGCATGGCGCGCAGGTCAATCTCGGCTATACAAAAATCCCCTCGCCCGTCAACGGTATGGTGATCACGCGCTACATCGATGTCGGGCAGACCGTGGTGTCGAGCCTGTCGGCGGCGCCGCTGTTTCTGATCGGCAAAGACATGCATTTCATGCAGGTCGACACCAATGTGAGCGAAGCGGACGTCGGCGGAGTCAAACCTGGGCAGCGCGCCTACTTCACCGTGCAGAGTTATCCGAATCGCGCCTTCTGGGGTTCGGTCCGCCAGGTTCGCGAAGGCCCCATCACCGTGCAAAACGTCGTGACCTATGATGTCGTGATCGACGTCAAAAATGACGATCTGGCGCTTTTTCCCGGCATGACTGCCGACGCACACATCATCACGGCCGAGCGCAGCAATGTGCTGCGAGTCCCCCTGCCTGCGATTCGTTTCAACCCTGAGGGAGTCAGCCGTGCACCGCGAGCGGGGGGCCAGGGCCGCGAAGGTAGCGCAAACCGTGACGCCGCTGAAAACCGTGCCGCGGCCGCGACGCACATAGGTAGCGGCCGATCGGGCGCATCCGGCGGTCGCGCACAGATATGGTTGCTTCGTGACGGCAAGCTGGTTTCAGTGCGGGTGCATACAGGTCTCGACGATGGAACCTTGATCGAGGTCGCCGGCGAAGACTTGAAGGTGGGCGATGTCGTGGTCGTCAATGCGGTGCGACCCAATGCGCCGCAGACCGAAGTGGCGGGTGAAAACCGGCCTCCTGGCACGAACGCCAATGTTCGTGGAGGCTTCAGAATGTGAGCGACCCCGACCCTAAGGCCCGCGAACCCATTCTTTGCGTGCGCGACGCGACCAAGGTTTATCACTTGGGCGACACGGAGGTGCACGCGTTGCGAGGCGTCACGCTCACGATCAACCGCGGCGAGTTCGTCGCGATCATGGGCGCCTCAGGCTCCGGCAAGTCCACGCTGATGAACATATTGGGGTGTCTCGACCGTCCCAGCAGCGGCGAGTACCTGCTGGAAGGCATCAACGTTGCGCAGCTGGATGAGCCAGCGTTGGCTCGTATCCGCGGGCGACGCATTGGCTTCGTATTCCAGACCTTCAATCTGTTGCCGCGTACCAGTGCGCTCGAAAATGTCGAATTGCCATTGTTCTACGCGGCGCAGATCGAAGGCAACGTTGCCCGCGCACGCGAGATGCTGCACATGCTCGGACTCGCTGATCGCGAGCGTAATCAACCCAATCAGCTCTCCGGCGGTCAGCAGCAGCGCGTCGCCATTGCCCGTGCGCTGGTCAACGATCCGGCCATCGTGCTGGCGGATGAACCCACGGGGAATCTTGATTCCCAGAATGCTCTCGACATCATGGCGACCATCCGTGCTTTGAATCTGGAGCGCGGCGTGACCGTGGTGCTGGTGACACACGAGCGCGACCTGGCGGACCTTGCGGATCGCATCATTACGCTGCGCGATGGTCGGATCATTTCCGATTCGCCGACCGTTCACGGCGCCGGGCGCGGCGCGACACGCACGTTGCCTGCCGTGCAGCCGTACCGTGAGCGCCGATTCGTCAGCCGGTTTGACAGTGTGCTTCGCGAAGCCGGCTCGATAGGCTGGATCGCACTGCTCGCGGCGCTGCGGGCGATTGGCAGAAACAAACTGCGCGCGGGACTGACGATGCTCGGTATGTTCATAGGGGTTGCCGCGCTGATCGCCATGGTCGCGGTTGGCGAGGGCGCTCGCGCCGCAGTCGAAGCTCAGGTTCAGAGCCTCGGCACGGATCTCTTGGTGGTCCTGCCGGGCACCACGCGCGTGAACGGCGTGCGCGCCGGGAACGGCAGCGCGGCGAGTTTGCGGGTCAAGGACGTCGGCGGAATCCTCGAGGAGGACGCTGCGGTAGCCGATGTCAGCTATGTCAATCGTCAGAACACGCAAGCGGTCAACGGCAATCAGAACTGGAGCACCAGCGTTCAAGGCATCTCGCCAAGCTATCTGTCAATTCGTCGCTGGCCGGTGGTGGCGGGCCGCACGCTTAACGATCAGGACGATCACGACGGCGCTGTCGTGTGCCTTTTGGGTCAGACCGTGCTGGCCAACCTGTTCGGAGAATTCGCCGATCCGATCGGTGCCACCGTGCTGGTGAAAAATGTTCCGATGACGGTGGTGGGGGTCTTAAGTGCGAAGGGCCACTCAGCCAGCGGCCAGGATCAGGACGACGTGATATTCATTCCGTTCACCACCTCGCAAGAGCGCATTCTGGGTGTCGCGACGCCCTCCTCCACTCAAACACTGTCGAACAATGTGTTCGCAACCATTGGGCCGCCTCCCAATCCCTTCGGCGTCGTGCCAAAGCTGGAAGGCTTCGTCAACACGATTTTCGTGCAGGCGCGCAGTCCGGCGTTGGTGAAGACTGCGCTTGATCAAGTGACCAAGACTCTCGAGAAGACGCACCGGATCCTCCCGGGTAAGCCTGACGATTTCGTGGTGCGCGATCTGACTGAGATCGCCGAAGTGGCCGAGCAAAGCTCGAAAGCCATGGAACTGCTGTTGGCTGCGATCGCCTCGATCTCGCTGGTCGTCGGCGGCATCGGCATCATGAATATCCTGCTGGTTTCCGTGACGGAACGGACGCGTGAGATCGGCATCCGGATGGCCACCGGCGCGCGGCGGCTGCACGTGTTGGCGCAGTTTCTGGTCGAGGCGATGCTGCTGGCGCTGATGGGCGGTGTTGCCGGTATCGCGGCCGGAGTGATCGCCTCTCTGTTGATCTCGCACCTGGCGGGCTGGCCAATACTGCTGGAACTCGACGTAATGATTCTGGCGTTTGCGTTCTCCGGAGCGGTCGGCGTGTTCTTTGGCTTTTATCCTGCGAGGCAGGCCTCGCGCCTGAATCCAATCGATGCACTGCGCTACGAATAAGCGCAGATCGCAGGCCCGATTGCGGAAATGGCGGATGCTCAGTCTCGCCGCCGCCTCGGTGCTCTCGAGCTGCGCAGTCGGCCCGAACTTCCATCGACCGAATCCTCCCGACACATCGGGCTACTTGCACCCCAGCTCTGATACCGCGCCGGTGCAACCTCAGGCGCAGGACATGCAAAACGTTTCGACCGGGGCCGAGCTCGCCGGTGAGTGGTGGCAGCTGTTTCACTCTGCACAGCTGGACGAGGTTGTTCGTGCCGCGATTGCCGCGAGTCCCACGCTGGTTGCGGCAAACGCGACTTTGGCGGAGGCTCGTGAAGAGGTGACGGTGGTACGCGGCGCGCTTTTGCCCAGCGCGAGCGCAACCGCCGCGGCCCAACGAGAAAGCACCGGTACTGTTCGAGCGCCCGGCACGGGCGCCACCGCAAATCTCTACAGCATCGGTCTGTCCACAAGTTACAACTTGGATATTTTTGGCGGCACGCGCCGCGCTGTCGAGCAACAGCAAGCGCTCGCGGACTTCCAGCGCGACGAGCTCGCCGCGGCGTATCTGACCCTTACCGGCAACATCGTCAATGAAGTGCTGATTATTGCGTCGACTCGGCTGCAACTCACGACCGCCGAGGAGTTGATTGCAAGCGATCGCAAGAATCTAGCGCTAACACAACGCGCGTTTGATGTAGGTATCGTGCCGCGCAGCGATGTGCTGACGGCCGACTCGCAGCTGGCCGCCGATCTGACCCAGCTGCCATCCCTGCACAAACAGCTCGACCAGGCGTATGACACACTTGCGGTGCTTTCGGGCCGCGCGCCCTCCGAGTGGCAGGTGCAGCCATTCGACATCGAACAATTCACTCCGCCACGAGATATTCCGCTGAGCTTGCCCGCTCGACTGGTGCGCCAGCGTCCAGATGTTCTTGCCGCCGAGACGCAACTTCACGTTGCGAGCGCAGCGATCGGCGTGGCCGTCGCTCAGGAGTTTCCTGATATCAGCTTGTCGGCTTCCATTAGTCGAGAGGCGCTGCGATCCGCCGATCTGTTTCACCGGTTCGACACGCTCTGGGGAGTTGGAGGCTCTTTGACGCAGCCGCTATTCAAGGGCGGAGCGTTGCGCGCGCAGGTGCGTGCAGCGCGCGATGCCTTCAGTGCCGAGGCGGCCACCTATCAGGCGGTGGTGCTCGAAGCGTTGGGGCAGGTTGCCGACGATCTATGGGCCTTGCATTACGATGCGCAGATCCTCACCGTCGATCGACACTCGATGGACGTCGCCTTTGAGGCCCTGAAGCTGCAACAGCAAAGCTACTCGGTGGGCACGACCACCGTGTTGAACTTGATCGCAGCGGAGCGGACCTACGCACAAGCGCGGCTCAGCTATGTCAATGCTCGAGTACAGCAGCTCACCGACAGCGCCAGTCTCCTGACCGCGTTGGGCGGAGGATGGTGGAACGATCAGATTGAGGCCACCGCTCAGTAAGCGCCGACCTGCACCCGATCGGTGAGCCGGTTGCTTCAGAGTCTCTCGCAGTGGGCCCGCCATGCACCGCGATAGGCGAGTTCGATGTGCCGGGCGAAGCGCGAAGCATCCATGAGTGCGGAGCGCTCGAGGCGCCCTCGCAGTTCCTTGCGCAGCGCCGCGAGCCGAACGAGATCGGCGCCGAGCGCCGCCGCGATGCCGACGAACGCCTCGTCGGATTCGGCGGCAAGCTCGAGCAGATCCATTTGAAATAGCTGGCTGAGGCCGCCTCGACCGACGCTGGTGCGGCCCACTCGAGTGACGACCGGCACTCCCATCCAGAGCGAGTCCAAGCTCGTGGTGTGACCGTTATAAGGAAATGTATCGAGACCGAGATCGATATCATGATACGCGCGCAAATACTCGCCGCGCGGCTGAAAGGCGCGAAAGTCGATCCGCTCGGCCGCAATGCCTTGCGCGCCGAGACGCTGCGACAGATGTCGGCGATGCCGGCCGGGCGGTGCCATCACCAAGAGCCGCGCGTCGGGCAGCGCTCGCATCACCCCACCCCAGAGGCGCAAGGTGTGATCGGTCAACTTGCAAGGATTATTCAGGCATCCGAGAGTCAGATTACCGCGCCCGATGGCGGGCAATTCGTTCACGGCAGGACGATCCGTCAACGGGTCGTAGCACCAATATGAATCGGGGAGCCTGAGCGTGCGCTCGCTGTAGTGGGCGTCGAAGCCCTCCGGATCCAGCCGTGGATCGCTGAGACGATAGTCCATGGCGTCGATTCCGGTCGTTCCGGGGTAGGCGAGCCATGCGATTTGGATCGGCGCCGGCTTACGCGCGAAAAGCAGTGGCCGGCCCCCCGCCATGTGCATCGTCAAATCGACCAGTATATCGATGCGATCTTCGCGAATGAGCCGGCAGAGCGCCTCATCACTGAGCGCCCGCACGTCGCGCCAAACATCCGCATAGCCGGCAATGCGCCGAGTGAGTTCGTCGGGACGCTTGATGCTGGCATAGCAGAAGATTTCGAACGCGGCATGGTCGTGCCGCGACAGCAGCGGAATCGTGAACAAACTTTGACAATGGTCGCGGAAATCCGGCGAGACATAGCCGATTTTCAGCCGACGGTTGGCTTCGCCACGCTCGGTGCGGGCGCCGCTGCCCGGGTCATGCGCACACCAGGGCAACCCGGTGGCGAATCGTTCGTTCCAGCGCAGGCATTCCTCGAGAACCGGACCGGCTTCCGGAACTCCAAAACTGAGCGTGTACGCCAGATTGCTGTGTGTCGCCGCAGAGCCAGGATCGAGTTCGAGGGACTTGCGGAAACTTGCGATCGCCGCCTCAAGCTCGCCGGCGTCCTTGTAGACATTCCCGAGCGTGTCGTGGAGCGCCGCACTGTCCGGATCCAGCTGCAGCGCCCGGCACAGCGCGGTTTCCGCGTCGTCGATGTGCCCAAGCAGGCGCATGAGGCAGGCGGCATTGTTTAATGCCACGACCGAATCGGGGTGGGCGCGCAGCGCGGCGTCGTAGGCGTCCATTCCGGCGGCGAACTCACCGAGTTCGGTATGAACGTTGCCGAGGTTGATGAGGGCGTCCGCATAGTCAGGGCGGAGCTTCACGGCCTGCCGATATCGGTCAACGGCCTCGCGCTGTCTGCCGAGCCCATGCAGGGCATTGCCGAGATTGAAGGCGGCGTCGGCATCATCCGGCGCTCTCGCCAGCGCTCCATTCAGCGTGCGTTCCGCCTCAGAGAAATTGCCTTGGTTCCAATAGGCGATGCCGAGATTGACGCTGTGCGAAACGACAGCGGGTTCAAGATCCGCCGCGGCACGCAGGAGTTCGACGGCCTCGGTGAACTCGCCCATTTCGCGCAGCACCGTGCCCAGATTGGCCATGACGCCGGCATTGCGGGGTTCCAACGAGAGCGCCTGACGATAGGCCGCCGCAGCCTGTGGAAATTGTCCGCGCCGCTGCCGGCAAATGCCGAGATTGTTCCAGGCATCGAGGAAATCCGGCTGCAGTTTCAACGCCGCTTCATAGGCGTCGATCGCCGGGCCCCAGCGGCGAAGGGCCTGGCGCGCCTGGCCCAGCACGAAATGATAGCGGGGTTCATTGGCATCGGCTGCAATGGCCTGCTCAACCAGGACGAGCGCAGTATCCGGATGCCCGTCTTGCAGTTCCAGGAGGCCGCTGCGATAGAGCGTGAGCGTGTGCGCAGGGGCTCGAGCGAGCACTTGCCGATACAAGCGGCGCGCCTCGGCGAAGTTGCCGCCGCAGTGATGCGTTGTCGCGGTCTCCAGCAATTCTTCGGTATTTTGAATGATCGAACTCGTCCGCTTCAATCGCCCGGCGCCCAATCACGTCCCCGTCATGGCGGCAGCGAGCGCCAATGTGACATTAAATCATGGTAGCCGCGATGGTAAGCGTACTAAAATGACCTTAAGAATGAATCGAGCAGCTCATCAGTGAGGACATGCATCTTGCGGCTGGCCGCCTTGACCGCGACGCTTGGCTTGGCCGCGCAGACGGTCGCCGCGCCGTCATCTCTCAATGATCCGTTGCTTGATAATCTCACCGGAAGCTGGGTTCTGCGCGGCGATATTGCTGGGAAGCCCGTAACCCACTCAGTCAAGGTGCAATGGGTCCTCGCCCATGAATACATTCAAATTCGCGAGACCTCGCAATCAAAAACGGCGACCGGCGCGCCGGACTATGATGCGATCGTATATATCGGTTGGGACCGTGATTTAAAACAATATGCCTGCCTGTGGCTGGATTCCACGGACGGCAACGGACTGGTTGGGATCCTCGCCCACGCCAAACCGGATACTCAAAAGCTTGCGTTCTTATTTCCCGACAAGAACGGCGAGCCGTCGATTCAAACGACATTCGCATACGACCGAGTCGCTAAGATCTGGCATTGGACGATTGACAATGTAGACAAGGGTCAACTCCAGCCATTCGCAAAACTCAAACTTACCCGACAGTGAGATGTCAGCCCGGCTTCCGGGGGCAGTCAATGTCCCGCGATCACGAGTAGCACCATTCGCACGATCATGAGCCCTCCCGCAATGACAAGATATCCGCGTAGGACGATCAGCCACGTGCGATCGAGTACGGTCAAGCGCGCCGGAGGCAACTGATCAAGCGGCGGCATTCGCCAGGTTGCTCGATCAGCGACGGTAAACTGTACGGTGTCTTCAGCTTTCGGGCCGCGACGTGAATCAATGAAACGCGCCGCCACACTCAGCGCCAACGCGATCACGGTACCGCCGATCAAAATCGCCATGATGTGCACGCTGGAGATTGCCGGAAATAAAACCGACGCGGTCAGAATGACCGATAGCATCACGAGAATCGCGATCACGATGCTCGTGAACACATTGACCCGTCCGCTATTGGCCCAGGGACCCAGCACCGCTTTGTCGTTGCAGAGCAGCAGCAAAAACACGGTGGCACTCGGCAGCAATACGCCGGCCAGCGTTTGCACGGCGTTGGTGAGGAGCCCGAGTGGCGCGCCGGGCGTCAGGACGACCGCCGCGGAGATCACAATGAGCGCAAAGTACACGGCGTAGAAGCCCTTTGCATCGCTCATCTTGCGATGCAAAGAGTGGCGCAGCGATAAGACATCGCCTATCGCGTAGGCCGTCGAGAGAGATACGGCGGCGGCTCCGATGATACAGGCATCAATCAAGGCCACCGCGAAGAACACACCTGCGGTGCGGCCGAGGTGCAGACCGATGCCCGTCGCGACCGCACCGGCATCTTTGAAATGGCCAAACTGTGGTGTGCCTTCAAAGGCGACGGCAGTAAAGGCCATCATGGCCACAGCGCCCACAATGATGAGGCCGATTCCTATCCACAGGTCAATCCTTTCGTAAGGAATGAAGCGAGGCGTGATTCTTTTGTCGATCACGTAGCTTTGCTGGAAAAACAGCTGCCAGGGTGCCACCGTGGTTCCGACGATCGCGATGATCAACAGCATAACATCGGCGATCGGCGCGTTTTTCGGGAAGCTGGGAATGAACATGTCATGGGCCATCTGCGGTACGGGCGGGTTGGACATCACCAACACCGGCACCAGGAGCAAGCTTCCGAACACCAGCACCAAGGCGAAGCGCTCGAACTTACGCAAATCTCCGGTGCTCACCGAGCCCATGATGACAATGGCGGAAATCCCGATGCCCCATAATTTGGGGACCCCCAAATAATCAAAGGCTAACGTCAAGCCAATGAACTCTGTCACGATGGTGAGGCCGTTCAAAATGAAAAGATCGATGACGCTAAAGGCGCCCCAGAACTTGCCGAAGCGCTCCAAGATCAGGCGCGCATGCCCGACGCCGGTCACCGCGCCAAGTCTTAGCACCATGTCTTGATTGACGTAGAGCACCGGAATCAGGAGCAGCAGCGTCCAGACCAACGTCGTGCCGTAGTTCTGCGCCGCCTGGGTGTAGGTACCGAACGCGCCGGCATCATTGTCGCCCACCATGACGATGACGCCTGGACCTAGGATGGCGAGCAGCGTCTTGACACGTGACCACCCGGTGCGCGGTCGGGTATCGTGCATGAAGATCGTGCCAAAACCCCCGCGAATATCGCC
>Ga0210398_10000840_pt1 | contig 33688 bp, 27 predicted proteins | sample IncBWC4OmetaG_FD_161047 | JGI IMG/M metagenome (GOLD analysis project Ga0210398, IMG submission 161047) | Forest soil microbial communities from Barre Woods Harvard Forest LTER site, Petersham, Massachusetts, United States - Inc-BW-C-4-O | ecosystem: Environmental > Terrestrial > Soil >... | reverse complement strand
ATCGCCCATCATGATCGGAAGCTTGCTGCCTGCCTGAAGTTCGCCAGAGCGCGCGATCAACCAATATTTGAGCGCATTAGCGTTAAACAATTGGTCCCAGGCCGGATAAACCGGAACCGGAAGCTCCACCTGGACATACGGGCCCATCCGTCGCCACGGCCAGCGCCAACTCAAGCCGGTGCGCAGATGCGCGCCGAGCTGTTCGAGAATTCCCGGCCAGCCGCCGCCGTTCCAGGTCTGCCAATCCCAAGGCGGGTTCAGCGCCTCTTCGATGACCGTCACGCGGGTGCCGACACCGGTATCATTCAACAGCCAAGTGACGCAGGTGGCTTGGCCCAGCCCGAGCCAACGCGCGTAATAGCTGAGCTTGTGCGGCGCTTCGACGCTGACCGGGCGGACCAGAAAAAATTCGCCGTCCTCGAAATCAAGCACCATGTCGCGGTCGGTCAGCAAGAACGAGCCGACACTGACCGCAAGCCATTTCTTCAATCGATCAGGATCCGTCAGGGCATTCCAGACCGTGTCCGGGCGATACGGAAGATGGATGACGGATTCCAGCCGCTCCCAACGATCCCGCACGGTCGTCATGGCGCCCATGCCGTGCAGACTGGGCAACGCTCGGTTGCCCTCGCGCAAATCGAAATATTCCAGACCTTGCCGCGGCGGCGCGAGCGGCCAGAGCTTGTGGGCGAAGCCGCCGCCCGCGGTCGCGCCTTGCATCGCGTCGCCGTCCACCACTCTCATTCTCCATTCGACGTCAGCACGCCCGACAGCCCATGAAGCGATGGGCGTCGGACACGGATCGACGTGGCACGATCCGTGCCGGCTTGTCCTGTTTCAAGACAGTGACGCGCGGCCACGTCGCATCGCTTCAAGCTCCTCCTCGGTGAGGTAGGTCCCCATCACGAACGTAAGCGCGGTCAAATAGGCCACGACCGGGCCTTGGGGGTCCTTCACGTCGTACAGGGGCAGATTGCGATAGATACGGCCGACGCCGGGATTGCCGGCCGGCGGGATCGCCTTCACATTGTCGATCGTGAGCTCGATCGGCTCTTTGTTGAAGAACGACCGCCCCAACGCCGGAACGTCGAAAATGGCGCCGACGGCCATCCGGCAGGCCTTTTCGGGCTGCGTCTTGTCGAGATCTTCAAACGGCGTACGCAACTGGCCCGCGGAGAGATATTCCGGATTGAGCGTCACCACGATATCGCCCATGCCGTCGGTTTTTCCGGCCATCCGCATTTCGATGAGATTGGTGTAGACCTCGGCGTTCACCCAGTCGGAGCAGCTCGGCTGCGAGCGGGCGACTCGTACGTAGCCGGCGAAATCAACGGTGAATTCGCCTATTCCGGCAACGTAGAAGCTGTCTTTCGAAGTGATGCCCAGGTTGTCGATGCCGGTCGGGGGGGGCGTAAACGGTTCGACATGACGCGGCCCGAAGAGATCTTCCAGACGGGGATGATCAATCGGGACACCGGAGCTGATTTTGCCTTCAGCGGTGACGAGAGTCGGCATTTGCAGTCCTCCTATTTAGCTGAGATTGGAGCGGCGCGTGCAGCAGGTCACGCCGGGGTTGTCCGGGACGCCGTCCATGTCCATGTCCAGTTCGCCGTTCACCGTCGAGTACACGTTGCGAGAATTGAGGTCGATTCTGCCGTCCCCATCCCAGTCGTTGAGCTTGCCCTTGAAGGTACCGGCGATGAACACGTTCGACATCGGACCGGCCACCGGATGGTGCAGCGTCGAAAGGATCGCGTTGCCGGGCTGCAGGATCTCGTTCAATTGCTTGCCGATGCAGCGTTCCAGATCGAAGTACCCCCATCCCTGGAAACGCCCGCGGACGTAGCGAATGGCGTTTTGGCCACGGATATTAAATCGCGGTTCGAGATACCAGCAGCCCGAACGCATGAAGCTGATGGTCACGTCCTCGGTCCCCTTCGAAGCGTCGTCGGCGTGGCCTGACACGAAGAAGGTGCGCGGAACCGCAGATTCGAAGTAGAAGTTGCCGCGATCAGGCCGCGTGCGCTCGGTAAAACCGCGGAACAGGTAATTATCGACGTGGGGTGAGCCGTCTTTGTGCAGACCGCTGATCTGCTTAGCGATCACGAGCTGCCGCTCGCGCGTTTCCACGTTCGGGCAGGCGTGCGCCTGACCGTACACACGCGCCAAGCCTTGCGGTCCCAAAGAAAGCTTCCCCCACACCTTGTTTTGCGGATCGAGACGGATGTAGAGATCGCAGTGGATGAGCAGATAAATCGTCTCATCGAAGGTGCGGCCGTTGGTAAAGACGCAGTCGCGCTTGTCGAAGGTCGGATCGCCGGTCGTCAATTCGCTGGCGAACAACTGCGCCCACTCGGCAATCTCCGGATCCTGATCGGTGGCAAAGCCACGCAGGGATTGCACGCCGTGCAGGCCACCGAGCTTCTCCATGGCCCATAGCGCGTCCCAGCGGACCTCGCGATCCTTATCCTTGCGAATTACCTCGCACAGAAGCTCGATCGCATCGGGCTCGTTGCGGTCGACATATTCGTACAGCGCCTGTTCGCGCATCACGGGGTCTGGATCCTTTAGCGCCGCGTCCGCCAAGTCTTCGCTTGCACGGGAGTCAAGCCTAACAGAAACGCGGTCGAGCGCATAGCCAAAGTCGCTCGACCAGGCAGCCGGATCACCCGCGATATAACGCGGATCGGCATGTCCAAGCGTGGTTTTGGTTTGAACGGAGTAGGCCTCTTGCTGATGTGACGTCAGCTGACTGAAAGGTATGACACCTTTGTCGACGCCAACGACACGGTAGTCGAGACCTTGGGCTCCCGCAGCGAAACTCTGAAGCAGAAGTCCCTTGTTGCAAAGGTCTATCGCCATGCTCAGTTCCTCCTGAAGTCGCTCGCCATGCCGTTCGGCATGAAACAGGTTATGAAAATCTACGAAAATTACTTACATCTTTGCTTCTTCGAGATTGACAAGTGATCGCTCATGTCTCGCGTCGTATTCGGACGGCTGTGAGGAGTTCCGCTTTGCCTGCCGACGAAGGAAGAATTCACTGTCTTTGTAAAGGCGCGCGGCCTGGATCGGAATCGCTGCAAGTATCGGTGGATCGAGCGCGGACGGCTGTGAAAGCCTGATGGAGCTATCCCCGCCCCAACGTCCACCCTTGACGACGATCGGCGCGCTGCGTCCGCGCGGCAGGTTTTTCAACGTCAGGAGCTGAATCCCGTCGGCGGTGCGCGGCACCGCCACGGACAGTACGTACCAAAGACCATCATGCGGAACCGGGAGCACATAATCCGATCCCTCGGACAGCAGCGTGCACGAGTGCGGCCCACCCACGGGGATCGCTTGGTTGAACAAGCCGGCGAAAACCAGGGCCGCCCCTGAATTGCGATTGATCGTCCCAACGATGCCGTCGTGACACGGCGATTGCGCCAAAACGGCGGCTTGCGGCAGCGGGAAGTCGGCAAGGCGCATGCCCACGATATGTCGGGCGATAGATCGAAAAGCGCTCGGAGGTACGCCGACCAACTTGTTAAAACGGGTGACAAAAGTACCAAGGCTGTTATAGCCGACGTCGAAGCAAATTTCGGTGATGCTGATGTCGGTCTCAATCAAAAGATCCTTCGCGCGTGCGATGCGTAACGCGTAGTGAAATTGAACGGGTGGGATTCCCGTCATCTTGTGAAACAGCCGGTTAAAATGACACGGACTGAAGCAGGCGATGTCCGCCATTTGCGAGTTGCTCATCGTGAGATGAAGCCGTCTCGCCATCGCGTGGATGACGCGCTCTATGCTGCGGAAGTGAAGATCGTGATTGCGGCTGTATTCGGGCTGCCGCGGGAGGGAAACGACACTGAACAGATCAGCCGTCATCACCGTATCGCCTGTCATCGACGGCCGCTCGATCTAGAGGCAGTTGTCGTGGGCGACTACCTGGATGGAGCAGCGGATACGTACCAACCCTGCCGGGACTCTAAGGCAGCGCCAACGCATGGATGTCCTTGATCAATCGAGAAGCGCTAAGACGGCGCTCTCTCGAATCTCTCGGCGTCATCACTGCATCAGGCCGATGGGCACACGTATCCATCTCGCAATTCTCGTCCGGAATTCCGATGGTTTGCGCGCTAGCGCGATCCACTCATGCTTGCCGGCAGAGTGGTCGGAAAACACCCACAAGCGTCCGAAGTCGTTGGTGAACGCGTGAACCGATCGGTCAGACGCCAAGTTGCGTCCTCACGATGCCGGGGTGATTTGCGTCCGTAGACGCGCCTGCTGCGGACCATTGCTGCATTAGGGCGACCATGACGAACGGCATCGGCAAAAGGTTCATGACGAAGTGAAACGTTACACGCCAGCCCACGGCCGCTTCGATGCCCCACAGGGATTGGGCATGGCCGAATAGCGTGCTGAGTCCGATCGATTTGCCGATAAGATAAGCCGACATTGTGAGCAAGACGTGTTCGCACATATGGGCGCCTTCTATGTAGAGGGCATAACGAACCAATCGAACTGGGTAGAGGCAGAAAACGCCGGCGATGGTCGCGAGAAATATGGCGTTGCCAATCAGGTGCAGTATCTCCATCCCCACCATCATTTGACGCGCGGGAGTGTCTCCCGCGAAGAGGTGCGCACCCAAAAACCGAACCATCTCGGTAGCGGGCGGCGACATGTATGGAACGCCGCGACCGCAGAAGTTTACGGAGACCCACTGATAATTTCCCAAGACCCATACGACGAATTGGAAAGCGTGCTCAAAGAAATGACCGACCTGAAATGCGAGGCCAAGGCCGAGTAGGATGACGAAAAGATTTGCCGTTTGCGCCGCCGCTTCTTTCATGGCTACTCAACTCCCCAGCAGTGTGCGTCGTCACGTTTATGTTTAGATCTCAGTTTAGAGAACAGCGATCCCTGTCTAAGCGCATGTCGGCTCAATGACGCCACGTCCCCAGCCCGTGAGTGCCAGCCGGAAACCTAGTAGACGTGGACCCTCGTTGTCGGACCGATTTGCAAATGCAGATCCTTTCCACTTACGAGCTGACGTCCATCGACATAGATTCTTATAGCCCTTCTCAAGAGTCCCTGATCGTCAAGAATGTAACGCCGTAGTTTGGGATAATGGGCAAAGACTTCATTCAACCCGGAAATAATACTGTCAGCTTCGACCGCGATTGGCTCTTCCGGGGCTACATTGCCGAGGTGACTGGTAAAAATTATTTCCGGCATTGCGGTCACCTCAAGGCCAAAAGCCTGCACGAACGCCTTTTAAAGCGGTGCGCGCGATCCGATAGGGACCGCAACCAATTTGTTGCTTAGCTTGCCACAGCCGCCCATTCCGACGATGTTGCCGGCAATCTTCCCGGCACCGTCGGAGCATCACCTAATTCTCTCAGCTCGATCGCTATCGCAAGCCGTCCAATATCTCACGCTCTACTTGGATCTTGCGCTGTTCCGACATTTCAACGAAAGCATCTACTCTGCGCATTAGTGAATTGCGGGTAGCGCTTTCGATCGCGCCATCGCCGCGACTGCGTCGGCGCGTGCGGAAATGTAGGAATCCGAACCAATTGAGGACATCAAGTTCAGCATTCGTTCCGATATTGCGGCGACCTTCGGGCAACGACGACAAACATCGACACCGAGAATCGGCACGGCAACGGTCAGCCCGACAACAACGCAGATAAAGCTGCACCGGAGTGCAACGTGGACATTGCGTTGATCTCTGGTTTTTCGATTGAACTCGGGGTTTGGGTTCGCGAGCATTGTCAAGGAACCCCGACCGGCCGGCGCAAATCGCGTCAGCACGCCAAAAATGGCAGGTAGCACTAAGCCAAACGCCGGTCACGCCGACTGTCGCGCCACTCCCGTTATCGAGATGGCCGGCTTACCGCACCGCGGCCAGCATACGTTGAAATTTATCGCAACCGGCGTCGGCTCGCTTCTTCGGCGTTGCTGTTCTGCGCAGTGCCCGGTCCAGCCGGATAACTGGAGCAGAAGTAAATTATTCAAATCGAGGCGTAGATAACTACCAAATTATGTGCAGTTGCACCCTTCTCGCAAACGCAAAATAGTGTTCACGCCGTCTGTTGGGCTTGGATGGCTGAGATAAGATTGACCTCCGCAGGGTTATCGACCGTAGCCATCGACACCGAAAGCGTCATGACGCTGAATTTCCCTCGCAAAGTGCGGGGCAATATTTTTCCTAATCGGCATCGAAGCCCTAAAACTTCAGCGGCAATCGGTAATGGTCCAGTGCTGAACCCAACTCGGGATGACGCATCAATGAGATCGTGTCGATGATCTTGAGCCGGCTTGCGTCGCGTTCATAGACCATATGGCAAGGCTCGGTCGTGATCCGTGACGGATAAGAGAGACCGTGGAAATCTGGGAACTTTAGCCATATTGCTTCGGACAATTGGCGGCCAACAACATCCTTGCTGCCACGTATGGCATCCGTCGGTATGCCCATTCGGGTCGGTGCATCTCCGTGGAGCGACAGGAGCGTTACGGCCTCCTCGACTTCAATTGTCGAAACTGCCTTCTCCACCAGTTCATTGAGGAGAACTGGATCGTCCCGCTGATGATCGCGTCTGTCTCGAACGATCACCTCGCCAAAGACGGTCAAAAAATCGTCTGCCATGTAAATCGGGAGAAATCTGCGGGGGAGGCTCGCCGGCTCATGGGGATCGCTGAAGCGCGATGGCCCGTCGCTAGCAGTCAAAGGAGCGACCTTCTCCAAATGAATCCGGACCAACCTCGATCCACGGGCAATGGCGAAGGGAAGCAGGTCACCGACTTGCAGGTGATCAAAAGGACGGGGCTTGTTCAATTGAACGTATCTGAAACGCCTTTAGCTGCCGCAATAGTTGCATCAATGTCGCCCGATTTCAAGCTCTCGATTCCGGTGCGGTCACCAAGAGCCGCATGACGCTGCCGCAAAAACCGGAAGACCGACCACGGCTGGTCCCCCAGGACGCGGTGCAGTTCAACAAGTCCCGGCAATCGCTCGCCGGTTTCATCCAACACCTGCCAATCCGGATAGCGAAATCCTCTCTTCGCACCCGACAAAGCGAGCACCTTGCGTTGCTCTCGCCACTCGTTCAAAGTTTGCGTAGAAACGTCGATCATTGCCGCGAATTTGCGGCCGCTGAGCATCTCCGGACCCTTTAGAATGTCCGCCACGCGCTGGCGTCCGCGCTCCAGCGCCCGCGTGATCCCCGGCGCTTCCGGCACTGTCGCCGCAGCCTCAAGGCAACCCTCGGCGGTATGGGAGAAATGGAGCAGCACTGTCTTGCCGCTGCTGACCGCTAAGGCGATCGCGCCTGTATATGCCTCAACCGTGGAGTGGAGGTCGCTTGGGTACTCTGCCAGCGCGCGCATAACGACGCTGACGACATGCTGCAGCTCGGCAGGATCGGCCTTGGCAGCCCGTGCAAGAACGTCCTTCAGGACATCTTTGTCGACAGAAACCGTGGACTGCTGTTCTGCGAATCCGCTGCTCGCCGAGGCCTCGCTTGGGTCCACGACAATGACTGCGTTTGAGGGAATTGCAACATTCATTGTATTCACCATCAAAAATATGAAAGGATTATCAATTACATAAGCTCAAGCAATATTGACACTTTCATCAACTTGGTCAGCTCAATATCGGTTTTGAAATCGCTAAGAGGATGAATATGAGCCATAATGAAAGCAATTCGATGCGTTCATGAAAATTATATTTGTTTATATTGGTTATGATATTTACAAAGACGAATTTTGAGTGTATATATTTACATGCTCGGTTATGCTGTCCTCAAAGAACGCGAGGAGGAAAGCGCAATGCCCTACCTCAGTGACAACGCTCACAGATGGATCACGGCCATCGCCGCATTGGCAACGATTGGGGCCCTGCTCTATCAATATCTGCCCTTGATCCTGCGATGAGGGAGGCGAAACGATTGCCTCGATTTGCTCGTTTGACCGGCAACGAATCTCACAGCCGGAAAGCCGGTAGGGGTTGGCACTTAGCAGAGGGTCTCGGCGGCTATTCGTCTTCCGTCCGCCCCAATGACCGGCTTCGACGGATGTCCGTGTGCAGCATGCAAAGCCCTGCCCTGAATGGGCCGCCGGTGAATTATGGTTAAAAAGAATGGTTAAGACGCCGCAACAGCATGACTGCAATCCGCTTCACTCAATGAGCGAAACGCGCGAGTTTGCCCCTGTCAGAACATCTGACAGAGAGGAGGTGTTGCAAATGCCGCGCTTTGATGAGGAGCTGTGGCGTCGCGTTGAAGTGCTCGCTACTGTCGTTGTGGCGTTGGCAACGACAGCAGCTCTAATTCTTCCGTACGTACGATGAGTAGGAGCGCCCGCTCATCGCAGAGAGGAACGGCCCACAGCCGTTCCTCTCTTTGTTTATCATTCAGTCGGCGATCAGGTCAATTCCCCAGTCAAAATAATTACTTCTGCAGCTTGCACTTGGTTATCCGCGCAACTGCAATTAGTCTGTACCGGCATTTTCAACCTTTTCAATGGTGATGCTACCAATGGATGGCGACATTTTCTTGTCCGACGACAAGCGGCTTAGACTGCAAGTAATATTAAAGCAGCTCGGGATGAGACAGCTGGAGGTGGCGGAAGCGGTTGGCGTTAGTCCGACCGCGATCAGCCGCTTTCTGTCGACCGGAGCCGAACGTATCAACTTGGCCCCACAAAATCATCTGCGGCTTGTGGAAACCTTGAAGAAACGCCTCGTCGAGTGCCGGGCCGTCAAGGCAATGAGAGCAGAAGAAATAGCGGCAAGGAGACAACAGGGAGCCACGGACCAGGAACGGGACAGGAGCAAGGCTCTGGTCGCGGCAGCACTTGCTTTGACCTCGGACTCCATCAAAGCCTGCGAATCGGCGATTTCAGATCTGCTCGTCGAAAATCCGCTCCCCGGCAGCACCGCGTCTCAGCCAATTTTGGCGACACCGGGCGGCGCCGTGGGGGTCAAAGCTGTAAACTACGTGCGACGACCAGCGGACAAGGAAATGGAGGAGATTCTCAAGGACGGCCGATCCCCGGCAAGCGTCGTCATTGGGCCAATTCAGGGAGGTACGTCTTCCTTCCTCCAGAGGGTATATCAGCATGCATCTGAGATGCGCGATTGCTGGGCCCGCATCGTGCATTTTGAGTCTGCTTTTGCGCAGGGTGAGAAATTTACGCAATTGGATCTATTCAGATTTCTGTTTCGCGAGATCGGCGTCACCAGCGAGGCTTTGAATAACGATAACCTCGACGTACACGAGATGAAGGACGCCTTTGATGATTGGGCCGAGACCGCCTGGAGGGAGTCTGCTCGAATCGTGATGGTGATCGACGGTCTCGATGAGATCTTCAGGAATGCCGGAGCCCAGACTGATCCGCTCGCTTTGACAAACTGGTTCCAGGCGCTGCGGAATCGAACGGGTAGCGGGCAAACACCGTACAACAAGCTGGCGTTGTTTGTCGCGCTGACCGGCGCGACCTGGAGCGCCGCCCATGCGTCGCCTTATGCATCGCAGGCTGGAGCGCTGGAACTCAACAAATTTACTCCGCAAGAACTCGCCGACGCCTTCAAACGGCTCGATGTCGAGATCGATGAACAAGGCATTGAAGATGTGTACAGCCTTTTTCACGGGCACCCGTATCTGAGCCAAGTATTCGCTTGGTCTATGCGCGGTGGTTTCAGTCAACAAGCCGCGACGCAGGCAGCGTTAAACGTCGCCAGCCGCTACGAATACCATTGGGAACGGATGAAATCGGAAATCAAAACGCTGGTTGGAGACAATCACACCGTAACACGTGTATTGGCCGTTGTCGCAAAAGTGGCCGCGCAGCCACGGCCTGAGCCGCTTGGCGACATCGACGGCACCATCTGGCTCAACTATCGTCGCGGTTTACACACGTTTGGCCTCGTCGACGGCACGTACAACGCACCGACGATCTGCCAGTTCTACTGGGCTGCCATCAAAAAAGAGCTGACATAGGGGAGCGCCCCAGCGTTGCGCGCATCCCTGTGCCATCGGTGACCTGCCCCGGCCGCCGGGTATCGCAGCAGCCGATCCTGGCAGGAATTCTGTCGGTTGCAATGGAAATTAGATGGTTAACGAGCCGGTAAAGCCGCCGCTACAAGTTGACCGCTATTGCCTGGAATTCGGCGCTCAAGCAGATAGTGTGCATGCCGTAAATACACCCCAACAGAAGGAGACCTATTGGCATGGCACACCAACAACACAACAATGTCTGACCAACAAATCATCGCGGTCGCCGCTCTCGCGACGTACCGCTTTGATTGACCTGAACTGATCCGACCAGAAGCCTGGTCATCTGTCACCGACGGGAGAGAGCGGCTGGACCCCGCTCTCTCCTAATTCTTAACAGGCAATTGGCCGCCAGTCAACGCAAGCTCAATTAATGAACTTTCGTTTCATGGCAGGTGAATTCGATGACCGCAATCGGCGTGCAAACGTACCGGCCGCAAAAGTACAGTGGGGTGACTAAATATTTTGATGGCACTGCCGCAAGCTTGGCAGCGCCATCCCGAAAGCGACCCGCCAGTGTCGTCGTACCGCGCGAGCAGGAGCCGATGCAAAGCGAGCCGCAGCCTACCAGTCCGCCCACTGCGGGGGGCATTTCAATTGCAGGGGCAACGGCCGGAATATTCACGACCTGTGTAGTGCGTTATTCGGAGTCCTCATGTGATCAAATATGAATATTCAGGCGGCCCAGTCAGGCGAAATCAGGCGTTATATGTCGAACGCATTGAAGACAAGCAGTTCCAAAAAGCTATCGTCGAGAAGCGTGACGTTTTCGTCATCACGGCGCCACGACAGACTGGCAAAACCAGTTTGTGGTTTAACTCAATGGATGAACTACATGCCCTCGGTTTCAACACGGGTCTATTAGATTTTCGCGTTACTTTCGGGCAGCCAGAAGAGAAAACCCGTTCAGCCAGGGGTTGGACCGAGACTTTGCTGCGTGCGGTGGCGCGAAGCTTCAAGCTCGATATAGACGAACTGAGGCAGTGGATTGCTGACAATTCCGACCGGCCTATAACAGATCTTATTTTCGGGTTTTTCTCAGAGTTCTTTCGTCCTCGCCTGAAGGGCGCCGTCATCGTCGGCTTCGATGAGATCGACGTTGTCCAACTTTATCACTACTTCACCGATGATTTTTTCGAAGCGATCCGCGCACTCGCGGCCGATCGTGACGAGCTAGATATGAGCTTCGTGATGATCGGGCTTAATCATCCAAAGGATTTGTTGAAAACAACGCCGTCGGGCGGATTCAACATTTCCGGCCTGCATATAGCGCTCGATGACTTTAGCCCGGAGGAACCTGCCGCGGTAGAAGCCTGGGCTCGGGGTTATCCGGCAGCAACGGATGTGGATCGATTGGCGATCGCCAAAGCAATATTACGCGCCACCGGCGGCCAACCTTTTATGACGTCTTGGCTATTCGAGCAGGCGCGGAAGTCTGGCGTTCGCGATCAAGACGGCATCCCGCCGCTCGTCGATATGCTGATAGAAGACGCACGGAACAACAAAGGCATCGCAAGTCATTTTCAATCTGCACGTGAGATCATCGTCGAACGGCCGAACTTGGCCTTCCGCATTATCGATGTCGTCGAACAGGCGCGCGACAAGCCCGTTCCAATCCTGAACTTGAGCGGAGAGCTACGATCGGCATTGGTAAGCACCGGTCTCGTACGGGAACGGAATCGCGCTTTTGATCTGAAATCACCGATCTACAAGACGTTTTTCGATACCGAATGGATCCTCGATCTAAAGAGGTCGATTGGCAGCGAAGTGCCTGCACCTGCGGCGCTCCGCTCCCTTGTCGGGCAATCGTCCAAGAAGAAGCGAGTATGCATTATCAATACTGGCGGCATGATTTCAATGGAGTTGCAACCCGACGGCAAAATAGGCGCCCCACACGATTTGACCGCTTATTTCCGGACATTTCCAGAATTGTTCGCCATTGCAGATTTTACCGCCGTGCCGCTCATGTTCAAGGATAGCTCGAACATGAATCCCGACGATTGGTCCCGGATCGCCCAGGCAATCTACCAGCGTCGTGACGACTTCAGCGGCTTCGTCGTGGTGCACGGCACCGACACGCTGCCGCATACTGCCTCGGCCGTCGCTTATGCACTCGGCGAAGGCTTAAGTTTTCCGGTCGTTTTCGTGGGATCGCAGACTGCGCCGCACGTTGTTTATGGGGACGCTCGCATTAATCTGATGCGGGCATGCACACTTGCTACTCGGCCGGATATTCCGGAAGTGGTCGCGGTCATTAACGATCAAATCCATCGCGCAGTCCGCGTTGAGAAACGTGACGATTTCCGGTTTGACGGAATGCATTCACCGACGTTCGAACCGTTGGGTCTCATTGCCGACCGGATTGAGATCAAGAAGGCGCTTATTCGCACACCTCCCAAGAATCCGAAGATCGACCTGCATAATGAATTTTCGCATAACGTCTTCAAGATTGGCCTTTATCCCGGCCTCGACCCTGATTTCCTGAAACCCGTGCTCGACAATCCAAAGCTCGAAGGCGTGATCATCGAAACTTTGGGCATCGGTAATATTCCAGTCGAAGATAAGTGGAACCTGGTTCCGTTTATAGAGAGAGCGACCAGTAACGACATTCCCGTCTTGCTCGTCTCGCAATTTCCGATCCAGCCGGAAATGACCGCCAAATACGAGCCGGCATCGGCGCCACTTGCTGCCGGCGCGATCGGTGCGGCGAATATGGCGCCGCCTGCAGCCTTGACAAAATTCATGTGGGTTTTGCCGCAGGTCAGAGGAAAGAACTTGTCTGGAATTGACAAGCGTCTTGAGATCACAAGGCGGATGAATCTGGATCTAATCGGCGAAGTTGACTCTCACGGTACCGACCTGAGCTAGAGAGAAAGAACAATGTCTGAGGAACCGAAATCTGCAAAAACACAGCCGGTCAGGAAGCCGGCCGTCGCAAAGGTTTACGTCCTTTATACCGGCGGCACTTTCGGAATGGCGCCAGATTTGAACACTCCGGGCCATCCCTTGCGTCCTATGGAACTGGAGAAGTTGGAGAATGCGTTGCCACAGCCAGAGGACCTGGCGCCTGGAACGGAAGTGACACTTGAGCGCTTTGATCGTCTGCTCGATTCATCGAGCATGACACCCAATGACTGGGTGAATATCGCACGCAAAATCGAGGAGAACTATGATACCCACGATGGCTTCATCGTGATTCAAGGCACCGACACTTTGTCGTATACGGCATCCGCCTTGAGCTTCATGCTCGAGAATCTCTCCAAGCCGGTGGTTATCACGGGCTCGCAACTACCGCTGCCGACCGCACGGACCGATGCAAAACTTAACTATGGTCACGCCCTACAGATCGCCGCATATAAAGCGACCGACCTGCCCCGTATCCCCGAGGTTATCGTCGTCTTCGCCGACAAGATTCTACGCGGCTGCCGCACGCGCAAAATGAGTGCCAGTGCCTGGACCGGTTTTGAAACCCCCAACGCCCCGCCACTCGGCGAAATTGGCGAGCACGTGCGCATCTTCGAGAGCCAAATCCGGCCTAGCCCTCCGGGCGGCCTCGACTTACAGGTTAACGCCGTGCTCGATCCCGACGTACTCGATATCTCCCTATATCCCGGGCTAAGGCCCGAGCATCTCAAGGCGATTCTCAGCCTCGACAGCGTGAAGGGCGTCGTCCTTCGCACTTACGGCACAGGTAATGCGCCCGAGGATGCTGAATTCCTCGATGCTTTGAAGACCGGAATCGAAAAGGGCAACAAGACCGTGGTCAACATCACCCAGTGTCCCCAGGGCATGGTTGAAATGGGCCTTTACGCGGCGAGCGTGGGATTGCTCGACAACGGCGTAATCTCCGGTCTCGACATGACACCGGAGGCCGCCTTGACCAAGCTGATGGTCACTCTGGGAACGCGCATCGGCAACCAGGTGAAATTGCAGATGCAGATCAATCAGCGCGGAGAGCAATCGCAAAACCTGTTCGATTTCAACTTCAAGACGGTTGCCATGACCGACAAGCCGTTTTCCGATTTTATCGTTCCTGATCGTCGATTCGATCCGACCGCGCTAAGCGCTGCAGTGCTGCGAATGAAAAGACTTTCAGTGAAGGTTGCCGACGGCACACGAAATCCCGTGCTTGACGTGTACATGAACTTCCCCGCCGCCAAAGCGGAGACGCTCGAACGCGACGATCATCCTCGCCGCCTGCATCGAATAGAGTTGACGAGCGATTCGACTTTTGACGTCGTTCAAACTCTGAGCAAAGAGAGAGTCAAGAACGTGATCGGCGATAGCGACGTGGTACTCACCTTTGTCGGTTCGCCTGGCGTCCAGTTCGGCTTCGAGAGGCTTTCGCTTTCGATATTCACCAGAACCTAGTCGGCTCACTTACGAATTCAACACCGCAACGTTTCGGAAGCGTCGTATGAAGCAACCGGAAGACAAGATACTTACAGCGAACTCGGTCGCGAGCACTGCCTCTCTCTCAATTACAGAACTGCGAAGCTTATTTCTCACTCGCAAGCTGTCCGCGGTGGAATCCGTGACTGGGTTGTTGGACGACATGAGGGCGAAGCGCAATCTCAATATTTTCGTCACGGAGAATCGTGACCAAGCATTGGACCAAGCGAAGGAGGCGGACAGGCGGCTCGCCGAAGGCATCTCCAGGCCGCTAGAGGGAATCCCCATTGCGGTAAAAGATAATTTTTGTACGAGGGGTATTAAGACCACTGCAGGATCAAAAATACTGGCAGTGTCCAAGAATTTCGAGGATGGATTCGTCCCAACCTACGAGTCTGGGGTCACGCAGCGCCTTCTTGATGCAGGCGCCGTTATCCTCGGCAAGACAAACATGGACGAATTCGCGATGGGCTCGTCTACGGAGACCAGTTATTTTGGACCGACGATTAATCCAGTGGGCATCAGACTAGGCTTCGAGAATTTGGTTCCAGGCGGTTCTTCGGGCGGCTCAGCCGCGGCGGTTGCTGCCGGACTTGCATTAGCGGCTATTGGCACAGACACCGGTGGTTCGATTAGGCAACCCGCGAGTTTTTGCGGTGTTGTCGGAATGAAACCGAGCTATGGCGTATGTTCACGGTGGGGAATTATCGCGTACGCTTCGTCGCTGGATCAGGCCGGCGCCTTTGGCAAGACCGTCCGCGATGTCGCTGCCGTTTTGGATGTTATCAGCGGAGAGGATGAGAGAGACGCCACTTCTGTTGCCGGGCTGGGTTTAAGATTTGAGGATGCGCTAACGCAGCCCACAAAGAAGCTACGCATAGGCTTTCCGCGAGAGATAATAGCGCTTAAATCGACGGCTGACGTCGAGGCAGTATGGGCGACGGGGCGGAAGATTGCTCAACAGCTCGGTGCCGAAATTGTGGATGTCAGCATTCCCAGCTTTAAGTATGCGCTACCTGCCTATTACATAATAGCGTTGTCAGAGGCCTCGTCGAATCTTTCTCGCTATGACGGGGTCCGCTATGGTTTCCGCGCGAGCGCCTCAAATGATATAACCAACCTATACGAGCGAACGCGCGCTGAAGGATTCGGAAAGGAAGTTCGGCGAAGGATTATCCTTGGCACGTATTCTCTGAGTGCCGGGTACTACGATGCTTATTACTTGAAGGCGCTTAAGGTACGCCGTATCGTTGCTGATGAATTTGCTGCGGCGTTTCGAACAGTCGATGCAATGTTTATGCCGACAACACCAACAGCGGCGTTTGAAATAGGGTCTCACGAAGGAGATCCAGTAAAGATGTACTTGGAAGACGTCTTTACCGTTCCCATCAACCTCGCCGGACTCCCTGCGATTAGCGTTCCTGTAGGTCAAGATTACCGAGGAATGCCCCTAGGGCTGCAGATCATCGGCCCACAATATGGTGATGAAACAATCATTCAGGTGGCTGGCACAGTTGAACGTGCGATCGGTGAACAGGGTCGGGGCACGCGGCCTAATTAATCAGAGTACAGGTAGCGAGCCCTTAAGTTGAAGTCGACAGATTGGCGGGTAACCGTCATTGCACTTGGACCAACCGGAGAACGGTGAGCTGCGCTTGATGACTCGGGCCTAAGCCAAAAGATTGTCAAGCTCAATTATGTCCACAACTTAGTTCACCACAATGAGATTCGGAACAATGCATTGAGCGTGATGCACTTAAGGCTGTCGCCGCCGGCCCGAAAAGGAGCGCCGTCTCAAGGTAATTTGCATTACCGATATTCCGTAATGGGCACTATGCGAATCGATTGGCTGTCGCTTCAAACTTGTTAGGAAGTGATGATTTGCTCGCAAGTTCATAAGGCCTTCCGGCCGAACGTGAATTTGACCTTTCAGCATATAATTTCCGGGTTATGTGCAGTTGCGTACCCGTCATCTACTTATCGCTGCACAGCGCACATATTCTGAAGCTATGCGTTCCCGCGTTTCAAGCCGCCTCCACGCCGCACGCGCGCACGGGGCCAAGCCTAACATTGGCCTGACCCGTGGATCGCATAATCTCATGAGCCACCTTTAGCAACAAAACTAGGCTTGCGACTCTGAGCCTGTAAATTGCGGACGAAGCATCCAGACTCCGGTCCCGTTGGTGCGCGCTGTTCCGGTGGTTACGCGTTCACGAACATGACCGCGGATCAGATTTAGTTCTCCACCAATGACCGCCTGCACGAATTGTCGTTCAATGCCTACAAAAACGGGCCGAAGATTGAGCCTGTCAAGGACTGCCTGATCACTCGCCGAAAGACGAGCCTCGCTCGCGTAACCGGACCGCGTTACCCAGCGTCCTAGAAGGGAGTCGGACGGGCCTAGAGGTTGTACTTCCGTCGGTGCCTGGGTCTCCGTGTCCGCTAATACACCAAGCGCAGTTTGCCGTGTATCGCGGATGGCCCTGCCACTCGAAGCATTGATCAACTCCACCACTGCATGTGCCAATCTTCCGAACCCAATTCCCGTCAGCAAATTGGCAGTGTGGTATCGTGCAACTCCCACCAATGCGGCATTCATCTCATCTGGTGTCATATCCCCGGACTCGTCTGGATCCCTTACCGCGATAATCGGATCAGCGGGCCCGCCGGATGCGACACCCCAACGCATAGCGATAGCAATTCGCTTTACTTGAGCTTTTGTCTGAACTCCCCTGCGGCGCCGGATAACATTAATTCGATTAGCCTGCGCCCATGCGCGCGCCAGTGCTTGGTCAGGACCTGATTTGTCATGGCAGCCCTTAGCCTCGGCAACGAGCAATTTCTTGAGAGATGCGTCACTTGCAAGCCAGTCCGGGAAATCCCCTCGCTGGCCTTTTTTTCGTTTTATCGTGATGCGCATCCGCCGATCGAGGCGGAAGGAACGACGCCCCAAGTGAGCGAAAATCGAAAGATTGAAGTAGCGCTCGAGATACGCCCGCGCAACGAACCGCCCGAATAGGCACGACAACGCCACCTTCACTTCCCGGGCTTGGCCGAGAGGCTCTTTGAACACAAAAGGCGTTCCCGAACCGGTCTGCACGAGAAGTTCATTCAGGAAAGCCCACGATCCAAGAGACGCCCCGGGTGCCTGCAGCACCTCAAGTAAGCCGGCGTTTTCTATTTCATCCACCGCAATCTCGGCCGAATTCCCTTTGATCGGGCCGCCAGCAAATGGATCAAATGTGTATGAGAAGGTTCTAAGCATGTTCGTCTCACCGCCATATCACGAAGAGCACGAGATCAGCCCGTCTAATTAAGAGGCAAAAACCTATTGTTTTCAATCGATTGGAATGCATATTGCGCATCCTAGCGGCAATCCGATCTAGTAGCTTTTAGCTTTTGCCGACCTCGACTGCGGCTAAGGTTTACCAGATTCCACCCTGCACCGAGTCAGTGTGAAAACCGTCGCCCTTGATCAGCTCACCACTACCGACCTTCATGTAGACGCGCTCTACCAGGGAGGACGGCATGGCAATGCCGGAGACGACCCGCTGCCAAAGCTGCTGCGGGTAGACAGTCAGGGTGGTTTCCGATACCGCGGCAAGGTGGCAGGCAAGCTTCAAATGCTTGTGCTTACCTCCAGCATGAACGATCCCGACTGGCCCGACGCACTCGATCGAGAGACAGGAGTCTTTACCTACTACGGCGACAACAAGAAGCCGGGCCGGGAACTTCATGATACCGGCCGGGACGGCAATCTCATCTTGCAGAAAGTATTCGCAGCTGCGCGTTCCGGCCAGGAAGCCAGACGCGAGGTGCCCCCAATATTCGTGTTTGCCGGCACCGCTTCCTGGCGCGACATGAATTTTATCGGACTTGGTGTGCCCGGGGCGTCTGATCTCGATTCCGCCGAGGAACTGGTAGCCATCTGGAGAACCACCGAAAACAAGCGATTTCAAAACTACCGCGCCAGGTTCACCATATTGGATGCCCCTGTCATTTCACGGGCCTGGATCGACAGTCTGATTGCTGGAAAGCGTGATGATTCTACGGCGCCGGACGCATGGCGAACATGGGTGAAGACAGGTCGTCGCCGCGCTCTGATGGCTTCGCGCTCTCTGGAGTATCGGAGCAAGAACGAGCAACTCCCCCAGGACGATGAAGGCAATGCCATAATCCAGGCGATCCGAGAATATTTCAAAAATACTCCACATGCCTTCGAACATTGCGCAGCGGCAATAACCCGTCTGATGCTACCGGACATCACCACTCTGGACGTGACGAGGCCATCGAGGGATGGGGGAAGAGATGCGGTTGGCCAAATGCGCGTCGGCGCAGGGGCCAGCGGCATTCTCGTTGACTTTGCTCTCGAAGCTAAATGCTACTCGCCGCCAAACTCGGTCGGCGTCCGCGATATGTCGAGGTTGATTTCACGTCTCAGACATCGACAATTCGGCGTTCTTGTCACGACTACCTGGGTCGATCTCCAAGCCTATAAGGAGATAAAGGAAGATCAGCATCCTATCGTCATCGTTTCTGCCATCGACATAGTCGATCTTCTTCGCCGAACCGGGAAAGGGAACGCCGCCGAGGTTGTGAATTGGTTGAAGGAGCAGTTTCCTAAGAGCACCTAATCTACGAATCACTCAGAGCTTCGACATTTACGATGCCAGCCTCTTCAGTGGCGCGAAGAGCTTCGAGGGCCGGCTTAGCCTGTCTGGCCGACGGCTTTCGATCCCAGCCGCCTGCAGCGTAGCCCGCCAAGGTTCGGCATATGCCGGCGACCTTCCAATGGAACAGCCCGGCTTTTGATCCCAGCTCAGCCACCTCCATCCAGGTAGAGCTTTTGACCTTCATGCAACGCTCGATCATTTCGTAATCGGCAACAGACAAGCCTTTCGCTGTTTCGGCTGGATCGACCGCGTGACCGGTTCCTAAATAGGAAAGCTCCGGTGGCAACGGGTCCGCAAGTGCTGGCAGATGGTCCTGAATCTCCCTCCAGCACTCTTCTTTCTTGAACCATTCACTAGGATTACGTTGCCCTGCAGATCGTCGCAGGCTCGCATCGATCTGCGGTGCCCACACCTCGACCAGATGATCCATCTCCGGGCTAACTGTCTGCCGCGACCATAGCCGGTCGAAATCAATTCGTCCGCCCGTCTTTTGAGCAATGCTCGCCACCAAATAGGCCGTAATCTGAGCCCCATAGGCGGGAAATTTCATGCTTCGAATTTTCTTTTCGACGGCGCGATAAAGTATTGCAGTCGCTATCAATCGTTTGAACCAAGCTGTATCCGGTGGTGGTGGCGAGCTGTCCTTCATTCTTTGCATAAAATGCTGAAAGTTCTTCTGTCCACCGAGACATACTCTGTGAGGAAGTCCAGCCCACGCGCTCAAATACTTGGCAACATCCAGTTTGCTGAAACGGCGACTCTTGGGCGTTTGACTACGAAATGATTTCTGGTCCGATTTCCGGTAAGCGGCTTTCTGCTCGGCAGCGAGGTACGAGCCTCTCGCTCTCTCATAAAACCAGCGGCCCTTTCCATCGTCCAGCCAAGTGTTGTTGGCCAGAGTTTCCACCTGCTGATGAAAAGGGTCTCCAGCTGAGAAGTCGGCAAGCTGGACAGTGTTCTGTCTATTCGCTGCTCGCGAAATAGATGCGACCATCTCGCTAAGATCAGCTCCTCCGACCTTTATTATTTTGATTGGAACTGCCACATGGTCGAGTTTCAGGCTTCCTTGCGACGCGCACGATGAAGAGAAACTGTCGTCTGGCCTCCATTTACAATCTGAAGACCCTTCAGTGACTTCAGGGCCTGTCCCCCCGATTGGTCTTGGGTCAGCTCAAGATCGTCGACGGTCGCGACAATTCCATTGTTGAATGCAAGAAACATGGACGGACGGTTCGCGATAGTCTGCCGAAGCTCCGCATTTACACTTTTCCGGCCCTGCAGACCGAGAAACGCTCTCACGTTCAGCTCCAGGAGGCGCACCCCGTATCGATCATAAATATTCGAGAGCACCTCACCTGGCACGACCGAGAGGTATGCGTCGTACTCGCCGTCGGGCGCCGGGACATGCAGACATGGGAGAGGTGCGCCAGTGAGGGCGACGAGATCGACGACAATGTCACCGCGCGTCTCTCCCTCGCCGAGAACTCTCTGAAGTCTCACGATATCATAAGCTTCGAATTCAACGTCGCGGCCCCGCCAGTCAACAGAGTCTGCCAAGCTGCCAACGATGCCGTTTGTGAGCAGAACCAGGCGGACGCTGGAAAGAGTCGATACTTGCCCTTCGATCAGCTTCGCAAGGTCGCTTGCATCGCTGTTGGATGGTTCAAGCTGTGCTGCCAATCCATCGGCACACGCACTTACGAAGCGCAAGGCGCGTTCAAAGGCCTTGGTTATTTCCGGTCCGGCCACTCGGTCGGGCGGCAGTTGGTCGTTATAAATTGTCGTGAACAGCTCCAGTCGCGACCGCTCTTCATCGAATGCGTATCCATCTATGCGATAAATGGCATTCTTGACGCGCCCCTGCTGATAAAGCGGAAACGTTCCCTCCAGATGACCGGCTTCCTCCAGTCGTTCAAGGATGAGCCGGGTGAAGACCTCTTCGGAAAACGGAATTTCACTGAGGCCCTCATGGACATCTTTTACGAGCTCTTCGGCAAAACGCTCTACAGGATCGACGGTCATGACAGTGCTTCGCCTTGGAACAACCGCAGAACTTCAGTGGTGTCCGCCGCAAACTGCGACAACGCTCGAATGTCCAGCGTATATTGAGCGTCGGTTATTGCCTGTGGCAGACTTGCTCTTGCCAGGCGCGGGAAGTCACCGTCTACCTTGTAACCGTCGATCGTTCTAGGTTGAACGCGGGGAGCCGCGCGCGCTGCTGCATCATTGGGCAGCAGACCACGGCGCAGGAGCGCGTTTTCGAAGTTGCGGCGGCTGAAGTCATCCGGCAGCACGTCGGTCACAGCCGCGATGATGTCGCGCAGGGAGCGACCGTCGGGGCTCTCGATAAGTCTGACGTGCAGAAGGTCGAGCCGCCGAAGTCCGGCGGTATCCAGCTGATCAAGCCTGGAAATCGTGATGGTCGAAGAGGGTCCGAGGCCGGCTTTCACCTCAAGGGCATGACCATTGCTCTGGAAGTCGTGCAGCCCGTCAACCGGTGACTGCCAGGACGCGAGGCGGTAGGGATCGTTGGCTAGCAGTCGTTCCAGAACCACCAGTTCTCCGATAAGGCCGATCGTCTCTGGCCGGGAGAGGCCGTCCCGCCGGTCGCGCAGGAACTGCCGCCATGCATCCAGCCGCGCAAGGAACTGATCGAGTGCCTCGTTCCTGTCCGCGAGCGCTGCGGCAGCCACAACATCGGCACAGATGGTCGAGAAGAGGTCGCATCTGCTGCTGTCTTCAAGGGACAGGACGAGAAGCGGAACGGTATCATCCGGCACGGAACTGAGCCGCATGCCGCTCAGCTCGAAAATGGCATCCGGTGCGAGCGCAGTCTGCAGCATCAGGCATGGTGCGTTGTCGATCGCCCGCATGCCGGCGCGAATTTCCAGGGAGACATCTTTGGAGATGAGTTTGCTGCGATACTGACGCGACACCGGCGCGGTCTGCCCAAGTTCATTCCACGCGTCAGCCAGTGCATCCAGCCAAGAGGTCATGACTCCTCGCGCTGCTGAACACTGTTGATTAGATAAACACGTTTGTCGGCGGCATCACTGTCGGGGAAGCTCACGACAACGCTGATGACAGGGCGGTCGGTCGGCTCAACCTCCGCCAAGTCTGGATCAATCGGATATATGATCAGCAGACCGTTCTGAGGGCGCGTACCGCGGACCTTGCGGATAAATTCGCCAGAAGGAACAAGTGTCTCACCCTCGCTACTACGTGACCTTCTCTCAAGATTAGTCCGTTTGAGAGCTTCGGCAAACTCGTCATCGGTGAGATCAATGGCTTGGTCTAGAGGACTAAGTGTTGTGCCTATAATAAAACGGTCGTCCGGCAACGGATTGCCGTTTCTGGGTTTGCGCGGCCTACGCTCAACACAGTTGCGAGTGCTGTCGGCGATCATGACCTGCTTCTCCGAGCCGGTCGCCAGAAAAACACTCCATTGCGTTAGCTCAGCCGGGTTCATCGCGAGCTGGTCGGCAATATATACGGCCAGCTTGTCTCCGTTGACCTGAAGGCTTTCGGGAGGGAACGCGAGGTTCTTCAGGTACTCTGCAACGTCACGTCCAGGGACGCCCGTCCACAATGTGCCCTGCGCCTTCTTCCCTCCAGACCCGGGACGAGTCGGACTTTCCGTCCCTCCGCCGAGGCTTCGGACAAAGTCATCAGTCACCGAGGCATTGCGATCAATGGCCGGGCGGTCGCGGAACATGATCGTCTGCACTTTGCCTTCCCCAGCATAACTGCTCTGGCGCTCTTCGGCATGACGCTGCTTGTTCTTCGCTGTGACTTCGAGAACGTCGTGAACAGCTACCTTCAGACCAAATTCCCGCGGTGTGGCATTCGTCAATGCCATGTCAAAGAACTGTGCGCGCAGCTCCTTCTGAGCGGTAGCGACATAACGGAACCAATCTTCCATATCAGGGGTCGTATACAAACGGCACAGATCGGCAAAGCCACGGCGATAGCCGAACCAGCGTCCCATCTGCAGGAGGCTGTCATATTGGCGGGAAATACGCAGGAAGTAACTGACGGACAGCCCTTCCAGCGTCAGACCGCGGGAAAGTTTGTCGCCGCCGACGGCAATGACTGAGAACCCTGTTTCCTTGTAGGCGTCATAGTCGATATCCGCTTTCGTCTTCCCATTGGCGGTAATGACCTGGATCTTGTCAGAGCTGTCCGCGAGCTTTGAGAGGACCTGATTCCACGTCACACGGACCGTATTTCGGCCATAGACGGTCGGCTCCAACGCGGAGGTCGTCGGTAGGTAGTCGCTCTCCCACATCTCCTTGAAACGCTGCAGCGTTTCACGGTCACCATTCGAAATCATGGCGCGCGTCTCGATCAGGTATTTCTCGACCTGACGATGTACTTCGGTGTGAACGTCGACAAAGCGCGAGACGTGAACCAGCATAGAGTTGTGTTCCGTCCCTTGACCGCGCGCGGCACGCGCCGCGCATGTCAAAAGAAATGTGTCAATGGCGCGCTCTAGACTTGGCGGAATGACATCCTGACCATTGAAGCGTGGTTTCAACGTCTTGTCATGCTTCTCGGAAATCCAGCTTTCGCCGGTCTGATCTAAAGGACGAACAAGCGGGAGTCCCGGATTGTCGTCGTCATCGTTGGTCCCGAATACGGCCGCCGGTCCGAAATAGTCATCAGGCGGTGTCAACGATACTATGAAGGTCGAGGGGAAAAGGTCCGCCCCATAATCCTTCGCCTTCCGTTCGTCATGGATGAAGATGTTGGCGAAAGGCGTCGCCGTGTAGCCGACATAGACGCGCCGGTTGAACTTCATGAGGAGCTTACGGATTTCTCCGTTGACGCGCTTGGGATCGTAGTCTTCGTCAAACGTCCCGTCTTCCAGGAGGGGCTGATCGCCAGTGTCCACTGAGGCCTGATCCGCCTCATCGTCAATCACCAGAACAGGCGCGGCTTTTGCCGGCGCAGGAAGACGTGCGATCCAGTTGTTCAGGTTCTTGAGCACAGTCACGTTCTTCTTGACGATGAAGAGGCACGGCTTGCTGTCGGGTGAAAACGTTGTCTGATCGGCGATACGCTGACTGAAGTCTCCGTTCGGGTCTGCCATTGTCAGGCTATCGACGAGGAGTTGCTTAAAGTTGCCAACGCCGATAGGCCGCATCGGTTGATTTGGTTGGCGTGTTCTGGGATTGGTATCGTACCCGAGAACATCCTGGTCGAACCGCTTCTGTGTCTGCAGACGCAGAATTTTGTGCATGCCTGCGAGGACAATGATGATGCGATAACCGGCGTCGGCAGCACGATTGACTACGCCTGCATAGCTGGCGGTCTTTCCAGATTGCACATCACCGACGACGAGACCGCGCCAGTCCCAGCTGCCCGTGCGCTGCGGGTCATCCATCAATTCCAAGATTTTTGCGGTGCTGTCCTGTAGCTGCTGCACAGAGTCCGCGACCCATCCATCGTCCTCCAGCTTATCGATATACCGCTGCATGAAAAAACCAAGCTGACGACGATCGCCGACATACCACGGCGCCGGCCTCGAATTCTCCTTGTCCTGCAGGACGAGAGCCGGACCCTGCTCTGTGACAAACATGGTGAGCAGCAGTCTAGTTGCTTCGACAATATCTTCCGGTCTCACCGCGTTCTGACTCAGAGCAGCATAGGCAGGGGCGAGCAGCTGAAGCGCCTGCGCGATTGTGTCCAGAGTGATGGTTTCGCCGTCGTTCTTCCGCGACAAGAGACTGCGCCTTGCGGTGGACGCCAGATCAGCAGCAATGTCTGTCATGTCTGTCCTCCCAGCTTACGTACCAATTCAGATTTTAGCTTCGTCAGATCACCGGGAAGATTGAGAAGGAGCGCGTCGACGCGCTGACTCAGCGTCATGTTCGAGGGGAGCGTTCTGCCCAGCTCCGCGAGCTGGTCGGCAAGCTGGGCGATCTCTTCGGCGTCCAGCATCGGAACTTCCGCGCCTTCGGATTCCGATACATCGAGCCATATACGCTCGACGGGAACACTGCGTTCGATGATCGACAGGACGGCATTAAGCGAGCGGATGCCGCTGGCGGTCTCACGGCAGGCGACGATGACGGGGTGATCACGATTGATCCGGTACTGCGTACCTTTTTGCCCCTGGCTTGCAAGCCATATGGCGGGCGCAGTGTGCGGTGCGCCGCGGACGCGCGGTCCCCGACCGCGGAATGCGAAGACTTCACGTGCCTCTTCACGGCAACGTCCGGCAATCGCGGTCAGACGTGCGCGGAGCGCACCCGGTGGCCGCGCCTGGGACTTGCGCACGTCAATGCGCCAGTCACGGTCCAGCTCGGTCGGGAGGTCTACCTGAATACGGGCAAGCCGGCTTGCTTCATCGCGGGTCCACGTGCGAACGCCACCCAGTCCGAGCCAGCTGCCCGCAACCAGGAGACGTTTTCCGCGATAGATATAGAAGCCCTGCCTTGCACCCCAGCCACCGGGACCGCCAGCGGATTCGTATTCGGCATCATTGGCAAAGCGGTCGCGATGCGGAAGCACATAAGGTTTGACGCCGAAGGACGATCCGGCATGACGTATCTTTTCTGAGGGCATTTCCGTAGTAGCCGGATGCGCAGTCTGAAACGGGTCCCACGCTTTGACCGGGCGTCCGTTTGTCGAAATGCGAATGCGCTGAGCGTCCCCGTCAAGGAATCGGTGAAAGACCATCCCTAGATGCGCGCGGATATCCTGGAGCCTCAGATAGAACGTCGGCTTGTCCAGGCCCGACAGTCCACCGAGGCTATCCATCCGATCCCAAAGCACCAACGTGCCATGAGCGAGCTGGGAGAGTTTCGATACGAACGGATGTTCCGGGAGTTCTGTCGGCGCCAAAGCCAGCCACCCGCGCTCAGCTACGACATCGACGTCCAGCACGAGGGCACAGGTCTGTCCGTCACGCCTGCTCGTGACCGTGAGACGCCTGCACTGGGATAGAGATGCGGTCTTGAGGCCCAGCCCGAACCTGCCAAGATCGGGGGCTTTTCGAATGGCTGCAGGACCGGTCCCGCCGAAGCGTAAAGCCTCGCCGAGTGTTGTGCGATCCATTCCGCCGCCGTCATCCAGGAGAGCTATGCGCGGATCGCCGTCGTTCCAGTCCAGGTCCAGTTCGAGTTGTTTGGCGCCCGCGGCGATGCTGTTGTCGACGAGATCAGCTATCGCTGTTTCAGGCGAATACCCCAGACCTCGCAGGGATTCGATTAGAGCTGACGCTGAGGGCGTTATCTCGACGGGTGGCTCTAGCGTCATGGGCTATGCCACCCGACGATCAAATGTCCTGTTGGTGTCGTCTATTGCCCGATCGAGTTGTTCTTTGATGGCGCGAGCGACGGCGAGAGCAAGGAGTGGCGGTATAGCGTTCCCAATCTGGCGAAAAGCAGCGTTCATGGCGCCCGCAAAATGGAAGCCGTCCGGAAAGGATTGAAGACGGGCAGCCTCCCGTGTGGAAATCGTGCGTCGCTGTCGGCTGTCGTAGTGAATATGCGAATACGTGTCCTTGCCCATGTGTGCCGTAAGCGTGCGCGACGGCTTTCCCGGAAGAAGTTTCCACCACTTGTTCGGAAATTTCTCAGGATCATACGGTGGCACGATTTGCGACCTGAGATTCTTATAGACAGCAGAGTTCTTCGAAGCGCTGCCAAGTCGCTTCTTTTTGATAGCCTCTTCAAGAAATTCCTCAGCGATCTTGTATGCACTCGGGTACTCCGCGCCATGCTCAAGCGCTGCAAAAATGGGAAAATCGCGGGGAGTCAGCCTGACAAGATGGCCGTCTGTACCTTTTTTTGTTTCAAATCCCTGCCACGACCGCATCAAACGGGCGTAATCAGATACGCCATCCTTCATCGTCTCATAGGGCAGCACGTCCGTCAGTCTGCGCCGGCGAATGATCCTCGGCTCTTTTACGTGCTCCGTGATCCTGGGCAGATCAGCGAGGGCTTCGCGTGCTCCAATTGCAGCCCTGAGTGACAGGGATGGCGCGTGGATTTCATGAAATCTCCCGCTAGTCCGATCAACATGTTTGAGGGCCACGTGTCGTGATCCCTCATACCCGCGAGGTAGTTCGACGAAATGAGTTGGCTCCGGAAAGGCTGGCGTCGTCTGAAGAACATTGGCGAATGCTACGATGAACAGCCGCTCTCTTATCTGCGGAACGCCGTAGAATGCAGCGTTCAGGAGAGTGTAGCTTGTCGCGTATCCCGCGGCTTCAAGCGCTTCGCATATTTCTTCCGGGACATTGTGGCCGCCGAAGTTCAGAATGTCGGGAACATTCTCGATAATTATGACTAGAGGCTGCGCGTCTTCGACGTATCGAAGAAAGCGGCGATAAAGCGACGCGCGCGGGTCTTTCCGAAATGCGTCGTCGTTTCCGCCCGAAACCGAGCGAAGCTTTGATCGACCGATGCGCGCGAAAGCCTGGCAGGGAAGTCCAGCCGCAAGGATATCAAACGAATCTTCCGGCGAAGTGCGCAGCCCGAGTTCGGTAACGAGTTTTTCCGTGGAGTATTTTTCCAGGTCTCGGGGGCGAGCCCAGGGAGCCTCACGACCGCCACCAAAATTCACCGCGTAGCTTTCTGCGGCCTCGGGATCAATTTCAATGTGCGCCGACAGCTCGAAACCGGCGGTCAGCAGGCCGAGGGCGAGGCCGCCGCAACCAGAACAGATTTCGAGCACGCGCAGCTTTTTACCTGAACGCAGACGTTCAAGCTTTTTTCGTCGGGCAGCCCTGGCGTGTGCAGAGATCATCGACGTAGCAATTCCTTCAGCTCCTTGCGGAGACTCTCAGGATTCGCCGTTTCGCATTCCCAGATGATCGCGACGCGCCAACCCATTTCCCCCAGCTCCCTCAGTACACGTTTATCGCGTGTTACATTACTCTTAAACTTTCCTTCCCAGAACGCAATATTCGATTTTGGCTTGTACGCACAAGCACATCCCCGATGCCGATGCCAGAAGCACCCATGCACGAAAAGCGCGAGTTTCCTGCCGGGAAAGACAAGGTCTGGCGAGCCAGGGAGGTCTTTGACGTGAAGCCTGAACCGATACCCCAGACGGTGCGCGGTGCTCCGAACGATCAGCTCCGGCTTCGTTCCCTTCGCGCGGATACGACGCATCATCTCGGAACGACGGGCGGGTGACACTATGTCTGTCACTGGATTGGCAGCGGTTCGTTAATGGCTGTCACGTTCGGGGACGCTTCCCTGCCGGCTCGGCACGTCAGCATAGACCAGCGCGGTTTCTGCCCAAAGGTTTTTGCGAGTGCTGAATCGCCAAATGGTGCGTGGAAGCGTCAGCAGCCCTACTTCTTACGAAACTCCATGCCGCGCCGAGTGAGCGTTAAGCGCTGACTGCGCTCCCGTTATTACTGATTAAGCACCGTACCAGAAGCAGGACTTGCTTCATTAAACGGCGATTCCGCGCGAAATACTTTGATCGCCCTCTCACCGAGACCGCGATGGGTTATGCAGGTGTGTCAGTCATGTTGGGCTCGCGTTTGTCGCTCAATAGGTTCGCCGAAGGGATAGATCGTCGATCGTGGTCTGTCGAATCAGCGGACATTCGAGGAGTTGCGCCCAATGTCTGCCTAGCGAGTGCTACTTCGAATCCGGCAAGCCGAACATCCCACCAAATGACCGAAGGCCGGCAGTTCGTGAAGACCGTAACTCGCCCTAAAAGTACAGAGCCCTGGAGAAAAAGGGCCGGTGGAGAAGGTTTGGGCTCTACCCGCCCCCTTGGTGGAGTGCAGAGCTTCGGCGCGCCAAAAGCCAAACAGTGCGGTTTGGCTGGATTTGCAAGGCGCCGGAGAACGGGGTTGTGAATGGCGCTGGCGGAGCCAGAGAGATTCAAACCGACGATACGATTTTCCGTGCATCCATCCGATGACCTATTGATGCCTGCCACGACAATTATTGATCCGGCAATACGTCGCCACTACTGACTGCGGCTAAAGCGATTATAGCCCAGGGGCAGAGGTTTCAAGATGTTGAAATAGCGTCGTTTTTCTTCTCCATTGGTTTTTTACGCGAATGGTCTTGCGTCCCCTCCATTTGCGTGATACGTAAATGGAGGGATCGCCATGGCACATCCAGGACAGCTGGTGGAGACGATTGCTTCCGCACTAGGCGTGCCTCGGCAGACCGTGGTTCAGCACGACCGCCAATTGGCCGCCAAAGGGTACAGGCGAAAAGGCGGACGGGGGCGAAGTGCAATCCGCATAACTCCAGAAGACGCTGCAAATTTACTCATTGCCGTTGCCGCCGCACCGGTTTCGGGTCCGGCGGTGAAGGAAACCGTTGGCACTTTTGAGAAATATGCCTCACTGCCTGCGTGGAAGAGTGCTTTCCATGAACAACCTGGAGATTGGTCGGAACTGAAAGTCCTTTCCGAATTATCGAAGGGGCATTCTTTGAGCGAAGCCTTGGCGGCTCTTATCCGCGGATATGCACGGGGCGATTTCGCGAGTTCTGATTTAGTTTGGCGCAAGTCGCCAAGTGGCGAGTCGGGTGAAGTGGATGTTATTGTCACACTCGAAGGGCCTATCCCAACCGCACGAATTGATATCAACAGTTATAGAGGCAAAGAAATACCTGAACGGGATCACGTCGAACTAAACTATCGCAGGAAACTCCCCGCGACCAAAACTGGATTTGCGCTTCGGAAGCGTGGCGAAGTCGGCGACCTCGTTCAGGTGAGGGCCTTTAGCGATTATACTTTGAAAACCGTCGCGGCTCTCTTCGCCGACAGTGCGAATGCGCAGGGCAAAACGTGATGGCTCGCCCAGTATCCCACCTCCCCGGATGTTGGCCGCTGGAAATGCGCGCCGAGACAGCGGCAGCATATTGCGATGAGCCAAGCGTCGAGGCTTTTCTCGCCAAAGTTCAGCAAGGCATCTACTCGGCACCAACAAATGAAAAACATTGCTCACCCAAATGGCATCGATGGAAACTTGATCGCGATATCGCGCAAAGGCATGGACTGCGATTCGATGGCGGCGCCATGATCGAAGATGTGAGGGAGTTGATATAATGCCCCGACGTAAGCCACTCGGCTGGCCGCGCTACATGGTGGCACGCCGCCTCAAGTCGGGCATGACGGCCTACTATTGGGTCGCTCCTAGTTGGGCGAAGAAAAAGGGATGCGCCTTCAATATTGAAGCACTGGGAATGGACTACGCGAATGCTAAAAAGCGCTGTGATGATCTATTAAACCTGCAATTCGATGCATGGCGTAAGGGGGAAGACGGAGCCGTCCGGCCTGACCACGTACTAGTGGGGACATTTGATTGGATGATCGCAATTTACAAGTCTTCTCCCCAGTACAGCGAATTACCGCCAAAAACACGTAGGTCATACGATGCTGCGATACGACTCGCCAGCCAACTCAAATTGAAGGATGACCGACGCTTTGGTCAGCTATATCTCAAGAGCATCAGCCCAGCAGTTGCCGACCGACTCTTTGCCAGGTTGAAAGAGCGACCCGATGGGGGCGAGCGTGTCCGCACGGCCGTCCTTTGTGTCACGGTTTGCAAACGTGCTTGGCATGTTGCGCGCCGTGCTCAGCAGGAAGTTCCCCTCGAGAATCCATTCCACAAGATGCAACTCTCCTATAAGCCAAAACCGACTAGGCCCGTCACGCATCAGGAGCTCGCGCAGTTTGTTAGAGCCGCAGACGACGCCGGAGAAAGCTCGCTCGGCACTGCGGCCATGATTGCCTACTATTGGCTGCAACGTGAGGAAGATATCATCGGGAGACTGAGCTGGGGCCATTTTCGCCCGGACGATGCTCGAGATGTTGCTCGTATTTTCCATCACAAGACTCGGGAGCTTGTCGACATTCCACTTTACGACGAAGACGGCACGGTGCTTTGGCCGGAACTGATGGTGCGCCTCGATGCGGCACCGCGGTTGGGCACGCTGATCGTAATGCGGGACCAGCCGGACCGACGTCGAAAGGTACGCCTTCCTTGGAAAGTGGATTACTTTCGCCACCGTGTGGCAGCGATACGCGCCGCAGCCGGAATCGATTTCAGCGCCAAGTTCATGGGGCTGCGCCATGGCGGCAATACCGAAGGTGGCAACGCCGATCTCACCGATACCCAACTCCGCGCCTTGAGCGGGCACAAAACCGCAGCGATGACTGCGCTTTATACAAAAGCCACGATGCGTCAGCGCCGCTCGGGCGCACGCAAGAGACTTGAAGCAAGAACGAAAGGAGGGAATTTGTCGAAATGAGCCGCTGACAACTTGTCGAAACGACAAATTGAAAATCGGCTAAGTGCTTGATCGAAGTGGTGGGCGCACAAGGATTCGAACCTTGGACCCGCTGATTAAGAGTCAGCTGCTCTACCAACTGAGCTATGCGCCCTGACCGCAGAATGTCACGTGGTCAGGCACTTCCACCATTTCGTCGCGGCGCCGATCGGCGCTCAGACAAAGAAGCCGCCCCGACGGGGAGCGGCACCCTAGGGCAGATATAGCGAGGCGGTCGGGAGCGGGCAAGCGCGCCGGCCGGCGGCTGAGAAGCGGCGCGGAACGCGCTTGCGATTTCGTTGCCCGACACGCCGCCAGTCCTCGCCGGACAAATATCTCGACCGATGTCGAATTGGCGGTCCGGAACATCGTACTAACGACGCGGTCGGCGCCCGCTAACCCACGATGATGTTTGCGGTTTCTCATCGATCCCAAAAGTCGAGCTATCCCGCCAGATCCGCGCTTTTTTCTGGAATGTTGCCGAAGTATCACAGGCTTCGGTTCGCCGGTTTGCTAATGTGTAATTTCCATTGGATGCCATGATGGCCACGAACCGGGGGACGATCCGATGAAAAAGCTTCTCATTGCAGGCGCGATGCTCGCATCCTGCGCGGCGATCCAATCGGCCAGCGCGGCCGATATGGCGCTCAAGGCAGCTCCGCCGCCGCCGGTGGTGGATGAATGGACCGGCTGGTATGTCGGCTTGAATCTTGGCGGCAGTTTTGGACACTCGTCGACGACGTATACGAGCGCCGGCTTCGCCCCGTTCACCACGTCGCGGAGCCTGGATGGCGTGCTCGGCGGCGGCCAGATCGGCTACAATTGGCAGTTCAACAGGAACTGGCTGATCGGCCTCGAAGCCGATATCCAGGGCACCGGACAGAAGGGCACCGCCGCCCTGCCCACCTTCGTCTTTGTGCCGACCGCAACCATCGCGCCTCTGCCCACCATAACGTCGACGGCGACGCTGGCTCAGAAACTACCGTGGTTCGGTACTGTGCGCGCGCGGCTGGGCGTCGAGCCGACCGATCACTGGTTGCTCTATGTCACTGGCGGTCTCGCCTATGGCGAAATCAAAAGCACCGCCACTGTGACGGCCTCGTCTGCATTTGCCGGCGGACCAGTCTTGGCAACGGCGACAGTGGCCTCAAGCGCCAACACCACCCGCGCCGGATGGACGGTCGGCGCCGGTTCGGAATGGATGTTCACCAAGCAGTGGAGCGCGAAGCTCGAATATCTCTACATGGATTTCGGAACCTTCAACAATGCGTTCCTCGGGACCGGCCCATCCTATCCGGCGATCGCGACCAGTTCGCACGTGACCGACAACGTCGTGCGGGCCGGGGTGAACTATCACTTCCACTGAGCGATCAGCTAGCCATTACGACCAAAGGGCCGCTCTCACGAGCGGCCCTTTTTATTTGAAGGCCGAGAAAGCTCTCAGCCGACATCCGTCGAGTGGAGCCGGCGCTCGTCCGATTGGCCGCGGAGCTGCCGGGCCATCAGCTTGTTCAGCGCCGCGAGATAGGCCCTCGCCGAGGCGACCAGGGTATCGGGATCGGCGCCCTTGGCGGTCACCGAGCGGCCGTTCTCCGACAGCCGCACCGAGACTTCGGCTTGGGCGTCGGTGCCCGCCGTCACCGCGTGCACCTGGTAAAGCTCCAGCACCGCCTCATGCGGTACCATCGCCTTGATGCAATTGAACACCGCGTCGACCGGGCCGTTGCCCTCGCACTCTTCGAGCATCGTCTTGCCGTTGACGTCGAGCTTCATGGTGGCGCGCTGCGGCCCGCGGGTGCCGGCGATCACCGACAGCGAGACGAGCTTGATGTGGTCCTGGAAGGTGGCGATCTCCTCGTCGACCAGCGCCTCGATGTCCTCGTCGTAGACGTGCTTCTTGCGGTCGGCCAGCGCCTTGAAGCGCACGAAGGCGTCTTCGAGCTGGTTGCCGGCGAGCTTGTAGCCGAGCTCCTCCAATTTGTGCACGAAGGCATGGCGTCCGGAATGCTTGCCCATGACCAGCGAGGTCTGCTTCACGCCGACGTCCTCGGGCAGCATGATCTCGTAGGTCTGGGTGTGCTTGAGCATGCCGTCCTGGTGGATGCCGCTCTCGTGGGCGAAGGCGTTCCGCCCGACGATCGCCTTGTTGTATTGCACCGGAAACGAGGTCACCGCCGAGACGAGCTTTGACGCCCGCGTCAGCATGGTGGCGTCGACGCCGGTCCAGAACGGCATCACGTCGTTGCGCACCCGCATCGCCATCACCGCCTCTTCGAGCGAAGCGTTGCCGGCGCGCTCGCCGATGCCGTTGATGGTGCACTCGATCTGG
>Ga0210398_10000839_pt1 | contig 33710 bp, 30 predicted proteins | sample IncBWC4OmetaG_FD_161047 | JGI IMG/M metagenome (GOLD analysis project Ga0210398, IMG submission 161047) | Forest soil microbial communities from Barre Woods Harvard Forest LTER site, Petersham, Massachusetts, United States - Inc-BW-C-4-O | ecosystem: Environmental > Terrestrial > Soil >... | reverse complement strand
CTCCAGAAGGTTCTCGCGCACCCCCCCGATCTCCCCCTGGGTGAGCGGCCACACCGAGAGCAGGTGCAGGCGACCCGTGAGCGACCGCGCCGCCGTGGGCAACGCCTCGTAGCTGGTGGAGCCCGTGATCACGAAGCGCCCCGGCCGCAGCTCCCGGTTCAGCTGCGCCTTGATCGCCTCCAGCACCGCCGGCACGTGCTGGTACTCGTCGATGCACACCGGCGCCGGGCCGTCCACGAACACGCCGGGGTCGGCCTGCGCCGCGGTGCGCACCGTGGGATCGTCGAAATCCACAACTTCCACCCCGTGCGCACGGGCAAGCTCGCTCAGCAGCGTCGACTTCCCCACCGCCCGAGGACCCTGCAGCGCGAGCACCGGCTCATCGCTGAGGCGCTCAATGGTGAGTCCGAAAAGACGGCGCGCGAGGATCCCAGAGATCGGCGAAACGTCAATACCCATACCGAAACGGTAGCACAAGCCATCGATTTCGAGGGCTTTTAATCAACGATTTCGAGAGGCTTGAACCAACTATTTCGAGGGGCTTTTGTCGACGATTTCGAGTGTCATCAGTCAACGTTTCGAGGGCTGCACGCGGCCCACGGACGACCAAGCCGCGGTTCGCGTACGCTGCCACGATGCGCCTCGCCACCTTCAAGCCCCCCGCCAGCAACGCGCCGCGCGCGGGGACCGTCGAGGGGGATCGGGTGCAGGCGTTCGCGGAGGAGCGACTCAAGGTGCTCGACGTGCTGGGCAGCCCCGCGCTCGCGCAGAGCGCCGCCGCCACCGGCGGCTCGGACGGGCCGGGGCCGTCGTGGCCGCTCGCCGAGGTGACGCTGCTCGCGCCGGTGCCGGCGCCGCGGGCGATCTTCGGGATCGGGCTCAACTACGCCGACCACGTTGCCGAGACCGGCGGCGAGGCGCCCGAGTGGCCGCTTGTGTTCATGAAGCTGCCGGCGTCGGCGGCGCCGCCAAACGCACCGGTGCGCTGCCCGGCGGTCGTGCGGCGCCTGGACTACGAGGGGGAGCTGGCGATCGTGATGGGCACCGGCGGGCGCGTCGCCGGGTACGCGGTCGCCGACGACGTCTCTGCGCGCGACCTGCAGGGGCGCGAGCCGCAGTGGACGCGCGCCAAGGGCGCCGACGGCTTCTGCCCCTACGGGCCGTGGGTCACCACCGCCGAGGACGTCCCCGACCCGCACGCGCTGGCGCTGCGCACATGGGTCAACGGGGAGCTGCGGCAAAGCTCCAACACCTCCAACCTGATCTTCAAGGTGCCCGAGCTGATCGCGTTCATCGCCGAGACCTGCACCCTGTTCCCCGGCGACCTGATCCTCACGGGCACGCCGTCTGGGGTCGGGCTTGGGCAAAGCCCGCCGGCGTTCCTCGCGTCAGGGGACCTCGTGCGGATCGAGATCGAGCGGCTCGGGGCGATCGAGCACGCGATCGCCTGAGGCGACCCTGGCCGAGCGGCTGGTTGGCGCCTCAAAAAACAACACACCAACCACCCCACCGGGGCCGGCCGGCGCTCAGTGGCTGTCGAGCACCCGGTCGATCATCCCGTACTCCAGCGCCTGCTCGGCATTGAAGAAGCGGTCGCGCTCCATGTCGCGGCGGACCTCCTCCTCCGTGCGGCCGGTGTGCTCGGCGTAGATCTGGTCGATCCGCGCGCGCACCTTGAGGATCTCGCGGGCGTGGATCTCGATGTCGGTGGACTGCCCTTCGAAGCCGGCCGAGGGCTGGTGGATGAGGATGCGGCTGTTGGGCAGGCAGGCCCGCTTGCCTTTGGTGCCGCCCGCCAGCAGCAGCGAGCCCATCGACATCGCCACGCCCACGCACATCGTCGCGATGTCGGGCTTCACGAACCGCATCGTGTCGTAGATCGCCAACCCCGAGTAGATCGAGCCGCCGGGCGAGTTGATGTAGATCGAGATGTCCTTCTCGGGGTCCTCCGCCTCCAAGTGCAGCAGCTGGGCGACCACCAGGTTCGCGACCTGGTCTTCGATCGGGGTGCCGAGGAAGATGATCCGCTCGTTCAGCAGCCGCGAGTAGATGTCGAATTCGCGTTCGCCGCGCGCCGTGCGCTCGACCACCATCGGTACCAGCTGCATGTCCATGTGCGCCACCCTAGCGCGCCACCGCGCCGACCGCCGACCGCCCCCTGCCGGGAGCGGCCGGCGCCGCGCTGGAGAACGACCGGCGCCGCGCGGTAGGCGCTCAGCGGTTGATCGTGGTCATCCCCTGCGGGTCGTAACGGTCGCCGCTCGCCGCCGGCACCGCGGCGGCGATCCGCTGCGACTCCTCGGCGCTCAGCTCGATCTCGGCGGCCGCCAGGTTGTCGTCCAGGTAGGAGCGCCGCTTGGTGCCCGGGATCGGCACGACGTGCTCTCCCCGCGACATCACCCACGCCAGCGCCAGCTGCGCGGGAGTGACGCCCTTCTCCGCCGCCAGCTCGCGCACGCGCTCGGCCAGCACCAGGTTGCGATCCCAGTGCTCCGCGCCGAAGCGGGGCGTGTAGCGGCGGAAGTCGCCCTCCTCGATCTCCTCGCGCGAGCCGAAACGACCGGCGAGGAAGCCGCGGCCGAGGGGCGAGTAGGCGACCAAACCGATCCCCAGCTCGTCCAGCGTCGGCATGATCTCCTCCTCCACGTCGCGCGTCCACAGCGAGTACTCGCTTTGCACCGCCGCGATCGGGTGCACGGCGTGGGCGCGGCGGATCGTCGCGGCGCTGGCCTCGGAGAGGCCGAGGTGGCGCACCTTGCCCTCCTCGACCAGCTCGGCCATCGCGCCCACCGTCTCCTCGATCGGCGTCTTCGGGTCCACGCGATGCTGGTAGTAGAGGTCGATGTGCTCCACGCCGAGGCGTTTCAGCGAGCCCTCACACGCTTCGCGCACGTACGCGGGACTGCCGTCGATCGCGCGGCGCGGGCCGCCTGCCGCGTCCAGTTCGAGCTTGATCCCGAACTTGGTCGCCAGAAACACCTCATCGCGCCGGCCCTCGATCGCGCGGCCCACCAGTTCCTCGTTGGTGTGCGGCCCGTACATGTCGGAGGTGTCGAGGAAGTCGCACCCCAGCTCCAGCGCGCGCCGGATCGTCGCGATCGACTCCGCCTCGTCGGTGGCGCCGTAAAACGCCGACATCCCCATGCACCCCAGTCCGATCGCCGCTACCTCGGGTCCACCCGGCCCCAATGTGCGCCTGCGCATGTGCGTCGCTCCTTCCTTCGTCGTGGTGGGTGCCGACATCCAGCGCCCCTTTGTCGTGCTGCGTCCCGACATAATGCCCGGTGATGTTCCCGCTCAACCTGCCCAACCTGCTCACCGTCCTGCGAATCATGCTGGTGCCGGTGCTGGTGGTGGCACTGCTCGGCAACACGCCCTCCGGGGACGTGCTCGCGGCCGTCGTGTTCGTGCTGGCGTCGTTCACCGACTTCGTCGACGGCTACCTGGCGCGGGCGCGCAACTCGATCACCACCTTCGGCAAGCTGATGGACCCGCTGGCCGACAAGCTGCTGATCGTCGCCGCGCTGCTCTCGCTGGTGTCGCTCGGGCGCCTGGAAGCGTGGGTGGCGATGGTGATCATCGCGCGCGAGCTGGCCGTCACCATGCTGCGGCTCGGCGCCACCCAGGCCGGGGTTGTGATGGCGGCCAGCAACTTCGGCAAGGTCAAGACCTGTATGCAGATCGCCGCGATTCTCGCCGTCATCGCCGTGCAGGGGCAGCCGCTGTGGGTGTCGCTGCTGCTGTACGCCACCGTGGTGGTGACGGTGCTCTCAGGGCTCGACTACTTCTTCGGCGTGCGCCGCCGGCTGCAGGCGCAGGCGCCGCCCACCAGCTGAGACGCGGGGGCGGGCGCGCGGGGGACCCCCTCCCCTCCTCTTTCTACCGGCCGTCGTTCAACCACTCCTCCAGGGTGGTCTGGTGCGCGGTGGGGACGCCCGACTCGATCTCGCCGCGCAGCTCTCCCAGCAGGCCGTGGCGTTCGGCCACCACGTTGTGCTGGTGGATCGTCTCCAGGTTCTCCTGGCGGGCGCTCACGAACGTGCCTTTGTCAAGCGTCGGGAACGCGGCGACCACGCCGGCGACCATCTCGCGCACGCAGTCCTCTACGAAACGGGGGCGACGATGGGCCTTCTCCACCACCTCCACCTCGTCGGCGCGCTTCATCAGCTCGTATATCTCCGACGACATCGAGCCCTCCACGATCTCCAGCAGCGCCTTCGCGTCGATCTCCGTCTCGCACCCCGCCAAACAGCCGATCCGCAGCGTGCCGAGGCCGCGCTGGTTGTGAGTGGCGACGGGCACCTGCGCGAGGATCCGCTCGATCTGCGCGTCGCTGAAGCCCTCCTGCTCGGACAGGCGCGCCCGGGCGCGCGCCGCAACCAGCTCCTGCGCGCACGGACAAGCTGTCATCCCCGTCGCCGACACCCCCACCATGTGGCGGGTTCCCCCCTCCAGCGCCACCGCACGGCCGTGCAGCGTGTAGATCTCCTGCGTCATCACGCCCGATACGGGGGCAGGCTTGTGCTCGGGGTAGCGCGCCGCCACCGTCACCTCCGCGCGCGCCGCCCCCTGGCGCTCGCGCACCAACTCGGCGATGTCGCGCGCCAGCGTCTCCGCGCGGAACGGCGACTCGGTCAACACCACCTCGCCGATCGCGTCGTTCACCACCTCCTCGAACCGCGACATGTGCGCGCCCTTCTGGTCGTGCGAGAGATCCACAAAACAATCCAGGCGCGCATAAAACAGCTCGTCGCGCACCCTCACCACCTTCTCCACCCCGGTCACGCCCACGCGCGAGAGGCCCACGCGCACGGCCGGTACGCGCGCCTGCACGTCCTCCGGCGCGCCCTGCACGGGCGGAATTGTGGCGCGCGTCGTGGTGGCCACCGTGCCGCAAGCCTAGTACACGCGCCAGCGCCCACCCGCCTGCGCGCGATGGAGGCGAGCCGCCCCGGAGACTGTCCCGTACACGAGGCTGCGCACCGGTGCATTGATATCTGGTATCACTCCTCGCACGGTTCTGGGCAAGGGCCGCAACGTAGAGGGTCGTGGCGGGTTTGGACAGGTAGAGCCAGAGCTTGTTGGAGAGGAAAGGCAGGAAGCGGTGGCAGCAATCACCGGAGGGGCGCGGGGGAGGCGCGCACGAGAACGCTTGTAGGGGAGGCGCGGCCGGCCTGACCGGGCGCGATGGGACTTGTATGGATCCTGGGGGTCCACAGTTGAGCGAATATGTCGCTGAGTTGGCAGGGGTAGGAGTCGAAAGCGGGGTTGGGTCCCGCGGCGGGGAGCGGACCGGCGGGGAGCTGGTGGCGGCCGAGCTCGACGACGAGCTGCACGAGCTGGTCGGCGAGGACCACGACGAGCCCGAGCTGTATGACCCGATGGTCGAGCTGCGCGCCCACCTCGACGAGCTGCGCCGCGGCGCCCCGGAGCTCGAGGGAGCCGAGCCCAGCCTCGACTCGCTGCGCCTCTATCTGCGCTCCATCGGCCGCGTGCCGCTGCTCAGCGCCGCGGAGGAGGTCGGCCTCGCCAAGCGCATCGAGCGCGGCGACGTGGCCGCCAAGCAGCAGATGGTCGAGGCCAACCTGCGTTTGGTCGTGTCGATCGCCAAGGGCTACATGGGCCGCGGCCTCACCTTCCTCGACCTCATCCAGGAGGGCTCGCTCGGCCTGATCCGCGCCGTGGAGAAGTTCGACTACCGCCGCGGCTACAAGTTCTCCACCTATGCCACCTGGTGGATCCGCCAGGCCGTCACCCGCGCCATCGCCGACAAGGGCCGCACCATCCGCATCCCGGTGCACATGGCCGAAAAGCTCAACAAGGTGCTCCACGCCGAGCGCCAGCTGATCCAGAAGCTCGGCCGCGACCCCTCCGCCGCCGAGCTCGCCGCCGAGCTCGACTACCCCCTCGGGGAAGTCCGCGAGCTGCTGCGCATGGCCCAGCAGCCCATCTCGCTGGAGAAGCCCGTCGGCGAGGAGGACGACTCCGCGCTCGCCGACTTCGTCGAGGACATCGCCGCCCAATCGCCGTTCGAGACCGCCTCGGAGTCGCTGCGCCGCGAAACCGTCGGTCGCGTGCTGGCGGTCCTGCCGCGCCGGGAGCGGGAGGTACTCGAGATGCGCTATGGGATCACCGGCGGGCGCTCGCGGACGCTCGAGGAGGTCGGCCGCGCCTTCAACATCACCCGCGAGCGCGTCCGCCAGATCGAGAACCGCACGCTCAAGAAGCTGCAAACGCTGCCCGAGGCGCAGCTGCTGCGCGAGGCGTCGTAGGGGCGAGGCCAGGGCGAAGCGCGAGGAGCCCCGGAGCCCCGGGGCCGAGGCGCAGGCCGTGGGGGGCGGATCGGCGCCGGCGGGCGCGTTGCATGTTTACTTTTTGGACGCCAACCAGCTTCACAAAGTGAAGTGATTGGCCTCTGGAAAGTTGAAGCACAACTCCCGCGACGCCGCTCGACTAAACTGGTCGCCTCCACACCCGGCGGGGTGTCCGAGTGGTTAAAGGAGATCGGCTGTAAACCGATTGGCTCTGCCTACGCAGGTTCGAATCCTGCCCCCGCCATGCCCGTCGTCGGTGCGGCTCCACGCGCCCATGTAGATGGCCGTCGGCAGGTCCCCTGCGCGCGAGCGCGAGCGCGAGCGCCACCTCCGCAGCCTCGCAAACGTCAAGCCTCTCTCAACCGCTGCCTTCCTCGCATCCGCCGCAAACAAAGGCGCTTCGGCTTGGCGATATGCTTGCTGAGCGTTTCCAACAGGCGTGGCGGGGGAGCGAGGATGGTGCGGACAATGAGCTGTAGACCAGTCGTCTGCGAGGCGCAAGAGTAGGCGGGTGTCCGTGGAAGAGATCCGCAGCCAGTTCGCCAAAAACCTGCGCACCCACCGCGAGCGCGCCGGACTCTCGCAGGAGGCGCTCGCCGACGCCTGCGACCTGCACCGCACGGAGATCTCCCTGCTGGAGCGCTGCAAGCGCTCCCCGCGCCTGGAGACACTCGTGATCCTCTCACGGGGGCTCGGGCTGGCGTCGCCGGCGGAGCTGCTCGACGGAATCCGCTGAAACCAGCGCGACGGCGTCCTCAGCGGGTCGCCGCCGACACCCCACCCCACTCCCTCGGGCACCATGTCGGCGAGCGTCTGCGAGAAGGTCCATTGGTGCCCCCACGGGTCTTCGGCGTGGTATTGGCGCTCGCCGTACATGTGGTCGGTGGGCTCGGCTCGCCGAGGATGCACGCGCCGTGGGCGCGGGCGTGCTCACACCGCGGCGTCGGGGATGGAGCGGTTGGGTTTCAGCACCCTCAGGCGCCCAGTGCAGGGGGTGCGGCTGGCGCCTCCGCACGCGGCTCCGTCGTCTCCGCGTCGAGAGCCGGCACCGCACGCCATTCGACGCCGTCCCACCAAGTGCGTCCATCCTCGGCGAGCATCACATCCGGCGGCAGCTCCAGCTGCGTATCGCGCCAGCGCGAGCCATCCCACCACCACTGCCGGTCCTCCGACCAGGTGACGCCGGAGGCGGCGCCCAGCCCAGGGGTGGCGGAGGTGGAGATGGAGGCGATCCTGATCACAACCATCTGGTCGTCCTGGGTGGCATAGACGATGCAGTAGACCAGCAGGGGCAGCAGGCACAGAAAGAAGCCAATCACCGCCCAGATGACGTTGAACTCCTTCTTCTTGAACAGCGTCACCGACTCTGGAGAGCTTTTGGTGACGGAGAAGCCCTGCGCGATGTAGCTCATGGTCGCGCTCTCCAGTTCCTCCTTGGAGGCGACGTTGATCTGCTGTACGCTTGCGGCCACTTTTTCTCCTTCCTGGTGGGCTATATCCAGACGCTGTCCCGCCGGCGCGTCAGCGCCAGCACGGCACCGGCCCACAGCAGCGGTGCAAGCGGGTGCAGCGCCAACGCATTGCCGATTTCGCCGCGCGTGAGCGCACGCGTGGCACGGGTCAGCCCGCAGAGCGGGCAGCGAAATCCTGTTATGCGCCTGAATGGGCATGGTGACGGAATCCGTGCGAGCGGGGCGGTGGCGGCGAACAGGGCGTAGGCCCCGGCCGCAACCCTCAGCAGCGCCAGCCGGCGAAGGGCGGTCTCCTCAGGCATTCGCCAGCGCCGCGACGTAAATGAGCAGGTAGAGCGCCATGATCGCCAGCCCGATGTAACCGATCACCAGCCCGGCCGTGGCCAGGTTGGCTCCCGACTGGCGTCCCTGCGAGCGCGCTATTTCACGCTTGGCCATGTGCCCAAGCACCACGGCTCCCACCGACCCAAGGCCGCCCAGCCACAGCAGGCTCAACACAAGCGAGCCGATCGCCATCGGGTTGGTCTTCGGCGGTGTCCAGACATCTGTCACCACCGGTCCCCCGGTGCGCGTGGGAGGCACGGGCGGAGGCGGCGGGCGGCGTTGGGGTGCAGTCGGGTCGGTGCTCATCGGGGTCGCATGATGCTACTACTACTTCAAGTTCCACATCCTCGCCCGACTCGCGTGGGAACATTCGTCGAGGCACCCGGAACAGGCGAATGAGACGAACGACCGCAAGCCACCGACCGCCGCCGGCGCGCCGGCGGTAGCACCAACGCACACCGCTATCGCGCAGGCGATCTACCGCGCGACTCGCTCGCCAAGCGCGATGCTCGGGTGGCAGTCGAGGCCCGTGATCGTGCGTCCACCACCCGGGAGCACCGCGACCTGGATCATGCCGGTGACCGGGAGCGAAGTGAGCGTGGCGGCGTCGACGATGGCTTCGCGCTCGCGCGTCTCGGCGACCGAGTACTGCGCACCGTCGCCAAGCGTTTGCGCGTAGCTGCGCGAGCGCGTCAGCGAGCCGGCAAGCGAGAGGGTGTGGGGGAGGCCCAACGTGATGCCACCCGACGCGTCCCTGCTTTCGCCGGCGGTGCGCGTGAGCGAGCGGCTGACGGACGCCGTATGACTGGATTCGACCCATTGGTACTCGCAGCCGATGAACTCGCTTGCCTCGGCGGCTTCGCGGTGATTGGCGAGCGCCATGAATGCCGCGGTGCCGCCCGTGCCCACCAGCTCGATCGCGTCGTGGCGCAGATGCTCGAACATCAAAACAATCCCGGTGTGCGCGTGGGCAGCATGGTCGATCAGCGCCTCCAGTGCCTCGCTACGGATGCGGTCGGCTCCGAGCACGATCAGCGTGTCCGCCGGTGCCGAGCCCAGGCGCACACGGCGCGCGAGCAGCTGGAAGAGCAGGTCGACCAGACAGTCGTTCTCGAGCTCGTCGGCGCGCTTGTCGACCCCGATCAGCTGCAGCCGCGCGCCGCCGATCCCTGCCGCACCCGGGGCGCTCCGATGCGCCGCGCCCGGCTTGGCGGCGCCAGCAGAGGACGCGGGATCGAGCAGCTCGAAGTCGCGCAGCGCGCGCTCGATGCCGATCACTCGCTCGAACACGCTGCCGTGGGCGCGCTGAACCTCGCTGAACAACGCCGACAGCCGTTCTCGCTCGCCGGGGGCGATCGGCGCGCTGCCGTTGGCGGCACCCTGCACCACCAGCAACGCCGAGCGCAGTCGCGCGATCGACACCGGGCCGGACGGGTCCAGGCAGTCGGTGACCTCGCGGATCACAGAGCGGTCGTTCTGGCGTTCGCGACGGGACATGGCGGGATCGCGCTGTGTGGAATGGAGCGCCTCGGCCAGCACGCTGGACAGCTCGGGCCAGCTGATGCCATCGAGCAACTCGCTCTCCACGTCCGAGCCCGGGAGGATCGTTTCGCTGCTGGCCACGCCAGCGGCGCGCGCGAGGCCCGTGAGCAGATCGACGGTGAGGCGCCGCGACAGGTCGCACACCAGCAACCTGGCGCCCGCCCCGAGCAACGACGCACCGAGCGTGGTGAGCGCGGCCGTCCAGCCGAGCGGGGTACCGCCGAACACGCAGGCGACGCTCCCATTCGAGTCGAAGCCCACCGGGTGCCAGAGCGGGGCCTCCGCCGCGCGCCGGCGCTCGGCCTCCTCGAACTGGGCGATGCGCTTTTCCCACGCCGCCACGGCGGTGGCGTAGGCGGCCTCGGCGCGACGCGCCTCGCCCGGGTGTGGCACGAAGTTGCCGCTCTCGAGCCGGATGCGCCGCCAGCCGCGGATCGCCTCGGCCGGAAGCAGCAGGTAGGGAGCGATGAAGGCGCAGACGGCGTTCACCAGCGGCACCACCCAGCGCCCGCCCGCTCGCGCAGGGAGCGCCGTCAGCACCCTGTTCTCCCGCGGAGAGCGATACCACGCCCGCGCCGCGAAGAAGGCGATCACCGCGGCGATCGAGTGGGTGGCCACAACCGCGCCCGTCGCCACTCCCTTGACGCTGCCCGAGAAGTAGCCGAGGCTGGCGTCCACCACGATCGCGAGCACCCCGCCGGCGGCTGCCAGCGCCGTCGCCTCCCATAGGCCCGATGCGCGCGTTCGCGCGATCCTACGTACCTGTTCGCGCTGTGGCCGGCTCTGGCGCTCCCGCGAGCGCGCCGCCGGCGGCGGCTCGACCCGCTCATAGCCCCACCGAAGCGGCGGCGAGCACAGTCGCGCGAGCTCGTCTCGCGCGACTGGATCGGCTGCGCCCGGCGACCACTGGACGCCCATCGGGTCTTCACCCCCGCGTTCCAAATCTCCGTTGTCCTCGCTCACATCGAAAGGATCGTACAGCGCGGCGGCGCGGTAACTCGATCGTCGCACCGGCACCGATCGCCGAAGATCTCGAAAGGGTGAATCGAAACCCAACAACATGCGCATCCTCAAGGGCTTCCCCACCGCTTCCGCGCGCGCAAGCCGCCATCGTCGTGAGCACGGCCGGCCAGCCAGCCGAATGGCAAGCCCATCGTCAGGTGGCCCGGGCACTCGCCCGACGCTTTACATTTGGTGGGCGATGCAGCTCTCAGCGCCCGCCGCCGCGCTCCCTCTCGCCAAGCCTCGCCTGCGCGGCGTGTCGCATCAGTATGCGTTCTTCGCGTTTCTCGTTTGCGGCGTCGCACTGATTTTCACCGCCTCCGGCACCAAGGCGACGCTGGCGGCGGCGATCTATGCGAGCGCCGTGTGCGCGCTGTTTGGCACCAGCGCCGTCTACCACCGCGTCACCTGGCGCCCGCGCGCCCGGCGCTGGATGCGGCGCCTCGATCACACGATGATCTTCGTGCTGATCGCCGGCACCTACACGCCCGTGGCGCTGATCGCGCTGTCGGGCACGGTGTCGAGAGTGGTGCTGTGGCTGGTGTGGGGTGGCGCCGCCGCGGGCGTGCTGCTGAAGCTGCTGTGGATCGACGCGCCCAGGTGGCTGACGGCGCTCGTGTACGTCGCACTGGGATGGGTGTCGGTGATCGTGTTCGGCCAGCTCCCCGCCACGATCGGCTGGCTGGGCGTCGCCGGACTCGCGCTCGGCGGGCTGTTGTACAGCGCCGGCGCGGTCGTCTACGCGCGCGGCCGCCCCAACCCGGTGCCGGGTGTGTTCGGCTACCACGAGGTGTTCCACGCCCTCGTGATCGCCGCGGCGGCGCTCCACTACTCGGTGATCGCGTTTGCCGTGCTGCCGCGGGGGTGAGAGCCCTCGAGTGCGGTTGTGGGGAATGTGGAGAATGTGACTTCTACGATCAGCCCGCCCCCCGGTCGTGGCCGAGGGCTCAGCGTGGCGCAATGGGCGGCGGCGATCGCACCCACGATCGCGAGACCGAGTCCGTTGCCGCTGCCGTGGGTGGTGCGGGTTCCGTGGAGGCGTTGAAACGGTTGCAGCAGGCGCGGCACCTCCCCGGGGGGAATCGTGGGGCCGCTGTTGGCGACGGTCAGGAGCGCGCGCTGGTGACGGGTGCCGGTGGCGATCTCGACGTGCCCCCGGGGGACGTTGTGGCGGATGGCGTTGTCGATGAGGTTGGCGATCAGGCGCTCCACCAAACGCGGATCGCCAACGGTTGGTGCCGGGGCGAGTGTCGCGCGCACATCGAGTCCGAGGTTGGCGATCTCAACGTCCCGGGTCCGCGAGACTTGGGCGGCGACGGTCGCGAGGTCGAGGCGCTCACGGCGCTCCAATCCCGCTTGGCCGCGCGTGAGCGCCAGCAGCCCGTCGATCATCTGCTCCAGATGCTGCTCGGAGGCGAGCACGCGCTCGTGGGCTGTGCTCAACGAGGCGAAGTTGGCGTCCGGGTCGGCGAGCGCGACCTGGATCAGCGCCCGCTGGCGGGTCAGCGGCGCGCGCAGCTCGTGTGAGGCGTTGGCGACGAACTGGCGCTGCGCCTCGAACGCGGCGTCGAGCCGCCCAAACAGGTCGTCGAGGGTGTCGCCGAGTTCCTTGAGCTCGTCCTGCGGGCCGTCGAGCGCCAGGCGCTCGTGCAGGCTGGTGGAGGAGATCCTTCGCGCCGTGCGGGTGATGGTCCGGATGGGCCGCAGCATCCTGCCGGCAACCAGCCAGCCGGCGAGGAGGGCGAGGACGGCCACGATCGCCAGGGCGATCCCTGAGTCGACCAGCAGTTGGTGCGAGTCGGCGGCGCGCTGCGCGGCTTGGACGGGCCCTACCTGTGCCAGCTGATGCACTGCGTCTGTCAGCTGACGCTGGTCCTGCGCCAGCTGATGCCGGGCCTGTGTTACCTGCCGCTGTACGCGCCCCAGCAGAGTCGGCACACCCACTATCAGCCGTGGCTGCGCCCTCACCAGCGCCTGGCGAGCCTGCCCCAGCTCATATTGAGCCTGCCCCAGCTGAAGCGAATGCGGGACGACCCGGATGGATTCGCTTTGAGGCAGGTGTTTCAGTCCAGGCGAAACCGCAAATCCAGGGGCAATCGGAAGCTGGAGATGCTGGATCGCTGGAGTGTGGGGGACCTTCGGCAGATGTGGTGCTCTGTATTCGGTCGCCCGCTCAAAAAGCCCGTAGGTGACGGCGACCAACACCACGCCGGAGAGCAGGAAGAGGCCGCCGTAGAGAGCGGTGAGCCGCAGGCGGGCGGTGCGGCGAGGCAATCGCAGCCAGGGTGGCGCGAGCCGGGGACGCGCGAGCCCCATCACTGGCCTCCGATGCGATAGCCGGCCTTTGCCACAGTCTCGATCACAGGGGGATCGCCCAGCTTGGCGCGCAGCCGGCTCATCGTGATCCTCACGGCGCCCGTGAACGGGTCGGCGTTCTCGTCCCACACGCGCGCGAGCAGCTCCTCGGCCGAGACGACTCGGCCCTGGGCGGCGAGCAGCAGCTCCAGCGCCCCGAACTCCTTGGGCGTCAGCTCGAGATCGCGACCAGACCGCCGCGCGGAGCGCTTGGCCGCGTCGAGCACGACGTCACCGTGCTCGAGCACCGGCGGGATGCTCGGCTGCGCGCGCCGGGTCAGCGCACGGATGCGCGCCACCAACACGGGGAAGTCGAACGGCTTGGGCAAGTAGTCGTCGGCGCCAAGCCCCAGTCCTTCGACCAAGTCCTCGTTCTCAGCCGCGCCGGTCAGCATCAGCACCCGGCTGCGCCCGCCGGCGGCGACCAGCTTCGCGCACACCTCATCGCCGTGGAGCGCGGGAAGGTCGCGGTCGAGCACGATCACGTCGTAATCATTCACCAGCGCACGCGTCAAACCGGCCTCGCCGTCGAGCGCGACGTCGACCGCCATCCGCGCGTGGCGCAGGCCGGCGGCAACCGTCGCGGCCAGCTCCTCGTCGTCCTCGATCACAAGCACCCGCATCCGCAGCTCCTTGTGGTGAAGGTAGCGCCGCAGTGTTTCAACGCTGTTTCGCCGCCTCCGTCAAACAAAACGGCCGGCTGCCTCGGAGAGCGAAACGACGCCGAAACAACCCGCCCCGTACAACCTATCCGGCAGAGGACGCAAACCCCCGAAGCAGGCCCTAAAGGAGAGCAGATGCCGCACAGCGTCTGTATTAAGAGGCTCATCCGGCCGCGAGCGCGGCTGCTCACCGCCGCGGCACTCCTGAGCGGGGTGCTGGTGGCGGGATGCGGGGGAGGCTCTCCCAACCCGAGCGTGGCACGGCTGGGCGGCGCGACCGCCGCGGGATCGACCGCCGCGGCCGCGGGCGGTGCGGCCAGTTCGGGCTCGCCCTCGCCGAGCGCCCTCGGCTCGGATGCGCTTGCGTTCGCCAGGTGCATGCGCTCCAATGGCGTGCCCAACTTCCCAGACCCGCAGGCGGGCGGGGGCTTCCTCTTCCACGCAAGCGCAGGACTCATCTCATCGCCTGCATTCAAGGCGGCGCAGGCAAAGTGCCGCAAGCTCATGCCAGGCGGCGGCCCCCCTGGCCCCGGCTCGACGACGAACCCCTCCACGCAGACGTTGGCGCGCTTTCTGAAGATCGCGCGGTGCATGCGTGGGCACGGCATTTCCAACTTCCCCGACCCTCGAACCTCGGTCCCGTCCAGCCCGTTCGGCGGCGGCGCCGGCGTGATCAGCGACATCGAAGGAGTGATCCTCATATTCCCGAGCACTATCGACCAGCAGTCACCGGAGTTCGCGCGAGCGGCGGCCGCGTGCGCGTTCCCGCTGCACAACCGCTGATGGCAACCGGGGTCCAGGGGCTTATCCCGCCGCGAGCCCTGCTGCTCATCGCCGCCGCCCTCCTGAGCGGGGCGCTAATGGCAGGATGTGGGGGAAGCTCTCCAAGTCCGACGGGCGGCGCCAGCATCTCGGCGTCCGCGGCGAGCGCCGTCGAATCGGGGGTCGCGTTTTCCAGGTGCATCCGCACGCACGGGGTGCCGAGCTTCCCCGACCCGAGAGTCAGCGGCCAAACAGTCCGGATGGGCTCGCCGAGAATCGTGCGGTCGCCCGCGTTCCAGTCCGCCATGCACTCGTGTCAGCACCTGCTGCCAAAGGGCCCTCCGGGCCCCGAACCCCCGTCCGGGCAGGCGCAGGTGCGGATGCTCAAGATATCCGAATGCATGCGCACGCACGGGATCTCGGGCTTCCCCGATCCAAGCACCTCGCCTCCATCCAACCCGGCCGGCAACAGCGCGATCGTGGGCAACGGCGGGTATTACCTGGCGATCCCGAAGTCGATCGACACGCGCTCGCCGGCGTTCAAGCAGGCGGCGGCCACATGCAGCTTCGGGCCCGGGCGGTGAGCCACGGTGCTGAAATCTTGTCGTATGATCAAACCCACCGCCGGGCGACCCATTCATGTAACGGGTCGCCCGACCTGAGCTTCACCTTTGTTTTCGCCGGCGCCCACCAGCTTTGGCGCGTGGCTGCCAGCTCCTCACAAGCGGATCGATCAATAGACTTCGACCGCTTTCAAGCGACTGGCCTTGAAGGCTTCCATCGTAAATTCACCGGTCCATTCAACTTTTTCGGTGCCGATGCTCATCGCCGTTTTGGTTGCTTCGAAGCTGGCTTTGCTGAAGGTGGCCGTGGAGTTGGTGTTGTTGATCGCACCACCCGCGTCGCCTTCGAGCGTTACCGATTTGGGCAGCAAACAGCCGGTGCCGCCATAGCCTATTTTGACGTTGATTTCGTCGATCACGAGGTACGGTTTGCCGCTGTAATTTTCGACAAAGGAGAACCACGGCAGGTTCTTCGCTTCGATGCTGGTCACCGTGCAGTGCGTTGCGGTGGTGGTGCATTCGAACAACGGCAGTTCGTTCAACCAGGCGTCGCCCCAGCCAAATTCATTCCAGGCTTCCATGTTGTAGAGGAAATGCGCACAGGTCGTGGCGCCGGCAGCGGTTTTGAGACTGCTCGAGAGCGCCGCTCCGACGACGGTTTCGCCTTCGAATTCGGGCAACGTGGTGCCGCCGTAGTGCCACTCGGGAAAACTGGCGCTCGCAGTCGCGCTCGCCACCCCACCCACCGTCACGAGAGCAAGCACGGCGCACAGCAGGATCATCTTTCGAGATCGCATGTGGTCCTTCCTTCCTTTCCTTTTTGGTCGAGCTTGCGCCGCGAGACCCTTACCCTGCCCGGCGAAGCCGCGAAGTCATCGTACACCTCGCCGCGCGGATGTCCAGGGGCACGCTGGGCGATGTCGGCCATGTCGGCCCCGCCCACCAATCGGGGTCGGCCCGATTGCCAATGGTGGCGTACGATCGGGCCCGCCGAGCAGCTCGACATGTGCCGAAAACACACACGCCGTAGTGAGAAACACACCCACGGCGGATGCAGCTAGCGCTCTTGATCCGTGAGGCGAATCAGGATCTCGTTGATCGCGACGTGGCGCGGGCGAGCGACCATGTAGACAATCGCATCCACCCGCTCGCGCGGGCGGGAACGACGCCCTTCAACTCGACGCCGAGCCGGCCGGCAGGTCGGCTGGCAGCCCGACCAGCTGCGCGCTGCGCTCCCACAGGCCCGCGGCAAGCGCGTCGTTCTGCGCTTGGGCACTGGGCGCGTGGACCTTCTCGTCCACCACATACTCACCGGTCAAACCGGCTGCCTCGGGGGATACCGACAGCCAAACCAGTGAGCGGGCGCCGCGCTGGGGCGAGCGGAAGAAGGGTGCGCCGAGCGTGGTGAGGATCTTCCAGATGCCCATGTCGTTCTTGCCAAACCCGGTGCGCACCACGCCGGGGTGACAGCAGTTGGCGTGCAGCTCCGGCGCCCGGCGGGCCAGTTGGCGGGTGAAGAGGATGTTGCACAGCTTGGATGTGCCGTACACGCGCATCGCCGCATAGGAGCGCTCGGACTGCAGGTCATCGAGGTCCAGCCGCCCGCCGGTGTGCGCGTCGGAGGCCGTGGTCACAACGCGGCCGCCAACCAACCGGTCGCGCAGCAGCGCGGTGAGCAGGAACGGCGCGAGATGGTTGAGCGCGAACGTCTGCTCGAAACCCTCGGAGGTGACCCGGCGCGAGGCGAACAGCGCGCCGGCGTTGTTGGCCAGCACGTCGACGTGCTCATATTGCGAGCGCACCTCCTCGGCCAGCGCGCGGACGTCGGCCATCAACGTGAGGTCGGCGACGTGCTCGTGCACCGGTGCGCCGCCGCCAGCCGCCCGCGCGTCTTGCGCGACGGCCCGCACGCGCTCGGGATCGCGGCCCACGAGCGCAACCTCTGCCCCCTCGCGGGCCAGCTCCACCGCGGCGGCGGCGCCGATGCCACGGGTTGCGCCGGTGAGCAGGACGCGCGTCATGGCGTGGACTCTACTGCCACATGTGCGGTTCCGTTCCGGCCCGTGCATGCACGGGCCGGCCGGTCGGCGCATGCGCCGACCGGACCAGCGCCGCATGCGGCGCTGGCATCAGGCGGCGACCAACTCCCCGTCCCCCACCAGCTCCGCGCCCGCGACCAGCTCGAAGTCGGCCCCCAGCTCGACCTCCCGCGCCACCCTCGCGGGCGGGCGCAGCACCAAAAGCGCGGCGAGGATGCCCACGCCGACGCACGCCGCGGCGACGAGGTAGGCGAGGTGATAGCCGCCGGTGAGCGCACTCGGCAGCGAGTGCCCGACGGCGCTCAGCGCATTGGTGTGGTCGGTGGCGATCGTCCCCAGCGTGGCCAGCCCGATCGCGCCGAACAGCTGCACCGACACGTTGATGATCCCCGAGGCCAGGCCCGCGTCGCGGGGAGCGGAGTCGGACATGCCCATCGTCAGCAGCGGCAAGAACGACGCGCCCGCCCCCAGTCCGAGGACGAGAAACGCGAGGAACAGGCCCGGGAAGTAGCTGGCGTGCACGCCCTGCGTGGCCAGCAGCAGCAGGCCGGCGACGATTCCCGAGAGGCCGGCCACCAGCGTGGGCACCGCGCCGAAGCGCTCCACGGCGCGCGCGGAGATGCCCATCGACATCGCGGCGATCGCAAACGTGAGCGGCAAAAACGCCAAACCGGTGTCGATCGCGTCGTAGCCCAGCACGCGCTCCAGGTAGAGCGCGCCGAGGAAAAACGCGGAGAACATCCCGGTAATCAAGAGGCCGCGCACGAGGCTCGATCCCATCAGCATCCGCTGGCGCAAAATCCGCAGCGGCATGATCGGATTGGCCAGCCGCGCCTCCAGCGCGAGGAAGCCGGCGAGCAGCGCCAACGACGCGCCGCCCACACCGAGCGTGCGTACGGAGAGCAGGCCGTATTCGCTGGACTTGACGATCGCGAACGCGCCCAGCATCGTCGCCAGCGTGATCAGGATCGAGCCCAGCACGTCGACGCCGCCGGCGAGGCCGATGCCCTGGTTCTCCTCGATCAGCATCCCTCCCAACACCAGCGCCACGACGCCGATGGGCACGTTGACGAAGAAGATCCAGTGCCAGTCCAGCGACTGCGTCAGCGCGCCGCCGGCCAGCAGGCCCACCGAGCCGCCGCCGGCGGATACGAACGCGTACATGCCCATCGCCTTGGCCTGCTCCGCGCGCCGGGGGAACTCGGTGACGATGATCGCGAGGATCACGCTGGAGGCGACCGCGCCGCCAACTCCCTGGAGGATGCGCGCGGCGATCAGCATCGTCTGATCCTCCGCCAGCCCGCACAACACCGACGCCGCCGTGAACAGCACGAGGCCTGAGAGGAACACCTTCTTGCGCCCCACCAGGTCGCCGAGACGGCCCGCCAGCAGCAGGAAGCCGCCGAAAGTGACGAGGTAGCCGTTGATCACCCACGTGAGGTTGCTCTGCGAGAAGTGCAGTTCGCGCTGGATCGACGGCAGCGCCACGTTCACGATGGTGGCGTCCAGCACCATCATCAGCTGCCCCAGGCACAACACCGCCAGCGCGATCCAGCGCCGGCGCTCGCGTTTGCGCGCGGCCGCCGACTCGCCGGCGGCCGCGGCCTGCTGGGGATCGGCAGTGCGGTCGAGGTCGACGCCCTGCCGGTGGTCGGTGCCCCGTTGGTGGTGGGCGGAGTGCTGGAGGTCGGTTGTGTGTGCGGTGGGGGTGCTCATATTGCTCCTTCCGGTCTATAACCAACCACAACATAGCATTGATCATCCATCTTACAAGTATCATCTTGTTATCAGTGATGGTTGCTGCCTCGTGGTATAATCGGCGCGTTATGGGCAATCGCACTCACACGGCCCACCGGGACGGCGGGCACACCGCAAACTCGGGTGCCACACAGATCGCAAACGCGAGTGCCACACGGATCGCGGACTCCGGCGCCACCCACGCCGCCGATTTGGGCTCGATGGTGCTGCTGACGCGGCTGGCCAAGCAGGTGTACCGCCGCAGCACCGAGGAGCTGTTGGGCATCCACATGCGTTTGGTGATGGCGCTCAGCTACCTGCGCGACCACGACGGGGCGCCCCAGCAGGAGCTGGCGGAGGCGCTGTGCATGGACGCCAACAACGTCGTGCTGCTGCTCAACGAGCTGGAGGATCTCGGGCACGTCACCCGCCGGCGCGACCCCGACGACCGCCGCCGGCATCGGGTGCTGCTGACCGAGCAGGGACGGCGCGCACTGACCAGCGCCGAGCGCGCGCAGGAGACGATCGAGGACGACGTGCTGCAGGCGCTCGACCCGGACGAACGCGCCACGCTGTGGCGACTCCTCACCCGCGCGCTGCGCGGGGCCGAGCCACAGGCGCTCGCTCGCGAGGACGTCGTGGTCGGCCCGAGCTCGGAGTAGCGTCAACGAGCAGGGGCGGCTGCGAATCGTCGACCGCAAGAAGGAGCTGTTGATCGACGACCACGGCCACAACACGGCGCCCGCGCCGATCGAGTCGGCCGAGCTCGGTGGGCGTCTTCGCGATTGGCGTCGATGAGCGCATACAGCTCCTGCGCATCGGACTCCTCCAGCAGACGCAGCCACAGCCCGTCGGCCACCCCTACGCGACACACCTCGTCGCCGGTCGCCCCACCGGCCTCGGTTGGACGGTCCATTCGTCTCGTCACAGGCCCCGCACCATACGCTCCTACTCGCCCGCCTCTAGCCCGGCCGAGCGCCCGCGAGAAGCAACACGAGCGGAATGCGCAAGCGCCTCTGAAATTCGGCGTCATCGTCGAACCGTTCACGGCGAGGGGCGCACTCGCGCAGGCCGCTCAGCGTGAAGCCCGCCCCGAGCAAGGCGGACACGTAGTCCTCGACGGTCCGGTGGTACCAGACTGTCCGCGCCCCCAGCCACTGTTGCTCACGCGGCCCGGCGAGGAAGTAGTCGTCGACCACCCAGCTCTGGCGAGGCGCAGTGTGGCTGTCACGGGCGTCATGTGAGGTGATTACCGGATGTACCACTGTCAACACGATCCGGCCACCGGGAACCAGGCACCGATAGCAAACGCGGAGGACCGCGCCGAGATCGGCAATGTAGTGCAACGCCATCCGCGAGAGCACCGCCTCGAACGAGCCCTCCGGCTCAGCGAGATCCTCGATCCCGCAGCGCAGCACCTCACCCGCCGTCCCCGCGAGCATGCGCCGAGCGGCATCCACCATCATCTCCGAACCATCGATGCCGAGATATCGGGTCACGCCGGCATGCAGCAGTTCACGCCCGACCTGGGCATCGCCGCAACCGAGATCCAGCACGCGCAATCCCGCAACTGGACCAAGCTCCTCGAAGAACGCCGGACCCTCCATTACCGCATTCGGGCTGAGCGACCACGCCCGGTGCCGCTGATACCGATCGAAGCATTCGGGATCGTCGTAGAACGTGCTCCCGCGCCGGTCACCGGCGTCTCCGGACCTCGACGGCGTCAGGCTGCTCATCCTGAGATCAAAGCGTACCTCGTCGGGCGCACCTTTGCGGGATGGTCATAAGATCAGCTCATGGCAGACCTGCTGCGCAGAGTCGATCTCGCGGAGTTGCGCGTGTTCTGCGTGGCGGTGGAGCTGGGCAGTTTCGGGCGTGCTGCGCGGCTGATGCGCGTGACCCAGCCGGCCCTGTCGAAGCGGATGCGGGAGCTGGAGCTGCTCGCCGGCACGACGCTGCTGGTGCGCTCCGCCCGCGGCGTGCGTCCGACGCCTGCGGGCGAGCGGCTGTACGCCGAGGCGCGACCGCTGCTGACCCAGGCCGAGCGCGTCGAGGAGACCCTGCAGGGCCTGCGCCACGAGGACGCGCCGATCCGGCTGGCGGCAGGGCACACGGTCGCCGAGTGCCTGCTGCCGCGGCTGCTCCCGGAGTATCGGGCGCGTCGCGGACGGCCGCTGGCGCTCGAGCTGCTGGCCGCCAACTCGACGGTCGTGCACGATCTGGTGAGCGAGGGACGCGCCGACTTCGGCGTCGCGGCGGCCGCTCCCGACACTGTGCCCGACGCTCGGCTGCAGCAGCGCGACCTGTGCGAGGACGAGGTGGTGGTCGCGGTCTCTCCCGCCCATCCATGGGCGGCGAGACAGACGATCCCGCTGCGGGAATTCGTCTGCACGCCGATGGTGATGCGCGATCCCGCCGCCAACACGCGGCGCGTCGTGGACGCGGTGCTGCGCGAGCACGACCTGCGCCTGGCGGCGCCGCTGACCGAGGTCGGATCGACGGGCGCGGCGATCGCCGCAGCGATCACCGGCGGCGCGCCGGTGCTGATCTCAAGGCTTGCGATCCCGCCGCACCACGAGCACATGGTCGCGCGCCGGGTGCAGGGGTTGCGCTTTCGGCGACGCTTCGTGATGCTCTGGAGCGCGCGGGAGGCGCTGGGGCCCGAGGTGCGGTCGCTGATCGATTATCTTGCCTCCTCGATCCATAACCTAGAGTTATCGCTACCGCGCTGATTTGAGCACTACTGACGGCTTCGTAATAGGGGTAGGTTAAGCCGCGATGTGGCTGCTCGCCAGTGCACAGCAGACCTACCTCAACCAGGCCGCCCAGATGCAGGCGCTGTCGTTTACGGTGCACATCCCGCTGGTCTGTTTCGGGATCGCGCTGCCCAGCATGATCGTCTTCGTCGAGTGGCTGTACCTGCGCCGCGGCGACGAGGTTTACCGCACGATCGCACAGCGCTGGACCCGGATCATGGCGGCGCTGTTCGCGGTCGGGGTGATCACCGGCACGATCCTCAGCTTCGAGATGGGAATGCTCTGGCCGGGCTTCATGTCCACTTTCGGCGGCGTGTTCGGACTCGGCTTCGCGATCGAGGGCTTCTCGTTCTTCCTGGAGGCGATCTTCATCGGGATCTACGTCTACGGCTGGAACCGCCTCTCCCCGCGGGCGCACCTGCTCAGCGGCATCCCGATCGTGATCGCCGGCGTCACCGGATCGCTGATGGTCATCTCGGTGAACGCCTGGATGCAGCATCCATCCGGCTTCAAGCTGGTGCGCGGCCGTGCGGTCGACGTGCACCCGCTCGCGGCACTGTTCGGCAACAGCTTTCTGTGGAACGAGTTGATCCACATGTACCTGGCCGCGTACATCGTCGCGGGCTTCCTGCTGGCCACGCCGTATGCGATCGGCCGCCTGCGCGGACGCTGGGGCCGTTACGAGCGCACCGCCTGCGCCATCCCGCTCACGATCGGGGCGGTCGTCTCACCGATCCAGATCCTGATCGGCGACTGGTCGGCGCGCGACGTGGCAACGGAGCAGCCCACCAAGCTCGCGGCGATGGAGGGCCTTGCGAGAACCACCCGCGGGGCATCGGAGCACCTGCTCGGCTGGTATGTCAACGGCCAGGTCAAGTTTGGCATCGGCATCCCGGACATGCTCTCGATACTCGCCTTTCACAACCCCGACGCGAAGGTCCAAGGACTCGATGCGGTGCCGATCTCACAGCGCCCGCCGGTGAACATCGAGCGGGTGTCTTTCCAGTTGATGGTTGCGATCGGCACCGGGCTTACGGCGCTGGGCGTGCTGTTCCTCGTCTTCAGCTGGCGCCGGCGGATCATGCCCACGCAGCCGTGGTTCTATCTGCTGGTGGCCATCGCCGGGCCGGCGTCGGTGGTCGCGTTGATCGCCGGCTGGATGGTGACCGAGATCGGCCGCCAGCCATGGGTTGTGTACAGGGTGATGAGCACCGCCGAAGCGGTCACTCGCGCACGCGGAGTGCCGGTCGGCTACGGCGTGCTTGCGGCCGCCTATCTGCTGGTCGCCGGCGGTGTCGTGTGGGTGCTGCGCCGCCTCGCGCGGGCGCCCCTGAACGGTGGTGGCGGCGGCGGCGAGACCGTGCCCGCCGGCCAAAGCGCGATTGACGTGCAGCCGACGGGCGCCTAGGGGAGCACAATCGGAGATGCACCTCTACGACCTCCCGATGATCTGCGTGCTGGTCGGTCTCGCGCTCTACGTCGTGCTCGGCGGCGCCGACTTCGGCGCCGGGTTCTGGCAGCTGACCACGATTCTGCTGCCGGTACGCTCCGAGCGGGCGCGGCAGCGCAACGAGCGGATTCGCGAGCACGCCCACCACTCGATGGGGCCGGTGTGGGAGGCCAACCACGTGTGGCTGATCTTCGTGCTGACCGTGACCTGGACCGGCTACCCGGTCGCGTTCGGCGCGATCGCCTCGACGCTGGCGGTGCCGCTGTTCATCGCGGGTATCGGCGTCGTCTTCCGCGGCGTCGCCTATGCGCTGCGCGCGGGCACCTCGGAGCCTTCGGAGCTCGGCCTGATCGACACGATCTTCTCACTCTCCTGTGTGCTTACGCCCTTCGCACTGGGAGCGATGGTGGGCGCGATCGCCTCCGAACGAGTGCCTGTGGGCAACGCCAGCGGACACCTGCTCTCCAGCTGGCTGAACCCGATCTCGATCGCGATCGGCGTGCTGGCGGTGCTGTTCTGCGCCTACATGGCCGCCGTTTACCTCGCCGCGGACGCCGACCGCCACGGCGACCACGAAATGGCGCGGCAGTTCCGTGCCCGCGCGCTGATCGCCGGCGTGATCGCCGGCGCGGTGGCGATCGCAACTCTGCCCGTGCTGAATGCGCAAGCCCACCGGGTTTTCGAACGCCTCGCAGGCGGCCCCGGCCTCGTCGGGCTGGTGATCTCGGTGCCGGCCGGCGTCGCCACGCTGGCGCTGGTGAGTGCACGCCGCTTCGCGCTCGCACGCATCTCCGCGGCGGTGGCCGTCATGGGCGTAATCGCCGGCTGGGCGCTGGCCCAGCAACCGGTCTTGCTTGCGCACCTCACCATCGGGCAGGCGGCCGCGCCAACCGAAACGCTGATCGTGCTGCTGGCGGCGATCGCGATGGGCGCCGTGATCCTCTTCCCCTCGCTGGCGCTGCTGTTCGGCCTGTTGCTGAGCGGACGTTTCGACTCATCCGGTGACGACGAGCACCCACCCCGACACTCGGGACCGACCGCGATCGGCCCCTCCGCACGCGCTTTGTACGCGCGCACCTCGATCGCCGGCCTGCTTGGCGGGCTCGGGTTCCTGACCGCCGCCGAAGCTCCCTGGGCACATGGCGTGGGGATCGTTTGCCTGTTCGCTTGCATGATCTTTGCCTTCCTCGCGGTCGACCCGGCCGAGCTCGCCAAGCCGGCCCAGGATGAGCCGCCGTGAGGCCAACGTTCTGCGAGGTCAGAGCCGTCCACTGCTCCGCCCCCGCATCGACTCTTACTATGGCGGAGGTGCTCCGCGCTCAACGTCGGCGTCGATGCCGCCATGGCGCTCGCCGGTGCTGCCATGCCCATCGTCGATGCTGCCACGCCCAGCGCCGATGCCGCCAAGCCCACCTCAATAGGCTGACTACCAGAAAGCGTGAGATCCTTCTGCGCCATTTCATCGTCGTCGCCATCCTCTCCGATCGGTGCGATCTCGCTCGCACCACGGTGCACGCCAGGACGCCGTCGGTGGCGCTGCCATGATCGAACTCAACGGTTTACGGTAAACGCCAGCGGGCATAACGGAGACATGGCGCACAACGAGATCCACATAGACGCGCCGCCAGAGCGGGTGTTTGCGGTGCTTTCCGAGCCGCGATCGTTCGCCCGCTGGGTAGTCGGTTCAAGGGAGATCCGGCGCGCAGACCCGGACTGGCCCGCAGTGGGGACCGTCTTCGACCACACGGTCGGGATCTGGCCGATCGTGCTCTCCGATCATTCCCAGGTGATGGAGTGCGAGGCGCCCCGGCTGCTGAGACTGCTCGTCAAGGCTCGTCCGCTCTCAAGGGCTGATGTGACGCTTCGGCTGCGGCCGATAGGCAAAGGTACGCGCGTGAGCATGGACGAGATCGCCGCCGATGCGCGAAGCCGGCTTCTCTTCAACCCCTTCACCGATCCCCTGGTGCGGCTGCGTAACAACGCGTCCCTCCGGCGACTGAGGGCCCTGTCGGAGGGGACCGAGCCGATCCCCAGCGGCTTTCTGCCGCGGCGTGACGGCGCCGCCGAGGGCCACGTCACGGGCCGTAGCGGCCCGGCGGCGAGCTAGCGGCCGCCGCGCGTAGGGGCCCCCGGCGCCACGGCAACAGCCGGCTCTCACGCAGCAGCGCGCGTGCTGCCCCACGGCCGCTGATGCCATGCACGGCGCCGCCCGGATGCGTGGATGCGCCCGCGAGAAAGAGCCCCCTCAGCGGCGTCCGGTAACGCGAGAGCCGTGGAGTGGGGCGAAAGACGAGCTGCTGATCGAGCTCGTAAGAACCGCCGCCGAGATCCCCGCCGACGAGACTGGGGTTCTCCCGCTCGGTCTGCGCCAAGGTGCGCATCGCCCGTGCCTGCACCACCCCCCCGAAGCCAGGCGCGAAGCGCTCGAGCTGCTTCTCGATCAACTCGGCGACGTACTCGTCACCCTCGCTGTGCTTGGGAGGCACGTGTGCGTAGACATAGAGGGTGTGTTGGCCTGCGGGCGCACGCGAGGAGTCATACAGCGATTGCTGTCCGACGACGAGCGCCGGCCGTGGCGGCATCTCGCCGCGAGCGCCAGCCTGGGCGGCCGCGGTCAGCTCGTGCAGCTCCCCGCCGACGTGGACGACGGCCGCCTCGCGGGCCTCCGCGGCAGCCCAGGGCACTGGCGCTGAAAGCGCGTAGTCGAGCTTGAACGCACCTGTTCCGTACCTCCAGCGCCGCAGCCGGCGCTCCAGACCGTGTGGCAGGGCGGTGTCCGGCACCAGTCGCGCGAGAACGCCTGCACTGACCGTCGAGATGACTGCGTCGGCCGCGATCTGCTCGCCATCCGCGAGCCGCGCACCGGCCACTCGACCGCCGCTCACAAGCAGCTGGCGGACTGTCGCCGAGCAGCGGATCGTCACGCCCTCTTGCTCGGCGCGCCGGAGGAGCGCCTTCGCGAGCTCGCCCATCCCTCCCCGTGGCAGCGGCCAGCCGTGGCTGTGCCCCATCAGCTGGAGGAGAAAGCCGAACGCACCGCTGAGCGTGGTGGAGGGAGGCAGCCCGGAGTGCTGTGCAGAGCCTGAGAGCCATGCTGTAGCACGCTGGTCGCCGTCAAACAGGTCAAGGCCGAGCGCTTCGACCGAGCCGAGCAGTTTACGGGTCCACTCCGCCAGCTCGCCGCGCAGCCCTCCGGCGAGCCGCAGCGCGGGTCGGAGCGGCGGCAGCGGCGAGAGCACGCTCTGGACGAGGGGATCCGCGAGCGGCAGCATCTGCTTCATCGCTGCCGCCCAGCCCGGGCCGGCCGGGCCGAGCGAAGCGACCGTCGCCTCCACGCTGCGGTGCAATGCAATCGCGCTGCCGTCAGCGAATGGATGCGCGAGCACGTGTGGAGGGTCTATCCAACTGAGGCCCTCGCGCTCCAAGTCAAGCTCTCGAATTGCCGAAGATGCGGCGGCCATCGGCACGAAGGCAGCGCAATGGTCATGTACGAAGCCGGGGAGCGTGAGCTGCGTGGAGACAGTCGCGCCGCCGGGTTGGGGCGCGTGCTCAACCACGATCACGTCGAGGCCGTGTACAGCGAGATGGATCGCTGCCACAAGGCCGTTGTGTCCGCCTCCGATGACTAGAACCCGACCCACTACCTACAACCCTACCCCGGCGCCATCGCGTTCACGCACCGGCCGACGCGCCACGCAGCCCACCGCTCGAGACAGTCACCTGCAGATCAAGCGTTTTGGGTCGCTGAAGTGTCGGTGACGCACCACATCCGATCACAATCGCGGGCATCGCGTCCAGGTGCTCGCCGATGAGTCAGCGAGGAGAAAGTAATGCCCAGGAGGTATCCAGTCGAGGTGCGTAGGCAGGCGAGCACCTGCGCATCACCGTCCACGGCCACCCGGTCGCCGAGCTGGTCCCCATCGATCGCACCCACCCCTTCGTTCCCTTCGACGAGCTCGTCGGCGAGCTACGCGGCACGATGCTCCCCGACGATCACCTCGACGACGAACTCCGCGAACTCGATGAGGCCCCTCAGGACCCGTTCGAGTGAAGCGAGCCCTACTCGACACCTCATTCGCAATAGCCCTCGCGCGCGGCGAAGACCTTCAGCTCGAAAATCCCCCCGAGGAAGCCGCCATCTCCGCCGTTACGCTCTGCGGCCTACACCACGGTGTACTGATCGCCACCGACAAGCGTGACGCGCGTACATTGACCACTTGATGACGAGCGCGCCACTGCTGAGGACGTGGGGAGGACTGCTTCTAGCGACCCAAAAGCGGCCTCGCCCGCTCTCGATCAGGCGAGTGCAGACTCTTCAGGGTCCGTCTCGGTCGCGTCCGCTTCCTGCTGCACCCCCGCTCGCAGGCTGACCAAGGCCACAATCACGGCCGCGGCCATGATTGCCGCCATCACATAAAGCACAGAGCGAGTGGCGTAGGCGAAGTCGAGGCGCACGAAGTGGGGAATCGATTCGATACTCCCATGTCCACCCCTTGACTGAGAGATGCTGGCTGCCTCGGCGTGCGCCCGTACGCTGGGCACGCCCTGCCCGATCAGCGACGTTGCTACCCGGGAGCGCATCTGCGAGACCAGGATGGTGCCAAGAATCGCCAGCCCCAGGCTGGCGGCGTAGTTGCGGACCGTCTGGGTGATGCCGGTCGCCTCGCCGTAGGAGAGCCTGGAGGCTCGATTGACGGCGTCTGTGCTGGCCTGACCGATCATGAGCCCCATGCCGGCCCCGGCGAGGACGATGTACCACTGCTGGGAGGCGAGCTCCAGTCCTGTCACCTTTCCGGCCCACAGCCAGAAACCCACCGCGCTCAGCGCGCAGCCGAACACCACCGGGCGCTTGGCCCCAACCCTGTCGAGCATCCGTCCCCCGATCTGCGCGGCGACGACGAACCCGAGGAAGAAGTACAGCAGGACGAGACTGGCCTGCGACGGAGTCTTCCCCAGCGCGATCTGGGCGTACTCGCTCGCGAAGAAGAACACCGGGATGAACACCAGGTTGGAAGTGCCGAGCACGATGTTCTCGACCAGGAACGCGCGGATGCGAAAGATGTCCACCGCGATGAGCGGTGATGCGGTGCGGAGCTCGACGAAGTAGAACACCACCAGGAGCGCCGCGCCCACGGCGATGCAAGCCCAGGTGCCGGGATTGCTCCATCCCCAGATCGAGGACTGCTGAAAGCCGAACACGCTCAGGGCGACGCCGGAGGCGATCAGGGCCAAGCCCCGGTAGTCCATGCGAGCCGGCCGGTGCAGCGTGCTCGGCTTCGAGACGACGATCAGTGCCAGGGCGATGATGGCGACGGGGATGTTGACCCAGAAGATCGCCCGCCAAGTCCACTCCGTGAGAAAGCCGCCGAGGATCGGTCCGATGGCGGTGAGGCCGCCGGCGATGCCGAAGAAGAGCGCCATGGCTCTCCCCCGTTCGTGCAAGGCGAACGTCTGCACCACGATCGCCAATGCGGCGGGGAACATGATCGCTCCGCCTGCCCCCTGGATGACCCGGAACGTCACGATCCAGGCCTCTGCCAAGCTCCCCTTCGGGGTGAGCCCGCACAGCGCCGAGGCCCCGGCGAACACGATCACGCCGAGCGTCACCATCTTGCGGTGGCCGACCGTGTCGGCCAGCCTGCCTCCGAAGGCGAACAGCGCAGCCAGCGACAGCAGATAGGCGTTGATCGCCCACTGCACGCCGGTGCTGCTCAGGCCGAGCTCCTTCTGGATTTCCGGCGCCGCGATCGACACGATCGTCTGGTCGATGAAGGTCATCGCGACGGCGAAGATCATCGCCGCCAGGATCAGGTTCCTCGATTGTCCGCCAGGGGCGATGCCGACTGTCATGTTTGCATTCCGGCGATATGGGTTGGCGCTCCGTGCTCCACCGCGGACTAGCTCGCTGCCTCGGCCGCCAACTCGTCGAGCAGCGTCGCCATCTGCTCCAGCGTCGCCTGGTGGGAAGCGATGTCATAGGTGCTGCTCAGCTCACGAGGGTCGCGGTAGGCGAGCAGCACGTCTTCCCCGTCCCGCCAAACCAGCATCCGCAAGGGCAGCTCGATACCGACCCGCCGATCGCTCAGCATCAGCGGTGTTCCGCTCCGCGGGCTTCCGAACAGCACCACCTCCTCGTCTGCTAGCTCCAAGCCGACCTCGCGCGCGGCGGCTGCGTGGTCGATTCGGGCGAACACCGTGAGCCCACGTCGTTCGAGCGCCTCGACGAGGGACCTCGTCGTCTCGACATAGCCCGAGGCGCTCCGCTTGACGATCACGATCGACATTCTCCCCTACCGGAGCTGGCAGAGAGTTCTCAGGCCGCGAACCGGGCTGCATAAGTGGCGTGTTACGGCCGCGTCGTAGCTGGCGAGCCGATAACGACGCGGCCGAGCCCGATGACCTCCATCTCGGCGTGTGGGGCACAGACGGCGATCTCGGCGGACTCGTGGCGTAGCGTTCGGCGCAGGGAAACGAAGGCGGCGGAGCCGAGGATCGCGGGGACCCATAGCGCGATCGCCCTGTAGGCGAGTACGGCGGACGCCGCGGCGGTGATCGACACGCTGTAGAGGGCGAAAGTCCCCGCCAACCCGGCGTCAACGCCTCCGATCCCACCGGGACCGGAATCAGTCCGCCCAGCTTGCCGATCAGGTAGGCGATCCACACGATCGCCAGGGCGGCGCGGAGCCGAAGGCGCGAAACGTCGCCCACAGGATCATCACGTCTAAGACCAGGTAGGCGACTATCCCGCCGATCAGCCACACGCTGCCCTCGCGCGGGAGCGCGACCGCTTCATTGACGCCATCCGCGATTGCGACAGGGCCTTCAACACCACCCTCGAGCGGCGGGAGGACTCGCCTTCTTCGCTGCGTTCCAGGCGAGTCCGGTGTCGATCCTGCTCGTCGGCGAGCGCATCCGCACCCTCAAGGACCGAACGCCAGCAGGCCGAGACGCGCTTGCGCAGCTCGACCTCCAGCAGCGCGAACGCACCGGCATGCGTTCGCGATGGGCGCCGCTGGCGATGAGCGACGCCGGGGGGCCCTAGAGCGCTCCGCCAGGGCCTCCGCCACAGCTTTCTGCGTGGCTCAACGCTTAGACCTCGGCAGCAGGCTGTCGGAGTACAGTGCGGGCCCCTTTGCGTTCTCCGCTCTTGACCGTCACCGACGCGCTTGGTCGCCGCGATGTCGTCCTCATCTGCGGCGCCGGGATCAGCCTCGACCCGCCCGCCGGGCTCCCGGACTGGCACGAGCTGCGCGACGGCACGATCCGTGCGATCGCTGCTCGCCATCCCGGTCTGGCCGAGCACGTGCCGATGCTGACCGCCGCCGAGATGCTGGCGCTGCCCGGCAAGCGCGGGATGAGCCCCGAGCTAGTCGCGGGCACCGTCCGGAGCCACTGCCCGGGGTACTTCGCGTCGTTCGCTGCCATGGAGGACGGCGAGCCGAACGCGAACCACCGCCGGCTGGCCGAGGCGGCCGCGGCCGGTGCCGTCTCGCTGATCGTCACGACGAACTTCGACGTCTTCGTCGAGCGCGCGCTCGAGGCCGCCGGCGTCGCGTTCAAGTGCTGCCGGACGGCGGCCGAGTTCGCGGCCTTCGACGCCGACGCTGGCGGCGTGCAGCTCCTGAAGATCCACGGCTGCATCACCGCGCCGGACACGATCGTCGCGACGGTTGAGCAGGAGACGGTGGGGCTGGGCGCTGCCAAGATCGCGGCGATGGACCGCCTGCTGCCCGGCCGCTGGCAGGTGTTCTGGGGCTACAGCGGCGCCGACCTGAAGATCGACCTCGACTACCTGCGCGGGCAGACCAACCGCGACGCCGCGGCCGGCATGGTCTGGAGCCTGTTCGCCGGCGGCGGATTCGAGGAGGCCCCCAACGCGTACGTCGCCGAGCTCGTCGGCGAGTACGGCGAGCGCGGGATGCTGGGGCACAACCTGCTTCCGGCGGCATTCGACGAGGTACTCGGGCCGGCGACCGGCGGGCCGGCCGCCACAGTCTCGGACGCCGAGCGGTCCACGCTGCGCGAGACCAAGACCGAGCGCCTGCGCGCGGCGCTGATGGCGTGGGCGAAGGCGGCGGTCAGCCCGATCGCCGCGTGCCAGGTCATCGCCGAGCTGCTGCTCGTGGTCGGCGAGTGGGAGCGCGTACTGGCGTGCGCGCACCACGTCGCAGACCTCGCCACCGAGCCCGACGCCAACGCGATGCTGGTGGCACTGGACCTGTCGAAGGATCCGCTGCTCGCGCTCGGCCGAGGGGCGGAGGCGATGGACGCCGCGCTACGCGTGCAGGAGCTGGCCCGGATGCACGGCGATCGCCGGCGACTGGCTGGGGCTCTGAACTTCGAGGCGGGCGCGCACGCGTCAGTCGGGAGCACGGCGATCGCGCTGCGGCGGTTGGGCGAGGCCCTCCTGGCGCTGTCGGAGCTCGGCGACCAAGTGGCGGTCGCGCGCGTCCAGTTCCAGATGGGCAAGCTGGAGCGCAATCGGGGCCGCCTCGAGGTGGCGAAGACGCTCTATGAGCAGGCCGAGGCGGCGGCGCTCGGGGCCGGTGCGCTGCGGATTGTCGCGGATGCGCTGATCGGCCAAATCGACCTGCACTTGAAGTGGGGCGAGGTCGCCGAGGCCGAGCGGGCGCTCGAGCGGGCGCGCGACGCCGCGCTGACCTACGGCGATCGCGGGCTCCTCGGGGAGGTTCTGTTCCAGGAGGGCACCGTGCTGATCATCCGCGGGGACCTCGACGGCGCGCGGCTCGCGCTGGAGCGGGCGCTCCAGCAGCTGGAGCTCGCGCACGAGACGTCGATCACCACGATGGTCCGTGACTCGCTGGCGAAGGTCGCCGCGTTCTCCGGCGACCGCCCGCGCGCCCGCGCGCTGCAGCTGCGGGTCGTGGAGGAGATGCGCGCCGAGAGCGGCCCGCGCCTCGTCGGCATGGCGCTGCTGTCGGCGGCGAACCTCCTCGACAACGACGAGGACCCGCGGCCACTGGTCGAAGAGGCCCTGACGCTCCTGACGACGGCCAACGACTCCTACGGCGCCGCGATCGCGGCCTCCCGGCTCGCGCCCATCGAGCAGGCCTCCGGCGAGCCGCACGCAGCCCTCCAGCACTACCAGCAGGCGGTCGCGCTCTACCGGCGGGCGGCGTCCTACGGGGAGCTCGGCGACTTGTTGAAGGCCATGGCGCCGCTCCTCGCCGAGCGACGCGGCGAACCGCGCTGGGAGCTCGCGCCGGTCGTCCTCGGCGCGATGGGCAACTCGGGGCTCTCGGAGGAGGCGCTCGCGGCGCTGCTCGACGACAGCGCGGTCGAGGCGGGCGCGGACGTCCGGTCCCGGCTCGAGCAGGCGCCCGACGCCGAGGCGGCTGCGCTGGCGATCAACGCGGCGGTCAAGCGGATAACCGAGCAGCAGCTGGTGGCCCGGGACTTCGCGTCGATCGCGCAGTGGTCACTCTTCGCCTTCGAGGTGGCCAACGCCGTCGGCGACCTGTGGTCCGCCGGCGTCTATCTCAATGACGCGGGGATGGCCTACTCGAACCTCGGCGAGCCGGAGCGGGCGGTGGCGCTGCTATCAGCCTCGTTGGACTGCGCCCGGACGCTCGCCGACGCCGAGGAGGCGACGCTGCGCGCGTTCAACCTCGCGAAGGCCCACGAGCGCGCCGGGGACATCGCGGCGTCGCTGGCGGCGCTGCGCGCCGAGGAGGTCGCGCTGCCCCACGTCCTCGACCGGCCAGTCCGCTTGAAGCGCGAGCTGTCGTTCGCCGAGCACTACGACAACCACCGGGCCTGGGACGACTCGGGCCGGATGTTCACGCTCGTGCGCGACGACGCGCGCCTCGCCGGCGAGCTGTCGATGCTCGCGCGCGCTCATCACGGGCGGGGCAAGGCGATGCGCGAGCTCGGCGAGCCCGAGCGGGCGGGCGACGAGCGGCTGCTGGCGATGGAGCTATACCTGCGCACGGGCGTCGTCCAGGCCGCCGCGCTCATGGCCCTGCTCGCGGGCGTCTGCTTCAAGGATGTCCCCGCGCGGGCCGAGGATGCCCGCAGCGCGCTGACTCGTGCGATCGAACTGGGCGAGCGCGCCGGGCTTGCGGAGGTGGTGCGCAACGCGGGCTCGCACCTGGCCACCCTCGGCATGGCCAGTTGACGCCCACGTGAGCGTCGAACGCTCTGGCCGTCACCGCCGAACCCGCGTAGACGTGACGGTGCCGCTCCCCACCGAGGTCTCCCTTCGGCGGTCCTTGGGAAGGTTTGCGGCGCGGCGATGTCTTGTTCTGACGAACTGGAAGCGGTGCGCGCTTCGTCGAGGTCGTGACCTTCTGCGATAACAGCGCGGCAACCTCGGCAATCGGCAGTCAAGTAGCGTGGGCGACCAGCGATGCTGGGACCAGTGGATGGCTGATCGTCAGACAAGAATCGTCCGCGGAGGCGGTCGTCTCTATGCGGCCGTTGCGATCGTGCTCGTCCTGGCGTCTGCGTACTGCTCCTCAGCCCTGGCCGCTACACGATCAGCCGCTCATGGAGGCCAGCGCATCTCGCCGGCCTGGGGCGGCAATCTCGCTGCCCCGGGAGATAAGCGTCTGGTATCGCCTCTGACGCAGCTCCCTGTTCAAGATGTCTCGGCGTCGGTGTCGCCGGCGGTGGCGGGGGCGACGGAGGCGGTCTACACAGTTGGTTTTACGACCTCGGCGCAGGGCGCTTTGGTTGCGGGTCAGGACACGATCACCTTCGAATTTCCGGG